>Ga0326728_10005343_pt1 | contig 36281 bp, 11 predicted proteins | sample MB3enrmetagenome_FD_207602 | JGI IMG/M metagenome (GOLD analysis project Ga0326728, IMG submission 207602) | Lab enriched peat soil microbial communities from McLean, Ithaca, NY, United States - MB31MN | ecosystem: Environmental > Terrestrial > Soil > Wetlands > Peat | place: USA: New York...
ACACGGCCAGCGGGACATTCTCGGTGACCATCAATGCCGGGTTGAGCATCGTGACGGCAGCGACGCTGCCGGCGGGCTATGCCGGCACGCTGTATTCGCAGGCGCTGGCAGCCACGGGTGGCACCGGTACGGGTTACACGTGGACGGTGACCTCAGGGAGCAGCAATCTCGCGGCAGTTGGTTTGAGCCTCTCCAGCGGAGGCGTGCTTTCCGGTACGCCCACGGCGGGCAGCGCCGGCTTCACCGCTAAGGTGACGGATTCGGGCGGGAACACGGCCAGCGGGACCTTCTCGGTGACCATCAATGCCGGCGTGAGCATCATGAATGCGGCCACGTTGCCGGCGGGCTATGCGGGCACGCTGTATTCGGAACCGTTGGCAGCCACTGGCGGCACGGGCACGGGCTATACCTGGACGGTGACGGCGGGCAGCAGCAGCCTCGCATCTGTCGGTCTGAGCCTCTCCAGCGGAGGCGTGCTCTCCGGGACGCCCACGGCGGGCAGCGCCGGCTTTACCGCTAAGGTGACGGATTCGGGCGGGAACACGGCCAGCGCGGCGCTCTCAGTGACTATCAATGGCGCCTTGAGCATTACCACGCCGGCGACGCTGCCGGCGGGCTATGCCGGCACGGCGTACTCGCAGGCGTTGGCGGCCAGCGGCGGCACAGGCACGGGTTACACCTGGACGGTGACCGCGGGGAACAGCAGTCTGACGGCGATTGGCCTGAGCCTGTCGGGCGCAGGAGTGCTTTCCGGAATGCCCACGGCGGGCAGCGCCAGTTTCACCGCTCAAGTGACGGATTCGGGCTCGAACACGGCCAGCGCAACCTTTTCCGTGACCATTAGCGCCATGAGCGCCCCAACGACACTCTCGCCGGCGGCACTGGACTTCGGCAATGTGGTAGTCAATCAAACCAGCGCCATCAAGACGGTTAACTTAACGAATAACCAGCCGGCGGCGCTGGGCATCATTTCGATCACTCCGCCGGCGGGTGGCTATGCCCTGGATCCTTCGACGACGTGCGCCAACCCCGGTTCGCTGGCTGCCGGCGCAAGCTGCACGATAGCGGCCACGCTCACGCCCACAGTGTTGGGCGCGGTTCCGGCCGGTTTACTGACCATTGCGACCAATGCCGGCAACAGCCCACAAACGGTGCCGCTGACGGGTACCGCGGTGCCCCCGGCCACGCTCAGCCCATCGGCAGTGGACTTCGGAGCGGTTGTCGTCAACACTGCCAGCACAGCCAAGACCGTGACCCTGACGAACAATCAGGCGTCTGTGCTGTCCATCGGCAGCGTTGTATTTGGCGGGCCCTTTGCCCTGGATACCAGCCCGTCAAGCGCCACCACTTGCCCGCAGTCGCACGGCGTGGTGACGGGTACGTTGGCCGCCGGATCAAGCTGCGTCATCGGCTTCACCTTTAATCCGGCATCCCTGGGTCCCGTGGCTGGCGGGCAGATTACGGCGATCGATTCGGCCGCCAACAGTCCGCAGTTCATTCCGCTTTCCGGAACCGGAATTGTGGCGACCACGGTGTCGCCGATGTCAGTCGCCTTCGGCAACGTAGTGATCAACACCACCAGCGCGGTCCAAAACGTGACGTTTACCAATAACCAACCGGTGGTTTTGAACTTCACCTCGATCTCCGCCCCGGCGCCTTATGCCGTGGTCCCTGCAACCACCACGTGCGTAGTGGGTACGCCGCTGCCGGCCAATGGCAATTGCACCATCAGCCTGACGTATTCGCCGGCCAGTCTGGGCGTGCAGGCGGCCGCCAGTTTGACTGTCCAAGATGGCGCTCCTACCAGCCCGCAAACCGTCAGCTTGAGCGGCACAGGGATTGCGGCCGTGACGGTGGCCCCGCCGTCGTTGAGTTTCGGCACGGTTGTGGTCAACACACCGGCGGTCATGAGTGTTACGCTGACGAACAATCAGTCCTCTGCGCTGTCCATCAGCTCGATTGGCGGGCTCGCGGGCGTCTATTCGCTGAACAGCGCCGGCACCACCTGCCTGCTGGCGCCAAACCTGCTGGCGGCAGGCCAGAGCTGTACGATCGCCGTGGGCCTCACCGCCACCGCAGCCGGGTCGCAACCGGGGACGCTTACCATTACCGACACGGCGGCGAATGGCACGCAGACCATCCCTCTCAGCGCCAATGCGGTTTTGCCGATGAGTCTTTCCCCGGCTACGCTAACCTTCCCCGCCCAGCTTGAGGGAACCACGAGTGCGGCCTTGGCGGTAACCGTGACCAATCAGCAATCCGGGCCGCTGACGGTAACTGGGGTAACTACCTCGGGCGCCAATAGCAACGATTTCGTGGTCACCAGCCAATGTCCGACGGCTCCGGCCACGCTCCCGGCAGGCGCCGGTTGCCTGCTCTCAGTGACCTTTACGCCGTCGGGATCGGGAACCAGAACCGCGATGTTGACGGTGAATAACGATGCCGGCGCTCCCCAGACGGTCACCCTCACCGGACCCGGCAATCCGCCGGTCCTGGTTTCGCCCGGGTCGATTACGAGTTTCTCGGCGCCCGTGGGCACTACCAGCGCCTACCAGACGATCACGATTACCAACAACTTATCGAGCGTGTTGCAGATCTCCAACCTGCCGATAAGCGGCGACTTCCAGCAAACCTCGACGACCTGCGGCTCCGCCTTCCCCTATTTGTTAGCCGCCGGCGCATCCTGCAACCTGACGGTAATCTTTGATCCGGCTATCGGCGGCGTCCGCACCGGCCAGCTCCAGGTGTATGACAACGCCGTTACCAGCCCGCAGGTGGTCAACCTTTCCGGCTCAGGAACCAATCCCCTGACGATTTCTCCCACCTCGCTGTCCTTTAGCGCGCAGATGGTGGGCACTACGGGTGCTGCCGACGTTATCGCTTTGACCAATCATGAGAGTAAGGCGGAAAGTTTCACGCTCACCCCCGCGGGCGATTTCACGGCCAGCACCAACTGCGTCACGGGCGTGATTGCCGCCAATTCCACCTGCTTGGTCTATGTAAACTTCGTTCCCAGCTCGACCAATCCGACCATGCGCACCGGCTCGCTGGCGATTACGCATTCGGCAGCCGTTGGATCGCCGATTACAGCGCCGCTCAGTGGCTCGGCGACCACCACGAATCCCGGCCCGGCTGTGGCCGTAGTGTCACCGGGAGCGGGAGCTGCCGGCACTACCGTCAATGTGGTCATCACCGGCAACGGCTGGACGCACTTCAATTCGTCTTCGGCCATCAGCTTTGTGGATACCGACAGCAGTGCCTATGACGTTGACATCACGGTGAGCAGCTCTACGCTGGTTTCCCCCAACGAGATCGACGCCACCCTGCAACTTACCGGCGGCGCGGACGTGATTTACGGCGCGCGCAATATCACGGTAACTACTCCGCTCTCCGGCGGAGGAACGGAAACCGCGTTCCTGAACTCGGCCTTCATCATTGCCGATCCCACCCTCGAGCACCCCATTGTCAGCGTCGCGCCGGCCTTTGCCACGCAAGGCCAGACGCTGAATGTAAACCTGACCGCCGTGGGCACGCACTTCGTGCAAGACACGACCTTCGCCAACTTCGGAGACGGAATCACCGTAAACTCTCTGATCGTTGGCGATGCCACCGACGCGCAGGCCAACATTACGATCAGCAACACGACCCCGGTCGGCTACCGCACCATCACGCTGGTGACCGGCGGAGAGTTTGCCGTCTCCAGTTCGACGGCCTTTTACATCGGGCCCAACAACGCCACTTTGCTTAGCGTCAGTCCCAATGTGGAGGGACAGGGATGGAGCGGCCCGGTGGCGCTGACTGCCTCGGGCACTCACTTCCTGCCCAATGCCACCCAGGTGTCGATTACCGGCGGCATTATTGTGGGCGATGTGAACGTTATCGACTCTACCGATGCCATTGCGCAGGTGATTGTGCCGGCTAACGCCTCCGTTGGCCTGCAGAACGTAACGGTTTCTACGGGAGGCGAGATCGCGACGCTCAACAACTCCTTCACGGTCATCAGCACCACCCCGTACCTGAGTTCGGTATCGCCCGCTTCCGGCGTGCAAGGCCAGACGCTGGACGTGGTGATCCAGGGCGTGAATACGAGCTTCAGTCAGACCGCCATCGCCGCGGACTTCACCGGCGAAATCACGGTGAATAAAGTGACCGTTAACTCCACCAGTCAGGTGACGGTCAACATTACGGTCAGCACGTTTGCCAACGTTGGCTCCATTACCGCGAACCTGATCAGCGGTCCGGCCGGCGGTGCAACCCTGTTCCCGTTCACCTTCACGGTTACAGCTTCGGGCGCCGCTATTATCAGCGTCACGCCCGACAGCGTGCCGCAGGGCGGCCAGCTTACTCTGACGGTGACGGGAGTGAATACTTCCTGGGTGCAGGGCACCACCACGGCCACTTTCTATCCTGAACCGGTGATTACCCCGGCCTTCGACTTGATCACGATCATCGATGCGACGCATGCCACGCTGAATATCGCCGTCCCCACCGATACCCCGCCGGGCACCTATGGGTTCTATATGGCCACCGCCGGCCAGATTGTCAGTTCGACGGTTACCGTCTATGCCAACACGCCTACCCTGACGATGAATCCGGCCAACGGGCTGGTTCCCCCCTCGGGAGCCAACAGCTTCACCGTTAACTTTACCGGCCAGTTCACGCACTTCGCGGCAGCCACCTTGCCGGTCATCTCCGGCGAGGGAGTCATCTTGACCAACTTCCAGGTGACTAGCTGGAACAGCGCCACGGCCATCCTCGATATTCTTGCCGGCGCCGCCCTGGGCCCGCGTCTGGTCACCTTCACCACCGGCGGAGAAATTGTTACTACCTATTTCAACGTCACCGCGACCCCGGTGGAAATCATCAGCGTTCTTCCCGGGCACGGACCGCAGAACGCCACCATGGACGTGGCCATCACCGGCTTGAACACGAACTTCACCTCGAGTGGACTCACGCCGACGCAGGTCATTTTTGGCGGCCCGCAGATCACCGTAAATAGTGTTACGGTGACCGACGCCACCCACCTGACGGCCAACATCACTACCAGCTATATGTTGAGCGGCGTCTCCACGGCGAGCCCGCCGGGATGGCAGACGGTGTACGTCAATACCGGCGCCGAGCAGGTGATGGGCGGCTTTGCGGTGGATGCGCCCGCTTCGCCGACGATGCTGAGCGTGATTCCATCCAGCGCTCAGCAAGGTTCCACCGATAACCCCGTCACCATTACGGGTTCGTTGACCAATTGGGTGCAAGGCGAGTCGGAACTGATTCTGGGCGCCGGCGTGACGGTGGCGAACCTGACCATCATCAGCCCGACCATGGCCACCGCCACCATCTCCGTTTCGCCCACCGCCCCAATCGGCGGCAACAGCGTCATTATGATTACCGGTTCGGAGTACGACAGCGGGACCGGCTTCAGCGTGACTCCGGGCGCGGCTTATATTGCCGGCGTTCAGTTCAACTTCACTTGCGCGAATACCGATACGAATGTTGAGCTTGCGAACGCAGAGGGCGGATGCAACGGAGGCTCGTCGCCCTCCGGTGTTCCGGTGGTGTCGCAACTGCAGACGGTGAAGTTGAACGTTACCGGCGTGGGCACGCACTGGCTGCAGGGAGAAACCACGCTCAGCTTCGGTCCGGGCGTGAACATCGATCAACTCACGGTCACCAGCCCGACCACCGCTACGGCGCAGATTACCGTGCTCTCCAGCGCGCCGGTCGGTTTTGCCGCGGCCACAGCCTATACCGATGGAGAAATCGCCTCCCTGCAGCAGGCTATCGACATTGAGGAGGGGTCTCCCACGCTGCTGGCCATTTCGCCCGTTAGCGCCGAACAGGGCGCCACGCTGACATTGCAAGTTCTGGGCCGCTTCACCGATTGGAATTCGGCGGGTACTTCCGCCGCGTTCAATCAGGACATCACGGTGAATTCCATCACCGTGATCGACTCGGAGACCATGAACCTGAGCATTACGGTGTCTCCGTGGGCCTATGTTGACAGCGGCCCCTGCGGCCACGTCCTTACCATCACTACGGGCAGCGAACAGGTTTCGACCGCTCCCATTCAGGATAACTTCTGTGTTGCGCAGGGCGCCGAGGAGATCACCGGCGTCGCGCCGCTGACGGGCCGGCAAGGCTCGACTGAGACGGTGACCATCACCGGTTCGGCTACAAACTTCGTGCCCGGCGTTACGGCAGTCAGCTTCGGTGATCCCAACTTCCAGGTTGGCGAGATCATGGTCAGCAGCGCCACCAGCCTGACGGTTCCGGTGGGAATTTCCACCTCGGCAACCACCGGCTTCAAGACCGTGACCGTGACCACCTACGGCCAGATCGCCTCGCAGCAGTACTCTTTTACCGTGAAGCCGGGCGTCGGCACGCTCAATGAGGCCATCCCGAACCAAGCCGAGCAGGGCGTGCAGAACCTAACCGTCCAGCTCCTTGGCCAGTACACCAACTTCAGCCAATTGAGCACGGCAACCTTTGGTCCGGGCATCACTGTGAATTCGGTCGCCTGGGTCAGCGCCACGGAGGTGGACGCCAATATCAGCATCGATCCGCTCTCCTATGTGGGCACGCGCACGGTAACCGTAACGACGCCGCAAGTCCCTTGCGAGATTCTGGTGGACACGGCTAACGAGTGCCCGGGGAACGCCACCACTGGCACCGGCAGCGAGATTGTTTCCAACAACGCCTTTACTATCATTGCGGGCCCGGCGATCATCACCAACGTTTCCCCGAATACCGGCAACGAGGGCCAGGAGGTAGTTCTTAATATCACCGGTTTGGCTACGCACTGGCAGCAGAACTTTACCCAGTTCTATATCGCCGGCGGCGGTTGGGACCTGACCATTAACTCCGTGGTCATCAACAGTCCCATCAGCGCCACGGTGGATATGAGCATCTCGCCCACCGCCAACCCCGGGCCGCGCTCCATCTACATGGTCACGGCCGGCGAGTTGCTTACCGACAGCGGCGCCTTTGTCGTGACCGGCGGTATTCCGGTAATCACTTATCTGAGTCCGAACGCCGCAGAGCCGGGAACCACCGGGCTTCAGGTGACGATCAACGGTTTGTATACGAAGTGGGATACCGGAACCACGGTGAACTTCGGTCCCGGCGTGAACGTCGAGTTGTACACCGTCGATGACGAAACCCACATTTCGGCGGTGATCGATGTGGACAGCGCGGCGCAAATCGGCTATCGCACGGTCCAGGTGCAGTCCGGCACGCAGATTCTGACCAGCAACTTCCTGGTGCAGGCGCCGCCGCCGCCGCCGAGTCCTTATCTCTGGTACGAGAGTCCGGCGACGGGCATTCCGGGCCAGACGCTGACCATCTACTTCGACGGCATGAACACGGAGTGGAACCCGGATCCCGTTTTCGGCACGCAGTTGACGGGATTCATCAGCAACGGCGACATTACGCTGAACACTTTCCAGGTGACCAGCGCGACTTCGGCGCTGGCCAACATCACCATCAGCCCGGCGGCCACGGCCTCCACCAGCACCCTGACGCTTACTACCCAAGGTACCGCCTCTTATGGCAAGGAGGTCGATTACGGCCAATTTACGGTGGTAGTTGCCCAGCCGGCCCTGACCATCGTGGATCCGGGCTCGGGGATGCAGGGAGCGCAGAATCTGACGGTGAACATCCTCGGTCAGTTCACCGCCTTCGACCAGAGCACGACGTTCAGCTTCGGCCCCGGCATTACGGTCAACGGTCCGCCGACCATTCTCGGCCCCACCGTCGCCATGCAGAGCATCAGCATAGACCAACTGGCTGATCTGGGCGGCCGCAGCGTGGTCGCAACCACTTCGGATGCCACCGGCTCACAACAGATAGTCAGCGGCGCGGGCTTCACGGTTACGCCCAGTCTGGCGCTGATCTCGGCCGTCACTCCCAACACGGCCCTGCAGGGCCAGACCATTACCGTGGACGTGGCCGGCCAGAATACGCACTGGGATTATTCGACCACGTTCCAGTTCGGCGCCGGCATCGTGGTGACCAGCGCCATCGTGAACGGCGAGACCGACGCTACTCTCGAACTGGCCATTCCCGCATTGGCTTCGGAAGGGCCCACCTGGGTGACTGCCATCACGGGTGGCGAGATCGCCAGTCTTAACAACGCTTTTGTGGTGCAGCCCGGTACGCCGCTGCTGCTTTCCTCCGGCCCCGGTTCGCTGCCGCAACAAAGCACCGCCATCTTCACGATCCTGAGTCAGGCAACGCAATGGAGCGCCGCGAGTCCGCCCACGGTTGACTTTGGCGCGGGCATTGTCGTCACCCATGTCATCGTTACCGGACCCACATCCATGACCGTCGAAGGGTACGTGCAGCCCACCACCTATGTCGGCTGGCGCAACCTCACGGTCACCACCGGCGCGCAGGTATTGGGACTGCCCTACGCCCTCTATGTCGCGCCGGGGCCGGCGGTAATCGATAGCGTGTCGCCCGCCAGCGGCGGACAGAACGATACCCTGGATGTAATCATCACCGGCATCAATACGCACTGGGCTCAGGGTGTTACGCAACTGAGCTTCCCGGATGTGCTGCTGAACACCGTCACCGTGAGTTCCGAGACGTCGATTGACGCCAACATTACCGTGAACATCAATGCGCCGGCAGGGCAGGTTTCGCTGACGGCTACCACTCTTGGCGAGGTTGCCAGCGGGACGAATCTGTTCACCGTTATCCAGACTCAGCCCGAGCTACTGGCCGTGGTGTCCCCCAACGGTGCGCAAGGCGTTACGGAAACCATAACCCTCACCGGTCTATACACGGACTTTGCTACCGCTACCAGCACGGCGGACTTCGGTGCGGGTATCACCGTCAACTGGGTGAACGCGCTAAGCCCGACCTCACTGCAGGCCAACATCACCGTGCAGCCGACGGCAGTGCTCGGTTATCGTAACGTTTCCGTTACCACGGGCAGTGAAGTGGTCTCTCTCAGCAATGCCTTCAACGTCACTGTCGGTCCGGCGGCAATTTTAATTTTGAATCCGTTAAGCGGCAGGCAAAACGCCGCGTACAGCGTCGTAGTCACCGGCAGCCAGACGAACTTCGCCGCGGGCGTTACTACGGCTTCGTTCGGCGGAGGCATCACGGTGACTGGAATCAGTGTCACCGATGCGCTCCACGCCACCGTCAACATCTCGATCCCGGCCTCCACCCCGCTGGGCGCTTACAATGTGACCCTCACTACCGGAGGCGAGGTTGCCACCATTCTGGGCGGCTTCACCGTGTTGACCGGAAGTCCCTTTATCTCCGCCGTGAGCCCGCCGACCGGCCACCAGCGCGATTCGAACCTCAACATAAGTCTGACCGGCCAGTTCACGCACTTCGATAGCACGAGCACGGCCAGCTTCGGCGCGGGCATCACGGTCAATTCGCTCGCGGTGAGCGATGCCACCGACGCCGTGGCGAATATCACCATCAGTGAAAATGCGGCTATAGGGTCGCGGAACGTGACCATCCTTACGTCCTCGGTGCACGAAACGGCCAGCATTACCGGCGGCTTCTCCGTGCTCGCCGGGGTGCCGGCCCTGATTTCCGCCAGCCCGTCCAGCGGCCAGGCGGGCGCGACGTCGCTGAATATCGTCATCGACGGCGCCTTTACCACCTTCCAGCAGGGCTTCTCCGGCGTCAGCTTCGGCTCGGGCGTCGCCGTGAACCTGGTTACGGTTGCGAGCACAACCGAGTTGACCGCCAATATCTCCATTGCTTCGAACGCCATGGTGGGCAGCCGCGACATTACGGTCACCACGAATGGCCAGGCGCAAACGTTGAGTGGCGGCTTCACGGTTCTGGCCGGCACTCCGGTCATTACCGCGATCAATCCCAACATCGGCGTGCCCGGCTCCACCCTGTCGGTCACGATTTACGGCCAGTTCACGAATTGGGTGAACACCGTCACCGCGGCCAGCTTCGGTCCGGGAATTACCGTGAATTCGACTACGGTCAACAGCGCCACCAACCTGACCGCCAGCATTACGATTCCTGCGGGCGCCGCGCTGGGCCCGGTGGACGTGACCACGACGACCGGCGCCGAAGTGGAGACCGTTCCCGGCGGCTTCACCGTGCAGGCGGCAACCATCCCGGCGCCGTCGCTGGTTTCTCTGAGCCCGGGCGCCAATGCCGGCGGCATGCCGGTCAACAGCAATATCGTGGCGGTCTTTAGCCAGCCGATGATGCGAAGCACCATCAACACCGGCACGGTGCTGCTCTATTTGATGAGTAACCCGAACCAGAGCTGGATTCCCGTACCGGGCAGCGTCAGTCTGGACGCCACCGGACGGGTCATGACCTTCACGCCCGCGTCGCTGCTGGCCGTCAATGCCAGCTATTACTTGTATCTGACGAACGGCATCCAGGATGCAACGGGTAATACTTTCAACAACTATCAGGTGTATCTGTACACGGCGGATTCGGCCGATATCACCGCGCCCACGGTGGTTGCAGCCAACCCGCCGGCCGGAAGTACGGCCGGCACCAATGTGACCATCCAGCTTGAGTTCAGCGCGCCCATGGATCAATCGACTCAGTCGGGCATGACGGTGAGCACGGGCGGGACGCCGGTCGCCGGCTCTTACAGTTGGAACAGCGATCCGTACTGCTGCTCGTGGGGACCGGGCACCATCCTGAGCTTTACGCCGGCGGCGCCGTTGCAGCCTAATACCAGTTACGCGGTGAGCTATGGCTCGCCGCTGGCCGATACCGCCGGCAATGCTCTGACTGCCGGATCGTTCCTCTTCAACACCGGCAGCGGAGCGGACACGGCGCAGAATTACACGGGCCTCGATTTCACCAACGGTGAAAGCAATGTGGGCACGAACTTCGCGCCCCGCGTGACCTTCTCCAAGCCGGTCAATCCGCTTGACATTAATACGGGCACACTGTTGCTGTATAACGCCGACAGCGGCAAGTACGTCAACGGCGCCGTTAATCTGGCGCCCGGCGCGCTAAGCGCCACCTTCACTCCGTCGGTGCCGCTGCTGCCTGGTACCTATTACTACGTCCACATGAGCTGGGGTTACTACGATGCGGACGGCAACTATCTGAACGGCGTCAATGGGTACTTCACCACCGGCGGCGGCGAGGACCTGACCCCGCCGGTGGTGGCCTCGGTGGCGCCGTTTAACGGCGCTACTGCTGTCCCACTGAATTCGCAGGTCGTGGTGCACTTCAGTTCGCCCATCGATCCCATGACCGCAGCGGCCTCGATCCAGGTCACGCCTGCGGGCGGCGCCCCCATCGCCGGTACGGCAACCTTGGCCAGCGATCAGGTGACGCTGACCTTTGTGCCCGCCGGCGGGTTGCAGCCCGCTACCGTCTACACCGTGCAGGTAATCGGTTACCAGGATATGGCCGGCAACGCCGGCGCCCCCTTCTCTAGTACGTTCACCGCGGCGACTTCTCCGGTGGTGATCAACGTTTCGACCGGTCTGGACGCCGCGGGTAACCTGATCATGACCCATAACACTCCCGACGCGCACTGGGTGGTGACGCCGACGGCAGGCACTCCTCCGGCCTATACCTTCTCGGCAGGAGCGTTGGCGACAGGACCGGCGCAGCCCCTGCTCACGATAGGACCGGGACACGAGGGCGGTTGGGCCGCCGACGGGCCGAACTCGGACTGGGTTGCCATCAACCCGAACAGCACCAGCGGCAATACTTACGGCGTCTATTCAACCACCTTTAACATCCCCGGTCCCAGTGTGCCTTCCAACCTTTGCCTGGTGGGCCAAATGGGAGTGGATGACAACGGGGAATTGGGGATCAACGGAAACGCCATTACTGGCAATATCAGCGCAGGGGGCAGCCTCGCCTGGGTGAATGTTCCTATCTCCAACTATCTGGTGACCGGTTCGAACACGCTGTCTCTGGGATGGGGTTGGACGGACAACTATTACGAGGCCTTCCGCTTGCAGGCCGTGATCGAAACCTGCGGCGCCAGCTACGTAGGCGGGCTGACGCTTACCGGCGCGACCCCCAGCTCCGGAAGCTCGGGAATTTCCACGAATACGAACATCACGCTTACCTTCAACAACGTGCTTGATGCGGCAACGGTCAACTCCAACACGCTGCCGGTGATGGTTGGCTGGAACAGCAACCAGGAGATCGCGGGCAACTACGCGGTAAGCGGCAATACGGTCGTCTTTACCCCGAACAGCCCATTCCCAACCAATACGTGGATCTACGTCGGCGCCTGCAACGGGCCGTATGACTTGGCGGGCGACAGCGCCGGCGGCTGCTACACGCAGCTTATCTCCTTCCAAACCGGCAGCACGGTTACGCCGGCCGCCACACCGTTCCAGGTGGTGGCGTTTAGCCCGGCTGACGGGGCCACCAACGTCGGCCTGCGCACGCTGGTGGCGGCCACCTTGAACCGCTCGGTCAATCTGGGAACCATCAACAGCAACACCAGCGATTTTGGCCTCTTTGCCGGCGACAGCCAAAGCCCGTGGTGCGGCGGTTACTGGCATTCCCAGGACGATGCCACCCTCTACTTCAGTTGCTATCCGTTGCCGTCCAGCACGCTCATGACGGCGATGTTGGGCAGCAGCCTTCAGGATTGGCAGGGCAATGCGCTGGTCAGCTATAGGAGCGAGTTCACCACCTCGCAGTGGGATTCGAATACCAACGGCTCGATCATCTCCACGCGGCCGGGCAACGGCGCGGGTGGAGTCAGTCCCAACGAACCCATCACGCTATTCAGCAACCTGCCCATCCTCGCCACCAGCGCGAGTGGCGGCCTCCAGGTGGCGCAGAACAACGTGGCGCTCCCGGGGACGGTGCAGGTCATCGACAACGGCTACGCCCTGGAGTTTACGCCCAGCGTCCCGTTTGTCCCGGGCGCGCTTATTCAGTGGTGGACCACCGGCTCCCTGGCCGACGCCACTTATAACACGCCGATCAATGGCGTTTCCGGCTACTTCTATGTGGCTGCCGCTACGGGCACCCTGACGCCCACTGTACAGGTGGCTTCGCCGCCGGCATACACCCAGCAGGTGCCGCTGAACTCGGTCTTCGACCTGCAGTTCAACACGCCGCTGAATCCGGCCACCATCGCCAACAACGTGTATCTGTACGATTCCAGTGCCGGTCTGAACATACCGGTGACCTATGCGCAGCCGCAGCCGAACGAAGTGCTGATGACGCCGGTAAGCGACCTGCCTGCCAACCACTGGCTCTACGTGGAGATCACCACGGGACTGCAGAGCACGAGCAGCGTTCCTGCCTCATCTTCCAGTTGGTGGGAGTACACCGGCACGAGCGGCGACACCACTCTTCCGGTAATCACAAACGTGGTGCCATACAACGGCGCCGGCGGCGTGGGCGTCAATATCCAGCCCGGAGTGGTCTTCAATAAGGCCATCGACCCGGTAAGCGTCAACAGCGGCACCTTCCAGATCCTGAACGGCGGCACGCCTCTGGCGGGCGGTTACTGGCTCAACTCCGCCGACACCCGGCTGGAGTTTGTGCCCAATGCGCCGCTGCCGGCCAACACGACTCTAACGATGATCCTGAACGGCGTTACCGACCAGGTGGGCCACCCCGTCACCTTTTCCTCCACCTTCACCACGGCGGCGGGTCCGGACTTCACCGCCCCATCGGTGCTCCAGGCCAGTGCCGTCAACGGGGGAAGCATTCCCATGAACTCGGTGATAACGGTTCTGTTCAGCGAGTCCATGGATGCGACCACCTTCGCCGTCGGCCAGCCCGGCAATTGCGGCAACTTCTATATTCGTGATCAGCTCACAAGTAATTGCATCGCGACTACGCTTTCCTGGAGCACGGATCAGTCCACGGCTTACCTCACGCCCGTCTCGCCGCTGGCGGCGGGACGCCAGTATTACTTCTGGGTCGGAAGCGGCACAGACCTGGCCGGCAATGCCGTGAACGCCTACGGCGCCACCTTCTACGCCGAATTTGCTGATAGTTTTGTTGGCCCCGCAGTCGTCAACTTCACCCCACTGAACGGAGCGGTGGGGGTGGGCACCAACGCGCTCATCGAAGCGCAGTTCAGCGCGCCCATCGATCCCACTACCCTGTCCGGAGTCATGCTGACCACGGGCGGCTCGCTGGTACCCACCACGGCGGTGCTGGGCGCGGGCAACACGGTCCTGCAGCTTGTGCCCTCGGCGCCGCTTCGGGCGAACACCACCTACGTGATTACCGTCGCCGGCGTCAATGACCCGGCGGGTAACGCCGTGCCCCCGGCAAGCACTACCTTCACCGTCGGCCCCACTTACGACATCATTCCGGCTTCGGTGGTCAGCATCGATCCACCGAATAACGCCCAAGTGGGAACCAACGCGGTGGCGAAGATGGTCTTCAATAAGCCGCTCAACCCGATCTCGGTTTCTACCAGCACGTTCCAGATGTACCTCAACGATATCGGGCAGTTCATTCCGGTTACGGTTTCGCTCTCGGCGAACGCGGAGGAGGTCACGCTGACGCCGCAGATTGCGCTGCTGCCCAACACCACCTACCGGTTCTACGCGGGCTGGGGCCTGCAGGACCAGGACGGCAACAATGTTAATGCAGGTTGGTATTACTTCACTACCGGCAGCGGCGCGGTTAGCGCGGCGCTGACGGTGACTTCCGTGAGCCCGGTGAACGGCGCTAGCGGCATTCCGCTGAACGCGCAGGTTGTCGCCACCCTCAGCGCGCCCATCGATCCCACCAGTTGGAGCCAGAACTCGATCCAGCTACAGGATAGATCGGGCAACCCCGTGGCGGGAACGGTTAGCCTGCCCAGCAGCCAAATACTCATCTTCACTCCAACCGCTCCGTTGACCGCGGGCATGACCTACACGGTCATCATCAGCGGCTTTACCGACGCCAACGGCAATGGGGTGACACCGTCGATCAGCACTTTCACCGCGGGAGCGGCGGCGAGCAGCGGCTTCGGACTGAGCAGCAGCAGCGTAAGCGGGGGCACGGCAATCACCAACAATATGCTGCCCGTCACGCTCACCTTCAACGAAATCCTCAATCCGGCGACGGTAAGCGCCGATACGTTGCGTTTCATGGACGGCTGGAACAGCAACCTGGGCATCTCCGGCAACTACGCGGTGAACGGCAATACGGTCATTTTCACGCCCACCACCCCATACCCGGCGGGCGCCACCATCTACGTCGGCGCCTGCAATGGGCCCACCGACGTGCTGGGCGAGGTGCTGGGCGGCTGCTGGACCAATATACTGAGTTTCTATGTCAGTCCGGGGGCGACAGATACGACGGCGTTGCAGGTCGCGTCGGTAAGTCCCGCCAGCGGCGCCACCAATGTCAGACACGACCAGTCGGTCTCGGTTACTTTCAACAAGTCGATCAGTCCTTACAGTATATGGAACAACGGTAACAACGCCCTGTTGTTTGCCGGAGATGGTGTGGAGGACCGCGGCAGCATCAGCATATCGTCCGATGACCGTACCCTGACCTTCAGCATCGGCGCGCTATACGACGGCACCACCTATACCATTGCGCTGCCGGCCGGCGGAATTACCGATCAGTCCGGCAACACTCTAGCCACTACCTTCACCAGCACCTTCACGACGGCGGCCAATCCGGCCAACGGAAACAGCTCCGTCGCCGGCGTCACCCCGGGCAACGGCGCCACCAGTGTTCCCGCCGATACGCTTCTGACGCTTTACATTAACCGGCAAGTCAGTCCGGCCACCGTGCCGGGCAGCATTGTAGTCACCGTCAACGGGCAGGTGTATGCCGGAACCGTGGCGGCGGCGGCTGATAACTACGAGGTGCAGTTCACTCCCGCGGCGCCGTTCCCCAATGGCGCGACGGTACAGTGGTGGTTCTCCAATGTGCTCGACGTATATGGCGACGCAGTCAACGGCGATAGCGGCACCTTCTACACCGTGGCTGCCGTGGATCCCGCCACGGCGACGCCGCAGTTGATCGCCATCAGCCCCGGGATGGGAACCAACAATATGCCCCTGAATGGCGAGATCGATCTCGAATACAGCCAGCCGATCGATCCCACGACGTTGAGCGGGAACGTGTGGCTCAACGGCGGTCCTTCTATCGGATTTGGCGTGGCTCTGGCCTCGCCCAATGTCATCCGCATTACCCCCAGTACGGAGTGGAACCCCAGCACGTGGTACGGCTTCTGCGCGAATGGTTCGGTGCGGGGCGCCAACGGGGTTCCTGCCCAGTACTCCTGTTGGGCGGATTACTTCACTACTACAACTGCCCCGGACACTACCCCCGGCACGGTCAGCATCGGCCCGCCCGGCGGTGCGATCAATGTGGGCACCAACGCTTACATCCGCCTGCAGTTCTCCAAGCCCGTGGACCGGACGACGGTGAACTCCGGCACTGTTCAGGTAACCGAGGGGGGCAACCCGATCCCCGGAAGCTGGTCCTACAACTACAGCGGCGGCGACGTGTGGGGCGCCGACTTCAGTCCCGTCAATCCGTTGCCGCCCTCCACTCTGATCACCGTCAGCGTGAGCGGAATTCTGGATTACGCGGGCAACGAGTTCAACGAGCCTACGGCAACGTTCAAGACCGCGGCGCTGCCCGATTACACGACCCCGAATGTTACCCTCGACTTCGGCTGGGGGCAGGGCGGCATTGCCACGAACGCTTCCTTTAGCTGCCATTACTCGGAGCCTATGGATCCGAGCAGCATCACTCCCGGCGGCACGTACGTTTGGAGCTATGTGACCAATGCGGTGGTTCCGGTTACCTACACCTTCTCTTCCGACCTGACGGCGGTGACGATGACGCCAACCTCGCCGCTGTACGCCGGAAGCCAGTATAGCTACTACTGCTACTACGCCACCGATCTGACTGGCAACGGCCAAAGCAACAACTGGGTAGAGTTCTACACCGGCAGCGGTCCCAGCAGCGCCGGACCGGTGGTGGTCCAGGTGAATCCGCCCGACGGGATGACGAATGTGCCGTTGAACGCTAGCCCGGGCGTGCTCTTCAACGAGCCGGTAATGGCGGATTCGGTGAATAACATTACTCTGACTCCGCAAGGCGGCAGCCCGATTCCCATCGGCTTCTCGGTGGGAGATGGAAACTATATGGTGGGGGTACAACTGCCGTGGGTGCTGGTCCCCAACACCACCTACAACCTTAACCTCACCGGCGTTACCGGCCTCAACGGCAATCCCATGACGCCCGTGACCATCACCTTTGCCACCGGATCGAGTTTCGACTGGAACAGCCCCGGCGTAACCGCCGCCGTGCCGGTCAATGGCGCTGGCAACGTGGATCCCCTCACTCCGATTTCCGTGACCTTCAGCGAGGCCATGGACCCGGTGCTGATCGACTCGAACCACATTTATCTGCGAACGCACAATACGCAGACCACGGTTCCCACCAGCTTCAGCATCTCCAGCGACTACACGACTGTGTTTCTAACGCCGTTGGCGCCGGCGGCGCCGTTGGCGCAGAACACCATCTACGATTTGATCGTGACGAACCCCTACTGGTGCCTGCAAGATATCGCCGGCAACAACATGAACAATTGCGGAGGCCAGGTGGTCAGCACGTTTACCACCGGGACGGGGACGGCGGTGGCCGGCGCTTGCGGTTCGGCCAATGGCGTGGCCTCCTCGCCGGCTCCGGCCAGCGGCCTCTGCTCGGCTGGGCTCGCCTCGGCGATTACCAACCCCGGGTCCTGGACCTGGACCTGCAACGGAGAGAATGGAGGCGCCAACGCCTCCTGCTCGGCCCCTGTCGTTTTGACGGCGCCGTGCGATCCGCAACCCTCCGGCCTGGTGTCCTGGTGGCCGGGCAATGATGATGCCACCGATCCGATCGGCGGGAACAACGGAATCCTGGAAAACGGCGTCGGCTTTGCCCTGGGCGAGGTCGGCGATGCCTTCAGCCTCAATGGAAGCAATCAATACGTGCTGATTGGCCAACCGGTCCCGGTCTCTCTGCAATTGGAGAATGCCATTACGTTGTCGGCGTGGATTTATGCTACGTCCTATCCCGTCGATTACGGCAACGGCGCTCTGGGTCTGATCGTGGGAAGCCAGCATGATGGCACAGGCGCCGGCGCGACTATCTTCCTGGATGGCCGCACCAATCCGGATGGTTTCATGGCGCCGCCCGGCCATATCCACTTCCAGATCGGCGACGGGTCGTGGCATACCACCGACGTGCAAACCCAGGTGCCGCTCAACCAGTGGGTCCATATTGCCGCCACGCGGGAAGCGAACCAGGATTCCGTGGTGTATTACAATGGCGTGCCCCAGCCGCTTCAGGACTTGTCGTGGCCCGGCAAAATTTCGTACGACGGGACTTGGTTCGCCATTGGCCAGCAGAGCGACCTGAACCGGCCTTTCAACGGCCTGATCGACGAGGTTCAGGTCTATGACCGCGCCCTGAGCGCCGCGGAAGTGCAGGCCATTTACCACGCCGGGAGCAGCGGCGTGTGCCATTGAGTATTGAATTAGCGTGGTGGCGCCGGCCAAGAGCTCCCGCCATGCGGGACCAACCACCAGTTGCGGCTTTTTGGCTTGCTGCCTGGTGCTGGGCGCCTGCGGCTACTTGTTTTCCGCGGGTGGGGCTTGCGGCGGGAGCGTGCGCAAGGCCGGCACGACCGGGCCGTCAGGGTAAGGCTCGAATGCATTCTTACAACTGAGCAACGGCGTCTTCCTGCCGGAAACCTTCTGGAGGCGTACATCGTCGCCCCGGGGCGCCAGATTGACGTCTCCCGGCCCAACGGAGATCCATGCATGGGCCGCTTGAACGCGATCCGGCCGCATCCCCTCGAGGGAAACGCCGTCGAAGGCGATCTTCAGGGGATGCTCCGCGTCAAAGCCCAACAGCTTTACGTGTTCCCCTCCACTGATGCGCACGTTCTTCAAGAGTATGTCCTGAAACACGGGAACATTGCCGCCTTGGGCCGTCTTGCTATAGAAGGGGTCCATGATGAGGGGCCGTTCAACGCGGCGCATGCAAACATCCTCGTACGCGATGTCGTGGACCCAGCCGCCGGCGCTTACGTCCGATTTGATGCGAATGCCGTTATCCGCGCCGTCGATACTTAGGTCATACACGCGCATGGCACTCACCCCGCCCACCGTCTCGCTGCCGATCGACATGCCGTGGCCGGTATAGAAGTGGTTGTGCGCAATCGTGATGTGGCTGGCGGGCGAATCGTTCTGGGCGACGATGGCAACGTTGTCGTCACCCGAGCGGATATAGCAGTGCGTGATGGTGACGTTGGTGGAACTGCCGGGATCGATGCCGTCGGCGTCGTGAGCGTGGATGGGGGTATCCACCTTCACGCCCCAGGCGGTGAACCCGTGGTTACGGCGGCCCATCACATGAATGGTAGGAGAATTGCGAAGGGTGATGCCGTAGAGGGTGAAATTATCCGACTGGTCCACTTCCAGAATCCGCGGGATATTGTGCTTGGCCTTTTCGGTTTGGTTCAGAGGATCGGCGGATTCATGCGAGGCCCGTCCCGCAAGCTCCCACCAGGTTTCCCTTTGTCCCAGGATCTTCTCGCCGCCCCGGCCGTCAATGATGCCGCCTCCCATGACGCCGCTGCCGGGAGCATCTTTGGCGGAAACCACCGGATTGCAGCCCGAGCCTTTATGATCGATGGTGCCACAGCTCCCGGGACTGCGGTCATAATCTCTGGGGTTCCGCGAGGCCCACAGGATTGCGCCCACATCCACGAGCAAGACGACTCCGGGCTTCAGTTGCAAAGGCGCCGTCAAGAAGGCGTTGTTGGCGCCTTCCGGGCGAAGCTCCACCGCATGACCGGCCGGACACCGCTCAATCGCACCCTGAATTCGGGATGTATCGAACTTATCTTCGGCGGCATTGCCGAAGGAACGCTCCGGGGTGGAAAGTTGCGCCTGGAGCGTAAGGCAGATAGGAGGGACCTGCGGTTCGGTGACATTACGCGTGTCCTGCGCTCCCGCGAACCAGCTCACACCCAAGAGAGCAGCGAGCGGAAGCCCCCACCGGCGCAACGGCGGCGCCGGCCGCAGGACAGTAGGATTCCGTAAAGGGACCGGCTTGCCACCATCTCTAGGAATGTTCCCTCCGGTCTTGCGTGGGGGTCATTGGCCCGGAAAGTCCATTTTAAACACCGTGCCGCAACCATACTCGCACGGAGTCCCGCTTACGCCGCCGTACCAGGTGGCGCCATAAAAGTTGTTATCGCTGCCTTGTATGAGGCTGGCGGGATAATCCTCGAACGACCAGAGGACGGTTATGTCGCCGAGAGCGTCCATGCGAAAAACGGTGCCACCCTGGTACGTCCCGCCGTTGGTCGAGGCGCCATAGAAGTTGCCGTCGCCGGCCTGGATCAGAGCAAGCGCAGACCCTCCTCCTCCGTCGTAGCCGGAGAAGACATGCAGAACGGTCAGAACGCCCGTGGAATCCATCTTGAAGGTGGTGCCATAGCCGGTGCCGCCGAAACAAGTCGCACCATAAAGATTGCCGTCGCTACCCTGAAGCAGAGCGCAGGGCGTCTCCCCGTCGGAGCCGGAGAACGAATGCAGGACGGTCAGGGACCCCGAAGCATCTATCTTGAAAATCGTGCCATCACCCGATGGGGGACGCGAAGTCGTGCCGGCGTACGTGCCCGCTCCGCCGTATGCGGTTGCCCCATAAAGGCTTCCACCGGGGCCGGGCACCAGCAGGGAGGGAAATGCCCCGTCGGAGCCGGAAAACCAATGAACGATACTCACCGTGCCGGAAGTGTCCCGCATGAAGACTGTGCCGCAGCCCACCACATTGCCCGAGCCGTTCTGGCATTTGGTGGACGCTCCGCCCTCCCGGGTGACTCCGTACAAGGCGCCATCCCCGCCCTGCACCACGGCGGCGGGGATCATGCCGTCGGAGCCGGAGAACGAATACAGGAAGGTTACATCGCTGGAGGCATCCATCTCGAAGAGCGTGCCGGCGTCTGCCGAACCACCGCCGTTTGAGGTGGTTCCATAAAAGTTGCCATCGCTGCCCTGGATCATGGCGCTTGGAGCATATCCTTCCGAGGACGAGAAAGAATGCAGTACGTTCAGATTACCCGAGGCATCCATTTTGAAGATCGTGCCGCCAGGCGCACCCGCGCCAGAAGCCCCGCCCAAGCCGGTCAGGCCATAAAAGTTGCCATCGCTGCCCTGGATCAGACCACCGGCGCTAGGCAACTGCCCGTCGACGCCGGAGAACGAATGCAACACGGTCAAGGTTACTGCCGGCACGACGGTCACCGTGGCAGTAGCCGTTATCCCCGAACTATCGGCACTTGTCGCCACGACATGGAACGTGCCGGCCGCGGCAGGAGGCACATAAATAGCCGAAGAGAGAGTAGCGTTCACGAACGTTCCTCCGGCCGACCCCTCCTGCACCGACCACATCACACCGTTGCCAATCCCCGCTACACTTGCAGCAAACGTTTGCATGCCTCCTTCGGGGACAGTGACTGAAGTTGGAGTAAGAGTAATCTGTACCGCGGCAACGGTCGTGCTTCCGGACTTGGCAGGGTCTTCCGTCGAGGTGGCGGTTACGGTAACGGAACCGGTGCTGCCGGGCGCGGTGAATAGTCCAGACGAACTGATGGTTCCGGCGCCGGCGCTCCAGGTGACGGCTGAGCTGTAGCTGCCGATGCCCTTTACCGTCGCCGTACACTGCGAAGTCTGCCCCGGGTAGATAGTCGCGGGATTGCACGAGACCGAAAGAGAAGTGATGGCCGGCGCCGGCGTGACGGCAACGGCCGCCGTCCCGGACTTGGCGGTATCTTGCGTCGAGGTGGCGGTTATGGCAACGGAACCGGTGCTGCCGGGCGCGGTGAATAGTCCAGAGGGATCGATGGTTCCGGCGCCGGCTCTCCAGGTGACCGCTGAGCTGTAACTGCCGGTGCCCTTCACCGTCGCCGTACACTGCGAAGCCCCTCCCGTCTGGATAGTCGCGGGACTGCACGAAACGGAAAGGGAAGTGATGGTTGACGCCTTGACGGAAACGGCCGCCGTCCCGGATTTGGCGGTATCTTGCGCCGAGGTGGCGGTTACGGTAACGGAACCGGCGCTGTCGGGCGCGGTGAACAGTCCAGAAGAATCGATGGTTCCGGCGCTGGCGCTCCAGGTGACGGCTGAGCTGTAACTGCCGGTGCCCTTTACCGTCGCCGTACACTGCGAAGTCTGCCCCGGGTAGATAGTCGCGGGACTGCACGAAACGGAAAGGGAAGTGATGGTTGGCGCCTTGACGGAAACGGCCGCCGTCCCGGATTGGGTGATATCTTGCGCCGAGGTGGCGGTTATGGTAGCAGAACCGGCGCTATCGGGCGCAGTGAACAGTCCAGACGAATTGATGGTTCCGGCGCTGGCGCTCCAAGTGACGGCTGAGCTGTAACTGCCGGTGCCTACTACCGTCGCCGTACACTGCGACGTTTGACCGGTCGAAACCGAGCTGGGAGCACAAGATACCGAGACCGAAGTGATGCTTGCCGCCGCCGGGGAATTTTTTCCGGCCACACCGCCGCAAGAAACAAAGCCAAACAAAAAAAGTATGCTCGAAATCAGCGGGGCCCAGCGCACAACGGCCGGCAAGTCAAAGGAGAATAAGCGTTTTTGTGGCTGGCGATTCCGCCCGGGCGCAGAACGATCAAATCGTGCTTGCCGGGACACCTCGGAAATGTGCGGGAGAGAATGATGCGCCAGCAGAAACAATCGTATCTTCTGCACACTTCCCTCCCAGGCCGGTGCCACATGAAAATGGATATAGACTAGAAATTTATTCTACCAGCGAATTATGGCAAAAATCAACGGAAAAATGCAGATTTTTGCCCTCCCCGACTCTTGCTGTGCCCCACCCATGAGCGGTGCAGGGCGGGTCCGCCGGCGCTGCCGGCTCTCACTCGGCCGGCAGTTCTTCGGTTTCGGTTTCGCCTTCGTGGCGCAGCAATTCCAGGGCGCGCTCGGCTTCCTCATAAGCCGCCGAAACCTCTTCCTGAATCTTGTCCGCGGCCTCTTCCATTTCTTGCGAGAGGCGGACATTGCGGTAGTATTCCATGCCCGTACCCGCCGGAATCAGGCGGCCTACAATGACGTTTTCCTTCAAGCCGCGCAGGTGGTCCACCATGCCCTGAATGGAGGCTTCGGTAAGCACGCGGGTGGTCTCCTGAAACGACGCCGCCGAGATGAAGGACTCGGTGGAGAGGGAAGCCTTGGTGATGCCCAGGAGGAGAGGCCGGCCGGTCGCCGGTCGCCCGCCCAGGGCCATTACGCGGTCGTTCTCTTCGCGGAACTTGAACTTATCCACTTGCTGCTCGAGCAGGAAGGAGGTGTCACCGACGTCTTCGACCTTCACCCAGCGCATCATCTGGCGCACGATCACTTCAATGTGTTTGTCGCTGATGTTCACGCCCTGCAGCCGGTAAACTTCCTGGATTTCATTCACCAGGTAGCTTTGCAATTCTTTCTCGCCGCGGATGGCGAGAATGTCGTGGGGATTCAGCGGACCGTCCATCAAGGGTTCGCCGGCCTTGACGCGCTCGCCTTCCTGGACGTTGATGTGGACGCCGCGCGGCACGTAGTACTCTTTCTCCAGGCCGTTATCGGCGATCACATAGACCTTGCGCTGGCCTTTGGCAACTTCGCCAAACTTCACGCTGCCGTCGATTTCGCTCATCACGGCGGGCTCGTGGGGCTTGCGGGCCTCGAAAAGTTCGACCACGCGGGGCAGGCCGCCGGTGATGTCCTTGGTCTTGGTGGTTTCGCGGGGGATTTTGGCGAGCACGTCGCCGGGAAAGACTTCGTCGCCATCCTGCACCATCAAGTGGGCGCGCGAAGGCATGAGGTAGCGCTTACTACCCTTGCCGCCCTTGACTACAATGGTAGGCTGGCGCTTTTCATCGGGCGAATCGGCAACCACCCAGCGCGAGAGGCCGGTAACTTCATCCACTTCCTCGTGCAGGGTCAATCCCTCCTGCAAGTCGCGGTAGCCGGCCGAGCCTCCGATTTCCGTGAGGATGGCGAAGGTATAGGGGTCCCACTCGACCAACACCTGGCCCATGGTAACCGCCTGGCCGTCGGTCACCTTCACCTTGGCGCCGTAAACCACCGAATAGCGTTCTTTTTCGCGGGCCCGGTCATCCACCACGGCGATGGAGCCGTTGCGGTTCATCACCACCAGGTCGCCGGTCTTGGAGCGCACGGTCTGCAGGTTAATGAAGCGGGCAAAGCCATTGGCCCGGGCATCGAGGCGCGACTGCTCGCTGACGCGCGACGCGGTGCCGCCAATGTGGAAGGTGCGCATGGTGAGCTGGGTGCCGGGCTCGCCGATCGATTGCGCCGCAATGACGCCCGTAGCCTCGCCCAACTCGACCAGGCGGCCGGAAGCCAGATTGCGGCCATAGCACATGACGCAGACGCCGCGCTTGGATTCACAAGTCAGCACGGAGCGGATTTTGACCCGCTCGATGCCGGCGGACTGGATGGCGCCGGCCAAGTCCTCATTGATCTCCTGGTTGATATCGACAATGACGTTGCCTTCGTAATCCTTGATTTTCTCGAGCGAAACGCGGCCCACAATGCGGTCGCGGAGGGGCTCGATGATCTCGCCCGATTCCACGATGGAGCCGACGTAGATTCCGTCCACGGTGCCGCAGTCGTACTCGCTGATGATGACATCCTGGGCAACATCGACGAGGCGGCGAGTCAGGTAGCCGGAATCGGCCGTTTTCAAGGCCGTATCGGCCAGACCTTTGCGGGCGCCGTGGGTGGAGATGAAGTACTGCAACACCGTCAAGCCTTCGCGGAAGTTGGCGGTGATGGGCGTCTCAATGATTTCGCCCGAAGGCTTGGCCATCAAGCCGCGCATACCGGAAAGCTGGCGGATTTGCTGCTTGGAGCCGCGGGCGCCGGAATCGGCCATGACGTAAATGGGATTGATGGCGCCTTTCTTGTCTTCTTCCTGCATGACGCCAAACATTTCGTCCGCCACCTTTTCCGTAATGCCCGACCAGATTTCAATCACCTTGTTGTAACGTTCGCCGTTGGTGATGGCGCCGTCCAGGTACTGCTGCTGCACGGCGACCACCTGCTTCTCGGCGTCGCGCACCAGGTCCTTCTTCATCCTGGGGATCACCAGGTCGTCGATGCCGATGGAGAGGCCGGCGCGGGTGGCGTAATAGAAGCCGAGGTTCTTGATGTCGTCCAGCATCTTGACCGTGGTTTCCAGGCCAAAGCGCAGGTAGCAGTAATTCACCAGCGCGCCCACGCCCTTCTTCTTCAGCAAGCCGTTGATGTAAGGCATGCCCTTGGGCAAATGGTCGTTGAAAATGGCGCGGCCCACGGTGGTCTTGATGTATTGCCGCTCCAGGTGCGTCGGTTCGGTGTGGACTACGTCCTGATCGTCGTAAGCCAGGGTAAGGTCGATGAGGTCGCCGTTGTAACGCAGGCGAATGGGCGAAAGGGTTTCGACCTCCCCGGCTTCCAGCGCCAGCAGGACTTCATCGATATTGGCGAAGGCCCGGCCCTCGCCTTTGGCGCCCGGCTTTTCCTTGGTCAGGTAATACATGCCGAGCACCATGTCCTGGGTAGGCACGGTGATAGGCTGGCCGGAAGCGGGCGAGAGGATGTTGTGCGAGCTCAACATGAGCACGCTGGCCTCGACCTGCGCTTCCGGCGACAACGGAATGTGCACCGCCATCTGGTCGCCGTCGAAATCGGCGTTGAAGGCGGTGCAGACCAAGGGGTGAATCTTAATGGCCTTGCCTTCCACCAGCACCGGCTCGAAGGCTTGAATGCCCAGGCGGTGCAGGGTGGGGGCGCGGTTCAACATGACGGGATGGTCTTTAATGACCTCTTCCAGGATGTCCCACACCACCGAATCCTGTTGTTCCACCATTTCCTTGGCTTGCTTGATGGTGGTGCAATGTCCGGTCTGCTCCAGGCGGTGGTAAATGAAGGGCTTGAACAACTCGAGGGCCATCTTCTTGGGCAAGCCGCACTGGTGCAGCTTGAGCTCGGGACCGACGACGATGACGGAGCGGCCGGAATAGTCCACGCGCTTGCCCAGCAGGTTCTGGCGGAAGCGGCCCTGCTTGCCCTTGAGGGTATCGCTGAGGGATTTCAAGGGGCGGTTATTGGCGCCGCGCAGCACGCGGCCGCGGCGGCCGTTATCGAACAGAGCGTCCACCGCCTCCTGGAGCATGCGCTTTTCGTTGCGCACGATCACTTCGGGAGCATGCAGGTCCATGAGCTTCTTCAAGCGGTTGTTGCGGTTGATGACGCGGCGGTAGAGGTCGTTGAGGTCGCTGGTGGCAAAGCGGCCGCCATCGAGTGGAACCAGGGGGCGGAGCTCGGGCGGGATCACGGGCAGCACGTCCAGAATCATCCACTGCGGCCGGTTGCCGCTCTTCCGGAAGGCCTCGACCACCTTAAGGCGCTTGGCATATTTCAGACGCTTCTGCACGGAAGGTTCGGTGCGCATTTTTTCGCGCAGCTCGCTGGAAAGTTCCTCTACGTCAACGCGCTTCAACAGTTCCTTGATGGCTTCGGCGCCCATCATGGACTTGAAGCCGGAGGCCCGGAACTGCTGGTCGAGTTCGCGGAACTTGGCCTCTTCCTTGACGATCTCGCGTTCTTTCACCGGCGCATCGCCGGGATCGATGACCACGTAGGCCTCGAAATACAGAACCGCTTCCAGATCGCGCAAGCTGATATCCAGCAAGTGCCCGATGCGGCTGGGCAGGCCCTTGAAGAACCAGACGTGGGAACAGGGCGAGGCTAGTTCGATGTGCCCCAGGCGTTCCCGCCGCACCTTCGACAAGGTGACTTCCACGCCGCACTTGTCGCAGATGACGCCGCGGTGCTTCATGCGCTTGTACTTGCCGCACAGGCACTCCCAATCGGTTACGGGGCCGAAAATCCGCGCACAAAACAGTCCATCGCGCTCGGGCTTAAAGGTGCGGTAATTGATCGTCTCCGGCTTGGTAACCTCGCCGTGCGACCAGCTCCGGATCTTTTCCGGGGAGGCCAGGCTGATGCGTATAGCATCGAAGTCGGCCATGGTATTTCCCAAATCGAACGGACTTGAGCGGTACACTGTTGCCCTCCTTCTGTTAATCCGCAGCCGTAGCCACCTGCTTGCGGTTCGGCGCTTCCGCGGCTTTGATCAGCTCCACGTCCAGACATAACGATTGCAATTCGCGAATGAGCACATTGAACGACTCGGGAACCCCGGGTTCGATGGCCGCCTCGCCTTTTACGATGGCCTCGTAGATCTTGGTGCGGCCATAAACGTCGTCGGACTTTGCCGTCAGCAGCTCCTGCAAGATATAAGCGGCGCCGTAAGCTTCCAGAGCCCACACTTCCATTTCCCCAAAGCGCTGGCCGCCGAACTGGGCCTTGCCGCCCAGCGGCTGCTGGGTAATCAGGGAGTAGGGGCCGATGGAGCGGGCGTGAATCTTGTCGTCCACCAGGTGCGAAAGTTTCAACATGTAGATGTAGCCCACGGTGACCGGCTGTTCGAAGCGCTCGCCGGTCAAGCCGTCGAAAAGCGCGGTCTTGCCGGAGGTGGGGAGATTGGCCTGCTCCAGCAGGTACTTGATTTCGTGTTCCTTGGAGCCGTCGAAGACCGGAGAGGAAAAGTACACGCCGCGCTTCATGCCCTCAGCCACCGCTTGCAACTCATCCTCGTCCAGGCCGGCAATGGAATCGCCGAAGGGCGAGTCCTTGAACATGGTCTTCAACTCGCGGCGCAGCACATCGGCGCGCGAATTTTCGGCCACCAGGCTGCGAATCTTCTGCGCCAGATCGTGAGAGGCCCAGCCGAGGTGGGTTTCCAGAATCTGGCCCACGTTCATGCGGGAAGGCACGCCGAGGGGATTCAGCAAAATCTCGACCGGGGTGCCGTCCTGCAGGTAGGGCATGTCCTCTTCCGGCAGGATGCGGGCGATGACGCCCTTGTTTCCGTGGCGGCCGGCCATTTTGTCGCCGACGCTCAGTTTACGCTTCATGGCGACATAGACTTTCACCAGCTTAATGACGCCGGGGGGCAGCTCGTCGCCTTTCTGGAGCTTCTCGACCTTCTCCCGGACGATCTTGCGCAGCACGTCAATCTGCCGCGAGGTCATCTCTTCGATTTCGTCGATCTGCTCATTGACCCGGGGGTCTTTGTCGGTGTACTTGATGCGTTTCAGGTTCTTCGTGGAAATGCGCTCAATGGTGTCGCGGTCCAGGACGGCGCCCTTGGTGAGCAGCCGTTTATTGGTGCGCTCGTCGTGCAGGTCGGCCTGCACCTCCTTGCCGCCCAGGATCGCTTCCAGACGCTTCAGCCGCTCGTCGGTCAGAATGCGGATTTCGTCCGCCAGGTTCTTTTCCAGCTTGGCGACTTGCGAGGCCTCGATCAGTTTGGAGCGCTCGTCCTTCTCCTGGCCCTTGCGGGAGAAAATCTTCACGTCCACCACCGTGCCTTCGATGCCGGGGGGACAGGTGAGGGAAGCATCGCGCACGTCGCCGGCTTTTTCGCCGAAGATGGCGCGCAACAGTTTTTCTTCGGGCGTGAGCTGGGTCTCGCCCTTGGGGGTGACTTTGCCCACCAGGATGGAGCCCGGTTTGACCCCGGCGCCGACGCGAATCACGCCGCTATCATCCAGATCGCGTAGCGCGGATTCACTGATGTTGGGGATGTCGCGGGTAATTTCCTCCGGTCCCAGCTTGGTGTCGCGGGCCTCGAGTTCGAATTCCTCGATGTGCACGCTCGTGTAGTAATCCTCTTTCACCAGCCGCTCGGAAACCAGGATGGCGTCCTCAAAGTTATAGCCGCGCCAGGGCATGAAGGCGACCAGCACGTTGCGTCCCAAGGCCAATTCGCCCTGATCGGTGCAGGGGCCATCGGCGATCACCTGGCCCTTGTGCACGCGCTCACCCTTGTGGACGACGGGTTTCTGGTTGATGCAAGTGTTCTGGTTGGAGCGCTTGAATTTGGTGAGCTGATAAATGTCGCTGCCCACCTCGCGGGAAAGCTGCATGGGATGGTGCTCGCCTTCGACGCGCACGATGATGCGTTCCGAATCCACCGAATCGACGATGCCGCCCCGGCGCGCCAACACGGTAGCCCCGGAATCGCGGGCGGTCACGCCTTCCATGCCGGTGCCCACCAGCGGCGCTTCGGCGCGCAGCAGAGGCACCGACTGGCGCTGCATGTTGGCGCCCATGAGGGCGCGGTTGGCATCGTCGTGCTCCAGGAAGGGCACCAGGGAAGCGGCCACCGAGACCAACTGCTTGGGGCTCACATCCACATAATCCACTTCGGCGCGCGACACCAGGACAAAGTTGCCGGCCCGGCGGGCGTTCACCAGCTCGGAAACAATGCGCCCCTTATCGTCCAGCTCGATGTTGGCCTGGGCGATGGTGTGCTTGTCCTCTTCCCACGCGGACAAATAGAAGGAAAACGGCTCGTACTCGAGCAGACGCTTGCGGCGTTCGCGCAAGTCGGCGGTGGCCCGCTCGGCGACGTGCTTCTCCACGTGGTCGCCGACTTTGTATTCGCCGTCGCCGGCGTTCACCACGGTGACGTAATCCAGCACTTTCGCATCTTTCACCCGCCGGTACGGCGACTCGATAAAGCCGTAGTCGTTGATGCGGGCGTAGCAGCTCAGGGAGGAGATCAAGCCGATGTTGGGGCCCTCCGGGGTTTCGATGGGACAGATGCGGCCGTAATGCGTGGGGTGCACGTCGCGGACTTCGAATCCGGCGCGTTCCCGCGACAGCCCGCCCGGACCGAGCGCCGAAAGCCGCCGCTTGTGAGTAATTTCCGAGAGCGGGTTGGTCTGGTCCATGAACTGGGACAATTGCGAGGAGCCGAAGAACTCGCGGATGGCCGCCATCACCGGCTTGGCATTGACCAGGTCGTGGGGCATGGCGGTGGACATTTCCTGATACACGCTCATCTTCTCTTTGATGGCGCGTTCCATGCGCACCAGGCCGATGCGGAACTGGTTCTCCAGCAGCTCGCCCACGGCGCGCACGCGCCGGTTGCCGAGGTGGTCGATATCGTCCACCGAACCGACGTTCTTGCGGAGTTTGAGCAGGTAACGAATCGTGGCATAGAAATCTTCGGCTTCCAGGGTGCGGTTATCCAGGCTGGTGGCGTCGCCCTTTTCAAAGAGCTTGATATTGAACTTGAGGCGGCCCACGCGGGAGAAATCGTACTTGCGGGGATCGAAGAACATGCCCTGGAAGAGCGCCGTGGCCGTGTCCAGGGTGGGCGGATCGCCGGGACGCAGCTTGCGGTAGATTTCGATCAACGCTTCCTGGGGCGTTTTGACGGAATCGCGGCGCAAGGTGGTGGCGATCACAGTGCCGGCATCGTCCTTCTCGGGGAAGAAAACGTGCAGTTCCGCAACCCCGGCGTCCAACAGTTTCGCCAGCTTGTCGCTCGTCAGCTCGCTATTGGCCTCGAGCAGCACTTCGCCGGTATTGGTATCCACCGCGTCGGCGGCCAGGGAGGCGCCGTCGAGGTCGGAAAGGTCAATTTCCACTTCGCTGATCTTGTGCTTCTGCAGCTCCCGCAGCATCTGGTGGTTCACTTTGCGGCCGGCGTGGGCGATCTCTTCGCCGCCCTTGCCCTTGATGGAATGCGCCAGTTTCAACCCCAAAAGATTGGTGGGACGGTCGCCGCCCGGGTCCAGGCGCCAGTACAGCTTGCCTTCCCGGGCGCTCACGCAGTCCACGGCGTAAAAGGTGCGCAACACCTCTTCATCGGTGCGCAGGCCGAGGGCGCGCAGGAAGATCGATCCCAAGAATTTGCGCTTGCGGTCGATGCGCACGTACAGGACGTTCTTCTGGTCGTACTCGAATTCCACCCAGGAGCCGCGGTAGGGAATGATTTTGCCCAGGAAATAAGTGCGATTGTTGGCGGTCTCGAAAAAGGCGCCGGGGGAGCGGTGCAACTGGCTGACGATGACGCGCTCGGTCCCGTTGATGATGAAAGTGCCGTTTTCCGTCATCAGCGGCACATCGCCAAAGAAAACCTCCTGCTCCTTGATGTCGCGAATGCTTTTGTTGCCGGTCTCCGGGTCCTTATCGAAGATGGTCAGCCGCATGGTGACCTTGAGCGGGGCCGAGTAGGTCATGCCGCGCTCTTCGCATTCGGCCACGTCGTACTTCAGTTGCAGGCCGACCGGATCGCCGCACTTGTTGCAGAAATCCGGAGTGTTGGCGTTGTAAGTGCCGCACTTGGCGCACAGCACTTCGCCGGGGTGAAACGGATCGGTTATCACCGTAGCCCCGCAACTGCGGCAGGTGGTGCGCAAATGATGCAGCCCTTTCAGGTGCCCGCACTTGCACTCCCAGTTGCCAATGGAGTAATCCACGAATTCCAGTTGCGAGACGTTGCGAAAATCGGTGATGGGAAACACCGACTGAAATACCGACTGCAAGCCGCCGTCCTCCCGCTCGCTGGGCAGCCTGTCCATCTGCAAGAAACGATCGTAGGAACGCTTCTGCACCTCAATAAGATTAGGAATCTGTATGGTTGCCGGAATCTTGGAAAAATCGAATCGTTTGCGAACAGCCCTATTGTTATTCGGCATGGAAGCTCCTAAGTGGCCCGCAGTCTTTGGCGTGCAACGCGCCTGGGCTTACGCCGCAAGTCCAGGTGCGCCGCGCCCGGCCGGCATTCCCCAATTTTCCCGGGCACTCGTCCCGCAACGCGCCGGGGCGAAACACCTTCGTATTACCGCTGATTGGCGGCGTCGGTTACCACAAAAAAGGCGGCAGCGCCCATGAGGACGAATATCCCCGCAGGCGCCAAAGCGTGCGCTGAGCCTTAATTGAGTTGTATGTTCCTGCGCCAGTATTTCGGCCTGTTTCCGTCCCCCTAAGGACGGTCCGCCAGCAAAACGCCCATCCTAATGACGCAACCCCAAGCTGCGCCGGTGAAGGGCCCAACTTCTACCCATCAGGTCGCACAACTGCTCTGCTCAACCTTCGAGCCGACGAGACCTTCCATAATTAATAGACGCCTCAATTGCCGATTCGGCTTCATGCCCGGGCGAGCTTTTTGCCCGGCCCAGAAGCGAACCGGGAAAGCCGCTATACTCCCTGTACCCGCATGACCCTGGCCACGGCGCTCCACATCCGCCGTAACCAACTAATTTTACGCTACTTAACCTCGACTGTGGCGCCTGCGTCCGTAAACTTTTTACGGATGGTTTCAGCCTCTTCTTTGCCGATGCCCTCCTTGACCGGTTTGGGAGCGCCGTCAACCAGGTCCTTGGCCTCTTTCAGGCCGAGGCTCGTAACCTCACGTACCGCCTTGATTACATTGATCTTATTAGAACCAACGGCGGTCAGAATAACGCTGAACTCTGTCTTTTCCTCCACCGGCGCCGCGGCTGCCGCACCCGCCGCGCCTGCAACCATTACCGGCGCCGCGGCTGCCGCCGATACTCCCAAGCGGGCCTCCAGCTTCTTTACCAGTTCCGCCGCTTCCAAAAGCGACAAGCCAACAATCTGTTCCTCAATCTGTTGCAGATCTACCATTGTAATGTCTCCACTTTTGACTTGATAGTAATTAGTTATATCCCCGTCTCCGCTGGGACGTGGAATTTTTTGTCCTTGACTGCCTGGTTCACGACGACGGCCAAGTCGCGGCCCACCGCGCCCATTATCGTGACCAGCCGTTGTGCCGGGGCGTTGATGAGAAAGAGCAGCTTGCTCATCATCTCCTCGCGCGACGGCAGGGTGGCCAAAGCACTCACCTCTTTAGCGCTCAAAACCTTGCTGTCCAGGATGCCGGACTTGACGGTGAACTCCGGGTTCTCCTTGGCATACTTTTGCAAGGCTTTGGCCAACGCCACGGAATCGCCGCCGGTAAAGGCAACCGAGGTGACGCCCGCAAGGTTCTGCAAAGCGGCTTCCAGCCTGGTTCCCTTGGCGGCGCGCTCCACCAGTGTGTTCTTGACGACGTGATACTTGCCGCCGGCGCTGCGTACCGTCTTACGCAACTCGAAATCCTGAGCGACCGTCAGCTTGGCGAAGGTGGCTACAATGGCCCCCGCCGCCGTTTCCATTTCCTGGTGCAGCTTCTCTACGGTTTCTTCTTTCTTTGCTTTGGTCAGAGCCATTTCCATACTCCAGTAACCAGTAGCTACCAGCTACTAACTACTAGCTGCTAACTACTAGGTACTACCCTTTCGCCGCGGCCTCGGCCGCGGCAACATCCAGAGGAATGCCCGGCCCCATGGTCGAGCTGATGTACAGACCGCGGACATACTTGCCCTTGGCGGCGGCCGGTTTGGCCTTGATCACGCTGGTAATCACCGCGCGCGCATTTTCTACCAGCTTATCGGCGGAAAACGAGAGCTTGCCCACCGGCACGTGCACCAGCGCGGTCTTATCGGTGCGATATTCCACTTTGCCGGCCTTCAATTCGGCAACCGCCTTACCGATTTCCATGGTAACGGTTCCCGTCTTGGGGTTGGGCATCAGGCCGCGCGGACCGAGTATCTTGCCCAACCGGCTCAACGGCCGCATCATGTCGGGGGTAGCCACAATGGCGTCATAATCCAGCCAGTTTTCTTTCTGGATTTTCTCGACCATATCTTCGCCCCCGACAAAGTCGGCGCCCGCCTGTTCCGCTTCGCGCGCCTTGTCACTGCCCACGATCGCCAGCACCCGCTTCGACTTTCCCAGGCCGTGCGGCAAGACTACCGTGCCCCGCACCATCTGGTCGGCATGCTTCGGGTCCACACCTAAACGGAGGGTCACTTCCACGGTTGCATCGAACTTCGCGAACTTCACCTTCTGCAACAAAGGCACAGCTTCGGCCAGCACGTACGGACGATTCTCTACCGCCGCACGCGCCTTGGCGACGTTCTTTCCGGCTTTCCTGCTCATCGGACTCCTCGTCTTCCACCGCCGGCACGAGCGCGGCCGGCCGTAGTATTTTCGACTCCCTAACTGCTCAGAACATCTATGCCCATGGAGCGCGCTGTTCCCTTGATGCTTTTGACCGCGGCCGGCAGGGAAGCGGCGTTCAAGTCGGGCATTTTCTGCTTGGCAATCTCTTCCACCTGCTTTTCGGTCACGTGGCCCACCTTGTCCTTGTTGGGCGTGCCCGAGCCTTTGGCAATTCCCGCCGCCCGCTTCAACAGCACCGGCGCCGGCGGAGTTTTAGTGACAAACGTAAACGAGCGGTCGCTATAAACCGATACCACCACGGGAATAATCAGCCCTTCCAGTTCCTTGCTGCTGGTGCGGGCGTTGAACTGTTTGCAGAACTCCATGATGTTGATCTGCGCCTGACCGAGCGCCGGACCCACAGGAGGCGCGGGCGTGGCCTTGCCCGCGGCAATCTGCAGTTTCACCTGACCGGTTATTTTTTTCGCCATTTCGTCTGCTGCCTTTTCTGAATCCCGTCCTTCCGGACGCGGGGACCGCGGGGGCCTAGCCCCGGACCATGGCCCGGATTCCGTTTACCGCTAGGTCCTAACCCTGCCCCGGCAATACCGCAGGAACCTCATCCCTAAGCCACTTTCTCGACCTGATTGAATTCCAACTCCACCGGGGTCGCGCGTCCGAAGATGGTGACCATTACTTTGAGGGTTTCACGATCTTCATTGACCTCGTCCACAATGCCGGTGAAAGTAGCAAACGGACCTTCGGTAATGCGCACTTGCTCGTTCTTCTCGAACCTGACCTTGAGCTTGGGCCGCTCTTTGCCTTCGGCCACACGGAAGACAATGTGGTTAACCTCCTCGTCAGAGAGGGGCGTGGGCTGCTGGCCGGTGCCGACAAATCCGGTGACCCGCGGGGTGCTCTTGACCACATGCCAAACGTGGTCGTCCATGTCCATTTCCACCAGCACGTAGCCGGGATAGAACATGCGTTCCGTAGTGTACTTGCGGCCGCCGCGCACTTCCGTGACCGGCTCGGTGGGGATCATCACTTTGCCGATTTTGGCTTCCAACCCGAAAGCTTTCACGCGCGACTCCAGCGACTCCTTGACCTTTCGCTCAAAACCCGAATAGGTGTGGATGATGTACCACTTCATGTTCGGGTGGGCGGGCGGCTCGGCCGTCAACTCGGCTGCCGGAGGGGCCAGCGGCGCGGCCGGGTCATCGTTCTGGCCGGATACGGGCTCCGGTTGCTGATCGCTTGCGATTTGCTGTTCGTCATTCATCTTGCGTAACCCAGAACGCCCGGTAACGACGCGCCGGCGCCCGTCACTCCCCCATCAGCGATGGGAAAAATACCGCAGCAGCGCATCAATACTGCGCTGCAATATGCTGTCGATCACAAAAAAGTATGCGCCGAAGATGAATACCGTAATGATGACCACCAAGGTGGTTGCCTGCACCTCTTTCCGGGTGGGCGTGGTCACCTTTTTCATCTCGGTGCGCACCTCCGTATAAAAACTCTTCGTGCGCTGCGGCCAGCCTTTCAGCCGGCCCGTTAAACCTGCATCCGCAAATCCTGCGGCGGCCACTGTTTTCGCCATTTTCCAGGTCCTCCACCCCAACGCCGCCGGCTACCGGCCGCCCTGGGGACCCCGTGTCTCCTCTGCCAAGAACTCCTGCCGCATGCTCTCGCCGTCCCTCTCCCCCGGCGCTTCCGCAGGGCGGCAGGCTCGCGGAAGAACTGGCAGGGGCGGAGGGATTCGAACCCCCAAGTTCGGTTTTGGAGACCGACAGTTTAACCGTTGAGCTTACGCCCCTGTTTCCATCGGGTCATTGAGAAATTGAGTAAGCGGGTAAGCGAACCCAGCGCGCATCAACATTCCCTTCTTCCGCTCACGCCAACCGGCCGCCCGCAACCTCCAACAACCACCTTTACTCAATTACCCATTCCTCGATTACTTAATCTCCTTGTGCGCCACGTGCTTCCGGCAACGCGGACAAAACTTGCTGAACTCCAGCCGGTCGGCCGTCGTCTTGCGGTTCTTCGTGGTCGTGTAATTCTTTTCTTTGCACACCGTGCACTGTAATGTCACCATCTCGCGGGGCATGCCTCACAGTCCTTTCGCTGGTCAGGCCAGGATCTCCGAAATTGTGCCGGCGCCCACCGTGCGGCCGCCTTCGCGGATGGCGAAGCGCAGCCCCTTCTCCATGGCCACCGGCGTGATCAGTTCCACTTGCAGGTTCACGTTGTCGCCCGGCATCACCATCTCTTGGCCCGCCGGCAAGTCCGCTACCCCGGTTACGTCCGTCGTCCGGAAGTAAAACTGCGGCCGGTAACCCTTGAAGAACGGCGTGTGCCGCCCTCCCTCTTCCTTCGACAGCACGTACACTTCCCCCTTGAACTTGGTGTGCGGCGTGATCGAGCCCG
>Ga0326728_10005346_pt1 | contig 36262 bp, 30 predicted proteins | sample MB3enrmetagenome_FD_207602 | JGI IMG/M metagenome (GOLD analysis project Ga0326728, IMG submission 207602) | Lab enriched peat soil microbial communities from McLean, Ithaca, NY, United States - MB31MN | ecosystem: Environmental > Terrestrial > Soil > Wetlands > Peat | place: USA: New York...
ACGGGTGAGGGGGTCAAACCCGTGAACACTCCATATACCTACCACAAGACGCGCTCCCTGGCACGCACGGCGGGACAGATTGACAAAGCGCGCGAGCTGAGCCGCACACCGACCGAGACGGAAGGAGTCGCATGGGGCTTGCTTCATAGTTGTGTGGTCGCTACCGGAGGCGTTGGGTTGAGCGTGTTTGGTTTGTCCCCCCTCACCCGGCCCGCCCCCGCTGGTGAAAGCGCGGGTTGCGGCCCACCCTCTCCCCAAAGGGGGCGAGGGCGGAGGCTCACGTTAGCACGCCTCGAAATGTACAAACTCCAGGCACGGGCGCGACGCCCGTGGCACGCGCGCTACAGGAGCTGAGGAACCGTGCCTCGAGACCTCACCCCGGAGGATCAACTCTGTCTGCTGCTCGCTCGCGGGCGCTTCTCACCCGAAGTGGCGAAGCGGGCAGTCGAGCGGCTGGAATCGGGAGTGCTCTGGGACGTGCTTCTCGAACGGGCTCGAACCCACGGCCTGGTTCCCCTGCTCTATCACCGCCTTGGCGCGCTCGACTTTCGCGGCGTGCCCCCGCCGGTCCGCAGGGAGCTGACGGACGCTTTCGGCGTTAATGCGATTCGCAACATCCTTCTGTCCCAGGAGCTCGTCCGCGTGCTGACGCGGCTCGGCGGGGCCGGAGTCCCAGTGATCCCCCTCAAGGGCGTGACTCTGGCAGAGTCTTTCTACGGCGACCCCGCTCTCCGCACCTGCGCCGACCTCGACATCCTCGTTCACCCCAAACACTTCGCGGAAAGTCTGCACCTCCTCCAAGCATCTGGTTACGAGTCGCACGTCGGAGAGCCTCTATTTGTGGGCCTCATGGCTCGCTACGGCAAGGATTGCGTGCTGATGCGAGAGGATGCGCGGTCGGTGTTTCCGTTGCAAGTTCATTGCGGATTGATATGGGGCGGCCCGGCAGAGCGCCGTCTGCTGACCGAGATTTGGGCTGATGCCCTTCCCCAGCCCTTTCACGCGGCGCCGGCCTATGCCCTGAGCCCCGAATGGGAGTTCCTTTACCTGGCGGTGCATGCTGCCCGCCACGGCCTGTTCCCTTTCAAGTGGCTGGTGGACCTTGACTGGTTCACGGTGCGCGGCGCCCTGGATTGGAACACCGTGCAGGAAAAGGCGCGGCGGCTGGGTTGGGAGAGCGCCGTCCAGTCTTGCTTTGCCGCTTGCGCAGCTTTGCTTGAAACACCGATTCCCGAGCCCTTTGCGCGGACCGCAGTTCGCACGACGGGGCGATCTGGACCCTCCGCTCCGGGACCTCTCCAGATTGCCCGCGAAGCACTCTTCTCCATAAGGCTTTTACCCACCCTCTATCAGCGGGTTCAGTTTCTCGCTGTCCGGATATTTATCCCCACACCGGCGGATGGCGAGTTCCTTCGCCTTCCCCGCGCGCTGTTCTTTCTCTATTACTTTTTGCGGCCCTGGCGCTTGATGGGGGCGGTGGCAGTATGGTTCGTTCAGGCGGCCATGGCGAGACTTCGCCGGCTCCGTGGCACGGGCGTCCCGCCCGTGTGATTTATTCATGGCCAGGATGGCCATGCCTGGAGTTTTGTACATTTCGGAGCGTGTTAACGAGAACCTCCGCCCTCGCCCCCCTTGGGGGAGAGGGTGGACCGCCACCCGCGCTTTCACCAGCGGGGCGGGCCGGGTGAGGGGGTCTAAACCAAACGTGCTTAACCCAAAACATCTGGTAGTGACCACACCAAGTTTAGCAATTCGTGCATGAATAGCTCCGGGGCCTTAAGAACCATACCGTTGGGGAACCGCAGCACGTTGTCGCTTTGTTATTCTGTCCCGCATTGCGTGCCAGGGAGTGCATCTTTCGATAGGGATATGGAGTGTTCACGGGTCTGACCCCCTCACCCGTCCGGCCCCGGCTGACGAGAACGCCGGTGGCCGGCCACCCTCTCCCCCAAGGGGGGCGAGGGCTGAGACTCTCGCATTCGACCGTTCTCCTTCTTTGATCATTCACTTCATCACAAATGTACAAACTCCAGTCATGGCCAAGATGGCCATGCCACAATACATTAAGCTGCAACGCTATTTGGAGGACAGCAAGGCGGGAGCGACGGGCGGCTGCAAGGAGGTGATCTGTACCAGGCGCGCGCCCCCCGAAAAGCTTCGGGGAGTGGCGGCTTTGGCCAGCATGTTGGCGGAGGGAATTCCGGTGCGGGCGAAGGACTTTTCGCAATCTTGCGTGGAGGGCCCACGCATATTGCCTTCCAGATAGGCCAACCCCGGGCAGCGGCTGCAAGTGCCCAGGTGCGAGCAGCTCGAGCAGGTGGGCAGATCGCGGCCACGAATGGAGCGGACCTGGTTCATTTGCGGCGAGTGCTTCCAAATTTCCAGGAACTTCTGCTGGCGCACGTTGCCGGTAGGCAACGGGAACTGCACGCAGGGGTAAACGTCTCCGTAAGGGGAAATGTAGCAGAAGGTGTGGCTGGCGCTGCAAGGCACACCCTCAAGGATGTCGTTGGCCAGGGCGGGGGGCGGAGCGCAAAATTCCTCCACATTGCCGACGAGTTCGGGGGCGCGGAAGACCTGCCGCAGGCCGGCCGGGCTGATTCCGAGGCCGAGGATCGAGCGGTCCCCGTCCATCATCGGGGTGATAGTGGGATCGACAGTGTATTCGGCTCCCAGCTCTTTGGCCAGCGCCACCACTCCGGCATAGTCTTCGAGGTTCTGCCGCATGAGCACGTTGGCGATGATCGTCTTCATCCCGCGCTCGCGGAGCAAGCGAATTCCGGCCAGAGACCGTTTCAGCGAGCCCGGCAGCTTGGTGATGGCGTCGTGGACTTCCGGGTGGTGCGAGTAGATGCTGACTTGCACGGACTGCACTCCCAGCTCGCGCAGGCGGTCCGCTTCCTTCTCGCGGATCATGAAGGCGTTGGTTTTGACCTTGACACAAAATTGCAGGGAGCGCGCGTGCTCGAGGATGCGGAAAAAGTCCATGCGCATCAGCACTTCGCCGCCACTGAAGCAGAGGAAGAAAACTCTAGCCTCGGCCAGTTGATCGAGCAAGGCCATGATCTCCGCGGTGGACATCTCGCCGTGATCGTCGTGATCCAGGTAGCAGTGAACGCAGCGCTCGTTGCAGCGGTGCGTCACATCAAGCTGGACGCTCAGCGGCACACCCGCCTTGAACGCCCGCTCGTTCATCTCCTCCATCAGTGTGCTCATGCACGCCCCGTATAATTGCCGATTGCCGATTGCCGATTGACCGTTGCCGATGGTCGATTGACGATGGCCGATTGAATTCGCAGCCCCGAGGCCCATCCGCTTCCATCGGCAATCGGCAATCGTCAACCGGCAATGCTCTTGATGGGCTGATCGGAAAGGAGCATGATTCCGTGCTCAGCCAGCTCCCGGACAAAGGCTTCCGCGTCCTTGAAGGCCTCGGCCGGCTCCACCTCAAACTCCACGCAAATCTTTTGGGCGACGATCTCCTCGAGCGAGGTCGCGCCGTCCGCCGCCTGCCAGATGACCGTCCCCACCTCGTTCAGGTTGAACAAAGTCGAATCCCGGACGGACATGATCATCATTTCGCCGTCCAGCGCGCGCGCGCCAATTTCATGGCTTCGGGCAATGTAGAGCGGGCTCACGTGATTAACTCCCACACGCGCGGATCCTTCGTGAACACCAGCCGGCGGACCGGGACTCGACTCACAAAATCGCAAACGGTTTGGAAGATCATCCCCACCAGTTCCTCGTCATGCGCGAAGAAGAGCACATGCCGGAGCAGTCCGCGCGCGGCTTCGGCCTCGCTCAGCGGTTCGATGCGGTTCTCCGGACCTTGCCTCAAAAGAAACAGCGCTGCCAGAGGTGCTCGTACTCTCTTCCCAATGCGCGCCAGTTCCCCCGCAAAGGGCGTGCCGAAGGCGGAAAAGCGAGGTGCCGGGTGCCAGGTGTCAGGTGCCAGGGGGTCCGAGCGGGGATTTCGGGATTCGGGAATCGGGAAATCTTCAATTTTCGATTGTCGATTGTCGATTGTCGAATTGAGATTTGTAATTTGCGATTTGCAATTTCTGATTTGCGATTCCTCCTGGCCCTTCGCTCCTAACTCCCCATTCCTAACTTCTAGCTCCTCGCCGCTGCCCCCTGACATCTGACTCCCAGCACCTGACACCTGGCACCTGGCACCTGGCACCTGCTCTTCCGGCCGCACATACGAAATCTCATCGGTGAGCAGCGTGACGTCCGGCGGAGCCAGGCGCGCCAGGGTGGTCTTCCCCGCCCCGGAAACCCCCGCAAACACATACGCCCGGCCGCAGCGCACGGCACTCGCCGCATGCACCAGGAAGCCGCCCTGGCGGGCCAGGATAAGCGAGTGCAGAATGCGCAGCACCCCATCGATCGCATAAGGACTCGCGGCCTGGCGCACCCAGCCCCGGCGGCTTTGCGGATCCCATTCCGCGCGGAAGTCGCCCCTCGCCATAACCCAGCGACCCGCCTCCCGGCGCACACTCAGGTCCTGGTCGTCCTCGTTGTCTTCCGGGGTCCGAAGTTCGGCGTCCGGAGTCCGGAGTCCGAGGTCCGTGTCCCAAACCCCGTGTCCCATGTCCCGGGTCCCGAGTCGCGGCACTTTCACCAGCTCAATCTCGAGTTCGAGGGCGGCGTGCAGGGCGGGCGCAGTTACAAACTCCCCGTAGCGGTCCTCGAGCATGTGCGCGAATTCGGTGCTGTCCGTGCGCACAATGATCGGCATCATGCCGATGTCAATGGTCAATTCGCGAATCGCTGCCACGTGCATGTGAAATGAGTCTTGGTCCCGAATCCCGAACCCCTAACCCCGAGTCCCAGGTTTTAGAGTCCCAACAAGATTCTTATCCGATCTTCGACCTGCTGCATGGTGCTGTCCGCTACCCGGCCGCGCAGGCGTTTCACCCTTCGTTTTGAAACGGAGCGTACATTTTCACACTGGATGAAGCTTCCCGACACAAGTCCGCCCTCGGGAGGCTTTATGGGCACGTGCCAACGTATTTTTCTCTCTGTTCGTGTGATGGGAATAACCACCACCAAGTCCGCCGGACCTTCGTTGAAAATATCCACGGACAGAATCAGGGCAGGTCTGCTTCCCGCCTGTTCATGTCCTATTGTAGGGTCGAGGTTGAGATCCCAAACCTCTCCCCGCGATGGCGCAGGCACGGTCATTCTTTGTCCAGCCCATCAGCCAAGGTTTGCTCCCAGAGATCCCTTTCACGGAGATCTTTCTTCCATGCTTCGGGGTCACACCTTAGCGCTGCAAAGTCGGCATTGGCCGCGCGCAAGAATTTCTCCCGGCGATAGCCTTCGAGTGCTCTGTCTATAACCGACTGCATGGACTGATGCTCTTCCTTAGCCATCTGGCGTAACAACGCGTGAGCCCGAGGACTGATTCGTGCGATGGGAGTACGATTCGCAACCTTCATGAGTCACACTTTAACACAAGCGCGATCTTTGGTATACGTTTTTGTATACTCGAATGAATACGGGCACCCAGGAAAGGAGTCAGGAGCCGAGACTCAGAATGAACGGCAAATCATAAATCGCAAATCCCGGGCCCCGTGGTCCGAATCCCGTGTCCCGGCTCTTTCGGCAAGCTCTTCCGCAGCCACAATAGCAGGCGCGTGCAGAATTCTGAGCGGGACAGGATTGAAGCCCCGATTTGGCGCCAGAAAGTCAGACGAGGATTCAAGCGCCGGGAGCCGCGTTCGATGGCCGTAACCCGGCCCAACAATTCGCCGCTTGAAACTGGAGCGTCGTTAATACCCACGGTGTCGCCGCGCGTCACCCATTGAATTCCGTCAGGGCAAAGGTTTTTTTCCACCACGCGGTGGGCGATCAGCCTGCCCTCGCGTGCAAACAAAACGATGTCGCCTGGCAGGGCTTCCGTAACGTTGTCGCTGCGGACGGAGAGGAGATCGCCCGGCCAGACGGCGGGCAACATGCTGGCGCCGGTAGCCCACAGGCGCAGTCTCCCAAAGGAGTGGAGCACCTCCGCCGCCAACTCACATGCTACCGTTTCCCGGGAGGCACCATGGGGGGCTGGGGGTTGGGACGTGGGGGCTGGGCGCTGGGGGCTGGGGGCTAGGGGATTTTCCCTTGCCCCCAGTCCCCCGCACCTAATCCCCAGATCGGCCATGCCACCCTTAGCTGTGAGCGCTTTGGTCATGATGTTTTGCGATTAAAGCGGCACTGTGACTGGGTGGTCTGCACCTTGCCACAATTGAATGCACTGGTCTCAAAGACCCGCTCATAGCGCACCGCCGGTTTCCGGTAGGGCTTGCGCACCGCCTGCTGCCCCTCCGCAGGACTGGCGGGCCGTTCGGCGTCTTCTCGCTGCTTCATCCTTCCAAACCTCCGGTTCAGGGCGCCGCTTGCGTTACCTGAATTGCACACCCATCGGTAGTTGCCGTGCAGGGCGATCCATTCGTCGTCGCGTTGGTGGTAAAGTAGATGTTACTCCCGTTGGATGCCGAATTGTCCACGATGATGCCGCTGGTACTGCTTGCGGTTTGGGTGTTTTCCGGGATTTTGAACCCATAACCGGGAGCGGCCGCGGTAGTCCAGGTATAACCCGAAGACGTGCCCACCTGGAAACTGTAAAGGCAGGCGTTGGCGGCGCCATTGGCACACCCCGTGGGCGCCGTACTCACGTGAGCATGCCTGGCGACGCTCAGGAATATATAATCGTCACCGTTGGAGGAGAGGATTTCGGTCTGCGGGGAACACACAACCGCGGCGTTAGCCACTTCCTCGTCTACGTCACCCGCAACGTTGGAGTATAAAGTTCTTGCACCCGACACAAAGCCCGCAATGGCAATTGGATTGAAGTACGTTACGGCACCGTAAGAGCTGCATGTCGAGATGTAACCCGTCGTTCCACCAGCAACGTAATGGGAGTTGTCGAACGTTCCGGTGAATACCGGTACGGTTGTGGATCCACCACCAAAATAGACTTCGCTCAGCGTGGCCAGGGAGGGCGTGGAAATTTGCGTCACGCCGGAGTCATGGTTAGCGTCGTAGCCCACGGCAACGTACAACACCGAATTGACCACATCCAGGAGGGCGCCGTCAGTAATACCCAAGCCTGCCGTTGTTGACGTGATCGCCGCGCTGGTGGCATATTTTGCCCCTGTCTTGGCAACAAAGGCATACATTAATCCATTGGCGCCAGCCAAATAAACGTACGTGCCATCATAGACGGGGCTGGCAAGCGCGGTGGTGGCTCCGGTACTCGCCCAAGGGGTACCCACTTCCCCCGTGGCCCCGTTAAAAATCGGCTTGAAGGCGTGGATATTTCCGCTTGCGTCGCCCACCCATAGGGTGTCACTCGTATAGTCATAATAAGGGGACGAGATGGTGTCATTGCCAACCGTGAACTTCAATCTGAGCAGGCAGCTTCCCGACCCTTGCTTACAGGTAACGTAATTGGAGCCCGTGGTGGAGATGGTGGCGGGGGCCACCGGACTGGCATAAGCCGTTCCATTGCCGCTCGTGCTTTCGAACCGCAGGAGATTTAAATATGCGGAGGTCCCGTCGGTGCTAATGAAGGCAATCTCGGTTCCCGTAAGCGAAAACACCACCGACGTTACGACTTTGTCCGTGGCGTCACCGTTGCTTGTGTTGTAAGCCCAGGCGACCGTCGGGGAGCCGGTGCAATTCAATTCGCCGGCTGGTGTGCCTCCGTAAAGGTTCGTGATCCCCATCACCGTGGCCGAAGTTGACGATCCCGCCTCGCTCGTATTGAAGACCGCGAGATCACTGCAGCTCGGTGCGGAATTAAAGCTGAACTTGGCCGGAAAATTACCCGAGCCCACCCCGATGGGGCCCACATTGACGTTCCAGTCCTTGGTCAAAATCTGTTTCGGTGGTTCCTTCGCGATCCGGAGCGGTAAAACAACGATGGGCGGCTGCAGGAGGGCCATGCGCGCCGCAAAATCCGGGGCCATCGCCATCGCTCGCTGCATAGGGTTCCGCCTCATTTGCTGCATGATGTAGCGGGGATCGTTGACAATCTTGTACCACTGCTCAAACCGCCCCTCTGCCAGCACTTGGGCGGCGGTGCCGGGGTTGGAAAAGACCACATGGTGGTGCGTCCAGTCATCCACCACCCCCACGATGGGCCCCGGCGTCGGTATCCCCGAAATCAAAACATTCAGACCCGCGAGCAGGCCGATGGCCAGGCCCAACGCCCCCAGGGCGACTGTCGGCTTGAAAAACCTCCCGCCCATACGGCCCATGGCTACCTCCTCCTGCCTACAGTCCTTGCCTCGGAATCATCCCCCCAATTCCAACCGGGTGCCCAGTACCCGTCACAAGGATTTTGCTCCATTATTCTTGTCGAATCAAGTCGAAAGGGCGGCATTGCCTGAAGAGTTAATGGGCGGTAGCGGGGCTGTGGGTTCATCGGGCCATTTTGAATTTCCAGGCCTCCATAGAGAAGGGCTCGGCGCTTGCCGCCGCGTCCGCGCCTCAGTTCAGTCCGGTTTGCGTGGCTTTGACCATGGTGGCCGCGGTTTTGGTGGCATAGTAAATGTTCGCAGCTTCGGTTACGCTGCTGTCGTTATCCACGATGATACCGCTGGTGCCTCCCGCGGCGGCCAGGGCGATCGTGTTGGCATTGACGGTGGGAAAGCCGTCGGTGATGTCCAGGCTCATGACGCAACCGGCGTTTCCGCCCTCGTTGACGGCAATGCAATAGTTCGTGACTCCTACGAAAAGATAGTCCTTCCCCAGCGCCGCGTTGTAAAACTCCGTAACTGCCGAGGAGTCCGCCGTGCCGCTGGTCAGAGCCGCCGTAGTAGCGTTGGCGCTGGAGTTCAGCACGCCACTGGCGTTGAACCCCACGCTGTAGAGGGTGGGAAGCGCCCCGGCGCCCGTTCCGGCAACGTACATGAGAGGTGTCCCCGTTCCGGTGTACCAGGCGTTGTTAAAGTCCGGGGAGTACGGCGCGGTGTAGACGGTGTTCGCCGTGCCCACCGGTACGGAGACGCTGCTGGCCATACTCGTGGGAGCTTGCACCACGACGGCGTTGATCCCGTTGGAGTTGAAGGTTGCGTAGACCATCTGATTGCTGCTATCGATGAGTACGGGATACTGGGAGGTGGTGCCGGGCGCCAGGACGGCGCCGTAAGCCACTACGGACGGCGACGCGCCATTGTCCGTAACATAATCGATGCGACCGCTGGCATCCGTGAAAAAGATCTTATTTGACACCCAATCGTACACCGGAGTTGACGGAGGAGAATTGATGGCGATGCTCCAGATGATCGTGGGGGCCGCACTGCCGTTGAATACGTTGCCGATCTTGTAGAGGTACCCGGAGCCACCATTGAGCGTACTAAAGGTCGTGGCGTAAGCGACGCCGGCGGCATAATTGACGAAAACGGAATTGGTGGAGCTCTGGTTGGTGGTGCCGCCGTCCGGCGAAAGCAGCACGCTCTGATCCACGGCGTTGCTCCCCCCCGTGCCGGGCACGACGGCCGCCGTCGCGCTGGTCCCTTCATTCGCCGTGGTGCCAATGGTCAGAACGTGGAAGTAGGAGCTGCCCGTAAGGAGATTCTCAATATAGGCAAGTTGCTTCCCATTCCAGGAAATGGCGACGCCCGCCGGCACCTGTCCGCTGCCGGAAGCGTAAGCGAACATCGTGGTCGGCCCGTTGGTGGTGCACTCCGGGGTCAGGCCGTGCGGTGGCGTGCCCTGGTAGCTATAGAGATTGTTCATTCCCAGGATGTTGGCTTGACCGCCTGACGCGGGGGCCGCGGGGATACCGATCACCACATAGTCGTTGGTGCAACTGGGAGCGGCGGTCACGTCAAACACGTATTTGGCGGGAGAGGTCTGGCCACCGCCGGGAGCGACGGTCCCGGTCAATGATTCTCCGCCGGTAGCGGTATCGTTATAGCCGTTATCAAGATAGAACAAAATATCGGAACCTACGCTGTAGATGTTGAGCTCGAGTGGGTAGCCGTTGTACTCGATTTCGTTGCAGACGAAGAAAAGTCCCCCGTTATCGACCCAGGGGACTACGGAGGGGTAGATAATATTATCGTACAAGAAGAACCCGGTGGGGCTAAGGACTTCGCCGGGCCCGCCGGGGTACAGCAAGTACGTGCCAAGGTCATAACCGCTGCTGCCGCCCGTCACCGTCAGGGTGCCGGCGGTGGCGAGGAATGCACCATTGCCAATGTCGGTGGTGATAAGACTGCCATACCCCGTGTCCGGACCAATGGTGAAGGAGAAGTTGAACACCGGCTCAAAACCCGACGTCAACGGTGATGACGACAGGGACACACTCCAGTCCCGGTCCCGGGCCTTGTTATCATCGCGCGGTCCCCGACGGTGGTCCGGCCACCAAGTCTCCTTATGGCGAAGATACCAGTTCTGCTGCCAGCGGGGATCTTTTTGGATGCGCGCCATCACAGCAGCGTCTTTCGATTCCGGGTAGAGAACATGACGATTCGTCCAATCGGAAACGACCCCCACCGGAACGTGCGGCGACCCGGGTTCCGCAGCCATCAAAACCGATGAGATCATCACCATGCCGAATACCACCGCCGCAATCGACAGCTTGTAAAATGAATGCATTCTGGCGCGCATGGACTGCTCCTTCAATTTTCCCCTGGCGAGTAAAACTCCGGGCGCTTACACTAACATACTAGCCCCCCGGCGTGAAGAGTACCTAAGTACCGGCAGGGCCTCTGCGAAGCTAGCATCCTGTTTGTATCTTCCAACATTTTCCTTATTTTGTAAAGAATCATAAGAGGTATTGGCTGAACTATCAATCGACAACCCAAGGTATTCTAATCTGGAGTGCTATTGGAGGCCCGACTGTGACAACTGAAACGCGCAAATACCCGTTCCTTTACCGGCGCTCGCGTTGCTATTACCCAGGCAGGTTGTGCTGCCTAGCGGGAAGAAATAGATCTGGGAGTTTCCTGTCGTCGTCGATGCATTGTCGACGATGACCCCGCTGGTGCCCCCAGCCTCCGATGTCGTCTTGGTGGTGGCGGTACTCCCGGTGAGGGCGGTAGTCACGTTGAACGACATCAGGCAGCCGGTGGCATTACTTGGGCAGGATACCGGCGCAAGGGTTTGGCTATTCGCCTGCACGCTGAGGAAGATATAGTCGGTGGCGCCGTTATCGAATTCGGTGACTGGCGAGCATTGGGCGGCGGCGGTGGTCAGCGCTTCCATCTCCGTAGCTGTCAGGGTCGTGCCATTGATATTGACTTTCCAAAGCGCCGGGTCCTGGCTGCCGGAGTCCCGCCCGCAAACATAAAGATTGCCCGCTGAAGGGCTGCTGCTGATATAGATGTTGTCAAACGTGCCGGAATAGGCCGGGTCGCCGACCGCGGAAGCACCATTCCCCACTTTCGCCTCATTAAGATAGGGGGCGCAAGCACTAGCACTAGCACAAGGAAAGCCGGCCTCCTGTATCTGCCAGACGGCGGCGCTGGGTGTAGCGGTACCGTCGTCGTTAACAGCTACATAGAGCATTGCCGTAGTGGGGTCGAGAAGGGCCCCATCGTAAAACATGGGATAAAGATCAGTGCCTGTTGCCGCCATTGATGACTTAAAGGCGTTCGTGGCCGGGGTGCCTGAAACAACGACATTATGATAATAGGCGCTGCTATTGCTTGAGTACGCGGCCCCGCCTACATAGACAGTTTGGGAATTCCCGTCAAAAACGGGGCTGTTCATAGGTGCAGTTGCGATTTGAAATGGCCATGTGGTGGTGATTTCGGCGGGCCCACTCGAAGACGTCCCATTGAAGACAGGGGTGAATTTATGCAGATAGCCATTGTCATCGCCCACATAGAGGGTGTCGCTGGGATAGTCGTAATAGGGGGACGAGTGGGTGTCCGTAGGTGTGCTGGCCGCAGTGGAGCCGGGAGTACCCCCCTTATTTTTAATCGTCGAATCAAAAGTGATGGCGTAATAGCAAGGCGCCGTGCAGGTGGCGTAAGCGGTTCCAGAGCTCTCCACGGCCGGTGATTGGAGGGAGGAATCCTCATTCCATTTCAACAAGACGAGTTGGGCAGCGCCACCACTAAGCTGTACGAACGCCACCTCTTTCCCATTCAACGAAAGCACGGGGGAAGTTGTCACCAGGCCACCGGTGTTGAATTGCCAGTAGACATTGGGAAACGGCGCCACACTGGTGGAGCAATCGGAATAAATATTGTCGTAGGCTATAATATTGGGCTGCGAGCTGCTGCCGGTGAACCCGGTGGGATAGACCACGTAGTCGGGCGTGGAGGCACTGTCACAATTGCCGGCGGCGGTGTTGGTGTTGACACTGAACTTAGCGGGAAAAATGTCCGGCGTGTACACGGGGCTTCCGCCGACGAGAAAGGTGGCGCTTGCCCAGTCAAGAATTTCAAAATTGGTCGTCGCCAGAACGATAATGCTGTTGCCAGCGGCCCCAGCGGTTGTGGCGGTAATCGTGATCGTGGCGCTGGGGGGAGACGGATTAGTCGCGGTAACGCCAACATGTGATCCACAGGTGGTAATCCCAGAGACTATATTTGCAGCATCTGTACTGGCAGTGCCACTTCTCACAAAAGTCCAGGAGTAAGGGCTGCTGGTACCGCATGACGTTGATACCGTTGCGCCCGCTGTCAAAATCAGTTGGTTTGCTCCATTGGTGATGGTGAGTGTACCGCCGCTGGTGGGCTCACTGGCGATGGTGTTCGTGATGCTCGCCGCGGTGGCCGTGGGGCTGCCCATGAGCATGCTCCAGATCCCAGAGTTTTCCACCGGCTTTTTCGCGGGTTTGGCAGGAGCCTGTTGTTGCAAGCTGTAGCGGGCCGCGAGCGTGGCAAAATCGAAGGCGGGCGGCGGGGCCCCGCGCTGCATCATGGCCCGCTTCACCTGCTGGATTTTGTAACGCGGGTCGTTGGTGATCTGCATCCACCGATCCAGGTTGCCATGCACCACCGCTTGGGAGAGTGTGCCAGGGTCGGAAAAGACGACGTGGTGGTGGGTCCAATCGTCGGGCACGCCCAATGGGGTCGTCGACTCGGTTTGCCCGTAAAGGACAACCGAAGAGATCATCACGATGCAGAAAATCACCGTGGCGATGGACAGCTTGTAAAAGGATTGCACCTTGGCCCTCATGCTTGGCTCCCTCAAATCTTCTCCGGCAAGAAGCACTATTGGCTCTAGTTCTCATACGGTTGCGACTTCCCTTCGCCTAATTAGTGCGTCCTTATAATAATCTAATAGCCACGATGCATGAAGAGTACCAAAGTACGGCCAGCGCCTTGTCGATCTTGCTTTAAATCTTGTATTTACTGTGAGTTTCCGATTGTGGCATGGCCATCTTGGCCATGACCAGCCACGGGCGGGACGCCCGTGCCACGACGCCTTGTGGCACGGCCATCTTGGCCATGACCAGACACGGGCGGGACGCCCGTGCCACGCCTTGTGGCATGGCCATCTTGGCCATGACCAGAGACGGGCGGGACGCCCGTGCCACGCCTTGTGGCATGGCCATCTTGGCCATGACCAGACACGGGCGGGACGCCCGTGCCACGACGCCTTGTGGCATGGCCATCTTGGCCATGACCGCGCACGGGCGGGACGCCCGTGCCACGGCTTATCGAGCCACAGCCAAATAGCCTTGGCATGTTAGCTGACATGTTGGCGGAGAAACGCCCCGCCGGTCATGAGGGCGCGCAGGCCCAGGAGCAGCAAGCGCGGTTGGTGCAGGCAAATGTGCAAGAGCAGGCTGCCGGGCTCGTCGCGCGTGTGCGCTTCCAGATCCTGGCGGGCGCGGGCATTCAACAGGTCCACCAGATGCGAATACTGCGCCTGGGTGAAACCGTGAATCAGCTTGCGGATCAGCAGGTGGGTATTCAGCTCCCGCCGCAGGGCGCGCAGCTTGCCGCTCGATCCACCATTCAGGATAGCCTCCGCCACACCCAACGCCCCGCGGAAACCCGTGACAATTCCCCCCACCGTCGTGACCTTGACGTGGCCGGCCGCGTCTCCCACCAGATAGACATCTCCGCCCGTCAATTGGCGGCGGACGGGAACCCAGCCGGTATAAATGGGGATCCTGGCCCCCTGGAATCCCCGGGGCTCGAGGTGGCGCCTTTCCAGGAAACGTTCCAGAATCGAGCGTGTCTCCGCTCCATCTTCGCCGATGAGGCCGACCACCCCCTCGGTGGGCGAGTGCGGAATGAGCCAGTAGAAGTAGCGAGTGTCCTCCGGGATGAACCACACCCGCACCGTGTCCGGCGCCATGCCGGGGGGCAAATCCACAATGGCCTGGAGCAACGGGACGGTACGCGATTTTGGCCACCCCGCCGCCTGCGCCACACGGCTGACGGCCCCGTCCGCGCCGACGACGGTGCGAAACGGTGCGTCCTCCGTGCCCCCGCCCTGGGTGCGCTCCATGGTCAACGTCAAGGTGTGGTCACGCGCGTTGATGGCGAGGAGTTTCTGGCCGAACAAAACGCGCGCTCCCGCCGCTTGCGCCGCGCCCGCCAATTCCTTGATCAGGGTGCTGCGCTCGATGACCAGATCGGGCCGGCGGAGCGCGATTTTCGCCACCCGCCCGTCCGTAAACAATTCGAACCGGCGGATCTCATTGACCACCGACTTCTCGCCCAGTCCCCCGAGGATTTCCCGCATTCGATCCGTGACGATCAGCGTGCGGGGGGCCGAGTCTAGCCGGTCCCGCCCTTCGAAAACCCGCGCCTCCCGACCGGCGCGGGCGAGCAGATAGGCGGTAAAGAAACCTGCCGCCGATCCGCCGATGATGGCGATTTGCTGGTGGGTGTGTTGATGCCTAGCCAATCTTCCTCATGCGCTGAAGCCCGCCGTCGTGTGCACGGCCTAGCTCAATCTACGCTTTCAAGCAATTCCCTGCCCCTGCGGGCCCCGGGCAGGCAAATTAGGGCCAAACAGTATAACCCAGTTTCCGGCGGGCAGTGCGATATACCACCAAGTAAAGATTTCACCACCGAGGCACCGAGTTCACAGAGATAGAAACTTGGACAAAAACATTGGGTGAACGCGCGAAGCAACCGTAGTCCGGCCCGCGCCAGCAAGAAATACTCTTCTCCCCGACCTCTGTGCCTCTGCTTTGAAAATGGCTGTGCCGAAGGCACTTTGGAGTGCGGCCGCGAAGCTGCCGCTTTCCGCCCTTGATTCCTGCGGTCCGTGGGCAAGGGGAAAAGCGGCAGCTTCGCGGCCGCACTCCAAAGTGCTTCGCACATTTTCATGCACAGTGGCGCGCCGAAGGCTCAGGCGGATCTGTGGTGAGCTTTCTGTTCGCAGCCTTCTAAGAAACGTTCCCGGGCACGCCTTGGCGCTCGTAGGGGAGCCGCTCGAATAAAAAGACCGCGGCCAGCGCCGCCAACGTCACAGCGAAGGCCAGGACATAGGAGAGTTCGACGGATAACCTGCAAACCAGCAAGGCGAGCAGACCGGCGGCCGCTCCGACGGCGTAAAGCGCCAGCACCGCGCCGCGCTGCCCGAGGCCGGCATTCGCCAAACGGTGGGCGGCGTGGTCTTTCCCGGGAGAAGCAAAAGGAATCAGGCCGCGGCGCGCGCGAGAGATGGAAACCAGCGTGGTGTCGAAAATCGGCACGATCAGGAGCAACACCGGAACCATCCAGCTTGTAGCCTCGGGCACATCGGGAAGGCGCAGCATGAGCCCCAGGGTGGCCGCCATGAAGCCCAGAAACATGGCGCCCCCATCGCCCATGAAAATCCTGGCGGGATTGAAATTCCAGATCAGAAATCCCAGCGCGCCGCCCAGCAGTGCCGCTCCCAAGGTGGCCACCAGGACCTGGCCCTCGCGCACCGCCAGGATAGTGAAAAACAACGCGGCAATGGCAGTCACGCCGCTGGCAAGGCCGTCCATGTGATCGAAAATGTTATAGGCGGCGGTGATCCCCACTACCCAGAACAGCGTGAGCCCGATGTCGAGGAGGGGGCCCGCGGGGCCGGGCACAAAGGCCGTGGCGACGTGCGTCCTGACCCCCAGCGCCACCAGCGTCAAAGCCGCCAGGGGTATCGCGACAAACAGCTTGACCTGATGGTGCAGCAGGTGGCGGTCGTCGAGGATGCCCACCACCAGCAGTAAAGTGGAAGCCGCGAGAATGCCGAAAATCTGCCCGCGCGCCCGACTCTCCACAAACCCGGCGATCGCGAGTACCGTCCCGCAGTAGATGGCGACCCCGCCCAATAACGGAATCGGGGTGCGGTGAATTTTGCGCGGGCTGGGCAGATCGACGATCCCCCAGTGAAGAGCCATCCGCCGGATGGGGACCGTCAAGCCCCAGGAAGCCGCAAAAGCTACCGCGAAGGTCAACACTCCACCTAGCATCGCCCGTCCGTGATCTCGCCTTTCATATCAAACCCCCTACCGACACCGGAACCTCATGATACTTGCGTCCAGTGCGGGTTCATGTTACTTTGCCGCAAGGAATTTCAAGACTGACAGAACTCATAGCCAGGAGGCGATATGTCGCGACCCGCACGCACTTCCCTCTGCCGGGCAGTGTTCCTGTTGAGCGTGGCGGTTCTGCCTTTGACGTCCAAGGCATCAACTATCACCATCTATTCCAACTTTAACTCAAACCCCGGAAATCTGTATAACCCCAGCGTGGGTTGGGCCGAACTTGGCGGAGAGCCCCTTGCTGATATCAGTGCCATGGCCTTCACGCCGGCCGCCAGCTACGACCTCACCCAAATCGACCTGGCAATGGTATACACTTCGGGGACGAACAGCTTCACACTCGACCTGGAGACTGGGAACGGGGGGATACCTTCCAATACGATCCTTCAGGCGTGGACCGTCAACAATATGCCTTCCAGCGGGTCCTGCTGTGGCGTTGACACGGTAACCTCTCCCGGCATTCACCTGACCGGCGGCGACCCATACTGGCTAGTCGTGAAGGTTCCTAACAGTGCTGACGCGACATGGAACTGGAATAATATTGGCGCTAAGGGAAGCGCCGCTTCATCCCAAAACGGTGGGAGCACTTGGCAATCGCTGGGTGGCACGCTCGGGGCTTTTGACGTTCTGGGTAAAAAAGCAGCCGTGCCGGAGCCGAGCGTCCCGGCATTGCTGGTAACTGCCCTGGCGGCCTTCCTGGTTTTCCTTCCCTTTGGATTGCCAGGGCGAGAAAGGCCGTAGCTGTTGCTACCGCACTCAAGGGGCTTCGCGCAGGCCCGTGTCCGACACCCGCGACCCAGAGGACCAGCGGGCCTGAATGGGAATCCGAGAAGGTAATCAGCACATGGGCCCGGGAAGAAGGTTCAGGAATTCCAATCCCGCTTGGCCTGCCTGGTACGAATCAGCCTTGCCCACCCAGGCGATGCGGGCTTTAACGTAACAGTTGGGAGCGGTACCGAGCAGGAGGCCCACCGGCTGGCCTTGGGCAAGGGGGGCCTCCGATTGCACGCACAAGCCATGAGGAGAGAGGTCCACTGTGTTCGCGAAGTATTCCGCCTCGTCACCCTCAATCACCAGGGTCACTGCCATTTGGACCCGCCGGCGCTCCGGCCGGCGCTTTTCGGATTGTGTCTCATCGGGCATATCACAAGGATACATGGACATGGGTAAATAATCAACGGCGCCCTTGGGGGGCTGTCCTAAAGGAGGGGGGCACTTCGGTCAAAAACCGAAGTGCCCGTCTGGTTTTTGAGGCTGGACTTCAGGGGATATCCTGACCGGTAGTCGCATAGGGAGCGTCATGAGTACCCCGCATTTTAAGAGTTCGATTTGGGCGACTACGGTGTCTCTGCTCATTAGATTGGCGTCGTTGTATCATGAGTACCCTGTTATGTCAAGCTAAAAGTGCACAGATCGTAAAGTTACCACATCGTCTTCATTTCCGATAGCAAGCGTAGCGCGGACCTGCTTTTTAGGTCCGCGGCTTTTTGCGGTTATTTGGGGAAGGGCCGCGGACCTAAAAAGCAGGTCCGCGCTACTCATTCGAGATTTGTCAGGTAACTATTTCGGTAAAGTGTGGTTGAGCGCGTAGAAAGAGTAGATGACACACTCGTCGTACAGCACCTCGGTCCACCACCACCCAAACCAGGCCATAACCGTGAAGAGCAATGAAATCCAAACGCCCGCGGCGTACTTCCCTTGTGCGCCCTTCCTCAGTGCATACATACCCGCAAACCCGAGAACAAATAAGGTGAATTCCATGTAAGGTGGATCGCTAAGAACGCGAAATTGCAGGTGCCGACACAACGCATAGCACCCCGCGAGGGCAATACCGAAGGGCACCAACGCCGAGAACTGGCGCACCTTGGGCCGTTGGTTCGCGCACCAACCGAAAACGCACAAGGCCAAGGCCACCAGGCCGTTAAACGCGGCGCCCTGAAGCACCACAATCTGTTCGCGCAACTGACGGAGTCTCACCGTCTTGTCTTCCCCCTCCAGCAGGAGTGTGCTTTCCTGCACATGAAAAATCCGCCTCACGTGATTCTCCTGGGAGTCCTCTTGGCACACCGGAGGGAATTGGGGAGAGATGCCATTGTCAAACAGCCACGGTTCGTCGGGGTTGGGGCTACAGTACACGCTGGTTCGAATACTCTCCTCCGCGGTCACCCTCAGGACAGGGAGATCATCGTCATTGAAAAAGTCCTGCGCGATCCGGGATACCGCCGCACCCAGGGAAAAAGCCAGTGCGGTCAACAGCACACCTGCCACCGCGGAATTCGATTTATCGGAAGACAGAAAATCATAGATCTGACCTACTTCCTCCGGAAAGAAGAGGTAGGCGGCGAGGACCAACCACGGTAGAGCTAGTGCGCCGACAATGATGGTTTCGAAAGCAAAGCTAAGGGCGGTCATGCTTCCCCCTCCCCCTTCGTGGCCCGTATCGCCAGGCGGAATTGCCTCTTTGGCCTTCCGCGGTCCCCAGTATACAACCGTTACTCCCAGGCGAGGGTTCAAGCGGAAGATTTATGCGCGGAGCAAGCGTAGCGCGGACCTGCTTTTTGGGTCCGCGGCTTTTTGCGGTCATTTGGGGACGAGCCGCGGACCTAAAGAGCAGGTCCGCGCTACTCACTTTTGCCTTTTGACTTTTGCGCTTTGCATTTTGAGTTGTTTTTCCGGCCCCGCCGCGCGGCGCTTCGTCAAATCACATCTTCAATGAACCGCCGAAAGCAAGCGTAGCGCGGACCTGCTTCTTAGGTCCGCGGCTTTTTGCTGTCATTTGGGGAAGAGCCGCGGACCTAAGAAGCAGGTCCGCGCTACTCACTCCGCCGCGCGGCTTCTTCAGGCCACGTCCTCAATGACCCGCCGGAAGAGCTGGAGTTCTTTGTCGCGGGCAAATTCCCCCGCGGCCTGGAGGGCTCGCTCCGCCAGTTGGGCCAGACGCTGGCGATCGTGCGCCAGTTCCTTGACGGCGGCGGCGAGCGCGGCGGAATCGTCCGGGTCGACCACCACTCCGCAGCCGTAGCGCCGGACTATGCGGGCTGCGTCGCTGGCCTCGGGGGCCAGGGCCAGAACCGGCCGGCCTGCCGCCAGGATGGAATAGAGCTTGCTGGGGACCACGACTCCTTCGAGCCCCCGCTTGATCGTCACTAGATGCAAATCTCCCGCGGCCAGCACGTAGGGTACTTGGTCTAGAGGACGAAATGCCAGAAACCTGACATTGCCCACGCCCTCGGCGAAGTCTTCCACCTGGGAACGCATCGCCCCCTCGCCCACGAAGACAAAGCCGATCCCTTCGTGTTCCAGCATTCGAGCAGACTTAATGACGGTTTCCCAGGCTCCGTAGAAGCCCAGGTTGCCGGCATGAAGCACCACGAAAGGAAAACCGCTGCGCACCTCATGGATGACGGGATGGTCATGGACAGTCACCGGGGGGACAATTTGCGTGCCATCCCGGACCACCACCACGCGCGCGGGGTCAATGCCTTTGGCGATGATGCGCTGGCGCGTGTCATCTCCCAGAACGATCACCCGGCTGGCCCGCCGCAGCGCCCGCCGGTGGAGCGCATCCCAACTCCGCACCCACCAGGAGGGGCGCACTATTTTTCCGGCGAGCGCCATCTCCGGGTAGAGGTCGCGAATGTTGTAAACGAACGGTTTCCGTTTGAGCCAGGCCACCAAGGCGCCCACAATGCCCTCGAAGGGCGGGTCGGTCATGGCCAGAACCAAGTCGGTCCGTACCACCAGGGCGCGCGGGACCGAAAGAGCTACGTAGGAGAGGTAATTCCAAAGGCGCTGCCGCATGCGAAAGCGCGCAAACGTGGTCGAGCCCACGCGCTCGACTACGGCTTCGCCTCGCCGGTCACGCCGGAAGAAATAAAAAGGGTGTCTTTCGGAAGGATCGTAGGAAGGACGGCCGCAGAGCACGGTGACTTGATGGCATTCGGCCAAGGCATCAACCACCAGCGCCGCCATGTGCGCGGTCGCCGCCGTGTCGGGGGGGAAATATTCGTTCAACAGGAGAATGCGCATGCAATTGTTGCCGCGAATTCGTCACCACAGATTCCCAGTTGTGCTTTTCAGCCCCAAAGGGGCGTCCTAATCTAGCCCAGGCCAACGGCCTGGGTCAGAAGGGTCATCTTGTTTCCGAGCCCTGAAGGGGCGCCCTAACGCTTGCCTCGATCGCATCCCCAACTGCCGGTTAGCCTCCGCGGCGGGGCTGGCCGGTAGGTCTCGCAGTTCGCCCTTTCAGGGCTCGGCCCGGCAACAATCTGCAATCCCAGGCCGTTGGCCTGGGCTAGATTAGGTCGCCCCTTTGGGGCTCGCTGGCTGCGGGCGTAGCGGGCACCCCCCCGCTTTTGGGGTCCGCGGTTCTTCCTTGGCAAAAACTACGAATCTCGCAGAGGATCGCCTACCCCTGTTCGGGCGCGCGAGTCGCGGGAAGAGGACGTAGCGCGGACCCCCGCTTTTGGGGTCCGCGGTTCTTACCGAGCAAAGGCAACGAATCGCAAAGACCGAGGCATGACCTTGAGTTGGATCGTGACCTCAGGTAAGAGCCGCAGACCTCAACGGCGGAGGTCTGCGCTACGATCGCCCTTTCGCCATGCTACATTTGCTTGGATGGCGCGGGAAGAACCGCAGACCTCAACGGCGGAGGTCTACGCTACACTTGCTCGTCGAGGCCGACGGGGGCTTTTCGACCACATAACTGCCTAACACCAAGACATCCATGCGGGTGCGGAGGAAACAATCAAAGGCCTCTTGGGGCGTCAGAACAATGGGCTCGTTCTCGTTAAACGAGGTATTCAGAAGCACGGGCACGCCGGTCAGCTTCTCGAATTCCTTGATCAGCGCCCAGTAGCGGGGATTGGTTTGGCGGCTCACCGTCTGGAGACGACCGGTTCCATCCACATGCGTCGGCGCGGGAATGATGGCGCGCTTTTCCGGGCGCACCGAGTAGGCAAGGTTCATAAACGGAGAGGGGTGGGCTCGCTCGAAAAATTGCCCCGTGACCTCTTCCAGGATCGAGGGGGCGAAAGGACGAAAAGTCTCGCGATGCTTGATCCTCTGATTGAGGATGTCCTTCATTTCGGCGCGCCGAGGGTCCACCAGAATGCTGCGGTTGCCGAGCGCGCGCGGGCCCCACTCTGCCCTGCCCTGAAACCATCCTACAATCTTGCCGTCGGCTATGTGCTGCGCCGTGGCGCGCACCAGTTCGTCGTCAGAAAACCTATTCATGACTAGGCTCGAAGTTTGAGCCCTGCCATGTTCCAAAGCCCGGGCGATGGCCTCCGGCGTGAACTGCGGCCCCCAATAGGCATGGTCCATGACGAAGCTTCGCGGCTGCCCGAGAATCTGATGATAAACATAGTAGGCGGCGCCCACCGCGAGTCCCGCGTCACCCGCAGCCGGCTGAACGTAAACCTCTGAAAACGGGGTGTTGTCGAAAATCTTGCCATTGGCAACGCAGTTGAAGGCCACGCCTCCTGCCAAACACACCTGGCTCTGGCGAGTGGTTTGGTGCAGGTGGTTCAGCAGTCGAAAATACGCCTCTTCCAGCACCGCTTGCATCGAGGCCGCAATGTCCCGGTGGCCCTTGCCGACCGGCTCATCCGCCGCGCGGGTCTTCCCCAGCCGCTCTTCGAGGTAAGGCGAGAATAGTCGGCCTAGTTCGGGAGTCTTGCCGTTTTCCTGCCAGGTCATCTCGGGCCCGGTGCGATGGTGGCAGAAGTATTCGAGGCCGAGCGCGAACCCCTTGCCGCCGTCGGGCGTGACGATGCGGCGGAACTCCTCGAGTTGGGTTGGTTCGCCGTACGCCGCCAGTCCCATCACTTTGTATTCGTCGCCGAACTTCCAAAATCCCAGATATTGACTGAGCGCGGTGTAAAAAAGTCCGAGGGAATGGGGAAACGCCACGGCTCCATGGACTTTTAGTCGGTTTCCTTCGCCCGTTGCCCACATGGTGCTGGCGAAATCGCCGAGTCCGTCCGTGGAGAGCACCGCCGCCCGGTCGAAGGGGGAGACAAAAAAGGCGCTGGCCAGATGCGCCACGTGGTGCTCAATGCGATGAAACTGCGCCCGAATGGCTTGGGGATCGACGTCACACGCGGCGGCGAGGTCCTCATCAATTCCCTTGAAATGCTTCATCGCCCGGAAGCGGTCAAGAGTGAAGCGGGGCATCCGGGCGGCATAAAAAAGCTTGGTGGCCAACCGCGCCCAAGGATTGCGCGGAATCGCCACGTGATCGATGTCGCCGATGGCGAGGCCGGCCTCCGCCAGGCAGTGCCGGACGGCATTTACGGGGAAGCCCGCAGCGTACTTGACCCGGTTGAAGCGTTCTTCCTCCACCGCAGTGACTAATTGTCCGTCACACACGAGCGCCGCCGACGCATTGGCGTGATAAGCGTTAATGCCCAAAATCTTCATGTATTGGTCTTCCGTGGTCTTTCATGGTCATTCATGGCTTGTCAAGAATTGGGCTGGGTAAAAACGCCAAATCTCACTCAATTCCCCAAATGGCGGCGCGCCCATCGATTCAAAACGAACAGACTCCAAACGCGCGACCACGAAGTCTGCCCGCGCAAGAAGTCTGACCAGACTCGCCCCACGGCGCGACCGCGGAGAGATTCCGTGAGAGAGGGCGCGAGGGTTTTCAGTTCCGCCTCCATTTGTTTGCGCAGGGCGCCGCGGAGCCAATGTTCCCAGGGCAGCGTGAAAGTTCGCTTCGGTTGCGAAACGACTTCCTCAGGCAACAGATCGGCCATAGCATCAACCAGCAGCGATTTGGGTACGCCGTTGGTTTGCTTTATCGACCCCGGCAATCGGCTGACGAATTCAACGAGGGCGTGGTCAAGAAACGGAACACGCACCTCGAGGGAGTGAGCCATGCTCATGGAATCGGTGTCCCGCAGCAGGGTGTCGACCATATAGGACCGCGATTCCAGGCACGACACGGCGGTGAAATCATCAAGCTGCTTCGATTCCAGCGCGGTTTGTTCCAACCAATCCTTCCAAGGTTCACGCGATTCAAAGCCGTTGCCCTTCAGCAATCCCAACACCTGCAACGGCGTGAAAAGGAGCCTGGTATAAAAATAAGGATGCGGCAGGAAGTTGGGATCACGCCACAGCGCGGCCATCTTGCGATGGGCGTCTTTTCGGTTGAAGCGCCCTAAGATTCTTTCCGCCGCGGAGGCCATAGTTGAGCGGAAGCCCCCGGGCACGGTGCGCGCCAGGGACGCAACGGATTGCGCTCCGGGGGTCGAGCGGAAAGTGCTGTACCCCCCAAAAATCTCGTCGCCACCGAGACCTGACAGCGCTACTTTCAGACCCGCCTGCCGCGCCGCCCAGGAAACAAAGTACGTGTTGATGCCGTCCATGCTGGGCTGGTCGAGCGCGCCCACCGCCTCGCTCAGTCGCGCTAACATATCGTCGCCGCTCAGGGTCAGTTCTTGGTGATTCGTTCCAAATCGTTGCGCCGTGCGGCGGGCCATTTCCGACTCGCTGAACTCTTGCTCGGGAAACACCACCGTCACGGTATTCATGCAGGCCTTCTTTTGGGTCGCAAGGGCCACGAGGGCGGTGGAATCGATGCCGCTGCTCAAGAAGATTCCCACCGGCACATCCGCAGTCAGATGGGACGCCACAGTTTCTTCCAGGAGCGACCGCAGGAACGCCGTCGCCGAGCATCGTTCATGTCTTTTGGTCTCGAGCGCAGGGCAAGCCGACGCCGCGAAATCCCAATAGGGCTCGGGGCGAACGCACGTGTGGCGCCCGGCAGCCGAAATGATGATCCGGTGCCCGGGCGGCAGAGAGTACACGCCCTCGACCAGCGTCATGGGTTCCACCACCGAACCGAACAGGAGATAACTGCGCAGCGCCGTCTCCGACAGCCGCGGTTCGACTTGACCGGAAGCCAGAAGAGACCGGACCTCGGAGGCAAAAATCAAGTTGCCATCGACAAGCGTGTAATAAAGGGGCTTGATGCCGAGCCGATCGCGCGCCAGCAGAACCCGAGGATTGCCACGCCGCGTGGACTTTGAAGTCTCGGCCAGAGCAAACGCGAACATTCCCTCGAAGTGATCGACGCAATCCTCCCCCCATTCCTCATACGCGTAAACGATCACCTCCGTGTCACTTCCCGTACGGAGGGGGTAGCCGCGGGATTCCAGCGTGTGCCGGAGTTCCTGAAAGTTGTAGATTTCCCCGTTGAATACGACGACGACGGTTCGATCCCCGTTGAACACCGGTTGATGCCCGCCGCAAAGGTCGATGATGCTGAGCCGGCGCGTTCCCAGGGTAACCGATTCGTCCACGAACATGCCTTCGTCATCCGGCCCTCGATGACACATCTGTCCCATCATCTGCCGCACGACGCTTTGCGTCGGTTCAGGATCCGTACTGCCGATTACTCCACAGATTCCACACATAGGTTGTTATACCGATCGATACCCGAGGGTTCGCCCTAGTCCGTTATTGGAGAGACCCTGCCGACTTGATGCTTGGCCGATTGCGACCATGTCGGTTTGCGATCAAATTACCGAGGATCCCCAACAAGAACAGAGGGAAACAAACAACTACCAGCCACAGGGAGGGGTTTTCCGGAAGGTAGGCCCAGTTGGTAGCTTCTTCCCATCCCGGAACGAAATGGTCGAGTCCCCTCCGCAGGGGATCGCCCAGGATGGGAATTCGTTTTAGACGAAGGTGAATCGTGCGCTCAAAGGTGTACGTAGGACTATAGCCAGGCATATTGCTGATCGCATCCCGGAACACCTCGGGATCGCGCAGTTCCTCTTTGGTCAGGGCACGTCCCAGGTGATCCTTGAATATGAGTCCTTGCTGAGGGTTTACGACAACCCATCGATCATCCCACTGGACCTCGGCGACCACGTGCGAGACGTTGCCAAGTTTGTTGAGCAGCAACAGACGCCGCACCTTAAGGCCGGCGGCATCCGCCAGATTCATGAAGGCATTACTTGCTGATCCACAGATTTCTAACAACCGTGTGTCCTGGACGATGGTCACAGGGTCGCGGTCATACATTAGGCTGTTGGATCCCGAAACGGGAGGGACGGCCCGCAGGGGCTCATGGCGAAACCACTCTGCCAAGGCCTCCGTCTTCTCTTTCGGCGAGCCGGCAAGAGGAACAATGGCGTCGGCAAATCCTTTCAGATACCTCCGTGTCGAATAGTTCCAGGCCAGCCCGTAGATGAATAGCCCAAAGGTGAAAATAACAAAGGCCGTGGTGGCAAGGTGACCCAGGGCAAACCAACGCGAAAAATCCGCGGGTGATCTCTTTTTGGGCATTGGATCCGAGAAAGAATTACCCGTAATCAGCCCCATTTCACGGCGTCAGCAGATTCGCCGTAACCTGTATCCAAACGCCTAGAGAGCACATGCATGGGAACAGGTTTGTAAGAATTCATCCCTTGTCTTTTCGTAGGAATCTTGCATTCCTCGAACCAATCGATCCCAGGAGATTTCCTCCGCCACCTGCGCACACCCCGCTTTCAGGCGCTGATAAAGCGGTGGGCTGTTTAACAACTGATTCAAAGCGTGGGCGACTGCCATGGAGTCATACGCAGTCACAAGTCCTGCCCTTTGATCGACCAGTGGGGCGATTCCACAGCGATCGGAAACCACCACCGGAGTACCGCAGGCGATCGCTTCCGCCGCCGTGTTGCCAAAGTTCTCGTATCGTGACGGCAGCGCAAACACCGTCGCATCCACGAAAGCCTCTTTCTGTAAATCTTCATAAAGAGGCCCTGGGAACAGAACTCGTTGGTTAATTCCCAGTGTTCGAGATTGGTCACGAAGAAACGCCAGGTACCCGCTTTCGCCTTCCGGCCCCGCGATGACGAGCTTGACCTTATCGCCATTGATTTGCGGCAACGCTTCAATGAGAAGATCAGCCCCCTTCCGCGGGATCAGCCGCCCCATGAAGAGGATCAGGCGCTCATCATCAGGAATCCCCGCATTCTTCCGGAAGGCGCCGAAGCGGGGAAGATTCTTGAACTCCTCCCGATCGATGCCATTAAACCGGAGTAGCACCTTCTCGGAGGGAACTCCCGCCGCGCGCAAATCCTCCCTTTCCAGTTCCGAGGTCGCGATCCACATGCTTGCCCGGCCCAAATAGGTTCCGGCCAATCCCGTCCAAAGCCTTTTGAGCAAGAACCCCCTGTCGATAGGCCGCGTCATTCCCAGCGGCTCCACAAAATACGGCACCCCGAACTTTCGGCAATAGTGCCCCACCGCGGGGCCTAAGGTATCGTAAAGGCCGTAGATGTGGACAATGTCAAAATCCTTGAGGCGCCGCCGGCAAAACTCCAATACCCCGGGATTCACGGTCAGGTTTCGGTAATGGCCGCGAGTTCTGAAATAAATCACTTCCACCCCGTCCAAATTGGTCCGCCAGCCCTGCGGGTCGTCAACCACCCCGGCCGCCGCGGTCTCGCGAGGCCCGAAACCCAGATCGGCAGTCAGCACCGTAACCTGATTGCCCCCGCGTGCCAGTGCCCGCGTAATGGCTCGGACTTTTGTCGCGGGACCACCTCGGTGCAGGAAGGGGAAGTATGCCTGCGTAACATTCAGGATTCTCATGTTGCCAAATGGGGTGCCAAGGGCAATTCCAAAATCACTGGGAAAAAAAATGTAAGTTGCGATAGACCCGATGTGAAAATTTGTGTCGGCTCGTCGCAGCCTGCACAGCCTCAAGGCTAGATGTGCTGTGTATTTCAATCGCGATCGTTCGAACGTTGCTTAGCCAACTAACCTTGTGGCATGAGAATAAGGCAAGTTCAGCATCCTCGATGTCGAGCTTCAGAATGTCGACTTGGGAAATGCCTTGACTTTGCAAGAGGTCAGGAATCGAGATTCCCTGGCAATCGTTGGTTCCGTCCCACTCCCGAACGTAAACGCCATCGGATGCGCCCGGTTTTTTCAAACTCAGACGGCCAGTTTCCGACCACAATGCCGCGCACAATAGGGACACGCGATCCTCATAAGGCCGACAATTGAGCTCCAATACGCGGAAATTCTCCGGGTCCGGTTCAAGGGCGATCACCCTGGCTTCAGGAAATCTGGTCAAGTACCAGGCCGTACTGTCCCCAATGTTCGCTCCGGCGTCGATGATAACGTGGACCGGGGCAGGTGGCAGGCAGTGCCCATATGCTTGTCGAACCGTCGAATAAACCAACTCTTCAAGATCGCTTGAACCTGGCCGAACAAAGATGGGATGCTGGAGCGTCGGTATGTTGAGCCTCTCAAGCTTGTCGGCAGCCTGGCACCCACTTTGTGACAACGCACGCAAACGGCGGAATTCTGTAAAACCAAGCTTGGATAGACAGAATCCCGCGTCGAGCATCTTGGCGAGGGAACGGTAGGCACGACTCGGCATAAAAGAGCGAACGGCTCGGCGCACCCGTTCGCCACCCGACATGCAGCGAGCGCTTGTGTACGAAGTCAAGGTTTGTGTTCCTCAGCCTGACAGGGTCGAGTTTCTGACGGAGTGCCCCTCGCGGTGACCGGCGAGTCAATGATTTCGCCAAACCCATTGGCCTCTTGGCCCAATTGAGGAGGGAGTTGCGGCGCAACTACTGGTACATCATTTGGGGAAGATGGTAACAACCCCCTTAACCTCTCGCAGAAAGAACCATAGGAGTACACCGTCCGCACCGATTCCCTTCCCGCTTTGCCGATCTCGCGTCCTTTTTCAGGGTTCGTGAGCAATTCAACCAGTGCTCCCGCCACGGACGTCACACTGTCTGGGTCTACCAGAAGCCCATTCTCCCCGTCTCGAATGAGTTCGGCGGGGGCGCCGTAGTTGGGTCCGATGACCGGTTTGCCGAAAGCCATCGCTTCGAGGAAGACAATCCCAAAGCCCTCTCCCTTGGCCTCTAGGTCGGTGAGTACGGTCCTGGCCGGTAGGGCAAAAACGTCGCTGCGATGGTAGAGGGCTGCCAATTCCGAGTCGCTAACCCGCCCCGTGAAAATGACGTGCGGTCGGAGGCCTAAATCATCCACCAGGGATTCGATTCGAGGGCGGTCGCTCCCTTCCCCAACCACCACGTAAGCAACATTGGGAACTCGCGAGAGAACGGAAGGCAATGCCTGAAGGATGGCATCATGTCCCTTGTACTGCTCTGAAGCGTCCATTCGTGCCACCGTCAGAACGACACGCTTCCCATTGGCAAGGGAATGGTGGGGGCCAATGCTCGCCGGCTCGACGGCCATGAGACCCTCATCGAGTGCACACGGCAAGCATACGGTGCATTCCGCCTTCACCCTCTGTTTCTTTATCACTTGTTCACGGCTGAAATCACTAGTGACGATCACTCGGTCAGCGCGGCGCAAAGCAACGCGCTTGGCGAAGGGGAGCGAAACCCACGCCTCGATGCCATGCACCACAACCCAATAGGGCCGACGCCCCAAACTCGCCAGCAGCCACCCCACCGGCCCCAAGGCAAGATGGGTACAAATTATCAGGTCCGGCCGCCAGCGCGCTGCTTCACGGGCGGCTTGCCAACCCAATCGCCATTTCGACCGGGCAGACAGGCGGGCCTTGCCTTGGACAAACGGATCTTCGGCAAGTGACACACAACGCACGAATTGATTCCCCAACAGGTCCTTCAGCGCTCGCGCCAGGGTTAAGGTGTAGCGCTGGATTCCACCGGGCCTCTCCAGCGATGGAGTGAGCAGGAGGACCCTCATTGTTTCACCGGGGCCTTGGAAAAACTCAGATTCTGCCGTTGTTCGAGTACTTGCTCGAAAAGAACTTCAAGCTGAGCCGCGTTTCGTTCCCAAGTGTACTGAAGGGCGGTGCGCGACGCATTCTCTCCAAGAGCGCCTCGCAAAGCCGGGTTGCCTTGCAAGTCCGAGATCACTTTGGCAAGAAAAACCACATTCTGGGGATCCTTCAAAACGATTCCATCCACGCCGTTGGTGATAAGTTCACTGACCCCGGCACGGCTGCTGACAATTACCGGAAGCCCACAGGCCATAGCCTCCAAGGGGGGCAACCCGAAGGCATCTTCCAAGGAGGGGCTGACGTAAATGTCCGCCGCTGCGTAATAGAACTCCACATCCGGCCTGGGGGGGAGAAAGGACACGCGTTGATCAAGGCCGAGGCGGGCGATCGCACCCCGATATGGACGCGGATCGTCTTGCCCGACCACCAGAAGCCGCCAGTCAGTAGATCCGATAGACCCAGCGGCCTCGAGCAAAGCTTCCAGCCCTTTGTTCTTCCAACCGTTTCCAACCAAGAGCAAGCAGGATGTGGACTTGGCCAATCCCCAATGGGCGCGGCTCTGATTGCGCAGCCGATTGCGATTCTGGGGATTAAACTGCTCCACGTTTATTCCATTGTAGATCACTGGTATTTGGCTTCGGCCAAAACGCGTAAGACTTTCTGCGGTTCTTTGGGATACCGCCGCAAGGCGACACTTCCTGCGAGCATAAATCAGCTTCTCCAGTTTGATGAGCAATCCATAATAGAGCCGCCGATGAACCAGCCGCACCCAGCTCGAAACGGGATTTCGACCAAGACTCAAAGCCTCCCGTACCTGCCGACAAAAGTCGGAAAATAGGATATGCACTGAAATGACATCAGCATCGAGGCAATTGATTCCGGGGGTGTATGTCACGTCGTACCGAAGGCCGCGCAGCCCATGCCACCATCGCCATAAATGATTGGCAAGAAACCACCAGCAAAACGCCAGAAGATGCGGGCCGGGAAATGAGGGAATTCGGTGCCAGGATATCTTGGTGAGATCAATGTCTCCCACGCGCGTACAGTAGAGGTGGATTTCGTATTTCTGATCCAGCCGTTCTACTTGCTCCGCCACGCAACGCTCCGTCCCGTGCTGCTTGTCAAGAAACGGCGATATGACCGCAACAAGGGGCTTGTTGTCCATCAGCGGTGACGAACATGGATGCTGGGTTGGAGGGAACGCTGTTCATGCAGCCTCGGAAGACTGAATAGAACACCCGAAAGGAGCCAAAAAAAGGCGTTATACACGTAGTTCTGATAAGTCGCAAAACCCGCAAAGGTCATGGGGAAAAGGAGCAGCAATCCAAACCAAAAAATACAAATCGCCAGAGGAAAGGTCGAAGTGCCTTTGACCAGCAAAACGGTTTTCCAGGCAGTGTAGATAAAGCTCCCTGTCCAAATCACCCAGAGAATCGGGCCGAGGATCCCGAGCTCCCAAATCATGGTGGCGAATCCCTCTTCGAGATCCCATCGATGGATGGAGGCATCGACATCTGGACCCACTATTTTCGCAACATACTGCACTCCCAGTGAGTCTGTCCCGATCCCGTGCCCAAGCGGCCACTCCGGGTCTGTAAATGCCAACATAAGATTGCGCACGGGATAATCCCACGCTCGGTTTGCACCCTCAAAATGTTCGCTTCTCGGGTCCAAGGTCTCCGAATAGAAACTCCAGCGCGCTCCTACGGCTTGGGGGAATATCGCCAGCATCAGGAACAAGCCTAGCGCAACCGCTACATAACTCCGGCGGATGGCTTTGAAGAGCCGATAGGTCTCGAGCCCCCGGGGAGGCGTACCCCAAAGCAAAGCGGCGGAGAGAACCAAGGCGCTGATAACAACGTATGATGCGCACCCTCGCGACCCGCTCATCATGCTCGCCACCCCCACCAACAACAAGCCGGAGAATACGATTTTTTGACCTTTGCGTTTGTTCAGGAGCAAAAATCCCGCGGACCCGAATCCCACAATGAAAGCGAGAATAAGATACCAGGCAAACCGGCCATCACTCACGAATACCGAAGGAGGGCGTGACACGGCCACGCCCTCAACTGTGTATCGCGTCAGGTTTCCCAGATAGTCAATATCCGCCCCACCCTTCGGATTAAGGAAACTTAGCCCAAAGACCGATTGCGCAATGCCGATCGAAGCGATGACTGCGGCAATCCCCATGTTAAAAACCAGGAAGCGACGTAAGTCTTCCTCATCGCGGAGAAACGAGTAACCCACAAACATCAATGGAATGTAATAAAAGTAGATTTTCAAGCCCATCAAACCATAGAGAAAGCTTGGTGAATCGGCGTTAAAGACTTGGATAAGGCCCAGACCTATAAACAACATAAGCGGGTACAAGAAGGGGGCTTTGAACTTGCCGTGCTTCTCGCGCGAGGAGGCCCGGAGGAACGACAGGTAGGTTATTCCCACCAGGGCGTCTTTGGCAAAGTAGACTGCCATGTTGTTGCCCATGTATTTCCGAATCATATCCTCGAACAACAGCCACCCCAGGAAAGCGTAAAGTCCTTGGCGCCAATTGCCGAGCACCAGACCCCCGAGGCCTAACACCAGGAGACTCAGCAGGGCGAGGATAACGTTCTGGAAAGCTCCCCTCAGAATCCAGCCGCGCATCAGCCAGACAGCGGCGCCTAGTCCCAAGTAGAGGAGAAGCGCTTTCCCCGCAGATTCATTCATTCGCATTCGAGCTCGCGACCGTCATTCCTGTCCCCGTGACTGGAGAACCAGAATGTGGTTATCGCCCTTCAGGCACGCTCCGGGAAGGAATCGAGCCAGTAGGCGAACTCCCCACGCATAGCGCCCACGAGTCACTCTGTAGCCTTTTGGGGGGTAAACGAGGTGCTCCACGAGTTGCAGCCCGACCCGGGGTAGGTATTGGCGCTGGAGCAGATCCCAGAAGATGGGCGAAATGTGCGTCGGATCCGACTTCTCATCCATCATCCGCAACTTACCCGTCAAAAAGAACTTCAGGCGGGCAGGGGCATTGTCCACGTTGGGTGTGGTAAGCACTGCCAGCCCCTTCGGTCGGAGCAATCGGGTCACATTGCGGAGAAAACCGATGGGACTCTCCATGTGCTCGATTACCTCGACCGCGGTGACCAGCCCAAATTCCCTCTCTCCCAGCAGAGAGGAAAAGTTCCCCTCGTCCAAATCGACATGAACAAAGGGTAGGTCAGCTTTGTATTCCTGATGATTAATGTCGGCAGCCCGCACATCCCAACCCGCGTCGCGAAGTCGGACGGCCAACGCGCCGCTACCGGCCCCTAAGTCGATCGCCGGGCCGGAGTCCGGGGAATAGCGATGCAACACTTCACGCAGAATGAAATCATGCAGGCCGCCAATGGTCCTTTCCATGAGCACCGGTGCGCCCGGCACAAGACATTCCCCGCCCTGTCTGTATCCCTCGTTGGTCATGAGATTGGCAAGCTCGCTTGCGGGAAATCACTAGAGACCTTGCGGTAAAGACAGAGATGTTCTTGCACCATTCGTTCTTGTGAAAAGAATTCTTGGGCGCGCTCCCTTGCCTTGCCGCCTAGAGTTTTTGTTAAACCGGGATCATCGAGGAGGCGTCGAAGGCATGAGGCAAGACCCGTAACGTCGCCCGCCGGGAACCTCAAGCCTGCCTCTCCAACGACCTCCCCCAACCCTCCGATATCCGAGGCGATGACCGTCCCGCCGCGCATCATTTGCTCGATGGCCGAAAGCCCGGCGGTTTCCTCCCATACCGAGGGCATCACCACCGCGGCAGCGGCCTTCAGTTCGTTTGCAAGAGGTTTTCCGGTAAGGGAACCGAGGAAGCTTACCCTGCCTTCGAGTCCAAGCGAGTCCACGAGATTCTCCAGCATGGTCCGCTCCGGACCTTCACCGATGATCTTCAGCCGAAACGAGTATCCAGCGTCAACGAGCTCCTTCGCTGATTGCAGGAGAACGGTCACACCTTTTTCGGCAACGAGCCTGCCAACGTAGGCAAACATGGGGGGACACAACTGGGACTGCACGCCGCCGGAGGCCACGGCAGGATCAGATCCTTCGTAGGGATCAGGAATGCCATAGTAGATAACCTTTGACCGCGGAAGATGCAGTCGGTTCTCGACGTGGAACGTAATCGGCAGGTTCGCGGTGGCGAGCTTCGATGCCCAACGGCGGGGAAAGGTGAGCAGCAACTGCGCCAAGCTCTTGAACAGGCCCAATTTTGCGTCATTACAACGCAAACATTTTGTGTAGCGGCGGGCCATGAAGTGAAGTGTGCACACCGTCCCAGAGGGTTCGTAGAGGAGCAGACCATTCGGACATATTGCCTGATACCCGTGGTGCTCGATCACCACCGGCTTGCGGAGCAGTATCGCCAAACATAGGGGCAGCAAGCATGGACCCGCCAGATGAACTACTTCAGCTTGCCGAAGCAGCTTGACCAGCGTTAAGAAACCAGGCTGGCGGACGACGCGGAACGGCAATTTGTCGTCATCCATCGCGGCCGCGGGGGTCGGTGTGATCACCGTTACCTGCACACCACGCTGTGCCAAGCCTTGCGCCAAGAGCATGACATAGGTTTCGACGCCTCCTACCATGGGCGCGAAAGCGTGGCTGTAGATTACGACGTTCAGAGTTGTGCCCTCCGGGGCTTCCGTTGGACGGCGGTCTCGAACGCCCGCACCAGGGCATCAATATTCTCGCGGGGAGACCAAGTTTCCATTCTTTTTCGGGCTCCCGCGGCTATTTGTTGCAGTTCTTCGGGCCTCGAAAGTACTTCGCGAAGGACCGACGCCAGGGCGTCGACGTCGCCGCAGGGATAGATGAAGCCGGTAGTTCCCTGCCGCACGATATCGAACCGGCCGGGGATGGCGTCGCTCAGAACCACCGGGCACCCGCAAGCCATGGCCTCGCAGACGACCAACGGACAACCATCGTAACTGGAAGTAAGCAATAACACATCCGAGGATCGAAAGAGTTCCGGCAACCGGGTTTGGTTCACAAATCCAAGAAAGACCGTGCGGCTCGCGACCCCCAAGGCTTTCGCCTCGGCTTCCAATTTCACCCGCAAGGGGCCGTCGCCGGCAAAGACCAAGTAGGCCCCGGAATCTCCAAGTTTTGCGAACGCCCGCAGCGCGTCTTGCGGGCGCTTCCAGGGCTGGAGCTTGGAGCAGAAAAGGAACACTCGCGAGTTCTCGGGAATTCCCCACCGCCGGTGCGCGGCGCCCTTATCAACCAGATCAGCCTCCCGCGCCCACCAGTCGTTATCGACCGCGGCGGGCGTCAACACGATGTTTTCCGCCGGGAAGCCCAGCGATCGAACAAATCCAGCGGTTGCTTCCGAAGGAGCCAGGATTACATCGCAAACCCGATAAACCAGCGGCAAGCAGAATCGTTTCGCCCAAACCTTCCATCGCCGAGTATGCGGAGAGCGCAGGCTGTGAGCGTCCGTGCTGGCGAGTAACGGCGTACGGCTGAACTTCGCAGCGAAAGCGAGAATCCAGAAACTCAAATAGCCGTAGCCGGTGTAACTCACCACAGCATCGAAACAGCCTTTCCGCAGCAGACTCAACAAGCCAGGGTTCACCAATCCCCAAGCGTGGCCCAGACCCGGCCAAGGCGACCGGTTCGGAACCTCCACCCAGGGGTAGCCTTCCAGCAGCGGAACGTCCCACGCCACCTCCACGCCGAATTCCGGATCCACCCCAGGTTGGGTTCCTTGCAGACTGCAATACGCCACCTGAATATCAAGCCTTGGATCCTGAGCCATTTGCCGGAACACTGGGGAGGCATATTGAGCGGGATGGGAAGCGACAAGGAGAACGCGAAAGCGGCCTCTAGGCATCGCCGAGGAGCTCCACAAAGCGGCCGGCAATGGCTTCCCAAGAGAAATATTTGTCATAGGCACGTTGGCTTCGTTGATGCAAATCGAGCCAAAGACAATCGTTGGTCAGGACCTTCACCACGGCCTCCGCCAACCCTTGTCGATCCCCCTGGGGAACCCCCACCACTCCGGCTTCCGCCAGTGGGCCGGACAGGCAGCCATCCGCATAGCCTACTAGGGGAACGTCGCAGGCAATGCTGGCAATCGCGCTGCCCCTTTGGGTCGTAATCCGGCCGCGCACAAAAAGCGAAATGTCGCATCCCGAAAGCACCATCGATACTTCCTCGGCGGACAGAATTCCCAAGGCTTGATACCCGACGGAGCTTCCGGCCAGGGCCTTTCGGAACTCGGGTTCCGACTCGCGTGACCCCCGACCTAGCGTTAGCAAACGCACTTGGGGGACGTGCTGGGAAGCCGCCCTTGCCGCCTGGGTAATGGCCGCAACTTCCTGGCTAATGTTCCCGCCATCGGTGACCACGAAAACCGCAATGGTCTTGGGCTCGTTTCCGTTGCGCGCGGACCGGGCCGCTCGGGTGATGGCCGGGACGTTCGGCCCCACCGGGATGAAACGGGCTTTGGTGGCAGGCCGCGGGAGCCAGCTTACTTGCTCATTCGGCACGGGTAGCACGCTGGCCCGTGACCACCCATAAGCTCGGCGCAGCACCCAAAGCTGGCAGGCGCGGCGAATTCGATCGATCATTCGCCTTCCGGGGTACGGCGCAACATCGTGAAAGATCGTGATCAGTCGCACGCCGCGCGCCTTGAGGATGAGAAGAACCCCCAAAAACGCCAGTGGCAACCCGTGACGTGACCACATCAGCGCCGTGTATTGGACCAGAGCCCACTTCCCTTTCCACTCCCGGCTCTCCTGCCACAGGCGCGTCCAAGCTCGAACCCATCCCATCCCCTCCCAGGTAACGCGAACCATCTCGACCTTGTAACCCCTGGCTTCCATCGCTATGCCCAGCAAGCGGCAGTAATCGTCCACTCCATCGGTCGGAGAGTCTCTCCTGCCCAAAAGTGCGATAAGGGTGGATGATTCGGCGCTCATGCCTGATCTACAAGGTGGTGTTATACCGAGGGACAAAAGTCGTACCGGCGCTCGATGAGCCCCAATCGGTGGTCAAGGACCCAGTCGGTCCAAAGTTTCGGTGGTGGATCAGTTTGAAATTCATGCCCAAATTACTAGCCTGCCACAGACCCG
>Ga0326728_10005347_pt1 | contig 36253 bp, 27 predicted proteins | sample MB3enrmetagenome_FD_207602 | JGI IMG/M metagenome (GOLD analysis project Ga0326728, IMG submission 207602) | Lab enriched peat soil microbial communities from McLean, Ithaca, NY, United States - MB31MN | ecosystem: Environmental > Terrestrial > Soil > Wetlands > Peat | place: USA: New York...
GGCAACAAGGCCATCGCAGTTTCTCCTTCGTCGTTTCCCCACATGTTTATCTTGGCCCTGATCCGGGTGTCTCCAAATCCGTATTGCTCCTCGTGCATGGCGATCCCGGTTTTGAATTTCTGCCAGGCAAACGGCTGGAACACGAGCTGAAGCTCCATATTGTTCAGTACACCGACTCTGAAGTTGGTTTCCCCAACAACGATTAGCTGTTGTGGCCGGTCTGGGTCAGGAGTTCCGATATGGTTGTAGGTGTAATTAAAGATAGCCGTCTCAACGGCAAAATGGCCGGCGTCGACGGTTTGCGGACCCTCGGTTACATCAGGCCTGTCCGGCTGGTACTCGCGCATCTGTTCGACGGGGGTGGGATTGAAAAGCGTATAATCGCTCTTGTCCGCGACCGATCTTGTCTCCTCTGCCGACAAAACCGGAAATGACAATAAAAAACTGGAACAAAAGAGCAGGAGGGTCGAAATAAGCAAGCAGTGGAAGAAGTGCAACATCACCTTTCCTTTGTGACAGCGCGGCTTTTCTCATGAGGCCGCCTGCAGTGCCGCCAGTTTAGAGAATCTGTGGTCTTCCGCGTCGCAACTTCATGTCCTTGGCCTCAGGAAACGCGCCTCCCAGCGCACCGTCCGGCTCATAACCCGACCCCTTGGCTGCCCCGGCGCCCTAGGCGCCCTTCACAAAGGCGCTCTCCTTGCCTACCTCCTGGGCCCGCTTGGGATCGGGCAGGCCGTAAAGCTGGATAAATGTGGCCACGAGCCCGGTCCAGCCGGTCTGGTGGCTAGCTTTAAAACTACAGAGCACCTTTCGACTTCGTTTGGAACGCTGAGCGTCCGATTACGGGTTCCTAATTCTGGGAAGCTTCTGGTGCGGACCCGCACGCCGAGCCTCCCCGGGTGCAGGCCGAAGCTATCCACGCCGACCGTGAACAGACTGATCGGGGTTCTCGACGAGCATCTTGTCGCCTCTTCGCTCGATATCGATGATGGGTTTAGGGACCTTCACTTGCTGCCTGCTCCCCTTTCGGCGGTTGGCACATTGATTGCTATTTGAACGCCCAACGATCCTCCCAAACCCTGCGAATCCGGGATCAAAGCAAGCGCCCGGTCCTCGGCGAAGGCGTAATGCACTTCGACCGTGCGATCCAGAAGCTCCAATTGCCGGCGCAACTCGGCATGACGGTGCGGTGACAGGGTTTGCATGAGATTTTCGAGCATCGAACGCAATCGCCGCATGATCTGGACGCTGCCTGCGCCGCAATGACGTATTTCGGTGCAGGTGAGGTGCACGAAGTCCTCCCAGTTCGGTGTCCGGAAAACGAGCCGCACTTCGCCGGCGTCGTCGCAGATCTCCTCGCGGCTGACGAGCCGCAGGCCGACCTTCCGAAGTAAACGGTGAAGCTGGTCGATGGCGAGCACGGCCGTCGTCGGATCATTGATGGCCGGTGACAGCGCCTTGATTGCGATATCGACCAGGATGCGGAAGGCAAAGGTCGGATCCTGCTCGATAGTACGTTCGGACCCGAGCGCGACTGCCGCCTGCAGTTGACGGTCGTCGATGGCGCCGGCGGCGCCATACAACCGAAACAGTGGTTCATCCACAGCCAAGAAGTCACCCACCTGGGGGACGAATTCTATCATTCCGTTGGCCTGCCGCGCCTGGGCGACCAGTCCCTCCAGATCCACTGCGAGCACGATTCCGGAAGAACCCACGCTGACGACGGTTCGATCCGGGGATGTGGGCCTGGGGGACGTTTCGACGGAGCGCGGGCTCGTCGTTGACTCCGGATATACGCTCTCGATGACCGCGAGCCCGGACTCTCCCACACGCTTTACGATGCTGACTGGACGCAAAAATCTCGCTGCGTAGTCGATCAGATAAAGGAAGACCACAATGGAGATCAATCCCAATACCCCTGCGATGAAGGTGTTGAACTGGTGGACTGTCTCGCCGCCCATCCTGCTCAACACCCTCAAGGTGAACAACATGGTGAAAACGAAATAACCCACGGTGAAACGGATGGCGTTGTCCCGCAAAAGCGTCGTCGCGATGATCCGTGGCGTATACTGCCCGCCCGCAATTTGAATCGCAACAAGCAGCGAACCGAATGTGAATACCAGGAAAGAAAGGTTTAGCGTGACTACCGTATCAAGCCCGGACCGCGCTCCCACCATAGTCAGTCCCAAGAATGAGGTCTTTTCGTCAATTTGTCCGGTCCGCAGGAGCCAGCCTTCGATGCCGTACGTAATGCGGTAGACCACAATATAAAGGATTACAGAGAAAAAAGGCACGAGCCACAGCGAGGCCCTGGTGTAACTCTTGATTATGTACCGCCGATTCCAGTGCATTTTGTATTCTCCTTCAGAGGGTCAGGCGCAGTCGATATGCCTCCAGGCTGGATACTTCTTAGCATTTGCATCTCCATGCCTCTTCTTTCCAAAAAGGGGGCACTCCTAACGGGAGCGCTCGCGGCACGAGGATCTCGCATTTGTGAGCGAGCGCTTTTTTCCCATTTGGTTTATTAGCAAGTTTTCTCGGCTCCCTTTGTGGACGATCAATCGCGCATCAAGATTCGCTCGTCAGCGAGAAAACCTCCGCGCTCCATGGAGGTTCATCGAGATATAAGCCACGCGCCTGCAAATCGTTGCCCTCGCGATCATATTCCGCGCCACTGAGCAAATCCTGAAGCTTCCATCGGCGGTTGCCTAGGTCTGTAAACGGCAGTCGCACGTAACACTGACTCCGGTTTGGCGCATAGTTCACCGTCACCAGCAGCCGCTCGCCGCCTGAGTTATGCCAGGCAAAAGCCAGGAAACAATCACTGGTCCAGTTCCCCTCCCAGGCGGATGCACAGTCGAGCAATTGCCACTGGCCGGCGCGCACCACCGGCCGCCGCAGCACAGACAGCAGCCGGTTATAAAATTCTTCAATTTTCCGGTCGATCGGTTCTTGCGGAGCGCGAACCAGATGGGGAGAGATGCGCTTCTTTCGCCCGACGAACTGTCCTTGATGGAAGAACCACAGCCCGGGCGACAAAAAAGTGACGACCGCCGCCGCCTCATGCATCTCGTGAGAAAACGTCGCGGCCGTCCGAGGCTCGTCGTGGTTTTCCAGGAAGCGGGCCATTTTATTTTGGTAATCCAATCCCGCATGGAAATGCTCGCGCACCGGCCGAATGTGACCCTCGCGCAGGCGGTCGTACAGCCGTTTATCGTAGGTGTAATCGAATCCCTGCTGCTGCATCGTCCATTCCCGGTCCCAGTAAACCTCGGCCATGAACTGGAAGTTCGGATGTTTGTGCCGCACGGACTCAATTGCTTTGGGCCAGAAGAGGTCAGCCCGCATACCCCAAGTACTTTCAAACACGTCGGGCAAGACGAGCATGGCCATGTCGCAGCGCACGCCGTCGCATTGCTCGGCGATTCTGTTCAGTTCGCCGATCATCGCCTGCTGCAATTCCGGGTTGCCGTAGTTTAGCTGCAGGGTGTCGGGCCAGCCGTCAAAGTACGGGTCTCGGCCGTAGGCCAGCAGCAGCCCATTTTTCGTTTGCACACGGCAGTAGTTCCTCGGTGAGCGAGCTAAATCCGCCTCGCTGCCATGAACAAAGTAATCCGGGTGCTCGTCGATCCACGGGTGATCAGGGGCCATGTGGTTCGGGACAAAGTCCAACATCAGCTTCAGTCCGCGTATTTGAAGCCGCTGTCGCAAACCTGCGAGCGACGCAGCACCGCCCAGCTCGCGATGCACGTTGTAGCTTTGGATGGCGAACCCGGACCCGGCGATGTCTTCGTCCTTGAGATCCGGCAGTGTTTCGGCGAACTCACGACACCATTCGGGATTCGCTCGCGAGATCGCCTGTGCCGCAGGGCCGGTCTGCCAGACGCTTAGAAGCCAGACCCAATCAAAACCCAGAGCCGCCAAGCGGTCCAATTCGGCATCGGGAATGTCATCCAGGGTCGCAGCCCTTCCCAGCGTCTGGGACAATTCCGTCAGCCACACACGGGTATTGATTTGGTATAGCGAAGGGTAACGAATAACCGACATATCTCCTCCTCACTTCCCGCCCGTCTGTTCGCCGCCCACCTGCTCCCTGAAAAGCCGCCTTACAGCTTTGTGGCGTTCGGTCTCCAGAAGGCTCTTGCCGTCGACACGCCCGAAAATGTCCAGGATGAGGGCGACCAGGCCGGTCCACCCCGTCTGGTGGCTGGCCCCGAGCCCAGCCCCATTGTCGCCGTGGAAGTACTCATAAAAGAGGACCAGATCGCGCCAGTGCGGGTCTTCCTGGAATTTGGCCGTCGCTCCGTAGACCGGCCGTCGTCCATGGGCATCGCGAAGAAACGTGCCCGCCAGCCGGCGGGCAATCTCCTGCGCCACCTCGAACAGCGTCATGTAATGGCCGGAACCAGTCGGACACTCAACCTTGAATTCGTCGCCGTAAAAATGGTACAGGTTCAACAGTGCCCGGATAATGAGACCATTGACCGGCATCCAGACCGGACCCCGCCAGTTGGAGTTCCCGCCGAACATCCCCGTATTGGATTCGCCCGGCAGATACTGCACCTTATATTCCTCATGCCCTACCCAGAATGAGAACGGATGGTCCAGGTGAAACCGCGATAGAGAGCGAATCCCGTGCGGACCCAGAAACTCATTCTCATCGAGCATGTACCCGAGCACCCGGGTGAGCTTATTCTTATTGAGGATCGAAAGCAGCCGCCGATCCTTATAGCCGATGAAACCCTTGTCGGTTGGGGCCACGTGGGAAACTACTTCAGGATGGCGTTTCCGGAACAGGGCGATCATCTCCGCCAGTTTCGGATAGCGCGTCAAGGTATCGACCTCGAACACCGACGAAGCGCAGAGCGGCAGCAGTCCCACCAGCGAGCGGACTTTCAACCGCATTGCCTGTCCGTTCGGCAGACGCAGCAGATCGTAGAAGAAGCCGTCCTCTTCGTCCCACATCTCGTCGTGATGCTCGCCGATGCGGTCCATGGCGTAGGCAATCCACATGAAATGCTGGATGAACTTGAAAGCGACCTCCTCGTACATAGGGTCGTATTCGGTCAGAATCAGGGCTATATCCAGCATGCACTGGCAGTAGAACGCCATCCAGGCGGTGCCGTCCGCCTGCTCCAGCGACCCGCCCGTCGGGAGTTGCGCGCTCCGGTCGAAGACGCCGATGTTGTCCAGCCCCAGAAAGCCACCGGCGAAGACGTTGCGCCCGGCAGGGTCCTTGCGGTTCACCCACCAGTTGAAGTTTAGCATCAACCCCTGAAAGGACCGCTCCAGGAACCGCAGGTCTGCCCGGCCAAGCGCCTGCTCCATTTTGAACAGGTAGAACGTGGCCCAGGCATGCACCGGGGGATTCACGTCGCTGAAGTTCCACTCGTAGGCGGGAATCTGGCCGTTAGGGTGGAAATAGAGATTGCGCAGCATCAACAGAAGCTGTTCCTTGGCAAAGTCGAAATCCACCAGCGCCAGGGCGGTTGTGTGGAAGGCCAGGTCCCAGGCCGCATACCACGGATACTCCCACTTGTCGGGCATGGAGATGATGTCGGAGTTCAGCATGTGGAACCATTCGGTGTTCCGCATGCTGCGCGGGGCTTGGTCAAGCAGCGGATGGCTCTTGTGCTCGCTCAGCCAGAGCTCCAGGTCGAAATAGTAGTACTGCTTGCTCCAGAGCATCCCCGCCAGTGCCTGGCGATGCACACGGCGCTCGTCTTCGCTAAGCGATTGCGGCGTGATCCTCTCGTAGAATTCGTCCGCGTCTTCGAGCCGGCTCTTGAAGATCCCCTCGAAGCCCTTGAAGGAGTTGTCCACTGGGGTGGTTGCGAGCCGAAGGCGGACCGTCCGGCTGCTGCCGCCGGGCACGTCGAGGACATAGTGGGCCGCAGCTTTGGTCCCCGCCTTCGCGGGATTCACCGCTTCGCCCTGTCCGGAGATGAGATAGGCGTGGAACGCATCCTTGACATAGGGTGAAGCGTTGGCTTGGCCCCAAAGACGCTGCGCATTGGTCTCATTTTCGGTGAACAGCAGCTCCGGATTTCCATCGCAGTACAGCCAGTACTCGCCCAGTTCATGGTGGGAGGCTTGAATGGCACCAGGGGTCACCTCGCGCAGGGAAGGTTTGCGATCGTCATCGCCCCACGACCAGGTGTTCCGGAACCAGAGCGTCGGCAACAGGCGAAGCCGGGCCGCTTCCGGGCTACGATTGTGAACGGTGATCCGGATCAGCAAGTCTTCCGGGTCTTTCTTGGCGTATTCCACGAAAACGTCGAAATAGCGGTCGTCGTCAAACACGCCTGTATCGAGCAACTCGTACTCGAACTCCTCCCGTGACCGGCCCCGATTCGTCTCGACCAGGTCACGGTAGGGAAACTCCCGCTGCGGATACTTGTACAGATACTTCATGTACGAGTGCGTGGGAGTGCTGTCGATGTAGAAGTAGTACTCCTTCACGTCCTCCCCATGGTTCGCCTCGCTGTTGGTGAGCCCGTACAACCGTTCCTTCAGTATGGGGTCACGCTCGTTCCACAGTGCCAGGGCGAAGCAGAGCTGTTGCTTGTCATCGCAGATCCCCCCCATCCCGTCCTCTCCCCAGCGGTAGGCCCGTGAGCGCGACTGGTCATGGGAGAAATAGTCCCAGGCGTTGCCGTCCTCGCTGTAGTCCTCGCGGACTGTGCCCCACTGCCGCTCACTGAGGTAAGGGCCCCATTTCTTCCAGGGGATTCCCTTCTCACGCGCATCGTTCAGGCGCTTCTGTTCGGTGACATCCACAATTTGAGTCGCCATTTCTCGTTACCTCCAGATACGAGATGGTTTTGTCTTCATCGTTATCTCCTTATTGTGCTTTATTGCGGTGCTCACTTCACCCGCGTTAAAAAACAGCTCCAAGGAGTTTCATGATCAACTCTTCCAGCGGAACCATGGTCAATACCAGCGGCAGTACCGGTAACAGGGTAAAGACGACAAGCTGTATGACCGCGTCTTTGCTAAATGGGAACGGATGGATGTCGCGGATCACCTGGAAGCTGTTACCCAGGTCAGCCAGCGACTGGATGTCGCCGCTGCCGACGAGCGGTTCATCATCGGCCGCGCCGCCGCGCACCCATTTGAGGTCGAATTCACTGACATACCTGCTGGCAAGCACCCCGTACTCGCGCAGGCCGGTTCTTTTGGCGCTCATGATGCGGGGGGAAAATGCCAGGAGAGGTCCCAGCACTATCAGCAAGAGAATCGCCACGCCGCCGATAATCTCCAGCTTGAAATCGGTCAGTTTCGCACCCGCAAAAAAAATCCGGTTTGCCATCAGTCCCGCGAACGTCGCGCCGTGCGCCATGAGCAGCGGTGCAAAGGCGAGACTGCTCCCGGCAAGAAACCCGAGGCCGGCGGCACGGTCGGGATGGGTGGGGATAAGATTGAGTTCGAGCCGCGAACTCTGCCATAGAAAACCTGCCCAGATGAACAGCCGGAAATACCAGCGCAAAAGGATAAACTGAAAAAGCGGCCTGCTCACGAACGAGTACCAGTAGCCAGCCGGAGAGAGATGAGAGCCGCTACCGGCAGCCGAGGCATACCAGGTGGTCCCCGCTCTGGACGCGATCTTTCCCATGCCGCTAAACGTACTCCAAAGGAAGTTCCCCACAACGAAGACTGTGACAACAAGAATCAGTTCCATAACCACCGAATTCCGGAGCTTCATCGCCGAGTCAATGACCCCCTTGAACCGCGGTAGCACCCCTTCGGTGATAATGTCCCGACCAATGAACTGTCCCACGACCAGGCGCAGCCGCTGGTGCACAAGAAGCTCGGCGGCAATGAGGAGCGGCAGTGCCACCAGAAAACGGGCATGCATCTCTATATCATACAGGAACGGCAGTCCGGCACCCCTCAAGGCTTTGCCATCGACCAGGGATAGGAGCAGGAGCGGCAGCCAAGCGAACATACTGAAGAAGAAAATCCTCAGCTTCATGAGATCGAGGTTCGGAGTGGTAAGGTGCGAACGCGCCAGGAGTTGGAACAGCGGCCCTCCCAGAACGAGCGAGAAATCGGGCGGGTCTTTGGAATTATAGCTGCGATTCATCGACTTCTCCGTGCCCGGGTTTTCATCCGGCTTTCCTCGAACCGTCTACGCTTTGGGCATGTTCAACACAGTGGACAGGATGGATTAGCGGCGCCCCGATTCAGAATCGGGGGCGCTGTCGTAGTAATAACTTTAAAGACAATTACTTGCTCCCTCCTTGAGCACCGCTCTGGAGCGACTCAAGCACTTCTCCCCGCGATGGGACCGCTTGAGGCGTCTTATCGGGTACCTTTTGCACGTATGACTCTGTTGATGTAGCATGTTGACTAAGAGGACAATGGCGGACAGGGCGACTCGGCAAGAAAGTGATTCGCGACCTAGACAGTCGATCCCTGACCATCTTCACGGTAAGATAATAGCTTCATGCCGATTCGCAAAGGTCGCTGAGGGATAATTTGTGAAGCACACTTGCTCTTGCACAGTGCCGGATTTTATATCGGGTTTACCTGAAAGGGCATTCGGGGCAAAGGCTGACGATGACAACTCGAACTATAGTCCCTACAGCTTACCTGAAGTTACCACTGTGTCGACGGGTGCCTCCCTTTGGAAGTCATAAAAGCACAATAAGGCAGAATCTCCAGAAGAGTAAGGCCTGATAGTACAAGAACCATAAAATTGATTCAAAAATCGCGCTAATGTGTAATCATTCTCAATCCCTCGGCATCTATGTGCCAGGCGCAGATCTTGTATGCAGGGAGTGAGAGAGGCTGATGAGATTTTGTGGGATGACCCGAATAAGGCCGCCGCGAGGCTCGTCAATGTCCGCTATGAGAAGGAATGAGATCGAAACAACAAGCGGGAGAATCAGAAGCGAAGCAGGTTTATTGCTTCTCGTTCTAATGCCAACCAGCACGTTGGAGAGCACAGCTATCGCAGCCATCAGAGTCCAAGCCGGAATCGGAATTCGATTCCACCATGCTGCCTGCGTGTAACTTTGCGAGTTCAACACATCGTTCATGCCAGCAACCGCCAGAGCGGCGACAGGCCCACCTTGCTCAACAGCGGGGACATGTACAGATGACCATAGTTTCGCCTGCAATTTGGCAGTCAGGTCTTCGATCTGGAGAAGTCGTTGCTCATCGCGGGTCTCATAGAACAAGACACGCTGATCGAGGTAGTTCAGTAGCAGTTCCCGCACCTTCGCTGCATCAGCAGCAGGCAATAGGTCGGCCCGAGCGTATTCTGTGCCGATGGCATTGGCCTCCGCCGCTTCGCAGTTCTTACGCTGATCGTAACGGCCCAAAGCCATAGAAAAACTAAATCCTATGATGAGTCCGAGCAGTGTCATCGTAGCTGCCTGGATAACGCCAAAACCTTCCGACGTCTCAGCTTTCAGAGCTTCTCGCCTCTTGGAAAAAGACTTCCCGATCCACGCCGAGAGTAACAGACCGAGGAAAGAGATGGCAAAAACAATCCGTGGATAATCCATTACTTCAGTCATACGGTATCACCCGAAATAATGTATCAAATGAAGCGATATGCATCCGGCCATATGCATCAGGCCCCTCATTTGGACTCGGATTCTGTCCAAAAAACTTCGGGAAGAACCCCAAAACCCGTAAGATAATAAAATCTCGCAATTGAACATGCAAGCGATTAGATTTATCCTAACAAGCCTTCCCAAAAGACTCCGATTTCATCTGTCTGAGCTTGTCTATTGTACAGTCCTACAATAAAACTCGTCTCGATATCTTGAAAAAACTACATTTACACTTAGTTAAATTACGCACAGTACCTGCAACAAGGAAAGCTTGAAAAAATCCTCTACTCCGATCCTCCGCCTACTTTATCGAGAACCGCCTGTATGGCCGCCTCTCTTTCCTTACTCACAGAATTCACCAAGACTTTCCCTCCGGAGCCGAGTAAGGCTTCTCTTACCCGCTCGGGGTCGGCCTTTCGGACCAAAGTGAATAAGGCGGAGCATCCAGGCTCGAATTTATGTGACAAATCTTTCATGAACTGATCGTCGATTCCCACGTCAGCGAGAGAGGCGGACATGGTGCCTGCAACCGCCCCAAAAACCACCCCTATCAAGGGAGTGAAAAAAATGCTGCCAACAATAAGCCCAGTGATGCTCCCCGCGAGTCCTCCTTTGCGTGCAAGTTTGTGCATCTGGTGGTACCGAGCCGTGCCATCCTGCTCTTTCACCACAACCACTGCATCCTCCAACTCAATAAAACCTTCGCGTTGGAGCTTCAGCAGCTTGAGACGCACCGCCTTGGCCTTTACTTCATCATCAAAAACGATGACTGTGATGTTGCTCGTGTGCTTTTCCCTGAGTGCTGCCCTCAAAAGGTCTGGTGCAATCCACTGCTCGAAGCTAGCCTCGATCTTATTTGCGACTCCAAGAGAATCAATCGCCAGCAGGCTCCCGTCTCTGGTATCCAACATGAGGTATTCGTCGATCTCTTCATACATCTTATTGACTATAATTGTTTTGATGCCAAGATAGCCAATCACGACGTTCTCCTTGCCAAAGTTGGGTAACATTGAACGGAAGGCAAGAGTCGTCCCGATGACGAAATCACTGGACCCCAGTCCTGAAAACCAGCTTTTTTGATTAACGGGATCGGCAACCAGCTTCTTGGCATATTTCTCCATGAATCTGACATATTCTTCAGGAAGTTTGAGTCCCAGGGTCTTCGCTGCATGTTCCACAAATGATTTCATCCTGCTCCCCTTTTGTTGGAAATCAAGGGTTCCATTACCTCAACCCACATAGGCTGAGCATTGCGTAACGCGTGGACAAGCTCTTTACCATCTGATCCTAGAAGCCATCGACCCCGACATAGGCACCTGATCAAAATACTCGCTCGCTGGATTCAGTGACATCTAAGGAAAGAGTAAGGGACACGTGAAGAACATCAGCGACGCGTGACACGCGCATGGGAAGGCCAGTACGGGAAAAGACCGCGAGCATCTTGGCATTCTCGGGAAGAACTTCTGCTTCGAATTGTGTGATCCTGTTAGCGCGGGCAATAACAAGGAGATGTTTCATTATTAGTGTGGCGATACCCTGGCCCTGGTATCGGTCAAGGACCATGAATGCAATCTCCGCGCTACGGATCTTTGCAGGATGATCGTAGGCGAAGTATCTCCCACCCGCTATAATTTTATCAATGGGGTCAGCAGTAGCGACCAGGGCCACATGATCAATGAAGTCAACCTCAGTAAAGTATTTGAGCTCCTGGTCCGTAATTTTAGTCTTATTTTGGAAAAATCGCAGGTATAGCGAGTACTTGTCCAACTCGGGGAACACTTCAAGAAGAGCGGTGCTGTCTTCAGGCCGGATTGCCCTGATAGTAATGAGCCGTCCACTTCGAAGCGTCTCGACTGCTTTGTAGTTTCTTGCGTCCATAATAGGCTGGATCCTCTCCGCTGAATCGGTCAGGCCTGCTATGTCATGCCACTGGCTCAATCCGAGCGATCACGTTCCGCCTTGATCGTTTCAACCGCGTGATCGGCGATCTCAAGTTCTTCATTGGTCGGAATCACCATGATCTTAACAGCGCTCCGATCGTCCTGGATCTCCAACTCATCACCGGCGACCCTGTCGTTCTTCTTCGCGTCCATTGAAATGCCTAAACCCGACAGCCCTTCGCATGTACCTTCGCGAATCATCTTGGAGTTTTCCCCAATACCACCGGTAAACACGATCGCATCGACCCGCCCCAGGACCGCGAAATAGGCTCCAATTTGTTTTTTGATTCTGTAACAGTACATGTCCATTGCGAGCTTGGCACGCGGATTGCCCTCATCTGCGAGCTTTCCTATCTCACGCATATCGTTGCTACCGCAGATGCCCTTAAGGCCGCTCTCCGAATTGAGCATGCTTTCCACCTCTTCGATAGACATGCCGGTTTCGCTGAGCAGATAAAAATGAATGGCCGGGTCCAGATCGCCGGAGCGCGTTCCCATAACCAATCCTTCAAGAGGGGTCATGCCCATCGACGTGTCGACGCTTTTTCCCCGCAGAATTGCGGCTGCGCTTGCGCCGTTTCCAAGGTGAAGCGTAATCAGGTTGAGACTCTCCAGAGGCTTTCCCAATAGGGCGGCGGCTCTCTTTGCAACATAATGGTGCGAGTTCCCATGGAACCCATAGCGGCGAATATGGTGCTCTTCGTAAAGCTTGTATGGCAAAGCATAATGAAAAGCCGTTGGAGGCATCTGCGCATGGAAGGAAGTATCGAAGACAGCCACCTGAGGCACGTCCGGCAGTCTCCCGATAGCGATTTCGATACCTTTTATGTTCGCCGGATTATGGAGAGGTGCAAGCGGAATAAGCTCTCTGATCCTGGCGATTACCTCCTGGTCTATTAAAACCGGTCCACGGTAGACTTCCCCTCCGTGTACCACGCGATGGCCGATGCCGAACAATTCATTGGGGTTCTCAAGGATTCTCATTTTGGCGGCCACAGTTAATATGAATTCGAAACCTTCCGCGTGGTCCGCAACTGGTTCGTGCATGAGGATTTCGTCATACGTGCCGTGATCATTGCGGCGTCGATGGCGTACACGGCTTTCTTTTGTGCCGATCCTCTCCAATAGTCCAGATCCGAGCAAATCACGGGTGCTCATATCAAACATGGCGTACTTGATCGACGAACTCCCGCAGTTGATGATGGTAACTTTCATGGGGAATCCTTTCCTGCTTGTGCCTGAATGGCAGTAATGGCAACAGTGTTCACTATGTCCGTCACGGTACATCCGCGGCTGAGGTCGTTCACCGGCTTGTTCAATCCCTGCAGCACAGGGCCGATAGCCACCGCGGAAGCTGAACGCTGCACAGCCTTATAGGTATTATTGCCCGTGTTCAGATCCGGGAAGATGAACACTGTGGCTTTGCCCGCTACTTCGCTTTGGGGCATCTTTACTTTCGCGACTTCAGGATCGACAGCGGCATCATACTGAATGGGGCCCTCCAGTTTCAGATCGGGCCGCAATTGCTTTGCGATCTGAGTGGCCTCGCGGACCTTTTCGACCTCAGCTCCTTTTCCCGACTCGCCGGTGGAGTAAGACAGCATGGCAACCCTTGGCTCTATTCCAAACATCTCGGATGTCGACGCTGCAGAAATGGCGATCTCTGCAAGCTGTTGGGCGTTGGGATCGGGATTGACGGCACAATCTCCATAGACGAGCACCCGATCGGGCAGACACATAAGGAAAACACTCGAGACAATGGAACAACCCGGTTTCGTTCTGATGATCTCGAGAGCAGGCCTGATCGTGTGCTGAGTCGTATGGACCGCTCCGGAGACCATCCCACCGGCATGGCCGTGGTGAATCATCATGGTACCGAAGTAGCTCACGTCTGCCATAAGGTCAAAGGCCATCTCTTTTGAGATACCCTTGTGTTTTCGAAGTTCGTAGTAGGATTCTCCAAATCCCTCACGAAGATCCGATGAAGCCGGATCGATAATTCTTGCGCCTGGCATGGAGAGGCCCAGCTCTGCGATTTTCTCCTTCACTTCCTGTACGCTTCCAAGGATAGTTAGCTCTACTACCCCTCGCAGGAGAAGAATTTCCGCCGCTTTCAGGACCCGCTCCTCCGTGCCCTCAGGGAGCACGATGTGCTGCCGGTCCTTCTTTGCCCTGCTGATCAGTTCGTATTCAAACATGAGTGGAGTTGTCCGGGATGCGCGGCTGATCGTGAGGCGCTTACGAATGTCCGAAATATCAACAGATGACTCAAAAAGGTTCCGAGCGACTGCGATCTTCCTTTTGTTCTCGGGTCCGATCTTGCTGCGGAGGGAACTGACAGCCAGAGCCGTTGAAAACGTATTCTCAGCAACAGATATCAGTGGAACCGGGGACTTTCTCAATCCTTCCAGAAGTTGTTTTACCTGCGGCGCTGGTTTCGTGCCCCCGGACAGAATCAATCCGGCTACCTGAGGGTAGGTTCTGGAGAGGTCAGCAAGCAGAGAGCCAAGGATAATGTCGGAACGGTCACCGGTTGTAATTACCAGACTACCTTCCTCCAACTCGTCGAGAAATCGGGGAAGTTCCATAGAGGCAATTTTGTAATGATGGATCTCACGCTCGAGTCCTTCGGGTTCCCCATAGACGACCTCGCCGCCAAAGGCTCTCGTGATTTCCGCCACAGTTGGCTTTTCCAGGAGCGAGTGCTGGGGGATGGCATATGCGCGAAGACCTTCAGGCACTTCATTTTGGAGCCTGAATGTCGACTCCTCTGCCCACTTCACATCAACATGGTTGACCACGATGGCAAAGCAATCACAGTTCTTCGCCTCGAGTGATTCCGACAGGATGTTCACGGAATCGACTATTTCCGACGGCGTTCTCGCAAAACCACTGACGACTGGAAGCAAAGGGATTCCAAGGTTCCTGGCAATGTTGACATTGAAATCGAGTTCAAGGGCAGTGTTTACTCCGGTATAATCGGTGCCGCCACAAAGCACGAAATCACATTGAGCCTCAAGGGATTTATACTTCTCAAGAATCTGGGCATGAAGCTCCGAGGCATGTCCGCCCCTGATCACTTCTAAAGCCTCTTCGTAGGCGCAGCCGCACAATAACTCGTGAGCCAACTTGAGTTTTTGCACTTTGGAAATAAGCTGAATGGCATGGTCCCGCTCGGCATCCGGATAAGCTACCGGCCGAAAAAACCCGATATTCCCTGCCTGGCCGGCCAACAGCTCCATGAATCCCAATATGACGACTGACTTACCACTCTTCGGACCTGTGCCGGTGATGTAAAGTCCTCGCGACATGGGCATCTCCTTCGAATACGGTATCTCATCATTTGTGCAGATCTCATATCGAACAGAAACGGTCATTAATAAGTGTTGCTAACCGCAACCTTTTCTTTTATGGATTCGAAGCGGACCTCTTCAGCGGATTTCCTTTTCCATCCAATATTTTCGAAAGCGTATCGGGAGCAGACAGAGCAAAATACTCTGCTGGCCCACGGCGGCTTTCCAGCAGTTGATATCCAGTTAGCTCACTCCTTCCCGGATTTTGTAACTCCTTGGGATACCAACCAGGAAATAAGGATCACCAGATACAACTGGCCCATAACAGCCTCGAGGACAGCGAGATCGCGTGCAACCAGGCTGATGGGCGTTATGTCTCCGTATCCGAGAGTTGCCAGCGTGACAAAGCTAAAGTAGGTCAAAGCGGCAGCACTCAAATCTTCACCTGCGGGGAAGCGGAAAGAACCAGGGCTTACCGACTCCAGGAGTTGATATAGTCGTGTCCATATGAGACCGAGCAATAAATAGATAGTCACAGCTCCGGCTATTCGATGTCCCGGGGCACGTTCCTGGATGAGGAAATTCTTGGCCATCAATACTGCAAAAGCTATGAACATGCCAACCGCGAGAAGTGATTCCACCGTTTGAGTAGCCTTCCCGGAAAACGCCCCCAAAAACTGGACTGCGACTGACAACAGGCCAACAACTATGGCGAGCAACCGAAGTGATGTCCGTGTGGTCACGGTGAATGCACCAGAAATTATGATTAGCGAAAAGGCAACCTTGAAGATGAGCGGAGCTATTATCCGTGCCGAGAGGAGCGGGGCCAGTATGAATAACGTAAATACCAGCAGGAAAAGCAGTGTGTACGGAGCTCTTTCATGCGACCAAAAATGGTGAGCGAATTTTCCTAACTTACCTGGCATTTGAAATCCTCTGCTTATTATTCGCATCGGCTCAACCCAGGGGGGGCCTTCCGGCATTCGGGAAATTTCGGCACTTTACTGTGCGATTACATCATGGGACTGAAAAGAATCGGCGCCCAGCGGTAAGCACGCGAGAAGGCCTGATCGTGACTGAAGTGGTTCCCGGCGTCACCGTTGTCGCGTAGTCCTATCGCACCGTTCTCGATGAGGCTCAATCAAATACAGACCCAATGTTTTCCGTGCTAAATTTGAGTCGCGGCACTTCATCGAGGCGTTTCATTTCGGAAACTCCTGGCGGATCACTCATCTTTAGAGTACTTGCAGTATGATCAGATAAGGCATTGTTTTCCCGTGCTGTATCATTCATTGACCCGTCAGCTCATGATGTTGAGCCCCGCATCGACGTAAAAGGTCGATCCGGTCAGTCTTCTCGCATAAGGGGTTGCCAAGTAGGCGGTGGCAAAGCCCACATCTTCTATATCTACCAGGTCATGGACCGGAGACTGGGCCTCGGCTTCGTTTAACATCATGTCAAAATCCTTGAGGCCTCCCGCAGCCCGAGTCTTGATAGGACCAGGTGAGATGGCATGTACCCTGATGCCCTTCGGGCCAAGCTCAAAGGCAAGATAGCGCACTGAAGCTTCCAGGGCCGCCTTGACGGGTCCCATGACGTTATAGTTAGGGACAACCTTATTTGCCCCGTAGTAACTCATCGCAAACATTGCTCCGCCTTCAGTCATGAGTGGTGCGGCAAGCCTTGCCATGCGAATGAATGAGTGGCACGAAACATCCATGGCCAACTTGAACCCCTCTGAGGAACAGTCCAGTAACCCGCCTTGCAGGTCCTGCATGGGCGCAAAGGCGATGGAATGCAATGCAATATGCAGCTTGCCCCATTGATTCGTGATGTCTTGAAATACTGCCTCCAGTTGTCCCGGTTGTTGAACATCCAAAGGCATGAAAATGGGTGCTTCAAGTTCTCTGGCAAGGGGTTCGACATAAGCCCTGGCCTTTTCATTAAGGTATGTAACAGCAATCTCGGCACCGAGCTTACGGAATGCTTTGGCACAACCGTACGCAATGGAATATTCGTTGGCAATACCCATCACCAGTGCTTTTTGGCCTTGTAGAACCGGTATGTGAGCCGTGCTCATATTTGTCTCCTGATGGTTGGATTCAGGTTCCTGGTTTCTTCAAAATATTCATATTTCCTCCTAAATTTCGATATGTTAGCGCGAAATCACTGACGTGATTACCATTAGGTCGACGCGGACTACAGTAAGTCTTCCACTTAAGCTTTACAACCTTCCTTCGGTCAGGCGTTTGCCTTGGAGTCAGCTTCAGACTCTTGCCTGGCATTCTGCTTCCGCGTCGGCCGTGCAATTTCTTTCGGTGATGAGATCGTATCGCCCTGTGCCGTTACTCCGAGGATCTCTTCGAGCCGACGGAACTTCATCTCCTGTGAATCGCTCAGTTTGCCTTCTCTTGCAGTCGCAATCTGGCGCACCAATTCGAAGGCACGGTGGCGCTGGTCCATTTCAGGCAGAAGCTTCGGCAACGCATTGAGCGCTTTTTCTTCATTGAGAAGCAAGATGAACATCTGTCGTCTAAAGGCTTGCTTCAATTGCGCAAGCGTCGGACGCCTGTCGCTTGGAGCTTCGCGAATAAACTTCTGAATCAGCCTGAACGGACGCTCATCGACCACCTTGGTGTCACTGCCCTGGTAGAGGAGCATGCGCACTACGCCGTCGAGCGGCGTGCCTTGGCCGATATAGGATTCGTGTTCCAGCGCCTTCAATCGCTTCAGTTCGCTATGCATCCAATCCTCAGGTTTAGGCCCTTTCTCGCGCCTGGCATCTTGATTAAGCCCCACCATGGCGGCGATCCATGGCGATTCGTAGATTGATTTAAAGAGACGCTCGGACCAGGCGTCACGGTGGTCACGGTAGGTATCGAGTAAATCTGAGATTCGCTCCGATATCTGTACTTCAAGTTTAACGAACGGGTTGTCGGGAGACACGGGTTGGCGCTGCTCTCGCACCGTTTGGGCAAAGAACTTCAGCGGCCACATCGCAGGGTTCATGTCAGAGAGCATATACCGCTGCAGGCGATCCGGCTGCAGCATGCGCGACCACTGTGCGGTCATCTCGTTCGACATGGCCTGGATCACAGGGGAGAGGAACGTGTCATAGAGGCTCTGGTTTACCTCGGATACCCTCTTCACGACCTCGAAGGTTCGCTCATGCGCACGGCCGTCGCCAAGAGCAAGGATGTCATCGATTGTGCGCATCTCAAACTTGATCAAGTAGCGTCCCTCGACCAGTTCGAGATGAGGCATATCGGGACGTGTATCCTCTATTATGGCCTCGTAGAGCCCAGGCGGCAGAGCGTCAATCATATCAATCGCACTCATCAGCTCGGCATGCTCACGGTCCGCCACTTTAGCCGAAACGAAAATCCCCAGGTGGCCGATTTTTTCATGGACACAATAGACGATTGTCTGGTCGTGGGCCCGGATTTCGTCCACATTTTCATAGAGATCCGGAATCCAATTGAGCGCCTGTTGCGGCGGAGTGATGTTGTCGCCCCATGAAGCGAATACAACGATGGGAGAGCTAATGTTGTAAAGATTCACGGTAGTTTTGCCATCCGCCGACTTCACCTCGTTGGCTGAGAGCTTATTGCCTACAAAAAGGTTTTGGACAATCCACTCTATTTCCTTTTTGTTCAGGAAAAAGTACCCTCCCCACCACTTCTCGAATTCAAGGAAGCGCTCAGGCTCCGAGTCGACCTTCGAGTAGAGATTGTACTGCTTGCTCCATAAGGTATTTGACGGATTAAGGTTTTCGAAGTTCTGGACCAGGTAGCTGCCGTCGAATGTGCCGTTTCCGAGATCGCTCATAAGCGAGGAAAGCCATGAACCACCCAGTAATCCGCCGGTATAGCGCATGGGATTCTTGCCTTCCACCCCTGCCCAGTATGAGATTGGAGACCCGGCAAGCAGAATCGGGCCAAAGAGGTCGGGCGCCACCGCCGCTAGTATCATCAGGGCCCAGCCGCCCTGGCAGTTGCCAATCACAAACGGCTTACCATCTGCATCCGGGTGCAGCTCGATGACCTTTTTCAGGAACACCCCTTCAGCGCGTGCGACTGAGTCAATCGTTTGCCCAGGACACGGCTTTGGGAAGAACATCACGAAATAGCACGGATGTCCCGCACGCATCGCAATGCCAATTTCGCTGTCTATTTTGGATCCGCCGACACCTGGCCCGTGGCCTGCCCGAGGGTCGATTACGACAATTGGGCGCTTCTTGAGGTCGGTGGGATGTTCGGAAGGGGGCTTAATACGAACGAGTGCATAATTGGCCGGGTCTTCAAGGGTACGCCCATCAACCACTATATCATAATCGAAGACGAGGACGGGCGGCTTGCCTTCCTTCTCGTGCTCAATGAAAATATTGCCGCGCTCGCGCATCACCTCCCAGAACAGCCACGCACGTTGCCACGCGTCTGTCCAGTAGGAAAGCGCCTGTGAACCGAGGTCAGACGCCGGCCACGGGCCAAAAGCTTTTTTAGATGCTGCAGATGCCGGGTTGTCCGAGAAATCGGGGGATTTGGTTGCTCTTGCCATGGTGTTACTCCAGTTCTGAAAAAAGTTACCAATATTATTCGATTCGGGTCCGGCTTTGAAAAATGGCCGGTCGAGCAGCGAACTTAACGCGATGTGACTTCAAAATCGGCTTACCCATCCGTATTTTTTACAATTGAGCATTGACGGACGTCTCCGGATCGGCCTCCGCGACCCACGCTGCAAGGAGGGTATAAGCTACTGCCAGCACCACGGGTCCTATGAAAATCCCGATAAAACCAAACGCAATCAACCCACCGATCACGCCGGGAAAGATGAGCAGTAATGATAGATTCCCGCTTTTCCTGATGAGCATGGGTCGGAGGAAGTTGTCAGAAACTCCCGCAATGAGACCCCACAGGAAAAGAGCTGCTGCCCATCCTGGTTCTCCATTCCACCAAAGCCAAAACACACATGCAAGGAGAACTGGCCCGGGCCCTACTTGTGCAACAGCAAGCACGAAGGTAACAGCGGTGAGAAAAGCGGCATGTGGCACGCCCGCAACGACAAGACCAATCCACGCCAACGCGGACTGCACAATCGCAGTAACAATGACACCCATTGCAACGGCTCGAATTGCCTGAGCAGCGAGTAAAATGGATTCTTCACCGCGCTGTCCGGCAATGCGTCTTGCAAAGCCATGGACTCCGGCTGCGGCTGCTTCCCCTCTCGGGTATAAGATAGCGACGATGGCCAGAGTCAACAAGAATTGGAGTAGTAGCGAACCGAGATTTCCAACCTGTCCTGCAAACCATCTGAGAAGGGTGCCAACGTGTGGTAATAAGCGGGACCTGAGTTCCTCCGGGGCGATGGCGGCAATTTCCTGCCATCGAGCAGCCAGCCTCGTGCCTACATAAGGAAGCCCTTTCAGCCAGCCCGGCGCTTCAGGTGTGGCAAGATTGCCAAGAGATTTCAGCCAGCTCACAATTTCGTCGGCATTTTGGACAATGGTACCGATTGCAAGCGAGACCGGCAAGACGAACACTAATAAGAACACTCCGGTCATAGCGGCCGCTGCCAGACCACGCCTGTGCCACAACTTCTTCTCTACGGACAGCATTAAAGGCCAGGTTGCAATCACAGTCATTGTTGCCCAGATTAGAGCAGGAAGGAATGGCCGCAGTATCCACAGGCTGACACCGATCATGGCGCCGATGAGAAGCACGGCAATGGTAGTGCGGACAATACCAGTCGTTGTGTTGGCCACTTGAAAACTCCCTGACAATCGGCAGAGAAGCAGGTCTGTCCGATCTGGCTTCTCTTACCTGTGCTTTACCGTCTATCCAAATACACCGAGCCGCGAGTACCAGAGACCTGCGAAATTCAACTTAGGGCCCGGCCGACTTGAAGTAACCTGAATGACAGTCGTGCTGAGTTCGGCGCTAACCGTCAAACTGGCGGAAAGCGCGCATTATGGGATCAGCGGCATGCCCCTTTCGTCGTGCACAGGGGCATGCCGGATGTAACAAGATTGCGAATTGCCGCTCAACAAAACGACCACAACCACTCTACACAACGGAGTGGAGTTAGCCTGATGCAGGCCATTCTTTACGTCTCGATGTCCGATCAATCGACTACTGCTGGAGCGTGATCGTTACACCACCTGGTCCAAGCGTGAAACTGAGTCCTTCCGTGGTAGTCACGGCATCGATGATGACGCCATTGGCGTTCTTCATCGTGATCGCGGCTCCTCCGCCTCCGACAGTCGCACCCGTGCCGATGGCCGCGTATGTCCCATTGATGTCGGTGAGCTGTTTCAAATTGTAAACTTTGCCCAGGGCAGTTGCTTTGGTAATGCCGACTTTCCCGACGGTCAGGCCCTCTACCTTGAGGGGATAGTCCTTGCCGGCCTGGGTGAGTGTCCCGCTTCCCCAGCTAATACCGATACCTGCCCCGACGGAACCTGCTGACAGTTGGATGAGCGCATCCCAGGGAAGCCCCAGGTTATCCTTACTCTGTGAATAGGCGACACCGCCGCAGAGAACAAAAAGACCGACCATCACCAGACAAACAGCTCTCAATCCGTAATTCTTCATCATGCTCTCCTCAATTGCTGTGAGTTCCTCTGTGAAATTCCAAACTCTTCCAGCCTGGGCCTTCTGCTGCTTCAAACCTGCCACTTCTTTCGCAGAGCCGAACCGGGGGCTGCCGTTACGAAAAAGGACAAACAAAACCTGCACGTATCGGATACCCAAAGTTCAGTTATTCTCAACTTCCAGGGCAATAGCTTCCGTTACCTGCAGCACTACCTAGTCGTCCTTCTTGACCTACTTGAAGTTTTTCACCTCCCTCCTTGCCCACCTTGTAGGTCTGCGTTTTCCCTGCAGCTCCCATAAGGGTGAGGATGCTGCCTTAGCGCAAAGACTTAATCGCAAGCGCAATTTCGCGGCTCACTTCATCGTGTCGCATTCTCAACTCTTGTCGTTGCAAGGTGCCGCGGTCTCGTCGCAGCAAAGTTGACTGGAAATCCACCCACGCTTATCCTTCCGTTACATACCTCTAAGTGAGTTCGAACGTTCGTTCAGATAATCCAGTCAATTCAAATAGAGAGCAGATGTTACCTGCCATCAGTAAATCCATTCGGATTCGCCCCTTGGTTTCATCGCATAGCCATCTCCTTCAAAACGATCCATTGATCGGGGCGCGGCGTGAACTGGATGCTGCTTTTCTTTCGCACCGCATAGAGGTCCACTTCGTAATGGAGCGGAATCAAACGGACACGCTCCATCATCATCTTGTTTGCCTCCCGGAGAGTCTTTGCATACTCTGCCTCATTTGTTACCTGCAAGGTCTTCTCCAGCAACTCGTCAATGTCTTTGTCCGAAGACCGCGAACCGTTCCAGTCTCCGTAGCCCTTTTCCTTGTCGATGGTGTGCACATGGCGAAAGAAGGTGCGGGCGCTGGAATAGGTCCCTTCGAGCCAGCCTCCCAAATAGAAGTCATGTTTATTCTCCCTCACCTCGGTAAGGAAGACGGCCTTGGGCTTAATGTCCAGCTTCACTTTGATGCCGACCTTTGCCAAGTCTTTGGCCACCGCCTCGCAGATCTGATCGTCCATAACATAGCGGTCGCTGGGCCCCGCCAGGGTGATCTCAAAGCCTTTTTCAAAACCCGCCTCTTTTAAAAGTCTACTGGCTTCTCGTGGGTTATAGGGCAGCCGTTTTATATCGGGGCTATATCCCAGGGTGAGTGGATCAGGCATCTGGGCCGCTGGAGAAGCCTGCCCCAACATCATTTTCTTTATGATCTCGTCCTCGTTGATGGCCATATACATGGCCGTGCGAACGCGCACGTCGGCGGTGGGGGTGCCCGGCCGGTTGGACACTACCAGGTATATGGCTGTTCTACCCGGATGGCGCAGTAAATCCACGGCCTTGTTCTGCTTCGCCAAGTCGATACCCTCCACCGGCAAGCTATTCAGCAACTCCGCAGAGCCCCCAAGCAGCGCGACAAACCTATCGGCGAGATCGCTGATGAATTTCATTTCCACGGTCTTAATTGGAGGTTCCCCTTCCCAGTACTCGTGATTGGCTTCCAGTTTCAGATGGGATCCTTTGACAAACTCCACCGCCTTGTAGGCACCGGTGCCAATCGGAGCAGTCTCGATCTCGCCCTTGGGGCGCGACTCGTTAGATTCTTTGTCTAGAATGAAAATTTGGTGCATGTTGCCGATGAACCAGGGCGCCGGGTATTTCGTTTTGACTACAACTGTGAAGTCGTCCGGCGTTTCGATGGAGGCAATTGCATTTCCAGTGTATACGTGCTGGGAAACTTCGGGATTTCTCAGCCGCTCGAAGGTGTACTTGACGTCGGCGGCAGTGAAGGCGTTTCCGTTGTGAAACTTGACACCCTTGCGCAGGTAGAACTTCCAGGTCAATGGATCAGGATGTTCGTACCTTTCGGCCAGGGCCGGCACGAGTTTGCCCTCCGTTTTCTCCCGCTGCATCAGACCGTCGAAAACGTTGCTCAAAATGCCCATCGTGGGGTTATCGTTTTCACTATTGGGATCCATAGACGTCGGCGGCGACTCCAAAGCGACCACCACTGTCTGTGCAACGCAAACAGGCGGCGCGATAAAGCAACGGCCCACTGCCAGAATCAAGCCGACGACAATTACAACCCTCTTGCTCATCACTACATCCCCCTTCATTGGAGCCATTGCGGCCATCCTACGCACCTGGGGAGAAACTTGCGGCACCAGCACAATACGTATTACGTCGATCTAACGGACCGGTGGCAAAGACTTGACTGCAGCCGCGATCTCGCGGCTCAGAGCCTCTACCGCCCGGCTTTCAGCCGACGCTATTGCCTCATATCCGGCGGATTCGATTGGTATGCTGAAGCGCGAACTTTCGATCACGAGCATGTTTTCTCCCTGATCTCCAAGAATATTCCAGCGTGCGGCCAAAATGACTTTCCCGTCCGGCATGCGTTCAAGCTGAGTGATATCGACCGTTACCTGGTATTGAACCTGTGCACTGTTCAGCCAGGGAAAAACCCCGATACGATCCGTCGAAAGCAGTGTCGCCAGGTTTTCGGCAATCACGCGGGTAAGGTTTTTTTCCAGGGGCTCAGCCCATTTGTCGAACTCTGCGAATTGGAGGCTATCCGGGGCTGACCGGGTGGTTATCTCAGGCCGGTCGAGATATGCGGGAATTTTGACGGGACCAACCCCTATGGTCAGATCGTTTTGTGCTCTCGCCTTCTCTGCACTCGGCGCCCCGCTTTGAAGTGAATTCAGGACATAGTAATTGGGCGACTTCGAGGCACACCCGCAAATAAACAGTAAAGAAAGCAGGTAAATTGCCGCAATCCCGGAATTTAGAACTTTAGCCATGCGTTTCCCTTTCCCATTTGCCCAGAGCAATCGGTCGTCTCTTCCGCTCTATTATTTGCCCTTGCCCTTGCCCTTGATGAGAGCTTCGGGGTGGTTTTCCAGGTATTCAGCCAAAATGCGGAAGGAACGAGCCGTAGCGGAAAACTCGTTCAGGGTCTTTATCAGTTCAAGGCGCAACGGAGAGTTAGCTCCTCCAAACCTTTCCACAGCATTATTTACCGTCCTCATGGTTGCGCCGGCTCCATCAGAGGTACTTTCCAAGCTGGCTACAAGCTTTGGAATACGCGAGTCGAGGTCGGCGGCTAATTTTGCGCCATTTTTGAACAGCTTTTGTGCATCACTCAGGGTGAGTTGCGTACTTGTCGATAACGGCTTTACCTGGCTATCCAAATTTCGCAGAAATACATTAGCTTCATCGACTGTCTGATGAATGGAGACCAATGTCTCTTTGATATCGGGGGAAGTAACCAGTTTCTCCATTCCGTCGAGAGTTTTTTCAACCTTCTCGGCAATTGCCGCTAATGGTAGATTTTGCACGGTCTTCATAAACTCCGTAAGGCCCGATTCCACCGTGGGAATTTCAGTGTATCCGTGCTCACTGCCGACCAGTCTGATGGGTGTGTCCGGATAAAAATCGAGGTGAATGCCGAGCTGCCCGGTAACCAGGCTCTGCATCTCGAGCGTCGCCCTGAGGCCGTTGTCTATCAGTACTTCGATGAACTTTCCTTCCCCCTTTAATTTTGTTTCAATCATCTTGATCATGTCGCTTACAGAGCCGCCATAGCTGATTTTCCCCGGATCGAGTTTAATGAAAACGGGAATGCCAAGGGACAGGTCCTTTCTGTCCAGGATAAGCTTAATGTCGGTTACCTCGCCAACCTTCACCCCTTTGAAGTCCACCGGCGAACCGATGCCGAGGCCCTTGACCGAGTCATTGAAAAAGAGGACGAATTGCTTTTCCTGGCTGAAGATTTTTACGGACCCGAAAAGCAGTATTCCGGCCACGATCAGCACTGTCGCCCCTACAACAAACCCACCAATCAGTTTTGTGTTCGCCTGTTTGCTCATTGCTCTCCGAGCCTTTTCTGGAAGGTTCAGGATTGTTGCCCGCTGCAATGCACTGCCGGGCGATCGCCGCCTGGAATTGTCGTGCTTTTCATTGCTCGCCCCTGGTCAGGAAGCTGCGAATTTTGGGGTCACTACTTTCCGCCAGGAGTTTTTTAGGGTCCCCGGCCGCAGTCATGGTCCTGGTTTCCGCATCGAGAAAAACCGAGTTGTTACCGATGGCAAAGATGCTTGCCAGTTCGTGCGTGACGACCACGACTGTGGCCCCAAGGCTGTCACGCAGTTCCAGGATAAGTTCGTCGAGGCGGCGTGCGCTTATCGGGTCAAGTCCCGCCGAGGGTTCGTCGAAAAAGAGGATATCCGGATCGAGGGCCATTGCACGGGCAAGGCCGGCACGTTTGCACATCCCGCCGCTGATCTCGGAAGGGTAGAATTCTTCAAATCCTGCGAGCCCGACAAGGGCCAGTTTCAGGGAAACCAGCTCGTTTATCTGCGATGGACTCAGTCGAGTATATTCGGCCAGAGGGAGCGCCACATTTTCAGCCAGTGTCATGGAGCTCCACAATGCCCCGCTCTGGTAGAGGACCCCAAAGCGCCTCATGATGGCATTTTTCCCGGCGGGCTCCGAATCCCAGAAACTTACCTTATCGAAGAAGACCTTTCCCTTGGCAGGTTCTTTCAGACCCACGAGGTGCCTGAGAAGTGTGCTCTTGCCGCATCCGCTCCCCCCCATGACTATGAAGATATCACCGCTGTTTACGGTGAAACCGAGATCGCGCTGAATCACAAAGCTTCCATAGGCCATGGTGAGATCGCGCACTTCGATGCGGGCTGTCGTCTTATTCGCCTGATTTTCCATAGATGACCTACACGCCAATTCTGTTATAGATTACGGTCAGGATGGCATCCGAGACTATGATGGAAACAATTGCGGTGACGACCGCCGAGGTCGCCGCCTCACCGACCGCGGAAGCGCTGCGGCCGCACTGCATTCCGCGGAGGCATCCCGAGAGTGCGACCAGCACGCCAAAGACCCCCGCCTTGATCAAACCGGCTACAAACTGCGTCAGGTTAAGAGCCGCTACAGTTTCATGGTAGTACTCAGCCGGCGAGATACCGAGCGTTCCGACACCGATTATCCCGCCGCCCAGGATTCCCATAAGGTCGGCATACAGGCACAGAAGAGGCAGCATGAGAACCAGCGCCAGCATCCGGGGTAAAACGAGAAACTCCATGGGTGAAATGCCCAGGGTCTTTAATGCATCGGTTTCCTCATTTACCTCCATGGTTCCCAGTTGCGCGGCAAAAGCGGCCCCGGTGCGCCCGGCCATGACGATTGCAGTCATCATTGCGCCCATCTCGCGCGCCATTCCAATACCGACGAGGTCCGCCACATAGATCTGGGCCCCGAACATTTTCAACTGTGTGGCTCCGACGAAGGCCAGGATCAGGCCCACCAAGGCACTGATGAGGGACACTATCGGCAGAGCCTGGGCGCCGCACTCCTGGATCAGCAGAGTCAGGTCGGAGCGCCGGAAGCGGGCCTTGCCTCGCAGGAGCTTCATAAACGCAAGCAATGCCTCGCCGATGAAAGACAACATTTCACCTGCCGATTTACCAGCCTCAATAGAGGCCTCTCCCACTCTGGCCAAAAACGGCACCCGGCTACTCTCTTTTCGCGCATCTTTTTTGGGCACAGCGGAAGCCAAATCCAGCAGCCTTGCCACCCCTTCGGGAAGCCCTTCTTTGGAAACGGCGATGGACTTCTGTCTGCAGAAACCAGTCATCTTGATCAGGAATGTCAGCAAACTGCTGTCCCAGTCCCCAAGCTCCCGTCCGTCGAATGCAACCCGCTCCGGGGATGGAGTTGATGCAATTTGCCTTTGGAGTTCCTCAGTGGAGGGGATACCCTCGGCAATATTCCATCGGCCGCCAAGCTTGACAACGAACGTGTTACCGGGTTCCCGGCTGAAGCTGATATCCATATTCCCTGCCTGTCCGGAGCTGTTAACCCTTAATCCTGGAGACTTCGGCCGAAAGGCTCCTATTGCAATCGACCTTGGACTACCAGTTGGAACGTCGTCTTCTGAGGATCATTGCAGATGACGATTGCTGTCTTCTTCGCTCCGCTTTGACATGCTCTCGGGTTAAGCTTGATTTCTATTTTCCCCTCCTGACCGGGGGGAGTGGACCGATCAAACCCGGCCACCGAGCTGCCTCAGCCGGGAAGAACATCTTCGATTTCCAACACCCCCGTCCCCAAATTCCTGACCGTAAATGCGTGAACGTAATCGTAGCCATCCTTCAACTCTCCGAAATCAAAGAACGTCTCGGGAATCTCTATCCTGGGTGTCCCAGTTTTGGGGCCTGCAAGTGCAATCTCCTGCCTGGCTGTTTCTTGTGCGGCTTCCTGGGTGTTGGCATAAACGGGTGGGACGAACATGGAAGCTGTACATGAATCGCATTGGATGCTTTCAGGACGGAAATCATCAGCTATACACAAGGCTGCGCTATACAAGATCCAGGTAGTGGTCACAAAGGAGATGAGTAGTTTTTTCATGATCTTCGCCGCAGCGTAAAAGGTCTAAGCAGGAGTTTTCTTCTCCAGATACTCCAGGATCTCTTCCTCTAGCTCTCGCTGGAGTGAGGAGAATTCGTTCCTCAAATCCGGAGCTTCGGGCAGCCTCGACCCCTGCCAGAATTTGTATGCTTTTTGACAGGCTAAGTACTCCTCACACAGTGAACGAAACGACTTGTCACACTCGAATAGCCTTTCGAGAGATTTTCTTTTTTCCGGAAACCGCTCCACAACCGAGACAAGTCCGGGTTGATCTTGATTCACTTTGTCGGTGACCATTAGGTTTTCCCCGAGCCGCTCACTTCTTTATCTTCGTAATCTTTGAGCCCTGGAGCCCAAGTCCTGCCATTAGACCTTTCTGGTCGAAGATGAAGGCGTAGACATCGGACTTGAGCGTCGTGCTTGTCAGTGCGCGGGCCTTGCCTTCGTCCACCACAACGATGCTCGGGCCGACTCCGATCTCCCAGCCGCCGCTCTGATTGAGATAGTTGACTGCGGAGTTCGTCATCAGGAAGAGAACATAGCCGAAGGTTTGAGCACCGGCCTGCAGTCCGTATGATCCCGCAACGGAGTTGTAGTACCCCACAGTCCTGCCCTTCTTTAGCAAAGCTCCTTCCCCATACTGGGCGCCCACCAAAAAGCCCGCCTTTACTATGTTCGGAAAGACCAGGATTGCAGCGGCCTTCTGTGCAAGCATCTTTGTTACAGGCTGATCTGCGTAAAGCTTCATCAACGCAGCGTCAACGTCTGCATCGATCCCGGCGGCCGATGCAGCGCGCGCGACTCCGTTTCCTTGTGTGAGCACCAGTACCGCGGCCAACACCAACGCCGTCAGTATTGTTCGTTTCATTGTCGGTCTCGTTTCACTTGCTTTTCTCATGGCTTGTGTCTCCATTTGATTTTGAATCATTGCGTGCGGAAATGGCCGCAAGACCCGGAGGTGCGCACCGTTATCAAGTCGAAGGGCTCATTATTGCAATCGCCCTTGGACTACCCTTTGAAAAGTCGATTTCTGCGGCTCGTTACAGACGACCAGTGCTTCTTTTTTGGTATCCACCCGAACACCTATGCCCGTACCCAGGACTCTGCTTCTTTGAAGCGATCCGAAGGAAAGAATTCAATTTCAGTAGTTCTGACTCCTTTTCCAACGAACGCGAAGATTTCCACTCTCCAGTTTTTGTCGCCCACAATAGCCATTTTGGCGACCTCACTGCCGTGCTCGATCAGGAAATCGATATCGCTCCAATCAACCCCTTTTTCCCAACCATGAAAGTCCTCAAAGATGGCAAGAAGCCTTACTTTCCCGCCTCTGGCAATGACTTGCCCGGCGATGTTCTGCAAAGTCTTCTGGTCGGCCAGGCGCATGACGCCAGTGACGCGGGCGAATATCAGGTCATCTTCGATACGAATGATTTCGCAAGCCATGACGAGCCGCTTTTATCCTTGAGTTGAGCGGCGTGCTGCACTGGACATCCGGCAGCACTCCGCTAAGTGGATGGTCTAGTCTTCATCCTTCGTACCGTACAGCTCCATATACTTGCTTCCCACTTTGCGCCAACTGCTGTCCGGATCGAACTTTTTCATCTCCTGTGCGATGGATGCCGTGTTATTGCCCAGGTCCTTTTCGTATACAACGCCATCATGGCTGACGATGAAAGTCTTGATCCCGGATGATCCGTAACCGGCAGGATAGGCAACCATCGCAAATCCGCCGGTCATTCTGCCGTTGATAACGTAGTCGTATGCGCCTCGAGGCGCGCTTTTGCCCTGGGCCTTCAAGATCTTGAAAAAGTAGCCGTGATAAGGGGAGGGTTGATTACCCGCTTTTTTCTTGTACCCTACCTTTTTAGCCTCTCCGATCAGCGGTCCCAGGGGGCTCTGCTCCTCGCCCTCTTTGGCCTCCCAGTAGAGGCCGTCCTCTTTACCAGGGTCACTTAAAAACTTCTGTGCGTATTCCAGGACCCCGTCGCCATTTCGGTCTTTTGAGGCATATTCTCGCTGGGCATCAACGTATGCCAGGCAGACCTGAATGACGCTGAGCTCATTCTTGCCGATCCGGCGGTTCAAAAGCTCGGCCTTGCCTTCTCTTGCAGAAAAGCACCAATCCTTCCCAATCCTTTCGATTGGAATAGGAAAAGGCCAGGCTTCGTTCCCTATTTCAAGCACCGCCTTATTACTGTTAACCTGTGCTATCCGGTTCTTTTCCTGATACTCTTGAAGAAAACGCTCGCGGCCCGCTCTGTCGGCAACTTCGTCTCCAGAGCTTATGAGTTGTTTTGCCCCTGGACCATAACCGAAGATGGCCAGCAGCTTCTTCTCGTCATTTGCGCTAAGGGCCTCAACCAGTGCTTTGACCGCTTCTTCCGGGGACCTGAAGGTCGCCTGGACCGCTCCTGGGGACCTGTTGGACCCATCGCTTTTCTTGTAGGCGTCGCTTGGCCAAATAACAGGTCTTGCTGATGCGCTGTCACAAAACAAAACGGATATCAGGGAAGCCACAATACCGATGGCTAACCCAAGGAAAAACACGCTTTGCCTTTCCCTGTTTTTTTTGAGTAGAAGCATTATTTAATCCTCCCTAAGGCAGGGTTTGTCATAAAGTCGGCGTCCTCATTCCCGTATCGATGGACGCAATTCTTGTGATTGGAAGCCACCCGCTACCTGCGGCCTCCACCGCCACGGCCTCCACCGCCACGGCCACCGCCACCACCGCGGCCTCCACCACCACCGCGGCCTCCACCACCACCGCGGCCTCCACCACCACCAAAACTACCTCCGCCACCGCCACGGCCTCCGCCACCGGAGAAACCACCCTGGCGTCCGCCACCACCGGACCTTTGACCGCCAAATCCTCCCGGGGAGCCCTGGCGGCTCGAAAGACCGCGGTTGGAACTCATCCTGGCATCCCTGCCGCTCCCTGCACCCTGGAACGCGCCTCCGCTACGGCCCTGGAGACCCTGTTGCACGGAGGCTGCGGTGGGCCTGCCCGAAGCGCCCGCTCCAGGCCTCTGGGAGGGGAGCTGCGATGCACTAGGCCGCCCGGCCCCTGCCGATGGCCGCTGGCTTGGGCGGTTGCCTCTAAAATCATTCCTGCCGCCTGCTCCACCTACTCCGCCTGCTCCACCTACTCCACCTGCTCCACCTATTCCACCTGCTCCGCCTGGTCTACCTACTCCACCTACTCCACCTGCTCCACCTACTCCACCTGCTCCACCAGGTCTGCCTGCTCCACCTATTCCACCTGCTCCACCTGGTCTACCTACTCCACCTACTCCACCTGCTCCACCTACTCCGCCGCGTCCTCCGGCGGGACGGGTGGCGACACTCCCGTTTCTGGCCCCCTGGTTCCATCTTCCGGTTTGAATATTTGAGATGTTACCGGTGTTGATATTTGTGTTGCGGTTTATATTGGCGTTCATGGACCCGCCACCCCAGTTCCAGTTGCCCCAACCGTTGTTCCAGGCGGCCCCGACCGCCACGGCGGCAGCAAAACCAAGAACCCCTGCAGCAACGGCCCCTCCGTAAGGATAGTAAGGATAAGGAGGATAAGCCGGGTAAGGCCAGGCTCCGTAGACCACCTCCGGGTTATAGGTGGGCACATAGATCTCAGTCGGGCTGGCGGGTTCGATCACAATGGCTTCCCCTTTGACTTCCACCTTCTGTTCTTTGGTGGTTTGCAGATTGCCCTCAGCCTGCGCTTTGGTGCGCAGATTCTGGACGGTGTCCATGACATCGGACTGCTGAGCCAGGAAAGCATTACCCAGCGTCTGGGTCCATTCCAACTGTTCGCTCATCATGGCAAGCACCTCCGGAAAGGGCACCAGCGCCTTCACACTGAGGTCCCAACCCATTTTGTCCAGAGCGGCATTAAGCTGTTCTCCCTTTAGGTCCTTGTTTTGCTTTACCCAACGGTCCGCCGCAACGACTTCCAGCGGAAAGGTCGCCGCTACCAATACGTTAGCGAGCAGAGAGTCAGGGTAAAGGGCGATTGGAGCAAGCATCTGATTGAGTGCTTCAGGCCCAAATGCTGTGGAAGTGCTCGTCTCTTGCCCCAGGACTCCTGATGGCGCTGCCAGCAGCAAAGTCAGCAACGCTATCAGAGCATGCTTGAAAACTGTTCTTTTCATTTTCTATTCCTCCTTGGAGGTTGCCGTTAAAGGATCAATGGAATCACAAGCGGTCCCCCGAATGCGATTGGAAAGATTAGGAAAATACCCCTCAGCCAAGATCTGAGATTATTGCGGATTTGCAGTTCATGCTTTCTCCCACGTGTCTGAATTTCGTAGCCGGTCTAGATTGTTAGTACAGGATCATGGATTTATCGGAGACCCTGAAACAAGCTCGGTTTCCTTCCATCCTCCGCCTAATGCTTTGTAGAGCTGGACGACTACCAAAAGCCGGTTTAGCTCTGTCTGCGCGAGTGAACTCTCTGCCGGGAACACCTGCTGCTGGTTGTAGAGCACCTCGAAGTAGCTTGACTTGCCTTGGATATAGCGTTTGGTGGATACCTGCACGGCGTCGTTATATGCTGCTACTGACCGGGACTGCTGAATGCGGGCAAGTTCGTATTTCTCCCTGGAAACAAGGGAATTGGATACCTCCTGGAATGCATTTAGAGCAGTTTGCTCGTACCTGAGTTTTGCTTCCTCCCAGGCAGCTTTGCTCTGCCGATACTGAGCGACAAGTGCGCCGCCCTGAAAAATGGGGCCGGTGAGAGTTGCAGCGGCAGCCCACATAGTCGAACTGCCCGCAGTGAAAGCCGAAAGAGCTGGGCTGGCCTTGCCAAACAGTGAGGTGAGGCCGATCTGGGGAAAGAAGTTGGTAATAGATACGCCAACCTGTGCATTAGCGGCGCGCAGATTCTGCTCAGCCTGCCTTATATCGGGGCGGCGCTCCAATAGCGCAGAAGGTAGGCCGGCGGGAATTTCCGGCGGCATATTTTGCTGGAGCAAAAAAGCATTCCGCTCGACAGGCCCGGGATTTCGTCCGAGAAGAACATTAATCTGATTTTCCTTGAGGGCGATTTGGCGCTCGAACTCGGGAATGTTGGCTGCAACCGATGCCAGGAAACCCTCGACGCTGGTCGTCTCGAGCCTGCTGGCGGTGCCGCCTTCGTAGCGCTGTGTAAAAAGCTTTAACGTTTCTTCAAATGAGCTCGTGTTCCGTTTGGCGATCTCCAACTGAAGGTCCAGTTCCAGCAATTCGAAGTAGGCTTGCGCCACTGAGCTCACGAGGGATACAATGACACCCCGCTGGCCTTCTTCGGTGGCCAGGAACTGAGCGCAGGCGGCTTCGTTCATGCGGCGGATACGTCCCCAGAAATCAATTTCCCAAAACACGTTAAGATCAATAAAAGCTGAGCCAGTCGTCACTCCCCCATTAGGGCTTGGAGTAGTCAGAAAGGTATTCTTCCCAGTTGCCACAGAACCGTCGTAGCTGATTTGCGGAAAGAACAGGGCGCGTGCCTGCACGGCGATTTGGCGGGACTGTTCCACCCGGCTGATCGCTATCAGCAAATCATAGTTATTGATTAGTGCCTCATGGATGAGTTTCTGGAGCGTTTCGTCGTTAAATATTTTCCACCAGGGCAGATCACCCAGGGAGGTTAGTTCTGCAGGGCTTGTTGCGCTTCGGAAATTCTCAGGCGCATTGATTTTCGGTCTTAAGTAATTCGGACCCAGGGCACAGCCTGATAGAAGAACAGCGATGAAGAGAATCCCCGTCAGTTTTTTCATCAGTGAAGCTCCCCCTCTAACTTCTTGGATACCGAGACCTTCTGTTCTTCCAGCGACTCATGTTTGCCCTTCCTATGCGACAGCTTTTCAACGACATAAAAAGTCACCGGAATCAGAAAGATGGCAATGAAACTCGCTGCGAGCATGCCGCCAATAACGGTAAATCCCATCACCTGTCGCGAGAGTCCGCCTGCACCGCTTGCCTTGGCCAATGGCACGCAGCCTAGAATGAAGGCAAAGGAGGTCATGAGAATCGGTCGCAGGCGCAATCGCGCGCCTTCAAGAGTGGCCTCCACCAGCGGTTTGCCCTGGTCGTATCCCATCTTGGCAAACTCCACGATGAGAATGGCGTTTTTGGCCGCAAGGCCGATGAGCATGACAAGGCCGATCTGCGCGTAAACGTTGTTCTCGAAGTGTCCGATCCACAGGCCGACAAAGGCGCCCGCAACGGCGATAGGAGTACCGAGAAGGACACTGAACGGCAAGCTCCAGCTCTCGTATTGCGCGGCGAGGATGAGAAAGACGCAAAGAAGCGAAAACCCAAAAATGACAGCAGGTGAAACACCTTCCTGCGCCTGTTTCTCCTGGAAACTCATCCCGAGGTAATCGAAGCCCATCTCTTGGGGCATGGTTTGCGCGAAGACTTCCTCGAGCGCTTTCATTGCCTGGGCCGAACTGAAGCCGGGTTTTGCGGAAGCGTTGATCTGGGCCGCTCGGTAGAGATTAAAGCGCATGGTAAATTCAGGCCCCACAGCGCCGCTTGTATTGGTAAGGGCGGAAAGCGGCACCATGTTGCCGTCATTGTTGCGCACGTAAAACTGGCCGAGTTCCTCCGCACGAATGCGGTAGTCACCCTCAGCTTGCACATAGACCTGCCACTGCCTGCCGAAGCGGTTAAAGTAATTCACGAACGCGCCACCCATGAAACATTGGAGTGTCTGGTAAACGTCGGAAAGCGGCACGCCCTGTTTGAGCACCTTGTCCCGGTCAACATCCACGGACAGTTGGGGTACGGTCGGTAGAAATGTCGTGCTGACTCGCGCAAGCTCGGGACGCTGGCGCGCTGCAGCGATGAACTTGTTAGTGTTTTCTGTAAGAAAGCTTAGTTCCCTGCCGGCTCGGTCCTCCAGGACGAAGGTCACTCCACCCGAGGTGCCGATTCCCGGGATGGCGGGCGGCGAGAATGCAAACCCGATCGCACCTGGAATTTCTCTCAATTCCTTGTTCACATGAGCAAGGATCGCCTCATATTTCTCATCGGGCTTTTTGCGATTTGCCCATTCCTCCAGGGTGACGAAGAAGAACCCGCTGTAGGTGTTTTGCACGCTGCTCAGCATGTTGTAGCCGATAATAGAAGAATAATACTTAACCCCGGGGGTCTTGCTCAGGATCTCCTCGGTTCGCTTCACTACATCATCAGTTCGCTGCAGCGATGCTGCATTTGGTAGCTGTACCCCGGCATAGAAATAACCCTGGTCTTCCTCCGGCAAAAAGCTGGTGGGGATTGCCTTACCCAAAAAACCCGTGAAAACCGTAACTCCGAGGAGGAGCAGCAAGGCCACCCCGCTTTTGCGAATCAGGTGCCCGCAGGCGCTCACATAGCCACCCGTGGCACGGTCAAACACTTTGTTAAACCAGCGAAAGAAGGCGCCGAGAGGCCCGCGAGCCTCTTTTTTCTTCCGCAGCAGAAGTGCAGACAAGGCAGGGCTTAGCGTGAGAGCGTTGAAAGCGGAGATGATAACCGATACCGCAATCGTCACCGCGAACTGCTGGTAGAGCCGTCCTGTTATGCCCGGGATGAACGCAGTCGGGACGAACACCGCAGAGAGAATTATAGCAATGGCTATAACGGGGCCGGAGACTTCTTCCATCGCCTTTAGTGTTGCTTCTTTTGGTGGCATGCCGTGTTCTATATGATGCTCAACAGCCTCGACCACCACGATTGCGTCGTCCACTACCAGCCCGATTGCTAACACGAGACCGAAAAGCGACAGCGTATTGATAGAGAAACCAAACAGGGGGAAAAGTGCAAAAGTGCTAATCAGCGAAACCGGGACCGCTAGCAGCGGAATCAGAGTCGCCCGCCACCCCTGGAGGAAGAGAAAAACGACAATGATGACAAGTACCAGCGCTTCCTCCAGGGTCTTTACGATTTCCCTGATGCCCTCGGTGACGGCGAGAGTCGTGTCAAGGGCCACCACATAATCCATGTCGGGCGGAAAGGTCTTCTTCAGTCGTTCCATTAGCTTTTTGGCGCCATCAGCGGCCTCGATGGCATTGGAACCCGGCAACTGGTACAGGGCTACAAGTGCTGCCGGCTTGCCGTTGAGACGACCTTTGAGGTTGTAAGTCTGTGCGCCGAGTTCGATGCGGGCCACATCGCTTAGCCGAACCAGGGAACCGTCAGGCTGAGCGCGCAGAACGATCTTGCCGAATTCTTCCTCGTTTTGAAGACGTCCCTGCGCCCGGACCGCATAGGTAAATTCCTGACCTTTCGGGACCGGTTCTGCGCCGATCTGCCCCGCCGGGTTTACATTGTTTTGTGCCTGAATTGCGTGGATGATTTCCGGAATCGTGATGTTGAGTTTTGCAAGCTGATCGGGCTTTACCCAGAAACGCATCGAATACTGCCCGGCGCCGAAGACTTGTATGCTCGCAATTCCTTTCACCCGCGTCATCTGGTCG
>Ga0326728_10005348_pt1 | contig 36244 bp, 25 predicted proteins | sample MB3enrmetagenome_FD_207602 | JGI IMG/M metagenome (GOLD analysis project Ga0326728, IMG submission 207602) | Lab enriched peat soil microbial communities from McLean, Ithaca, NY, United States - MB31MN | ecosystem: Environmental > Terrestrial > Soil > Wetlands > Peat | place: USA: New York...
ATCGACGCGCGGTTCAGCGTGGCACGTGGTCAGTTGCTCGGTCTTTTGCGCGACGCTGGTGCTGGTCTACGTCTGCTCCACGCTCTACCACTCGCTTGTGCGCACCGGCGCGCGTCACGTCTTTCACATCCTCGACCACTCGTCCATCTACCTGCTCATCGCCGGAACATACACGCCGTTCTGCCTGGTTACTCTACATGGGCCGCTCGGCTGGACGATCTTCGGCGTTGAGTGGGCGCTGGCCATCGCCGGGGTTGTCTTCAAGAGCTTTGCCGTGGACCGCTTCGAGGTGGCCTCGGCGCTGGTCTACCTGGGGCAGGGCTGGTTCGTGGTGGTCGCGGTGGTGCCACTCATTCACACTCTCGGCTGGCACGGGTTAATGTGGCTGGGCGCGGGCGGCCTCGCCTACACGCTGGGCATCATCTTCTTCGCCCTCGACCGCCTGCGCTACTTCCACGCCCTGTGGCACCTCTTTGTGTTGGCCGGCAGCATCAGTCATTACTTCGGCATTCTCTTCTACGTCCTCCCGGCGCGCCCCTGAGCGAAGATTGGAGCTCTACGCTGGAGCGCAAGCCATTATTCAAAGCGCAACGCCACTACCGGCTCAACCCGCATCGCCGCCCGCGCCGGAATCAGCGTAGCCGTCAGCACCACCACTGCCAGCAGCAGCGCGACCACCGCATACACCAGCGGATCGTGCGCGCCCACATTGTAGAGCAGGCTCTTGAGCAACTGCGCTGCGGCCAGCGCCCCTCCCAGGCCCAGAACCCCGCCCAGAACGATCAGCCGTATGCCCTCTCCGGCGATCAACCGCAAAATGTCCACCCGCGTCGCGCCCAGCGCCATGCGCACGCCAATCTCCTGCGTCCGCTGCGCGGCCATAAACGCAATCACGCCATACAGCCCGATCACCGCCATCAGTAGCCCGCAAAAGGCAAAGAAGCCCAGTAGTACTGTTTCGAAGCGCGGACGGTCCGCCAGCTTGCTCACGCTCTGCGAAAGAGTTTCGATCTCCACGGGTACGGTGGAATCAATTTGAGCAATCTGCGACCGCACCCACGGCGCAACGGCCTTGGGCGGCAGAATCGCATCGACAATCATGATCGGCGCGGGTGCGCCCCAGTCCTCGGCTATGCTGCGCCGGAGGTAGTAAACCTCCGGCTCGTCCTGCTCCGTGAGACCGTTATTTTTAACGTTCTCAGCCACGCCCACAACTGTGAGCCAGATGCCATTTTGACCCTTTTGGATGCTCTTCCCTACTGGGTCCTCGCCCGGAAATACGCGCGTGGCCATCAGACGGCTTAGCACGACCAGGTTTTCACTGGCGCCGCGGTCCTGCTCTGCAAGGCCACGGCCCCGCACGATGGGGATATTCAACGCGCGAAAATAGTCGGGCGTGACTCGGCGGACTACCACAATGCTGCCGCTTCCGGAGCTCGGTGCAGGGCGCCTTCCTTCAGGCGCAAATCCCTCGATTCGTTCATCGTTATTCCAGCCTCCTGGTGGCACCGAATCGCTGAAGCTCACCGCGCGAATCCCGGGAAGACGCCGGAGCGCCGCTTCCACCTGAAGATAAAAGTTCATCTTTTTTTGGGCCGTATCATAGCGGAATCCGGGCACCGCAATCCGCGCCGTCAGCACGCCTTGCGGTTCAATGCCCAGATTCTGCCGTTCCATATTCTCGAAACTCCAGAGCAGCAGAGCCGCGCCCGTCAGCAGAACCATCCCGATGGCAATCTGTCCTACGACCAGGCTGCGCCGCAGCGGAGTGCGCTTGCGGTGTTGCGTGGCGCGTGCAGCCAGCGCAACTGCGCGCGGTGTTTGCAAGGCAGGCAACAGGCCAAAGACCGCTCCGCAAACCAGCGAGAGCATCACTGTGAACAAAGCAATGCGAAGGTCCAGGCCGGCCCGCGCAAGAAACGGAATGCCGGTAGGCGCGATCTCCAGAAAAACGCGCAACAAGCCCTCCGCCAGCATCAACCCCGACGCGGCTCCCGCCAGCGAAAGCAGCGCGGCCTCCGTCAGCGTTTGCCGGATCAGCCGGCCCCGGCTCGCCCCGAGCGCGGAGCGCACCGCCAGCTCCCGCTCCCGCGCCTCACCCCGCGCCATCATCAGACCGGCAACATTGGCGCAGGCAATCAGAAGCACCGCTAACACCGCACCAAGCAGGATCCAGGCCGTCAACTGCACATCTTGCGTCTCGCGGTCGCGCAGCGAACGAATGCTCAGGTGAAAGTCCCTGCGAATCTCCTGTGGTATCCATTCTTGCGTGTGGAGAAAGAGCGGCTCCATCTCGGCCTTTGCCTGAGCGATGCTCAATCCCGGCCGGAGCCTCGCAAAAGCGCGCATTGGTGTTCCGGGATGGCCCTTGCGCTCCAGTCCTTCGTCGAGCGCCAACGGCAGCATCACATCAGGCGCTTGCAGGGTGGGCAGTTCAAATCCCTTGGGCAGCACGCCAATCACGCGCGCCGGGCTGCCATCCACGTCGATCTGCCGGTTCAGTATGCCTGGGTCGCGGTTGTAATGATCCTGCCATAAGCCATAGGAGATCAGCGCGACGCGCGGCCCGTTGGGCTGGTCCTCTTCGGGAAGAAAGTTGCGACCCAGCACCGGCGAAATCCCCAGCAGCGGCAGAAAGCCGGCTTGCGCGTGGATGCAGTTGAGTTGCGCCGGATTGGCTTCGACCAGATCGCAGGCATGAAGCATGGTTCCCTGCGAGGCAATGGCCTCGAAGGGTTTTTGATTGTCTCGCCACTCGTAAAAAAAGCCGCCCAGCACGAACTCCTGCTTCTCCAGCGATTGCACAAGACCCAACGAAACGATGCGGTCGTCGTGCGCATAGGGCAGACTGCGGAAGAGGATGCGGTCCACCACGCTGAAGACAGCCGTGGTCGCGCCGATGCCCAGGGCCAGCGTGGCAATCACCGTGAGGGTGAGTGCGGGATTGCGCCGGAAGCCGCGTAGCGCATAGCGCGCATCCTGCACCACCGTACCCAGCCACCAGCCCGGCCGTTGCTCGTGGCATTGCTCCCGCGCCCGTTCCACGCCGCCAAATTCGATCAGCGCATGCCTGCGCGCCTCTTCCGCCGGCATCCCCGCGGCTATCTTCGTCGCGGTCGATTGCTCCACATGAAACCGGAGTTCCTCGTCCATCTCGCTCTGTCTCCGGCGCGAAACTAGATACCGTAATCGAATCCACCATTCCTTCATCGTCTCGCAGCCTCCACCAACCGCCCCGCCAACTGCTCAATTCTCCACGATTTCTACTCGGAACGAAGCACGGAAACCAAATCCGTTCGCGCCGCCTTCACCGCCGGTATGGTGCTTGCAAGCAGCGCCACCGCCGTCATCAACGCCCACGCGAGCGAATAGGAAATCGCATCGTGGGGTGTGACGCCCACCAGCAAGCTGGACAGCAGCCTGCTCATAGCGAGCGCCGCGCCGACTCCCAGAATGCTACCCACAGCGATCAGCCGTGCCGCCTGCATCAGGACGAGCTGCAGCAATCCTCTTCGTGAAGCGCCGAGAGCCAGACGTATGCCCATCTCTTGCATGCGCTGCGTAACCGAATACGAGAAAACTCCGTAAACGCCGACCGCGCAAAGAACCGCGGCAAGCATTGCAAAGCAGGTGATCAACAGCATGGTCATCCGCCGCTGCGCAACAGCCTCCGACACCCGCTGATCCATGCTCTCGATATCGAAGACAGGCTGCTCGGGGTCAACAGCTGTAACAGCTTCGCGCAGGGCATTGGCAAGCGCCGTGGGGCTGCCTGCGGCACGCACCGCAATGCTGACTGAAGGTTGCGGCACCTGCGCCATGGGAACGATCATCTCGGGCTGCACGTCCTGCTCCAGGCCGCCGTGCCGGACGTCCTCGGCGACTCCGACGATCGTTATAGCTGGTTGCTCGGAAACCCGTGCCATCGAGTGTAATCGTTTGCCCAAGGCGTCACCCGCGAAAAAGCGATTTGCGAAGGCGCGATTTACCACGGCCACTGGAGCCGACTGGGCCGTGTCGGAAAGATTGAACGGACGCCCCTGGAAGATCGGCGTGCCCAGGGCGCGGAAGTAATCCGGAGTGACGCTGACAACGGAGACCACGGGCCGCATTCCCACGGGTGGGGCTGGAACGCCTTCAAACGTGATAGCGCTGCCCAGATCGTACGGTTGAATGGGGAGTGCGCTTGCTGCGGCCACAGCGGTGACGCCCGGGAGCGCGGAGAGCTTTGGCAACAACCGGTCGACGAAGGCCTCCCTGCGTTCGGGTGTCGAATAGCGGGATGAGTTCAGAAGCGTAGCCGCGGTGAGCATGTTGTGCGGGTCGAAGCCGGAATCATAATGGAGTACATTGATAAAGCTGCGGACCAGAAGGCCGGCGGATGCCAGGAGGACAACTGCCAGTACGACTTCCACCATCAACAAAGAATGCCGCAAGAACCTATGTTCTCGTCCTGATGTAACGCGGAGGGCTGCTGACTGCAGTGCGTTCCTCAGATCGTTGCGACTCCCGCCGATTGCCGGCACGAGTCCGGAAAGAACAGTCGTCAGGAATGCAATGCCCGCTGTGAAGGCAAGCACCCAGTCGTCAACTTCAATCGCGGCGGTGAGTTTGCCAAAAGGCAAACGCAACATTTGAGCGACCTCGGAGTGGAGTGCAGCTTGAGCCGTTTCAGGTATCTGGACGCGCTGGATCAGGGAAGTGACCACAACAGCGATCAGCAGCCCCAAAGCCGCGGAGAAGAGCGAGAGGATCAGGCTTTCGATGAGGAATTGCCGAACCAGGCGCATACGGCTGGCGCCAAGTGCGCCTCGCACCGCGGTCTCGTGCTGCCTTTGCGCCGCACGCGCCAGTTGCAGATTTGCAACATTGGCGCAGGCGATCAGGAGCACAAGCCCCACCGAGGCGAGCAGGATGAGGAGCGGTTTGCGATTGTCACCAGTAATATGACGTTGAAGTGGCTCGACAGCCGCTTGTTGCCCTTCCGCCATATGCCCAAAACCCGCGGGATAGTTCTGTGTGCGAGCCAGAAAAAACGTGAGCATCTCCGACTGCGTCTGTTGCGCGCTCACTCCCGCTCGCAGCCGGCCAATCACGGACAAAAGAAAAATCCGTCTGTCCGTCACGCTCGCTGTAGTTTCCAGTCCAATTGGAGTATAAACATCGGGTTCCAACTCCACGTCGGGAAAGCGGAAGCGTGGTGGCAGTACGCCAATCACCGTACGCTCCACGCCATCCAGAACTATTGCTGTCCCCGCAATACGGGGATCTGCGTGAAATTGGCCGCGCCACAGGCGGTCGCTCAATACCACTACATTCGACCCGCCGGGCTTGTCCTCGTCGCCGGAAAACGTACGGCCAATCTGCGCCGTTACACCCAGCATGGGCAGAAAATTGGCCGTTACGTTTGCGCAAATAACCCGGGTAGGCTCCGCAGCGCCGGTCAGGTTGCCGTCGAGGTAGGTGTATGCGGCGAGTTGCGCAAAAGATTTGCTCTCGGCCCGCGCGGCAACGAAGTTAGGAGACATCACACGGTCCATATGAATCTTCGGCCAATAGTTCGATACCCATACCAGCCTGTTTGCATCCCGATACGGCAGCGGCCTGAGCAGCAACGAATTCACCGCAGAGAAGATGGTCGAGGTTGCGCCGATGCCCAGCGCCAGTGTGGCAATTACTGTGATAGTGAAGACTGGATTGCGCCGGAAGCCGCGCAGCGCATAGCGCACGTCCTGCGCCACGGTGCCCAGCCACCAACCCGGCCTCTGCTCATGGCACTCTTCACGCGCCCGCTCCACGCCGCCAAATTCGATCAGCGCCTGCCTGCGTGCTTCCGCCGCCGTCATCCCCGCGGCTATCTTCGCTGTGGTCGCTTGCTCCACATGAAACCGGAGTTCTTCGTCCAAATCCCCGTGCTGTCCGCGGGTGACAAAGAACCGCATTCGGGTCAATAACTCCTTCACCATGCAGCAACCTCCAATTTAATTCCTATTTGCCGTCCAGGTTCTCGCGCGAGCGTCATCCTTAATCCCTTAGTCCCTGTTTTCAGGACTACTCGTACCGCAGCGCCTCCATCGGTTGCACGCCCGCCGCTCGTCGCGCCGGAATCAGCGTCGCCGCCAGAGCCACTAAAGCTAGCAGCAGTGCGACCGCTATATACACGTACGGATCGTGCGTGCCTACGTTGTAGAGCAGGCTCTTCAATAACTGCGCAGTGGCCAGCGCCGCGGCCAGGCCCAGAACACCGCCCAGAACGATAAGCCGTAGGCCTTCCCCGGCGATCAGCCGCAAAATGTCCACCCGCGTCGCGCCCAGCGCCATGCGCACGCCTATCTCCTGCGTCCGCGCCGCAGCCATAAAGGAGATCAGGCCATAAAGCCCGATCAACGCCATCAGTAGTCCGCATAAAGCGAAGAAACCCAGCAGCGCCGTCTCGAAGCGCGGCCGGTCGGCAAGCTTGCTTACGCTTTGGCTGAGCGTTTCAATCTGCACCGGTACTGTTGGGTCGATCCCGGCAATCTGCTCGCGCGCCCAGGGCGCGAGAGATTCCGGGCTAAGAGTGGTCTTCACCTCCAATACCGCATCCGTGTTCCAGTCCTCGGCGAGATCGCGGCGAAGACGATAGTATTCCGGTTCGTCTGCGCCGGCCAAGCCCGCGTTCTTCACGTTTGCGGCGATGCCCGATACGGTGTACCAAGGTCCATTGGGAACAGGTTGGACACGTTGACCTACAGGATTCTCATTGGCAAACAGGCGCGCGGCCAGCAGGCTGCTCAGGATCACGAAGTGATCGCTGGACGTACGGTCCTCCTGAGTAAATGCCTTCCCGCGCAGAATGGGAATATCAAGCGATGTGAAGTATTCCGGCGTGACCCATCGCCACGCCACCATTCCTCCCGTGCCGCCTGTGGTTTGGGGTTTGCCTTCCACAGCGATGATGCTGTAGATCTGGCGGTCGTGCGTTCCACCGGGGGGCAAAGTATCGCTCATGCCCACGGACAGAACGCCGGGTAGACGGCGCATAGCCCGCTCAGCCTGAAAAAAGAACTCCATGCGCTTCTGAGCCGTTGTATAGCGATAGCGCGGCAGGGGAATGCGAACTGCCAGCACACCCTGGGTCTGCATGCCCATATTTTGCTTTTCGATGTTGCTGAAGCTGCGCAGCAACAGGGCCGCGCTGCTGAGTAGGATCATGCTCACGGCTATTTGCGTCACCACCAGGCCACGGCGCAGGAAGGCGTGTGGGCTGGAGCCGGCGGCGCGCGCCGCCAGCGCAACCGGGCGCGGCTTGTGCAGCGCGGGCAGAACTGCAAACGTCAGTCCACATGCCAGAGCGATCAGAAGCGTGAAGATATAGATACGCAGATCCAATTGCGCGTGTTCAAGAAAGGGGATGCCAGCCGGGGCGATGGCAATGAAGACGCGCAGCAGTATCTCTGCCAGCAGGCACCCGGCTGCCGCTCCGGCAAGGGACAAGAGAAGCGTTTCCGTTAGGGTTTGGCGAAGCAGCCGAATGCGTCCGGCGCCCAGCATGGCGCGCACAGCCAGTTCACGTTCGCGCTGCGCGGCCCGCGCCATCAGCAGGCCGGCCACGTTGGCGCAGGCGATGAGCAGCACTGCAAGCACCGCGCCAAACAGGACCCACGCTGCCAGCCGCGCATCGTGCACCTGGCGGTCGCGGATCGACCGGACGCGGAGATGAACTTCCTTGCGAAACTGCGCCGGGGCCAGGCTGAGCGAGTAGTTGAAGACCGGCTGCAGGGCAGCCTGCGCCTGCTCCATGCTGACTCCCGGCTTGAGGCGCGCGAAGGCGACCATCACCGCGCCGGGATCGGCCTTACGCTGCGCCGCCTCGTCCAGGGCCTGCGGAACAATGATGTCGGCGGGCTCCAGCGTAGGCATCTCAAAGTCTTTGGGAAGCACGCCGATCACCCGCACCTGGTTGCCGTCGATATCGATCAGCCGGTTTACGATCCCCGGATCGAATCCGTAATGCGAGCGCCACAAATCGTACGAGATGAGAGCTGCCTTCGGTCCATTTGGGCGGTCCTCCTCAGGCAGAAAATTGCGGCCGAGCAAGGGAGAAATCCCCAGCGTGGGCAAAAAACTTTGCTCGACTCTGGCGCAGCTCAAACGCGCCGGATTCCGCTCCGTCAGATCGCAGGCATTTACGCCGGTCTCCGATGTGAATGCCTCGAAGGGCGTCTGGTTGTCGCGCCAGTCGTAATAGGAACCGCCCAGCATGAACTCCTGCGGAATGATCGGCGCCACCAGGCCAACCGAAACCAGCCGGTCATCGTGCGCGTAGGGCAAACTGTGGAAGAGGATGCGGTCCACTACGCTGAAGACCGCCGTGGTCGCTCCGATGCCCAGCGCCAGCGTGGCGATTACCGTGATGGTGAATGCGGGATTGCGCCGGAAGCCGCGCAGCGCATAGCGCACGTCCTGCGCCACCGTGTCCAACCACCAGCCGGGCCGTTGTCGATGGCACTCCTCGCGTGTCCGCTCGACGCCGCCAAATTCGATCAGCGCCTGCCTGCGTGCCTCTTCCGCCTTCATCCCCGCGGCCCGATTCGCCTCCGTCGCCTGTTCCAGATGAATCCGAAGTTCCTCGTCGAGTTCGCGCTGCCGCCTGCGCTTCGAGAAAAGTTGCCGAACCAGAAAGCGCCCGCGGCTGAAGAATTCCATCATCATGCCGTCACCTCCAGATTCCGCCCCAGCACCAAAGCGATCGCCGCCGACAGCCGCCCCCAACTCTTCAGCTCCGTCTCCAATTGCTTCCTGCCCGCTGCGGTCAGCGCATAGTACTTCGCCCGCCGGTTGTTCTCCGAGCTTCCCCAGTCGGCCTGTATCCATCCCTTGTATTCCAGCCGGTGCAGCGCCGGGTAAAGCGACCCCTGCCCGATCTGCAACACCTCTTTGGAGACCTGTTGAATGCGCTGCGCCACGCCCCAGCCGTGCATCGGCCCCAGAGCAAGCGTCTGCAATATCAATAAATCCAGTGTTCCCTGCAACAAATCAGTTGATGGCGGCATATTCTACCCCTCGATACTCGACAATAGATTGTCATGTACTCCTGTCGAATGTCAAGGGAAAACGAAATCCACCTACTCACCGCGCCGATCCCATGCGCGGTGAACTCCATGCAGCCCACTCCCTGAGAAGGGTCACGTTGACCTTCTCCCCCCAAAACCGGTACACTACTTTAGTTTGGCGATTCCTGCCTGTCGTCGTGGAGCCAGACGTTCGCCTTGGAAGTTGAAGGGCTTGAGCGTACCGCGGCGCGGAAGTTTCCGCCCGAGCTATTTTTGGATTGCGTGAGCGCTCCGGCTGAGTCGGACTTACGCTGGAGGGTTTATGTACGCGGTTATTCGCACCGGTGGTAAGCAGTATCGTGTCGCGCCAGGCGACGTGGTGAAGATTGAGAGCGTGGTTTCTAACGAGAATCAGACCGTCGAGTTCAACGATGTGCTGGCGGTCAGCGGCGAGCCGGGAACCGTGGCCAAGCCGTCCACCGCCAAGGTGATCGCTGAAGTGATGGGCGAGGGACGCGGCGATAAGATCCTCGTATTCCACCTCAAGCGGAAGAAACAGTACAAGAAGCTGCAAGGTCACCGGCAGAACTTTACCGAGGTGCGCATCAAGGCCATCGAGGCCGATGGTGTCACCTACTCCGCCGCCTAGTTAGACGGAGCAGAAAGCTGAAAAGGAGATTGGGCAATGGCACATAAGAAGGGTGGAGGCAGCTCCACAAACGGACGCGACTCCAATGCACAGCGGCTGGGCGTAAAGGCCTTTGGCGGCGAACTCATCACCGGCGGATCGATCATCATGCGCCAGCGCGGCACGCGCATCAAGCCGGGCCTCAACGTGGGCATCGGCTCCGACGACACGCTCTTTGCCAAGGTTACCGGCCGTGTCAAGTTTGCCGACCACGGCAACCGTGGACGCTTTGCCTCGATCGAACCTATAGCAGTCGAGTAGCTTCGGCACCGATTCACGCAAAGAGGCCACGGCACAGCCGTGGCCTCTTTGCATCCTGTTCCCTATTCCCTATACTTCTTCTTCCCTATACTTCAGGTTCCGTATGGGCATTCTTTCGGCGACCCTCTCGACATCGGTGAGAACGAAGCCGCCCGCCGGCTGCACAGCCACCTGGGTTCCGGTGTAGCCCAGAACGGAGGCAATCTCGTTCCAGCGCAGGATGGTTGAATTGACCGGCATCACGAGCGGCTGGCGGGCCGGCTCAGGCAGAGTTGCGTAGGTAATCCACATGCCCAGCAATACCAGAATCACCGACTCATAGACGAATTGCAGCGGTCCGGTCAGAGAGGTATTGCGGGCCAAAAGCGCGCCCACGATAAAGTCATTAGCCGACATCACGCCGAATCCTAAAGAAATCCCGAAGGCCATGTCGCGAACCGAGAGGCGCAAAGCGTTCATGCTCAGGCAGAGAAAGGCCAGCAGGCAGAGCTCAAGGATGCTGACGGAGCGCATCAATCGATTGGCAATGTCGGTAATGATTGAGATCTCTCGATGCGAGAAGGAGAGCGTGGAAAAGCCGATAATCGCTGAGACCAGAGCGATCCAGCGAAAGGCCATTGTTCCCAGTCTCTGTAATCCGGAAAAAGCCGAAAGCGCGGAGTGAAAGACCTCGATGCAGACAAAGAAGAGCGTCACCGAGCTGGCCAGGTACACCATCCAGTATGCATAGTAATAGAGGGAAAAAGAGGAGCCGTTGAACCAATGCCGCGTCTGGCCATAGAAAAAGAGCAGGAACACAGGCATCGAAACCACGCGCAACGCCAGGTAGATCCCCATGGCCGGGAAACGGCGGTGCAGGTTTCGGGTCCAAAACAGGAAGCCGAAGGCCGCCCAAAGTACAAATTCAGCGACCATTAAGAGGGACATTGCAGTCTGTGAAGACATTACACGCCTCCCGCCATTCTGAGAACAATCACAGAATAACGCTAAACGCGCTGCAATTCAACTAAAAACGAAGATCTCCCAACAATTTCTTGCCGCGGCCCTGGTCAAGCTTGCTACTTGCTGGACGAGGAGCTCACGAGGCAGCCGCCCGGTTGGCCGGGGCCGCATTGCGGAAGCGGCACAGTTGCGGATGCCGACTGATGACTGGGGAACGAGGGAGCGGTCTTGGGCGTAATAGCAGCGGCAGCGCCGCCGGCTACAACAATGGACAGAACGAAGATGCGAATGGCGAGTTTCATCGTTGGTAACCTCTGGTGGATTTTTATTGACAGGAATTATCAATCCTGTCAACTGAAACATAGGCCTTTAACGAGAACAAGTCAAGTGAATTCATGTATATATATTAGTAGTAACGACATCGGTTACTGGCGTGCTAATTTAGTATCGAGAATTACCCCTTGTCAACCTCTTTTTTTACCACTTTTACCCCTCGCTTCTCCCCCTTCTCGCGTGCTAAAATCATGGTAGGCAACTTCGCTCGAAAGCCCCTGTCTTTCAATTGGTTAGACCCCCATATCCCGGCCCGGAACCGAACTCCGGACACCGTGCCCCCTGTGGAAATCGAAGCGAAGACCTTGCGAACGGAACCCTATGGCGACTGATCCCCTGAACACCGCACCGCTCCCCGACGATAACGGCAACTATACTGGCGAGAACATCAAAGTCCTCGAAGGCCTTGAGGCCGTGCGCCTGCGTCCCGCCATGTACATCGGCTCCACAGGCGAGATGGGCCTGCACCACCTGGTCTACGAGGTGGTGGACAACTCGGTGGACGAGGCTCTGGCCGGCTATTGCAAACATATCGAGGTCGTCATCCACGTGGATAACTCGATCACCGTGGTCGATGACGGCCGCGGCATCCCGGTGGACATGATGCCTCTCTCCAACGGCACGATGATGCCGGCCGTGCAGGTGGTGCTCACCAAGCTCCATGCCGGCGGCAAGTTCGACGCCTCCACTTACAAGGTCTCCGGCGGCCTGCACGGCGTCGGCGTCAGTTGCGTCAACGCGCTCTCGCAGGAGTTCAACGTCGAGATCTGGCGCGACGGCCACGCCTGGGAGATGGACTTCAGTTGCGGCGATCCGGTCAGCGAACTGCGCAAGCTCGGCCTCAGCAAGCGGCGCGGCACCAAGGTTCATTTCCTGCCCGACAAGAGCATTTTCGCCGTCACCGAGTTCAACTACGACACCTTGGCTCAGAGATTGCGCGAGATGGCCTTCCTCAACAAGGGCCTGGAGATCACCCTCACCGACGAGCGCACCGCCGACCCTAAAACCGGCGAAGCCCGCCGCGCAGAGTTCAAATATGCCGGCGGCATCGCCGAGTTCGTCAAGCACCTCAACCGCGGCAAGACCGTGCTGCACGACAAGCCCATCATGATGGAGGCGACGCGCGACAACGTCGAGATCGAAATCGCCCTCCAGTACAACGACAGCTACTCGGAGACGGTTTTCAGCTTCGCCAACAACATCAACACCGTCGACGGCGGCTCGCACCTCTCCGGTTTCCGCACCTCGCTCACCCGCACCATCAACGCCATCGGCCAGTCGCTCGGCCTCTTCAAGGACATGAAGGAGAACCTGAGCGGCGACGATGTGCGCGAGGGTCTGGTCGCGGTGGTCAGCGTCAAGCTTTCGCAGCCGCAGTTCGAGGGCCAGACCAAGGGCAAGCTCAACTCCGACATCGCCGGCACCGTGCAGGCCTTTGTCAACGAGCGACTGGGCGCCTTCCTGGAGCAGAATCCGCCCATCGCCAAGCGCATCATCAACAAGGCCATTGAAGCCTCCCGCGCCCGCGAGGCCGCCCGCAAGGCGCGTGACCTGACCCGCCGCAAGGGCGTGATGGATGGCGCTGGATTGCCCGGCAAGCTGGCCGATTGCTCCGAGCGCAACCCCGAGCGCTGCGAGCTCTATCTGGTCGAGGGCGAGAGCGCCGGCGGCACGGCCAAGCAGGGCCGCGACCGCCGCTTTCAGGCCATCCTGCCCCTCAAGGGCAAGATCCTCAACGTTGAAAAGGCGCGCTACGACAAGATGCTTGGCCACGAAGAAATTCGCGCGATGATCACCGCCCTGGGCTGCGGCATCGGCAAGGACGACTTCGACGCCGCCAAAATCCGCTACGGCAAGATTATCCTCATGACCGACGCCGATGTCGACGGCTCGCACATCCGCACCCTGCTTCTCACCTTTTTCTTCCGCCACATGACCGAGCTGATCAAGCGCGACAACATCTACATCGCCCAGCCGCCGCTCTTCAAAATCAAGAAGGGCCGCTTCGAGCAGTACATCAAGGATGAGCGCGAGTTCGTCAAAGTGATGGTCAACCGCGCGGCTGAAGGTATGGTAGTGCGCCACGGCGAGTTCGCCAGCCGCATCGAGGGCGCCGGTCTCACCCGCTTCATGGGCACGCTGAGCGAATACCTTGACTTCGTCGAGAAGGTGGACAAGCGCGTCCGCAACGAGAAGCTGACCGAGCTGCTGGCCCGCTCCGAATTCGTGCACCGCGCCGATTTCGCCTCCAAGTCCGAGAGCGACGTTCCGCCCAAACTGCTTCAGCTCCACGCACAATTGGTCGAGCAGGCCGAAGACTTCCAGTTCAAGTCCCTCGGCGCTCCTGTTGAGGACGAAGAGCACCACACCTGGTCGGTCAGTTTCGTCGATGCGCAGGGCGCCGAGCGCCGCATCGATTGGACGCTGGCCTCCAGCCCCGAGTTCCGCCAGATGATGTCCAAGTACTCGCTCATCAAGGAGTTCCTCGAGCCGCCCTTCCTCATTGAGTATGCTAGGGGTGAATTTACGGAGGCCGATCCGAAAAAGGCTGCGGCTGAGGCTGCTCAGAGAGGAATACCAGAACCCGACCCAGACAACCCTATTGACGAAGAGTTACAAGAAACCGGGGACGCAGAAGAAAGAACAAAATTGAATCAGCAGATTGAAGCGGGAACAATACGGAAATCTGGTGGAAAGTATTTGCGTGAGCCGGTGGAAAAGCAGACCGCCCGCGAGCTCTTCGCCCACATCGTCGAACAGGGCAAGAAGGACTACTCGGTGCAGCGCTACAAAGGCCTGGGCGAGATGAGCTCCGCGCAGCTCTGGGAGACCACCATGGACCCCGAGCGCCGCACCCTGCTCCAGGTCAAGCTGGAAGACTTCGTTGAAGCCGAGGAGATCTTCGCCACTTTAATGGGAGAAGACGTGGAAAAGCGCCGCAAGTTCATCGAGGACAATGCGCTCGACGTAAAAAACCTGGACATCTAACGAACCTCTGATTCTTTTGCCGGCTGGAAAGGTTCGGGTTTCAGGCCGTCCCTCGCCCAGCTGCACCTTCCTGCCGAATCCCTGTCTGGCAAGCTCATCCCTTCCCAATCAAGCACTCTTGCCATGAAACGATTTGCGAATTGTCCGCACTATCCCTGCAAGCTCTTTGCTCTGGAACGGATAATTCCCTATTCGTTCGTCGAGGAGCAGGCCGGCGCGGATTCACCGAGCGCCGGGCAAATGGAGGTCCAAGGTTCAACCGAGGAAAATGATCGCAGCTAACCACACGAACGAATGAACGTGCACCAATCGGATTACATCCGAGTTCCGTTCTTGTTCGGGTCCTGAATGCTTCACAGTTTCCCACCCAAGCGGCAGAAAGGTGCCGCATGGATGGGGCACGGAGGATCAGCATTCTTGTGCCTGATCAATCCATGCCGTTGTCGTTTGGTTTCCAGGCCCCCGATCTTTTGAAGCCTGGGACAATATGATTCTTCCCATCGCTGATTGCTGCGGAAAGTAACCCCCTGCCGGCGCGCAATATTCGAGTCGAATCGTCTGAAAATTAACTTGACAACGGTCCGCATTAAAAAATAAGTTTCCGGCATAAGGAGAATTACCATGCCCACTCTTCCCCCTGGGCCTGGGCGCAATCGCCCCGTCCCCGCTGCAAAAACACCATCCGCAAGCCCCAGCCCCGCGCGCAAGAATGTCGTTCACCTCGGCAAGCCTACCAAGGGACCGGCGCCCACCCCGCGAATTTCCGCGTTCGTAACAGCCAGTTGGGCCTGGGACGATGCGAGTACGGGAGCATTAACATGGACCTTCGTGAACTCGGATCAGAACAATAGCCACGCCGTCGTCCTCTACCGCGGAGGCGCGGAAACGCCCACCTATATTTTTGGGGGCGCGTTCTGGCCCGTCTATCTCTCGGCGGGCTATGGTTTTAACATGCTGGACGGGACTCAGCCCATTCCAACCTTATCCGGCGGCGGCAACACTCAGCCGATGGGACTTCTCGACTTCGGCCCGGGAGCATCGCCCAGGTATCTGGTGGCCTTTATTTTCAATCTGGCGCCAGGACAGACTTGGAGCACTCCGGAGGGATTCACTCCCAATGCCGGTCCCACCACTTACCAATGCTATGCGCTGGATAGCAGTGTCACCGGCAACTACTGTGTGGGATATGACCCTGCAAGGGTTACCCAATGGTACAGCCAGGGAGGGGGAGGGGCGGGCTTCATTCCCAATCCACAGAATTTTTTCACTTACGCTTTCACGCCCGAATCGGCAACGCCGGATAACGATCTTGGATACAACGACTCCATCGCCGCCGGCTCCTGCGCCACTCAGAACTTCTATTTTGTGACCAACCAGAACACCTTCGGCCGCGACGAAGTGGCGGACAATCTCGACTACCCGCTGGCGTTTTACCTTTTCCTCGAAGGCTACACGCCCAATGCGGTCGGCTCTTCGATCCCATCGTTCTCCGGCTCGTTCAATTCGACCAACATCCCGGGCCTCAACTACAATCCCCTCACTCCCACTATCACTTACGACATCGGCAACACCGGCGCCAACGCCTTTGTGCCGCAGCGGATTCGCTTTGGCTATGAGATCGACTTCACCGCCGCGTCCCTGGCCTCTCCCACAGCCTTCCCAGCTGCCGGTTCCTCCACGCCGAATGCCTACTCTCTCCAGGCCTCCATCAACATTCTGGGAGTGGGCGACGCGCTCACCCCGCAAGCCGAGTTTTATCTGTTGGGTGGCGACGATCCTTACTTCACCAACATCAATACGGGTCCCAGCGCCGGTGTCACTCAACCCTACCTCAGCCAGGATTTGCGTGTCTTCACCGGCACTCCCGCACTCAGTCCTACCCCCGTCGTGGGTAGCGGCGCGCCAACGTTGACCGACAGCGTTACCGGCGCTTACAACTACATCGGGCAGTTGATCACATGGCTCAATCAGCAGTATGGCTATTTGAATCCGATGTACACGCCGCCCGACACCAATGTCTCCGATCCGCTCGACACATTACTGCCGAATCAGAACGGCGCGCTCAATGGCGATTCCTCGGCCACTCCATTCACGGGAAGCGACCGCAATTACAACTTCGCCATCGCCCGCGTCCGTTTGAAGGGCTCCTCCGGCGTGGCCGCCCAGGCCTCGAATGTCAAGGTCTTCTTCCGGCTCATGACGACACAGACCTTCGACACGGATTACATCAACTCCACCTCTGCGACAACCACCGCGGACCCCCAGGTCACCTATCCGAGCACCGGCGCCCTGAACGACCCGCAGAGCCCGCTGCCGGGAACCGACCACAACGGTGTCGTGAATGGCTGCTCACTGCCCTTCTTCGCTACCGCCAACTTCAACAACAGTCCCACCGATTACTCGTCCGGCGGCGCCAACAACCAGAACATTGAAATCCCCACCGGGAACGACTACACCTGGGCCTTCTTTGGCTGCTTCCTCAACGTCAACGACGCAACCAACGAATTTGGCACCCCGCCCCTGCCCGTCCAGCATTACCTGGCCGGCAGCGCCCACAACTGTCTAGTGGCGCAGATCGCCTACAACCTGGCCCCGATCATCAACGAAAACGGAGTCATCGAGAGTCCGGAGAACTCCACCAAACTGGCGCAGCGCAATCTCCAGGTGACGACCTCCGGAAATCCCGGATTTCCCGCCACTCATCGGGTTCCGCAAACCATCGATGTCCGTCCCAGTCCGCCGCCTCAGTCCACGGATCCCACCAGCATCCTCAGCTACCCCGACGAGATGATGATCGATTGGGGCAACAAGATGCCGCTCGGCAGCATCGCCACCCTCTACTGGCCGGGAGTCAGCGCCAGTGCGGTTCTGCAACTGGCCTCGCAGTTGTATCCCGCGCAGACGATCACCGCTCCCGACGCTCACACTATCCAATTCACGGTCGCGAGCCCTGTCACCTACATCCCCATTCCAACCGGGTCAGGCGATAGCTTTGCCGGATTGATTACCGTCCAGCTCCCTTCCACGGTCCGCTACGGCAATGAATTCGATGTAGTCGTTCGCCGCATCACAACCAAACAGGTCATCGTACCCAACCAGCCCACCCAGCCAATTCCACAAGCCGCAACGGGAGCTGACAAACCGAGGCAGTTCCTGTGGCGCTATATCACCGGATCTTTCCTGGCGAAGATCCAGGTTGAGGAAGAAAAGAAGACACTTCCCATCGACGAAAACCTGCTCGCCATCCTCAAATGGCGACTCGGCATCATCGGGAACTCCAACCGCTGGTATCCGGTGCTGTTGCGCTACATTCATCTCCTAACAGGCCGGATCAATCACGGCGGAGGCGACGCTTCCAAGATTCCGGGCTCGCCGAACGGCTATCCGCAGCCTTCCAAAGGCCATGGTCACGGCCACGGCCATGGCCATGGCGGCCACGGCGAGCATCACGGAGAACACTGCTGCACCGGAAAGGTCATTGGCATTGCTTATGATCGTTTCGGCGACTTTGAGGGATTCCATCTCTTGTCGGAGGAAGGATGTCAGCATTGGTTCCGTGGCCACGAACCAGCGGTCGAGGAACTTGTGAAGGAGGCATGGATTGAGCGCACCCTGATTTGCGTCTCCGTCAAAGCGCATGATCCCGAGTGGCCGGCGTCCATTGTTCTGCTTCGCCAAAAATGATGGATGAATTTCCCAAGACGGCTTAAGCCGTCACTCTCCCGGTTTCCCAGGTTCTGCGTTTAGGGCCTGGGAAACCACTCTTTTCCCTCTCTTTTGCAGTCTCACATGGAGCATTGCCGGCTCTGTCTTGGTTGCAGTAACAGTTTGATATTTGCGGGAGTCCATCCGAAAAAATTAAGACGTGAGTCGACCAAACACACGTCAAGGAGAAACCGTACGGACCAATTGGAGAGTCTAGGTTGATATTCATCTATTTTTTCGGTCCCCCATCCGCGCCACGCTGAACTGCGCTCCGGCAAAGAGAATCAGCCCGGAAACATAGGCCCAGAAAAGCAGCCCCACCGAGACAAAGAACGGCCCATAGAGCGCCTTCAGGTCCAGATGCGGCAGCACCAGCACAAAGAGATAGCGCGCCACCAGCCATATCACCCCTGTATAAATCGAGGTGTGCAGCACCGACCGCCATGGAACCTTGCGGTTAGGCAGAAGCCAATAGATCGAAAAGAAGAACAGGATCGAGGCCACGCCGGTGGTCGCGGTCAGCACCACAAACTCGGTCCCTTTTAAAGTAAAATTGAGTAGAAAATCGATGAATTTGATGTTTGTCTGGTGATCGAAGAGTAACTTCAACACACCGCGCACCGCCGCGTTCAGCAAGATGCTGCTCATGCCCAGCACTACCATCAGGATTGCCAGGCCAAAGGCGATGACTTGGTTTTGCAGATAGTTGCGGCTCTTGGTCACGCCCCAGGCCTGGTTTAGCGCCACCTCCAAGGGAAGAAAGATTCCCGTGCAGGCTATCAGAATCATCAGCAATGAGAAGAACTGCATTCCCTGGCCCGAGGCCACGCCTTGCAGGCTATGCGCTATCCAGTCCTTGCTGGCAACTGAAGGCAGAAAATAGTCCACCATATCGGTAACCACAGCCTGAAGAGCATTGGAATGAAAACACAGCGTATAGAGCAGCACAGTAAAAGGAATAAATGACAGAATAGCATTGGCCGCAACGCTGAAGGCGAAGGTATGCACCTCGCTGTCCAGCAGGTAACTCACCAGCGCCGTGCCGTCCTTGCGCCAGCGGTACCACTTGGACTTCTTAGCCGGTTCCGGCACATCGACGGCTCTGGGCGTCTCGCTCGCCGCCTCGCTCTGCGCATCGGAATTCAGAACTTCAGCCACGTGAACTTTCCTTTCTCTAGTAAAGAATTATCACTAATAGTGTACGGTTCGGTCCCCCAGCCTCGCCGCTGTCATCCTGAGCGAAGCGCAGCGTAGTCGAAGGACCTGCGTTTCGTTTTTTTGCGCTAATATGGGAAACGACTGCCCACCCGCCCTTCATCGTGACCCCCTCAGCTTTTCCCTCGCCCATCGCGCCGCGCTCCGCAGCCCCTCATCCGCAACTTCGGCCCAATCTTCCAGCCAGGGCGCGAACCGGCCCAGCCCGCTATTGCCCATCGCGATGGCCACATTGCGCTTGAGTCCCCAAAATCCCGCCCGTCGCACTGGTGAGCCGTAGAACTCACGCTCGAACCCGGCCTCGTCCAGTGCCGCCAGAACCTCCAGCGCCGGGTTCACCAGTTCCGTCCGCGCCTCCAACTCCGGATCGCCGCCAGACAATAAACCTAAAGACAAAGCCTTGCGATTCCACGGGCAGACATCCTGGCAGATATCGCAGCCGAAGACCTGCCGCCCCATCCCTTCCATCAGCTCTGGCGCAATCGCCCCACGATGCTCGATCGTCAGGTAAGCGATACAACGCGACGCATCCATCTGGTAGGGTGCAATCAGCGCGCCGGTCGGGCAGGCCTCCAGGCAGCGTCGGCAGCTTCCGCAGCGATCCGGCTGTAGAGCCACGGGCGCATCTTCCGCTGGGATCTCCAGCGAGGTGAGCAGCACCGCCAGGAAGCCAAACGACCCCAGCTTGGGATGAATCAGGCAGGTGTTCTTGCCCGTCCAGCCCAATCCTGCCGCCTCCGCCAGCGCCCGCTCCACTACCGGGCCAGTGTCCACGAAGGCCCGCGCCTCGAAGGCGCCAAGCTCCTCATGCAGCCGAGCCTCCAGCGCCTTCAATCGCTTCAGCAGTACCTTGTGATAGTCGCTGGGCCGCCGTCTGCCCTGCGCGTCCATTTTGCTCGACCAGGCGTAGCGCGCAATCCATCCCGCGCCTTCGGCTGCCGGCTCCGTCGAGCGCGGTTGCCCGCTGTTATAGTTCGCCCAGCAAACCACCGCCGAGCGCGCCCACGGAAACGGTATTCGCGCACGCAGCAAGCGCCCATCCTCGCCGCGCCGCTCCAGGTAGCGCATCGAGCCCGCGCGCCCTGCCCGCACCCACTCCTCGAAACGTGCCTCGTCCCGCTCCTGGTGGGCGTGAGGCAGTGCGGCCAGCCCAGCCTCGGCAAATCCCGCCTCCAGCGCCAGCGCGCGCGTCCGCACCTTGCTCAGAACGGCAGGCTCGGAGTGCGGGCTGGCTTCGAAATTGAACTGCGTGTTGTCCACATCTCAATTCTCTATCACGAGAATCGGCCCCTGCGCGTGCTCCGCACTCCGCAGAGAGTGGACGATAGACTCCACGAACCCCTCATCCCCGGTCGGCCGGGAAGCTGCCCACCAGCTCGCCGGCGGCCACGTGCTGGCCGGCCAGCACGATCGCATGGCTGGCAATGCGCGCCGCCGGACCGACCACGGTCGCGGCCAGCGAGACCTCGCCGTAGTCATGCACCGCGTGGCTGTGCGAGTATATTCGCGCAAAGGAGCCGATCACCGCGCCCTTGCCGATGGTGATGCCGCCACGGTCGTTGAGCAGCGCGTGGTGGCGGATAGTGGCGCCCTCCTCGATTGCCAGGTTGTAGCCGAAGGTCAGCTCCACGCCGTGGTAGATCTTCACCCCCGCGCCGATGCGCGCGAAGAGGTGCCGTCCCAGCATCGCGCGGAAGCGCAGCCCCAGCCAGTGGTTGATCCCAATCGGCGAGCGGTCGAACATCTGCCAGAACCACAGTAGCGGCTTGCGCTGGGCGAAGAGCTCCGGGTCGGTGTCGATGAAGTGCTCTGCTTCCAGCGTCACGTTCTCCGGGTCCAGCGAGAGCGAGACGACGTTGCCCGGCAGCTCGCTGGTCAGCGTCAGGTTAAGCTTGCCGCCGTGCGGCCGCCCCAGGTAAAGCTGGGTCAGTTGGTCGCGCACAATCTCCGAGCGCCGCTCAGGAGCCTGGTGGCGGGTGAACTCTTCATCGAGAAACTGAATCCAGCGCCGGTAGACCTCTTCTGCCTCGGGCGCGGGACGGGGGGCGTTGCTCTGTGTGTGATCCATACGGATTGAACAATACAACACTAGGCCCACATGCCGCGAGTGGCTGCAGCGAGTACGGCTGTCTTCCGGATACACCTCCGCGCTCCAACTGATCCCCGAATCGCCTCTGGTTCCTTTTGCTCAGACGATGAGGTTCTCAGACGCTACGGTGAATTGTGGGGGGTGCTCGCAGAAGGCCCCGTAATCCTGAGGAGGATTTATGACTGGATTCAAGCTTGTTCTGCTCTCGGCTGTTGCTGGATGCTTCCTGATGGCAACCGCTCCCAAAGCAACGGCTCAAATTGCCGTGGAGATTGGCGCGGCGCCCGATTGCCCTTACGGCTACTATGACGCCGCTCCGTATAACTGCGCACCCTACGGATACTACGGACCAGAATGGTTTTCCGGCGGTATCTTCGTTGGCAGCGGCCCGTGGTTTCATGGTTCTGACAACTTCCGCGGCCACGTGAACAACCGTTATCATCCCGAACATGGCTATACCGGCGCAACTCCGCAACGCGGCGAGAGGGCCGTGCCGGCCAATCGTCTCGACAAGGTCTCGCACTTCAAAGGAAATGAAGTCCGTGATGGGCGCGGCCACGCAGTAGGGAACAAACGCTAAATCCATCACACCGAATGCGCAAGGTTCTGAGTGCTCCAGGCCCGAGGTTTCGGGCCTGAGAGCGCTATCAAATCTGTGGACGAAAGAGCCAGCTGCGCTTAGCGAGTGCTCGAGTGGCCTACGTTTGTAGCTCTCGCGCCACCACCCATAGCTTCTTCTGGCCCCAGTAAAATCTGTATGCCCACATAAGCAATCCAGTTCGGCTCGCTGTTCTCGCGCATCACCGCCTGAATGCCGCGCCGGCCTGTTCCTTCCATCGTTGCGCGTTCACGCCGAAGACCAGCAGCCACAGGGTCAGCGCGATCTGGCTGACGGCGCCGGCGGCCAGATTGTAAGGGGACAGTGAGTGTGCCAGCGGGGGGATGAGAAAGGTCAGCCAAGCCAGGCCGGCAAGCGCCATCAACGCGCCAAGAATTCGCGGCAGGAACGCGGACCTGAAGATAAGATAGCCAATCAGCAGGCAATAGGATGCGAAGAATATCATGGCAACGTCCACGCCGTGAGGATGCCATTGAGGTGTCCCGAGGACAAAGACCAGCAGGCCGAAGAACGCCGCGAGCAGCGAGAGGCGTTTGCTCACCGGCTTGAAGATGCCATAGAGAAGCAGTGTCACGGCGAAGTTGCACGAGGATGCAAGAATGTAGGCCGCCGAAGCCAGCCTGCCGTGAACAAAGGACACGGATGCTACTCCCAGGAATATGTTGAGCGAATACAAACCGCCGGCAATCCGCGCTCTGAGAAGCGGTGACGCCTTGTCGACGCGGGAATCGATCATTTCCAAGCCCTCCAGAATTGATTTCACTATAGCGAGAAGCCCGCAACGGAATTCCTGATGCCGCTGCCCTGTGTCCGAAGATTGACGCCCTTCAATAAAAGCCACATGCCAACCGATATTTCAGCAACGCCCATCGGCAGCCAGCCAAATTGCAGGATCTTTGAATACTGCGGAAATAACAGGAATGCAAAGCTGACGAGCGTGAACAGGGCGGAGGCAAATAAACTCCAGGCCGAAAGAACTTTGGGAATATAGCTTGATTTGAGGAACAGGTAGAAAAACAGGATGGACCCGATGCCTAACAAAACCATGGCGACATTGAATTCAATCGAAGGCGCGCCGGTAAATAAATCCATAAGAACCGATAATTGCGTTGCGTTAAAGGCATTCGCCGAATGGGCGTCAAGATAGAGATCCAGAACAACAAAGCTGAGAATTCCAGCGGCGCAGCCTAAGGTAGACTCCGCCAGCCTGAAGAGCATAGCGAACAATGCCAGGCTGTTGTTGACAGGCTTGACGGTCATATAAAGGCCCATCGCCAGAACTATACAGCACACACTGGTGATGAACTGGCAGGAGAGTCCGAAACGATAAAGCAGCTCGGCCCCCATAATTCTATGGGCGGTCTCAGCGAAATCTCCGGGTACTTCTAGGCGGCCGGTGATGATCATGCCAGTGATTGGCACAACATAGGTGAAGAGATACATGAAGCCCGCAAGCCTTGCGAACCTGATCTGAGTTTTCTCGCTTTAAGAGCTTGTCATTTCATTTTCTTTCGTTTTGAAATGCGTTTGGGGTCAGGCGCGGCGCTCGGGCCGCATTTTCGCGGAGCGTGGGATGCAAGAATGTGCCGTCCTCAGGCTTGCCGTTCCTGCACTGCGACGGCCTGCTCCTTTCATCGTTGTACATTCACGCCCCTGACGAGGAGCTATAGACAAAGCGATAGTTCCGCAACGCCGCTAGGCAAGAGCTCGAATCCGTTCCATCATGTCCTATCCCCGATCATGGCGCGATCGAATCGTTATCCTTGCTGAACGGCGGCGGAACAGCCGCGCGGAAAATGATTCCACCCGGGAATCGGGCGCGCTTCGGTCTCGGAAGACATACGGGGTGCGGAGCCGGAAAGTTCCTCTATTTTTTGATAAGAGATTTCGGTGAGGCTGAAGGGTCTCGCAAAACCACTCTGAATCCGGTGTCCGGTAGACCTCTTCGGCCTCTGGCGCGGGACGGGGGGCGCTGCTCTGCATATGATCCATACGGATTGAACAATGCAACACCAGGCCGGGCTGCGGCGGGTGGGGCACGATTCAGGCGCGGAACAGCCTCTATCGTCAGCAGTTGACGCGTGGCGTTTGACCCTTGTCCAGCCGCTGTGCGAAAGTTGCGGTGAACTTCAATGAAAGATTTATGTCGCCTGGCTGGTGTAAGGGAAGTGTCGCGGAGGAGTCATCGCCTGGATAGAGATTTTATGAATCGGGAGGTAGCAGAGCGCCATGTCGAACCCCGTGATTAAGGTTGTTTCTACAGCCATGCTGTGCCAAGCCGCCCTATCCGGTGGTTGGGCGCAGTTGCTCACGCTACGGCCGATGGAGCCGCAGGCTTGGGTGCAGGTGCATCTTGAAACTACCGGAGAGGCTTCAATCAGCGTCTGGCCCGAACGTGAGGGACTCGACCTGGCTCCGATGGCCGCGGCGGCCCTGCATTGCCGGGGCGAGGTAAAACCCGATCCCCTCGATTCCAGAACGATTCGCTGTTCACAGGCCCTTTTCCGCGACGGCCTTACGCTGGAAGGCGTGGTGGACTTGGCTCCAATTGCCCGGCAATTTGACCTATCCAAAGGAATTCAACTCCGGCTGAACTCACCGCGTCTGGGATTTGAATCGGTCTCCGTGCCTGTTGAGGAGCAGGGTGGGGTTACGCGCCAAAACATGATGGCACGCTTCCCAGCCGGCGAAATCCCTCCTCCAATCCACTTTCGTTTCGGTTACCACACTGAGCACTTGACGGCCATTTTTCTTCCACTCCTTGCACTGGCGCTGGCTATCTTCCTGATAGCGGCGTTCTTGTCGCGAGTTGGGCTGGCGGGCCTGAGCCGATCCATCATTTTGCTGGACACCATCCTGTGGATGGGCACGGCCTCGGAGCTTAAGTCCGGTGCGCTGGTTCACATTTTGCTCTTCGGTAATCCGCTCGCCAACCTCGCGGCGCTGTTTGTGGAGTTCTGGCCGCCGCTCTTCTGTGTCGCCGCCGGCGTAGCGCTGGGAAGAGGAAAAGTCGACGGATGGAATCCAATCGAGAAATTTTGGGAGATATCAGGCGGTTTTGCGGTGATTCCACTGGTCGTAACATGCGCCGTCGGGGCGCTTCCGCCGATGATGAACAACGACTGGATCACTGTAGTTTTGTGGCTTGCGGCGGCGCCCCTCTATGTTCTTGTGCGCCGCCAGTGGATTCGCAAAACCGCGGGCGCCAGTCTTCTGTTATTGAAATCGGGTGCGCTGAAAGAGCGGATCTCCTACATGGCTGCCCGGGTCGGCCGCCCCAAGATCAAGGCCTACATCTCTTTCTCCGCGCGCTCCCAGGCCTCGGCCGCATTTACGCTGCCAGGAAAGAACATATACTTGACCGCTTCGCTGGTTCGCTCGCTCAGCAAGCGTGAAGTGGATGCGGTTGCGGCGCACGAGCTCTCGCACACCGGTATACCTGGACGCGGTATGTGGATGGCGCTAGCCTTTGCAATGTTATTGTTCGAGTTCCCGTTGCGCGAACTGCTCTTCACCGGCCTCATGGGATGGTGCGTGGCCTTGCTGATTCCGCTGACCATCTTTTTCGTATCCTTACGGAGGACGCGCCGAAGCGAGTATTCCGCAGACGCCGGTGCAGTCGCTCTCTGCGGAGATCCGAGAGCCATGATCAGCTCGCTGGCCAAAATTAGCCGCACCAACAAAACTCCGCTTGAGTGGAACGCTGCGGTGGAGTGGTTCGCTCCGCATCCTTCGACACAAAAGCGGATTCGTGCGCTCGCCGCCGCCGCGACAATTGATGCGTCCGAGCTCGAGGCCTTATGCGGCAACGACCAACCGGGCGAGCACTACGAGATCCCGCAGGAGACCAGTGACGAGGCGATCTTTACGCTGCATTGGCAGAAAACCAACGGGGGAATCTACGGCTGGGCTGTCCTTTTCTCATGCAGCGGCGCCGGTTTGTTGGTTGCCCGGCTGCTCTTGGCGTTTCCCGGCGCCGGAGTAGTTTCTCTCCTGGCAGGAATTGCGCTCGGATGCGTACTTACCAAAGGCTTTGCTGCAACCCTGATGGCCAGCAACTATGCCCGGCTGCGGCGGAAGTTGGAGACAAGGCTTGGCATCAGTGGACAGTTGGTGGGCCTCGCCATCGATAGCGAGCCGCGCCTCTACAACAGTTTTCGCTTTTCCGATGCCGGACTTCTGCGCTTCGAGGGCGGAAGGCTATGTTACCAAAGCGAACGCACTAGGATCGCGCTCAACCCGGCTGACGTTGTGGAGGTGAGCATGGTGACCGCGTCGCCGTCCACCTGGTTCAGACAGCAACCGATGGTGCGCTTTCGACTCCCTGAATCAGGCGATGTCAGTGCCATTATCCTGCATCCGGTGACATGGTTCCCTACACAGGGTCGATTGCTGCGGTCCATCGAACGATGGAGAGCGGTGCAGACCTCGCCGGAGCCCACGTCGATCAGCGGTTTCAATGCAGTTGCCGGGCAGCCTTTCCGCAACCCGGCCATCACTGCGGTGGCGCGCGCATTTCTTGTCTCCGGCGGAGTGACTCTCGTGACGGCAATCTCCGCCGTCGTATTCCTGCAGGCTGAATGGTGGTACGTGGGTTATGCTCTTGCCGTCTCGGCCAGCGCCCACACATTCATCTTCCTGCCTGCCATGCTCCATCGGCCTGCTGCGCTATCACCGGAACCATCGCCAACTGCCGGCGCGAAGTAAGGACGCAATGCGGAGTAGTACAGAAAGGCGCGCCAGCTCACTTCGCCTCCAGCGCGCTCGCCTCCCTCGGCCCCAGCAGGATCTGCACACCCAGATAGGCAATCCAGTTCGGCTCGCTGTTTTGGCGCGTCACTGCCTGAATGCCCCGTCCGCCCATGAACAGCAGCCGCAGGTGCCCGGCGCGGTCGAGCGTCTGCCGCCCGCCAAAGTCCACCGTTAGCTCGCGCTGCTTTGGCGTCGTGCCGATGCGATTGGCGTCCTGCAAGTCGTAGATCTCGCCGTAGAGTTCCAGCCGCTCACTGAACTCATGGCCCGCAATCAAGCCACGCCCCCAGCGGCTGGGAATCAGCTTGTTGCCGATCCAGCGACCCACCTCGCCGTTGAAATCGACAGGCCCCCATTTAGCCGTGAACTCCACCGGCAGATAGTACTGCGGCCCGTTCTCGACAATCCCTCTCCGCACCGCGCTGGTGGGGTTGTTGATCGAAACCTGTGGATAGGTGCCCAGCGAGAAGTTCATATTCTCATCGGTCTTCGCCTCGCCCGCCGTGTGATGCTCGTAAGGCCGCCACTTCACCCCCAGTAGCGACTCGCCCAGGCCTGCGCGCGTGGTATTGTTGGCATCGGTGGCCGCGGCGATGGGTAGTTCATATTTGAGTTGAATGCGGTCGCCCCAGCCGTAGTTCATGTCGATGTCCGGCAACTGATAATAGGCCGTGCCTGGATTGTGATTCGCGATCCAACCCAGGTTGATCTCCCAATGCCGGTTGCCGGGCGTGCCGGGGTCGTCGGTGATAAACGGTGGACCGCCTTGCGCGCAAGCCGTCGCAGCGCCCGCGACCGGCGCAAGCAGCAAAAGCAGTTGAATGAGCCTGTGCATCCTGGAGATCAAGATCCTCCGTGAATTGGCCTGCCAGAAATCCGAGACCTACAAGCTCAAGGTATCATCCACTCCCCGATCAGCCTCTCATGGATGGCTTGAAGCATCAACAGGGCAGGTCTTCTGTTCCCTGTAAGATGTTTTGCATGGATACAACTACCATTTCGGGCGTACAGGTTTCCCGCATCGGCCTCGGCACCTGGGAGATCGGCGGCCTCGACTGGGGCGTAATCCCCGACGAGGTAGCGATAGCTACCTGCCTCGGCGCCCTCGAACGCGGCATCAACCTGATCGACACCGCGCCCATCTACGGCCATGGCCGTTCAGAGGAGATCATCGGCAAGGCGATGCGCGCCCACGGCCGCCGCGACGCCTTCTACATCGCCACCAAGACCGGCCTCGACTGGAGTGAGCGCGGCGTCTTCGCCAACTCAACTTCAGCTCGCCTGCGTCAGGAGCTCGAAGGCAGCCTGCGCCGACTCGGCACGGACTATATCGACCTTTACCAGGTGCATTGGCCGGACACGCGTACGCCAATCGCCGAAACTGCCACACTGCTCGCCGGCTTCCAGCGCGAGGGCAAGGTGCGTGCGCTCGGCGTGAGCAACTTCAGCACCGCACAGATGGAGGAGTTTCGCCGCCTAGCGCCACTAGCCTCGAATCAGCCGCCCTACAACCTCTTCGACCGTGCAATAGATGAAGAGGGCGTGGAAGCACCATCAGTTCGAGAGTGGTGCAAGGACCACGACGTCGCCATTCTCACCTGGAGCACTCTCTGCCGCAGTCTGCTGGCGGGGCGGGTTACGCGCGGAATGAAGTTTGCAGAAGGTGACATTCGCCGCGTCGATCCCAAATTCCAGGAGCCGCGCTTCTCGCAGTACATAACCGCCGTCGAACGCCTCGCCGCATTCGCCAGAGAGCGCTATGGCAAGTCGGTACTGGAGCTGGCCGTCCGCTGGGTACTCGACCGCCCCGGCGTTTCCGTTGCCCTGTGGGGCGCGCGCCGCCCCCAGCAGCTCGATGCCGTCGATGGCGTGCTCGGCTGGAAGCTCGACGCCGCCGCCATGGCCGAGATCGACAGCATCGTGAATGAGTCTGTCACCGACCCCGTAGGCTCTGAATATCTGACCCCCAGAGTGCGGGAAGACTAGGTCTTGTTCACGCTCCGTGTGTAGTTTCTGCAGCCCGTTTGCGAAGCAACGCCACTCCGATGGCGATCATCCAGGCAGCCAGCGGAAAAGTATTGGCGAAGGCCTCGACGCCCAGGCCTGCCGGATTGTAAAAGCCCAGCATATCGACGTGCCGCACGAACATCGCCGGAACAAAGGCCAGGCAGACGAGCGTGCATGCATAGCCAAACCAGGCGGACCATCTTGGAAGAGCGCCGCTGGCCAGAGTGACGTAGCTGAGGATGGCCATGAGCAATGCCAGCAGCCAGAGTGCGGCTGCTCCGTACATCAGGATCGTGCTTTCCATCATGGCGCGGACGACCACGCCGTCGGCAGGGGGATTGAAGCCGTCCACTGCGGTCGCGCCCTGGAGCGAATCGGCTACGACGGTGAGTGTGACAAAGACCAAACCGACACCGAAGAAGAGGCTGGCGAGCCACTCGTGTTGCGGGTTGGTATGGCGAATGAGGTGACGAACGCCAGCGAGGAAGATCATGAGGAGGGTGAGGATGATGAAGTCCAGGAAGACGCAGCACATGATGTTGGTTCCGTTGCGGGCGGCGAAATCTCCGAGTTTGTCCGACGCCGCCAGGCCGGGCCAGGCGGTGCGCACGAGATAGAAGGGGAACTCGATGAAGCAGGTGGCGATGCAGACCAGCGCGCTGATGCCGGCGATGCGGTAGATTTTCTGGTCATTCATGAAGAGGCTTCCTTTCTTTGGAGGCGGGTTTAGATTACACGGGCGGATAGAAGAAGATCGCGCCGATCATCGCCAGGTTGCAGGCCGCGTGGGCAACCATGGCAGCATAGAGAGAGCCCGAGCGCAGGCGGCAGAGGGTAAAGACCGCGCTGACGCCGGCCAGAAAAAGAACTGTGAGTGTGGCGGAGACTATGCGCAGATGGAATCCGGCTGCATCGTGCACGATGCCGTGGACGTGCAAGTGGATGAGGCCGAAGGCGAGCCCGTTGACGATAGTCGCAACAGGAAGATTCCAGCGCATGGCGAAGCTCTGCTGGATAACACCGCGAAACAAAATCTCCTCGCCGATGGGGGTCAGGATCATCGCCGGAAGAACGATAATCGCAAAGGCCGCGGCGCGCGGCATCACGGCGAGCAGTTGGTCGAGCTGGAAGCTGTCGCGGATGCTGACGCACAAGTTGTCAAGCGAGGAACCGAAGAGAATCATGCTGACGGCGTAGATCGCAAACCCCGCGCAGACTCCGGCAAGGGCGCTCAAAGCCAGGGCTTTAGCGCTGTTGCCCTGTTTGCGCAGGCCAATCTCCCGCCGCCCCTGCCGCGTGAGGACGAGAAACGGCAATGCCCACATCACCAGGCAATGAGCCAGGAAGAGGATGCGGGCCCGTGGCGGGCCAAAAACAGCGTAGAAACGCATCGCTGCCAGTAGCGCCAGCACCAGCAGCGAAAAGAGCCAGGGCGCGATGCGGATGTAGTTCCACGGGGCGCATAGAAAGTCGCCTGGCTCTGGGGCTTCAGTGTTCATGAAGATCGTTCCTTCTCGCGGTGGAATTGTTGCGAGGCCATGATCGATCCCGGCGCAGCGGCGGGTCTGTGCCCCGAATCACGGCTGAGGACACGGCCCAGGAAAGCTTTTTGCAATTCCCCGCACATCCCCCGCCCGGCTCTGCGATACTGGTTTGTTATGCCCATCCAAGACCTGCAGCTAGCCGCCCAGAAGATTGCCGGATTCCTCTCGACCCTCAACAAGCTCGGAGGCCTGCGCCTCAAGTACCGCATCAGCGCCCCGGAAGCCGCTCCCGGCGACGAAGAAAAGGCTCCCACCCTCTGCGTCGAGCTGGCCGGCCCTGACGTGCTGCTGGTCACCCAGCACAATGGCGAGCTGCTGATGGCTCTCGAAACCATCGCCGCGCAGATTCTCCGTCTCGACCCGCGCGAGGGCGACCTGCTCAGCTTTGACGCCGCCAACTTCAAGGCGCTGCGTGCTGCCGAGCTGCGCCTGACCGCCGAAACCGTCGCGGAAAAGGTCCTCCGCTCCGGCATTCCCTACGCTTTTCCACCGACGAACAGCCGTGAGCGCCGACTGATGCACATGGCCTTCCGCGGCCTCGAAGGCGTAGAAACGGCCAGCAATGGAGAAGGCCCCGATCGCTTTCTCGCCGTCTACCCGGCGGGCAAAACCAGCCTGCCCGTCGCCCCGCCCGTTAAGCCGCGCACTTTCGGCGATCGCGGACGCAGCTCCAGCGATCGTGGACGTAGCTCCGGCGATCGCGGCCGTCCCCGCCGTTAGCGCGACTGTCTCAAGCGATGTTTGAAAGAGCACGGCTTTCAGTTCACCCGGTTTTTTCAGGAGCTTTATGTCGCGATTAAATCCGTACGTCGTTATGCTGACCCTCATCGCTACGCTTGGGGGATTGCTTTTTGGATATGACACGGCTGTGATCAACGGCGCGGTGAGCAGTCTGAAGGTTTATTTCATCGATCCGCGATTTGCGGATCTAGCCAACCCGGCCCAGGCCAACGCCGCAAATTCGCTGCTCGGCTTTGTGGTTTCCAGCGCGCTGATCGGCTGCATCATTGGCGGGTTGATGGGCGGCTGGGTGAGCACTCACATTGGCCGCAAACGCGGGTTGGTCATTGCCGCCGTGCTCTTCCTGCTCTCCGCCCTGGGCGCCTCCGCGCCGGAGTTTCCCTTTGCCCCCATCGGCCATGGTGGACCCGGTTACATGGCGGCTTTTGTCATTTATCGCATCCTTGGCGGCATGGGAGTGGGATTGGCCTCTATGCTCTCGCCGATGTATATCGCGGAGATCGCGCCGCCCAAGGTCCGGGGAAATCTGGTGGCGTGGAACCAGTTCGCCATCATCTTCGGCATGCTGGTGATCTACTTCGTCAACTTCGGAATTTCCAAATCGGGCAGCGGCGACGCCTGGCTCAACACCATCGGTTGGCGCTATATGTTCCTCTCCGGCACCATCCCCGCGGCGCTCTTTCTGCTGCTGCTGTTTTTTGTGCCCGAGACCCCGCGTTTCCTGATGCTGAAGGGAAATGAAAGTGGCGCGCGCGCGGTGCTCTCCAAGCTGGTGACGCCGGAAGAACGCGAACAGGAACTTTCCGAAATCCGCGCCTCGCTCAGTGAGCATCACTCCGGCAATCTGTTTTCCTATGGCGCTCTGCTGATCTTCATCGGCATCACGGTGTCGGTCTTCCAGCAATTCGTCGGCATCAACGTCGTGCTCTACTATGCGACGGATATTTTCAAAGGCATGGGCATGTCCACCAATGCCTCGCTGATGCAAACGGTCATTGTGGGCACGGTCAACCTTGCCTTCACCGTAGTCGCCGTTTTGAGCGTGGATCATTTCGGCCGCAAGCCGCTGATGATCATCGGAGCGCTGGTGATGGCGGTGAGCATGATTACGTTGGGCGCAAACTTCTGGCTCGGCGGCCACGGCATGATCGCGCTGGTGGCCATGCTGGTCTACACCGCCGGTTTTGCTGTCTCCTGGGGGCCTGTCACCTGGGTACTCCTCAGCGAAATCTTCCCTAATAAGATTCGCGGCAAGGCCATGGCCGTGGCGGTGGCGGCGCAGTGGATCGCCAATTTAATGGTCAGTTGGACCTTCCCCATCCTGGATGACAATCCATATCTAGTGCGGCATTTCAGCCATGGCTTCGCCTATTGGATCTACGGTGTGATGAGCATTCTGGCCGCCTTGTTTATGTGGAGATTTGTGCCGGAGACCAAAGGCCGTTCGCTGGAGCAGATGGAAATGTTGTGGCACAAGGCCGGTGAGGAAGCACCGCTGGCGGAATTGCAGGGCTGAGGTTGCAAACCTTCATGCCCAACCCTTCCGGCACGGCGTGAAACGGACTGTCGAAGATTCGCCCCGCTTCGGCTGCGCCGACGCCACGCCTCCACCCGTCGGTCGAGCCTCTCCCGGCGCCGCCGTCGTACACTGGAATCGTTGCCCAGGATTCCCCATGAAGAAAATCGCCATCGGCCTCTACGCCGCCCTCACCGTCGCCCTGCTGGCTTGGGGCTTTTACCAGGCCATCTACGTCGCCCCCGACGAACAGACCATGCACGAGGTGCAGCGCATCTTCTACTACCACGTGCCCTCGGCGATGGTCGCCTTCCTCTTCTTTGCCGTCAGCTTGGCCGGCTCCATCGGCTACCTGGCCTTCCGCCGCAATCATGACGCATGGGCGCAGGCCGCCGACGCCTGGGCGCTGGCAGGCGCCGAGGTGGGCGTCGTCTTCTGCTCCGTCGTGCTGATCACCGGGCCGATCTGGGGCCGTCGCGCCTGGGGCATCTGGTGGACATGGGACGCTCGCCTGACCACCACCCTCGTTCTCTGGCTCATCTACGTTAGCTACCTGCTGCTGCGCCGCTTTGCCGCCGGGCCGCAGGTGCAGACGCTGGCGGCAGTCCTGGGCATCTTCGGCGCACTCGACGTGCCCATCGTCTATATGTCCAACCGCTGGTGGCGCACCCAGCACCCCGCCCCGGTCTTCGGCGGCGGCGAGGACTCCGGACTCGCGCCGGCGATGGCCACGGCTTTCTGGTGGAATGTCCTTGCCTGGCTCGCCTGGGGCCTGTTGATCCTCGTACTGCGCTACCACGTCGAGCGCCAGCAACAGAAGCTCGCCGCCCAGCAGGCGCAGTCGGCTCTTGACGCAGAGTAACCCCAACAATCCGTACAGGTTTCCTGTACGAAAAACGGAGAAAAATGGATCAAAAAGCGATTCTCGACCATCAGTTCTTAGTCGCCGCCTACGCCATCACCTGGGCCATTCAGTTGGGTTATCTGGCTTGGCTCGGCTTGCGCTGGCGCGCGCAAAAGCGCCAATCAGGGGGCAACGCGCGCTGAAGGCTTCCTCAGGCTCCTGCGGTCCGTAAGTGCCGCGCCAGAGACCATTTAAGCTCTTCGATTCCCTGGCCGGTGACGGCCGAGATGGCGTGAAACTCCAGCTTGCGGCGCTTCACGTGAGCGGCCAGCTTCTTCAGTTTTTCAGGGTTGGCGGAGTCGATCTTGGTGGCGCAAACGATCATAGTTTTATGGGCCAGAGGATGCTCGTCTTTCACCTCTTCAACGTCGGCAAATGCATTATATTCCTTATAGATAGAGGTACTGGTGAAGCTGGCCAGCTCTTGGTTGATGACCTTGAAATCCTCCACCGGATCGGACCGCCCGGACGCGTCCGAAACGTCAACCAGGTGTACCAGAATTTTTGTGCGCTCAATATGCCGCAGAAATTGTATTCCCAGCCCGGAGCCAAGGTGCGCGCCTTCAATAAGTCCTGGCATATCAGCTACGACGAAGGACTCCTGCTCCGGCTCCTCGCCGACGGTGACGACGCCGAGATTGGGTTCCAGGGTGGTGAAGGGGTAGTCGGCGATCTTGGGACGCGCTGCGGTGATGCGGGAGATGAGCGTCGATTTGCCAGCGTTGGGATAGCCGACCAAGCCGACATCGGCCAGCAGCTTCAATTCCAGCCGGTAATGGCGTTCCTCTCCGGCTCGGCCCAGTTCGTGCTCGCGCGGAGCCTGATGGGTGCTGGTGGCAAAATGCTGGTTGCCGCGCCCGCCGCGTCCGCCCTTGGCGATGACGACCTGTTCATCGGGCTCCTGGAAGTCGTGGATCAGCTCGCCGGTCTCCTGGTCGTAAAGGGATGTACCGACAGGGACTTGAAGAATAACGGAGTGGCCGTCGAGGCCGGAGCAGTTGGAACCCATGCCGTGTTCGCCGCGCTGGCCTTTGTGCTCGGGATTATAACGGAAATGAATCAGTGTGTTGTGGCGCTGGCTACTGACCATGATGACATCGCCGCCTCGGCCGCCGTCGCCGCCACTGGGTCCGCCGCGGGGAACGAACTTCTCCCGGCGAAAGGCCATGCAGCCGTTGCCGCCGTCGCCGGCCTTGACGCGAATTCTTGCTTCATCGATGAACATGGAGGACCAGTTGTCAGGGGTAAGTGTCAGTTGCCAGTAGCGCCGAGGGCACACGATCAGCCCTGGAGAATAGATGCCACCTTTTCATTTTACTGGAGAAGGGCTTAGAATCTTTTGCAACGTATCTGTTGGGCTAATTAGAACGGCCAGAGGGTTCTGCCCCACACGGACCTGCCGCGAGAGCGGGCCGAAGCGGAAGCCTTGAGCAGCTTTCCCAGAGTCTGCCGCGAGCAGAGGACTCGATGGCAGGGTTAGGGTGCGATTGGAAGAAGTCGCTGGTAGTAACTGTGCTCCTCGTCGGCACGGCTATGTTGGTGTATGCTCAATCGGACAAAGAAGCCCAAAGCTCCCAAAGCGCATCATCAGGATCACTCGCCGGCAAACTGACCGACCTGCACTCGAAGCCTCTGGGAGGCGTCACGGTTCTACTGCGCAACCAGGCCACTGGCGCGGAGGCAGCGCGCACCACAACAACAAAAAGCGGGGCTTACCGGTTCAGCGGGCTGGCGCCGGGCGAATACACGCTGGAGGCCGAGAGCGCGCATCTGGGACGCGGTCAGGTGGATGGCATTGTGGTGGATGCCAGCCACGAAGCGCGGGTGCAGACAGCAATGGAGTTTACGCCGCTTGCGCCCAGCCCCATTCTGACGGCGATGCACGGCGAAGAACCACCCAAGGTCCAAGCTCGGCCCCGAATCAACCGGCCAGTCCTTGAGCCGGAGACGCTGCCGCTGAGTGACGTCGCTTTGGCCACCGAACCCTTGCTGCTGCTCCCCTTAAGCGGACGGAGGATGAGCGCGGAGATTCCTCAGACCACAACACTCCCGTTGAACGCCACAATGGCCTCCGAACCCATGCAGACGCTGGCCCCGAGCGGACGAAGCCAGCCGGTTCCCACTCAGTTGGTAACCTCGCATCCGCCCAAGTCGCTACCGGCAGCCACTCAGCAAAACGGCCCGGTCTCGCCTGCGGTGAGCACGACGATGAGCGCTGCCGAGTTGCAGGCGGTGCCGGTAAGCGGGCGACGCTGGCAGGATTTTGTACTGGACAATACGCCTACATCCGCGACCCCGGCTGGAGGTCAGGCGCAAATCTCGTTGCGGGGCGCGGGACTGGAGCCGGCCGAGATCGCAGTGGATGGAGTGGGCATGAACCTGGCCTTTGGCCCGGCCAATGGGTCGGGGCAGGGTTCCTCCGGGCAGGGACCGTTGGGGCAAGGTGGGGCCGGACCGGTCGGAATGGCGCAGGTGGGAGCCGGAGGGCATGGAATTGCCGTGAGCGAGGCGGCGATCCGCGCGTTGCAGACGGCAGCCGGCAACGTGGAGGCCGCGGAAGCCCGTGCAACTGGCGGGCGCATGAACGTGCAGACCGAGCGCGGCGCCAATGAGCTGCATGGGCAGGGATTTCTCTTTGATCGCCAGAACACCTGGGGCGCGCAAAATCCCTTTACGCAGTGGATCACAGAGACTGCGCCAGCCACGCTTACAGGACTTCTACCCACCGTTCCGGTCTTTGAAAATGGCTTCGGCAGTATCCAGAGCGGATCGCCGGAGTTGTATACCCCTCCGGACCACGAAACCACCTGGGGCATCGGCGTGGGCAGCCGGATTCGCCGCGACAAGCTCTTTTGGTTTGCCGCTCTCGATGGTTATAACCGCAACGACGCGGGGCTTTCGATGG
>Ga0326728_10005349_pt1 | contig 36238 bp, 27 predicted proteins | sample MB3enrmetagenome_FD_207602 | JGI IMG/M metagenome (GOLD analysis project Ga0326728, IMG submission 207602) | Lab enriched peat soil microbial communities from McLean, Ithaca, NY, United States - MB31MN | ecosystem: Environmental > Terrestrial > Soil > Wetlands > Peat | place: USA: New York...
AGGTGAGCCCCGGAGGGGCGAAAGAATCCCCCGCCGCCACGCGGATACCGGGCCTTTTCTGTCGCCCCGCTGGGGCTGCGCTCGCGACCTCGGGGCTTCACCCACGGCTTACGCCGTGGGCTACCCTCTTACGGCCCTCCGGGCCTGGGAAGGGGGTGCGAAGATTGTTCCCACAGCACCAAAGTGCTTATTTTAACGCCTATGCCCCCGACCCCTCGCCCCCTTGGGGGAGAGGGGTCGGGGGTGAGGGGGTCTTGTCACTCTAATTTGCGCCGCTCAATAATACCGCTCCTCGCACGGATCGGGACCCATCCCATTCCCCGCCTCTGTCTCACGAACGGCGCCCCAAGGCGGTAGTCGTCTATTCTGACTCCTGACTTCTGTCTCCTACGATCTAACTGGACTGTACCGGGGCCTTGTAAGGTTTTTGGATATTACGATTGGCCTCGTCCAGCGCTCCCTGCGTGTTGTCGTTGGTCTGCAAGGCGCGCTGATATTCATTGAGGGCGCGATCGCGCTGGCCCGTCACGTCGAAAATCTCGCCGAGTTGGAGATGCGACCACACCTCAATCCATTTGGGGTCCAAATCGCCATCCAGGCTACGCCGGAATTCTTCCATCGCCGCGTTGTAATTGCGCAGCTTGAAATGGATTACACCCAGCCGGTAGTGGGCGAGGGAGCTGTTGCTATTGAGCTGTAGCACTTCCTGATACTGTTTGATAGCATCCAAATAGGCTTGCTGCTGCACCAGTTGATCGGCACGCGCCATCTCCACCTGGAATTTAGTCTTGTCATCGAATTTCAAAATGCGGCTGGCCGGGTCGACGAGCACGCGCAGGGGTTTGGTGCGTGTGTCGATGGTAAAGTCCGCCGTGGTTCCGACCATGTCCACTCGTTGGGTAACGGGTTTGGAGCCCTGGCACATGACCCGGACCTCCACCGGCATGCGGAAGATATCCAGGTCCTGTTGCATCTTGCCCACCACCTGATAGCCCTTTTGCAACCTGTAAACAGCCCAAGTGCGCTTGAATTGTGGCACCCCGGTGGAGTTGACCCATTGCGCGAAGAAATATGTCAACTCTTGCTTGGAGGCTTTTTCCGCCAGGCGTTGAAATTGGTCCGTGGTGATGGATTTCCAGGCGTATTCCTCCGCCATCATGCGCAGGGTCTTGTGGAAGGCCTCCTCACCTATCACCCAGCGGAGCATGTGGAACACCATAGCGCCCTTATCAAAAACAATCGACTGATACTCGGGGGTGAACTCGTGCAGTTGCCCGGCTTGCGCGATGGGGGCAACCTCCTCGTGGGTCAGCGCGCCCACGGCCGTCTCGCGCATCAGATCCTCAAAGGCCGCGTCGCCCGCTGTCTCCTGCACGTACATCGCTTTCGAGTACTCGGCGAGACCCTCATCAAGGAACGCATCGTTCGGGGTGGCGGGACTAACCAGGCATCGCCACCACATGTGCGAAATCTCGTGCGCCAACAAGCGGTAATTGACCGGATTCGTAAATCCGCGGGAGGCGAGCGCCACCACGCCGGGGGCCGTATATCCCCCCACTGTATCGTCGCCGATTTCGACAATGGCCAGGTGCGCGCTGGGCAGCGGGCCAAACACATCGCTATAAAAGGCCAGGATTTTCGCTGCCGTGTCGCCGTAGCGGGCAGCAATATCTTCGTGGCCGGGCATGACGTAAAGGGCAATGTCGGCTCCCACTGCCGTGGCCGGCTGCACCAAATAGTGGCCCGCAATCACCGTTCCCGGGAACGAGGAGTTTTCGAAGCCATAGGTGTAGGTTACCTTTCCGGTTTCGCGCACCGGCGCGGCAGCCTTTCCGGAAGCAATGACCGTTTCGTCCGAGGGCACGGTGATATTCATCGTGGCGGAAAAGCGGTTCACGCTATAGGCGCTGACGGGGAACCATTTGCCCGCATAGAGAAGGTACGATCCATCCGGCCCGACATAAGCGACTTTAATGCCTTCCACCGGGCTGCCATCGGCCGAACTGAGCGTTCCCCCGTAGGTCACGGTGATTGAGGCCGGCTTTCCCGCGGGCAGCGGATTCATTAGCGACACATTCAGGGTCTGGCCTTCCTGCTTGAAAGCAACCTCCTGGCCCGTGGCGTCCACGACTTTCTCGACCCGCAAACTGCTGTGCAGTTCAAAAGCAAGAGTAATGACATCCGAATTGGGGACAATGTCCACGCGCGCTTTGGCGCTCAAGAGATGCTGGGAAGGAAGCAGTTCGGCATCGATGACGTAATTCTTGACTTCGAAACGTGGAATGCCGCCTTGCGCACGGTTCCACGCGGGACTCATCCCCAGGATCACCCCCAAAAGCCCTGCTGGAAGCATCCACCGGCGATGTCGACGGACGGCGCGCGAAAACGCAGTCAGGTTCAAGGTTCCAAATCGAGTCATTCTCGGCTCCCCTCGCGAAGACCTTTCAGTTGGATTATGGCCCGGACGCCCGCGTTGCTTGTCGCCAAAATCAATTTCGACGGAACAGGGCTGGTCTAGCCCGCCCTCCGGGTTGTCGGAGAAGATTGAAGTACCCCCACCATCGCGTCCGCGGCACGTTCGATGGCTCCTCCCTGCCCCAGGCGGGGTTTTAAGGCTTGAAATCCCCGAATCATCTCTTCCCGCGCCTCCGCATGGTCCAGCAAGTATTCTACCCGCGCGGCCACATTGGCGGCATTGAAATCGTGTTGCATGAGCTCGGGCACAAGCTCTTTCTTCGCCAGGATATTCACCATGCAGTAATAGGGGACGTTCACCATGAGTTTTCCCACCAGCCAGGTTAGGGCGGATACACGGTAAACGACCACCATGGGGCGTTCACATAGGGCCGCCTCCAGCGTGGCCGTTCCGCTCGCCACCACCGCAACCTCCGAGTGTTGCATCGCGTCGTAGGTGGCGTGAACAGCCGTGCGCACCGTGGCCCGGCCCACGTAACACTCCAGCAGGGTTTCTTCCAGCCAACGCGGCTCAATGGTGGGGGCTACGCCTACGACGAATTGCAGTTTTCGATGCAGGGTCAAGCGCGTGGCCGCGTCAAGCATCACCGGCAAGTTCGCCATCACTTCCTTCTGGCGACTGCCTGGCAGCAGTGCGACCGTCGGGACGGAAGCGTCCAGGCCCACCTTCGCGAAAAACTCCTCGCGTGTCAGGTGCGGCCGCACCATGTCCACCAGCGGGTGCCCTACGTACTCCACCGGCACTCCCGCTTGTCGATAAATCTCCTCTTCAAAATCGAAGATGACGATCATCTTGGTGATGCGTTTCTTGAGCGTTTGGACGCGCCCCGGGCGCCACGCCCAAACCTGGGGGCTCACGAAGTAAACCACCGGTATCCGCCGCTTCTTGAGCTGCCGCGCCATCCGCAGGTTGAAATCCGGAAAATCAATCAGGATGGCTAGCTGCGGTTGGCGGCGGTCCGCTTCTGCCAGGAGTTGGTGGAAAGCACGATAGACGCGGGGAATCCCGTGGACGACTTCCGTGATGCCGGCAATGGCGATTTGGTGCGAATCCACAACGGTGTCCACCGCCGCCTGACGCATGGCGTCGCCACCGCAGCCGAAGATTTCCAGCCCAGGCAGCCGCGACTGAAGCGCTCGCGCCAAAGCGCCCCCGTAGATGTCGCCGGAGCGCTCTCCGGCTACGATCATGACGGATGTTGGACCCTGGAGCACGGCATTCATGGTTGAAGAACAGGTCTCTACTGTATTATGCACGAAAAGACTCGCAATCAAGCAAATTGAACTGGCAAAATGTCGTCAGCAAGCCACTTTTTCCTTCAAAATTCGTCTCGATTAGCCGCAAATGTCCGAATCTTAGACATAAATGTCCGACTTGTCCACGGGCATTTTGCCCGAGATTTGTTTGTTTTCATACAGTTGATGGCTTTGGTCGTATTTTTTTAACATCTTTTTCTTGCGGCACCCCTTGCCTGACCTTCTCGAAGGCATTGATAGCGCCACATCCTTCGCAAGCAGGAGTCCTCCAGTCTTTGCCGATGCGGCTTGTGCGCGCGACTTTCCCATTCTCGTGAGAATCTTTCATCCGCTGCTTCCTGCCGGTTTATCCCGGCGAACAACTATCTTTGTTTTCATCAACATCCTCTCATGAAAATTTTAACTCGTTTGTTTTCATCAACATCCTCTCAAGCCAGAGAACCTCCATTTTCGTTTCGGTTTGTTTTCAATGACATTCAGGCTTCGTTCGTCAAATATTGGCCCCCTTTTTCTTGTTGCCCTTGCCCCTTATGAATTGACTAACCCTCTTCGTTTCAATGACATAGATTTTTGCAGGATCTTCGCTGATCATCGTTAAACCATTTTGTTTCATACACATCGTCTCAAACTGCGGCGGTACGATCGTGCTCATCACCCTGTTCCCGAGCCTCCGTTTTCCGTTCACAATATTTGAATTTCCGCAAGCGGTTGGTGCCGCGCCGGACTTCCCGAAAGTGGGAATCCTGCATTTTGCGCATGAGCGGCGCGTTGCGGTGGGTGGGAGCAGTTTCCGCGGCGCGCTCGTAGGGTGACGGACCTCTCCGCGCCTCCTCGCGAGCGGCCTTACGCTGCGCCTCGCAGGTTTCCACTTGCCGCCTCAGGATATTCTCCCCAAGCTGGCGCGCCCGCTCTCACGCTTCCCCTTCCGCCGCGCTAATACCGGGATATCGCTCCCCATTCTCCTCCGGTCGTGTGGCGCCCACTGGCCTCACAAACTAGTATGGCATGGCTATCACGCTTGTCAAGTGGAAAGAGGCTACATCGAAGAGTTCAGGGATTAAGCCCTAGCGGCAGAAATTCTCCCTGCCGGGAGGAGAAGATATCCTGGGAGGATGGCGTATACATCGCGCCCGATGGGCGCGCCACCCGGCGGAGGCACGCCCCTCCCGCGCCCAAGCGAAAGCCGGTAGCAGGCGTAGGGCGGACGTTGGGTGTGATCGGTGAGAAGAGGCGGTGGCCCTGCGCCTGCCAGCGTTGTCGACCGATGGCGATTCACAACAGCTTTTCCAGCTCGTCCGGGCTCAGTTCAGCGTCGCGCATGATGCTCTTCAGGACCTTAGGGTGGAGGATATTCGCGGCGTGAAATGGAATCGTGGCCCTCCGGCCGGCGGCATTCTTGTAAATTTGGTGGCTGCCACTCTGGCGGGTCAGGCAAAATCCAAGCTTTTCCAATACCGTGGCCATCTGGCGGGCTGTGACGCGGGGCAACTTCGGCATTAGACGGAAACTTCGACGGTGGAGAGGCTCACGGAAACCGCTTCGGGAATTCCCTCTCCGTTCGCCAGGCGATCTTCGAGATGCAGCCGCATAGCATCCTTGATATTCGCCATGGCCTCTTCGTAGGTCTCCCCTTGGCTGTAACAGCCCTGGAGTGCCGGGCAGGAGACGAAATAGCCGTCTTGGTCGCTCTCAAGAACCACGGGAAGGGTTAGGCGCTGCATGAGAGAAGTATATTCCTTTCGCTGAGGAAATAACAACCTGTCTTCGGAGCACGGGAGGGGCGGACCTGTTTGTAGGTCCGCCGCACCTCGGCGCATTGAGAAAATCCTCAGAGCTTGAAAGGCGGTTCTGCGCCAGCCTGCGGAAATGAACTCAGGGTAGACGATTAGGGGCGTTCCGGCAAGGATTCCGTCTCGGCGACTGTGTCGGCAACGAGCCGCGCCGCCGGAATTTCCTGGTCCTTGTACTGAAGCTGATAGAGTTTGAAGTATATCCCGCGCTGATCGAGCAACTCTTGATGCGTGCCCACCTCGCGCACGCGTCCCTTGTGCAAAACTGTGGGGGCCAGATCACGACCCAGGGGGGAGTTACTCGCTTTTGCCGCCCGGTGGCGGTTGCGGGCGCTTTTTACTTGCGGGTTGTGGGGATTGGCTCTCTGCCGCCTTGCGAATGGCGTCAACGTCGGCGAGGTCCTGCGGTCGTCCTGCCGCCAGCTTTGCCGCTATGAGATCATCGCGTGAAATGAAAAATGCTTTCAGCCCGGTATCGGGGTCAACCGTCGTTTCAACGCGCCGTTCCCATGCCGCGTCAAAATCGACGCCGGGGATGTGGGGAAGGATATCGAAGGCGCGCGGATCACGGCCAAAGCGAAAGAAAGTGCTGCGGTCTGCGAAGTCTTCCGGGCGAAAGCCTTGGAGCGGTGCGCCGAACGTGGAGAGCGCGGCATACGTCGCTTGGGCGTTAGCGGGGTCCGCTTTCATGAGAAGGTCGATGTCGTTCGTAAAGCGGGGCTGTGCGTGGAAGATAACGGCGTAGCCCCCCACAATGAGGTACCTAACGCCATGGGCATGGAAGGCGCACAAAAGGTCTTTGTAGTCTTGGTACATCTGGCTCCATCTCCCAGCCTTTGAGTGCGTAGGCGGTCTGGATCATTTCCTCAACGGCGTCCATCCGCTCATGCGCGGGCCGACTTTGCCAGTACCGATATTCGTCACCCTTCATTTCTTCGAAGTCGGTGTACTTGCGGAGGGTCTTCTTCATGCCTCTTTATACCACGTGAAGGGCTTCCCTTTCAAACAATGGAGTGATCGTGTTGGCGGGCGCTGTCTTTGGGCATGGTCTGCATGATTTCAGGCGGGACTTTACGCGTGTGGGAGAGAATGATGTCTGCCGCAGTTTATAGGGGGCGCGCAGGACAGCGTGCAGATGGTTCCGCATTTGGGAGGCAGGCTGGCGCAGAGTGGGCACAACTTGGCGTCTTATTGCGGTCGACGGATTTCAAGCCAGGCGATCCATGCTCAAAACGGAGGAATCAAGGACGTTCCGGCAAGGACTCCGTCTCGGCCACCAGCCGCGCCGCCGGAATTTCCTGGTCCTTGTACTGAAGCTGATAGAGTTTGAAGTATATTCCGCGCTGATCGAGCAATTCCTGATGCGTGCCAACTTCGCGCACGCGTCCCTTGTGCAACACCACAATTTTGCTGGCGTTCTGAATGGTGGAGAGCCGATGCGCGATCACCAGCGAGGTGCGATTCTCGATCAGGCGTTTCAATCCTTCCCGCAGCAGGTGTTCGGTTTCCGGATCCACACTGGAAGTGGCTTCGTCGAGCACCAGAATGCGGGGATTGTGCGCCAGGGCGCGCGCGAAGGACAGCAACTGTTTTTGACCCACGGAGAGAGTCGCTCCACGCTCCCTAACGGGCTCATCAAACGCCGCCGGCAGACCCTCAATAAACTCCTGGAGATTCACCTGTTGTGCCGCTGCGCGCACCTCTGCATCCGTAATGCCCTCGCTGCCGAGGCGGATGTTCGTCGCGATCGTTCCGGAGAATAGGAACGGGTCTTGCAGCACGATGCCAAAATTGCTGCGCAAATCTCGCAGGCGCAGCTCGCGGATGTCAATGCCGTCGAAGGTGATGCTGCCTTGCTGCACTTCGTAGAAGCGCAAGAGCAGGTTGGTGAGGGTGGTTTTTCCGGCGCCGGTGTGCCCCACCACCGCCACCGTTTCACCCGGCTCGATGGTGAAGCTGATGTTGTCCAGAATCTTGTGGTTGTCCTTGTAAGCGAACCCGACCTTATGAAATTCCACCTGCCCTCGCGGTGACGGAAGCGGCTGGGGCTGGGGGGGGTCTACGATCGTGACCGGTGTATCCAGCAGCTTGAAGATGCGTTCCGAGCTCGCCATCGCCGCCTGCAACAAGTTGTACTTGTCACTCAAGTCTTGAATGGGGCGGAAAAACCGCTGCGAATACTGAATGAAGGCGATGGCCGTCCCCACGCTGACGACACCGCGCAAGGCCATTCCCCCGCCCCAATAGAGAATAATGGCCACGGCAATCACTCCCGCCAGTTCCACGGCGGGATAGAAGAGGCCGTATGCCAGGATGGAATCCTTGTAAGCCTCCATGTGGGCGCGGTTGGCGGCCTCGAATTCCTCGAAGCTGCGATCCTCGTGGTTGAAGAGTTGCAACACCGTCATGCCGGTCAGGTGCTCCTGCAAATATGCGTTGATGCGCGCAATGGCGGTTCGAATGCGCCGGTAAGACTCGCGCACGGCCCGCCGGAATGCTCCCGTAACCATGATGATCACCGGCAGCACGGAGAAGGTCAACAACGCCAGCTTCCAATCCACTTTCAGCATCACCACCATGATGCTCAGGAGGGTGAAGAAATCCCCGAAGATCGCCACCACCCCGGAGGAGAAGAGGTCGTTCAGCACGTCCACGTCCGTCGTGACCCGCGTGACCAGCCGGCCCACCGGGTTGCGATCGAAAAAGGCCATCTCCAGCCGCTGCAAGTGGAGGAAGATCTGTTTGCGCAGGTCGTACATCACCTTCTGTCCCACCAACTGCATGGCGAATGACTGCGAGAATTCCAGGAAGAAGCTGACCAACACGGTGGGGAGGAAGAACACGAAAGCAATCTGCGCGATGCCCACCCGGGGATCGCGGCTGAGATAGTTGGCGAGAACGGAGGGAAGGTGCTGGCCGGTGACGGGGTCCAGGTAGCGGTCCACTTCCACCTTCATCAGATACGCGGGGATGGCCTGAAGAATTCCGTACAGCAACGTGGTGATGAGCGCGAACAAGGTCATGCGCCAGTACGGACGAAGGTACTGGATCAATCGCCGCATCAGCCGCGAGTCGTAAGCTTTACCGAGAATCTCTTCTTCGTGATGACCGTCTGGCATAATCAGTTGGAGAAGCTAGAAGTTAGAAGCGCTCCTGGCTTCTAGCTCCTAACTTCTAGCTTCTCACTCCCGGCTCTTTCCTCACGCTTCCTCTTCCAACGCTTCTTCAATCAACTGCTTGTTATAGAGCTCGGTGTAATAGCCGTTCATAGCCAGCAGTTCGGCGTGGGTGCCGCGCTCGGCGATGGCACCGTCGTGCAGCACCACGATTTCATCGGCGTTCTGGATGGTGGAAACGCGGTGCGAAATCAAAACCGTGGTGCGGCCCGCCATGACGCCGGTGAGTTGCCGCAGGATGGTTTCCTCGGTGTAGGTATCCACGCTGGAAAGGGCATCATCCAGAATGAGGATGCGGGGATCGCGAATGACCGCGCGGGAGATGGCCGTCCGCTGCTTCTGCCCGCCGGAGAGGGTCAGCCCGCGCTCGCCCACCAGGGTGTCAAACTTCTTGGGAAAACTGTTGATCTCCGGAAGAATATTGGAGATTTCCGCGGCATGCTCCACCTGCGCATCGGCCGCTTCCGGCGCGCCCAAGCGGATGTTTTCGCGAATCGTCTCACTGAACAGAAAAGTCTCCTGCGGCACAAATCCAATGTCCCGGCGCAGCGTGTGGAGAGGAATCTGGCGGATGGGGACACCGTCGATCAAGAGGGTTCCCGGCGGCGCATCGTACAAGCGCGGGATCAAACTCACCAGCGTGGATTTTCCCGAACCCGTCGCCCCCACCACCGCCACGGTTTTGCCTGCCGGAATGTGCAAGTTGATATTCTTGAGAATCGCGTGGCCGTTGTAACTGAAGCTCAGGCCGCGGAACTCGATATCACCCCTTAACGCGGTTATAGGATTTGCGGGAACGTCGCGGTCGTCGATATCGGGCTGGGCAGCAAAGATGCTCACAAGGCGTTCCTGCGAGGCCAACCCCCGTTGCACGATGTTGGTCACCCATCCCAGCGCGACGATGGGCCAGATCAGATTGGCGAGATACCAGGTGAAGGCGGTAAAGGTTCCGATGGTAATCAGTCCCTTCACCACGTGCTGCCCGCCGACAACCAGGACCATCATCACCGCCACGGCGTACATCAAAGCCATCGCCGGCCACAGGAAGCTGGTGATCCAGATCAACCCCCGGTTTTTGTCGACGAAGTCCCGATTCATCACGTCAAACGTCGCCATCTCCGCATCTTCCTGGCAAAAGGCGCGAACCACCCGCACCCCGGAGATGTTCTCGCGCACCCGCTCTGTGATCTCCGAATAAAGCGCCTGGATTTTCTCGAAGCGCTCGTGGATTTTTGCGCCGAAGTATTTGACCCCCACGGAAACCAGTGGCAGGGGGGCAAGCGCCATCAGTGTCAGCTTCCAATCCAGGTGAATCATCAAGCCGACCGTGGTGATGCCGATCACCACGGTGGTGGCTGAATACATGATGCCCGGGCCAATCATATTGCGGACGGCGTTCAGGTCGTTGGTGAGCTTTGACATCAAATCGCCGGTGCGGTGCTCATTGTAATATCGCGGCGAAAGGCGCAGCAGATGCCGGAACAAGTCGTTGCGCAAATCGTATTCGGCGTCGCGGGAAATGCCAATGAGAATCCAACGCGTCCAGAATTGGAAGACGGCCTTGACGAGCGACAAACCTATAAGCAGGCCCGCCACCACTGCCAATTGCCGAAGCAGCACGCCGTGAGAAAGGTCGTCGATGCCGGCTTTGATGACCAGGGGAAGGAGCGCACCCACCGACTGCCCAAGGATCAGGCAGATGAATCCCACAACGAATTGCCTTTTGTACCGCGCGAGGTACGGCCGAATTGGACGGAAGCGGTCGAGCATCCGAATCCTTATGATACAAGCTTCTTGATCTTGTCCCCAAGAAAGCAGGAGAGCCAAACTATTAGATTATAATAGAGGGCTGAAGATACCGGAACATGCTTTGTCCGGCAATAGGGCATCGAAAATCCACGGGGCTGTTGGAAAATCCCGTTGGCCGCATATACGATGGGGTCATGTTTGGCGGTTCTTCAAGCCAGGCCAATCAACTTCTGCCCGATGGAGCTGCAAATGGCGAATAATGAATCTGATGATGACCGGGAAAAAAGGATCGAGGAGCTGAAACGCCGGGCGGAAGAACTCACCGGCGGGGAGATGAAGACGGGGGAGATTGAGCCAACCTCCCCGGAGGTGGAGGAGGGGTTCTGGAAGCATGTGGTGGAGTATGAGGAGGCTCCCTGGACGACGAACTTTCGGCAATTGGAGAGGGCCGGCGTTTCCCTGCCCGCGCCGGAAACACTCAACGACCAGGAAGTGACCGCCAAGCTCTGGGAAGTAATTAACAAGCTTGCCCAGATGCGCATCTTCCTGGAGGAAACCGACCATCTGAGTGACCGCGAGCTTTACACCACGCTCTGGAATGATGCTCTGCGCGAGGAAACAAAAGACATCATGCTCGGCCAGGACTCCGCTTGCCACATTCCGTTGTTGGGCAGTGGCAGCGACGAAGACAACCAACTCTATCTCAAATACTACGCCGACGAGAAGTGGCGCGAGGATTGGCATAAGGAATACCCGGACGATCCCATGCCGGAGCCCGAAGACCCCCCTTACGATCGCGACCGTCTTCTACCTCAACCTGACTACGGGCCGCCTCCCGATTTACCCATCATCTAGAGGAATCTGGACGCAGGGGCGGAGTCGGAATCCGAGCCCTCTCCCCATCGCGAGAGGATGGGAAATCGGATGCGCAATGCTGAATTATTGAGTGCTGCAAATCAGAGTGACAAGACCCCCTCACCCCCAACCCCTCTCCCCCAAGGGGGCGAGGGGAGAGTTGATTGATTTAGTCGTACACCAACTCCCCTCGGTCGCCGCGGCGACAGAGGGGTTGGGGGTGAGGGGGTTCATCCGTCACCCTATTATGCAGAAGTCAGTAGTGGATTTGTTCGCAGGAATGGAACCAGGACGCTACATCTCGCGGCGGCCCTCAATCGCTTTCACCATGGTGACTTCATCCGCGAACTCCAATTCCGAGCCCACGGGAATTCCCATGGCGATGCGGCTAACTTTCACACCCAGCGGTTTGATGAGGCGGGAAATATAGACGGCGGTAGCTTCACCTTCGACGGTGGGGCTGGTGGCAAGGATAAGCTCTTTTACCTTGCCGCCCTTCAGGCGTTCGAGCAAATTCTTAAGTTTCAGTTGGTCGGGCCCAATGTTTTGCAGCGGCGAAAGGGCTCCGTGCAACACGTGGTATTGTCCGTGGAATTCGCGGGTCTTCTCCACGGCGATAACATTGTAAGGGGTCTCCACCACACAAATCACTTCGCCGTCACGCCGGGAATCCGTGCAGTATTCACAGGGATCGAGTTCCGTCAGGTTATTGCACACGCTGCACAGACGGATTTTGTCCTTGGCGTCAATGATGGCCGCGGCCAAGCGCTCCGCGTCTTCCCGGGTAGCGCGTTCCAGGTAAAATGCGATGCGTTGCGCGGATTTCTGCCCGATCCCCGGCAGATGTTTCAACTCATCAATCAGGCGAGCTAAAGGCTCAGCGTAGTCCTTCATAGGCTTGGCAATGAGACACTCGAAGATCGAAACTCGAAATTCGAAAATCGAAACTCGGGAATACACCCTTCCTCCGATTCTGCGGATAGACCTCAACGTCAATCGATTGGGGGTATTCTCGATTTGGAGAAGCCATAAGAAGGGGCGCGTACAAAACTTCGGCTTTGATCAAAGACATCAATACTAGCTGCGATCTTCCAGTTTCGACTTTCGATTTTCGAGTTTCGATTTTCCAGTTTCGATTTTCGGCCCTTGTCAGGTAAGGCCGGGAATGTTGAGCCCGCCGGCCAGGCTGCCCATCTGACTGGACATTTGCTCGTCCACTTTTCGCGCGGCTTCATTGACGGCAACCAGGATCAGGTCCTGCAACATTTCCAGATCCTGCGATGCGAACACCTCAGGATCGATGCGCACCTCGTGGAGTTGCTTCTGGCCATTCATTTTGACGGACACCATGCCCCCGCCCGCCATGGCCTCCACTATCAGCTCATCCAGTTGCTTTTGCAATTGTTCCTGGAATTGCTGGACTTGTTTCAGGATCTGTTGCATTTGCTGCATGTTTGCCATTGCTCACTCCCGGCTCAGGTCTTTCACGTCCAACACCGTGCCGTCGAACTTTTTGCGAAAGGCTTCCACCGCCTCATCGTGCTCGGCGCGTTCGCGCGCGCTGGGACGTTCCACGCGAGCTTCGTTTTTCTGCTCTTCAAGTCTAACACAGATTTTCACGGGTTGGCCCAGCACTTCGGCGCACACCGCACGAAGGGTCTCCTGCTGCTCACGGCTCTTGAGCAAATCGGCAAAAAAGGAATCCTTCTGCGCATAGACAAACTCAGCTTCCCCATTCACGTAGCGCCAACCGGACATGTGCTCCAGGCAACTACCCAGGAAATTCGATTGGCCATAGACCTTGCTTTTGATGGCAGCCAGGCGCGGATCTTCGTTTGCAGGCGCGGCAGTTTCCACGGGCGCAGGCGGGCGCGGCGCGGCAACCGCCGGCGCGGGGGAGGATTCCTTCACCGGGGGCTGCTTGAAACTCTCGGGGCGAACCGGGCGCGGCGGGTCCGCCGCCAAACGCGCGGGCGCAGCCACGGCGGGGCGCGGGGCAGCAGAGTTCTTGCCCGGCAATTCCGCCCCGCCGAGCGTGCTGAGGAGCGTTTCCAGCGACGCCAGTCGGCGCGCGTGCACCATCTTCATCAGGGCCAGTTCCAGATGGAAGCGCGGCACCAGCGCATAGCGCATCTCGCTTTCCGCGCGCAGCAAGATATTGAAGAACCGCGAGAGGTCCTCTTCACTGAACCGGCCCACAATCTCGCCGATCTGCTTCCGCTCGTCGCTGGGAACCTGGAGAAGCGCGCTCTCGGCGCCGCAGTTGTGGCCGATCATCAGATCGCGGACAAAGCGCGTGAGTTCGCCGCAGAAGTGGGCGAGTTCATAACCTTCCGCGGCCAGTTGTCCCACCCGTTCCAGCACTCGGCGCGAGTCTGCGGCATCGACGGCTCTCACGATGTCCGCCAACAACTCCGTGGGTACCACGCCCAGCACTTGGCGCACGCGTTTTTCGTCCAGGTGCTCGCCGCAGGCGGCGATCACCTGGTCCAATAACGATAGGGCGTCGCGCATGCTGCCTTCGGCAGCTTGCGCCAGCGTGGAGATGGCGCCTTCGTCGGCGTCGACTTTTTCCTCTGCGATCACCGCGCGAATTCGATCGTAGATCTCCCCGTAGTCCAGCAGGCGAAAGGCAAAATGCTGACAGCGCGATTGGATGGTAGGGGGCAGCTTGTGCGGCTCTGTCGTCGCCAGCATGAAGAGCGAGCGCGGGGGCGGCTCCTCCAAGGTCTTCAGCAGCGCGTTGAAGGCTTCCGTGGTGAGCATGTGCGCTTCGTCAATGATGAAGATCTTGTAGCGATCGCGCGCCGGCAAGTAGCGCACCGATTCCCGCAGTTCACGGATTTCGTCGATGCCACGGTTGGAGGCGGCGTCGATTTCCTGAACGTCCACGGAATTCCCGGCGGTAATCTCTACACACGAAGGGCACGTTCCATCCGGAGTCACGGTGGGCCCGGCGACGCAGTTGAGCGCCTTGGCCAGAATGCGCGCGGTGGTGGTTTTCCCTACGCCGCGCGCTCCCGAGAAGATATACCCGTGGGCCACGCGGTCCGTCAGAATGGCGTTCTTCAGCGTGTCGGTTACCAGATGCTGGCCCACCACGTCATCGAAAGTTTGGGGGCGATATTTTCGGGCGATGACTTGGTAGGACATAGGGGAATTTTGGATTTTGGATTTTGGATTTTAGATTTTGGATTAGGTATTGAGACATCTGCGGCACTTGGTCCGCAGTCCGTCGCTTTGGGGAATCAGCCGGTACAAGCCCAGCCACGCAACCCGAACGATCTCAATCCAAAATCCAAAATCCAAAATCGAGTTGATCAGACTTCGGGTGATCCGCGGCACACGGAGAGGCTCGTTACCGTTGCTTCCTTCCGGACCTGGCGGGGTTCGCGAACATCCGTCGCACAGAGCCCGAAGTCTGACATGTTGTGCTCAACTTTCTTGCAATTGTTCCGGGCAAACTCAATTCGATGGTAACACGCGCCGCGACTCGCGTCGATAGCTTTGAAGTAAGCTGCGATGAGGAGTCTGAATCTCGTACGACGTGTCGACGCTTTTGGAGCGATGGCGGAAAGGCCGCTAGAGTCGATGTGAGAAATGGTCGCCGAAACGCTAGGATTGAGGATACCGTCGCTCGGCTCGGCGCCCGCCTCCGCTCTTATTCCACCAGCTTTCGCAGGCTCAGGAACTTGATCTGCTGCTGCGCTTCCGTGGTCGCCATGGGGGAGTAGTAATAGATGAAGTTTGCCTCCACCTCGGTTCGTGTACCCTGCGGCACGGCGAAAGTGAAAGTCTCCTTGCGGCTCTCGCCGGGAGGGATGCGTGAATCGGAGATTTCTTTTGCGCCCTTCATGAAGGCCTGAGACTCGCGCACGATGGTCGCGCCTTTCGCGTCGCCCACCGTCCGGCGGAAAACGCGGCGATCGCTCATCGGCGCTCCACCATAGGGATCGGCGTGCACTTCCAGAATTAACTGCCGCATGGGTGAACCTGTCGGCACGGAGTGCCCGGCGCCTCGATTCGAGACTTCCACCACGATCCGAAGCTGGCCGCCCTCGTGCGAGGCGGAAAGCTCGGCGTGCAGGGCCTTTTCCAACTGCTGCATCGAGTGGCTGCCGGGAATCTGATGTAGATTGATGCCGGCATCGGCGGTCCTTTGCACGCGCGGGTCAACGACATTCCCCGCCACTTGGTACATGTGGCATGACTGGCAACTCTGATTCTTGGCGCCGTACGCGCTCTTGCTCCACTCCGAGTAGGTGGTGAGAACGGAAAACCCCAGCGCGTTGCGGTACTCGTGGCAGGAAGCGCAAATCAACGCGGAGGTGTGCAAGGGGGAATAAACCGTCCCGTGCGCGGGCGAATTCACATCTTTCCAGGGGCCGCTCTTGACCAGCGAATAGTCGACGATGGCCTTGGGGTTCGGTCCGGTGAGCGTCACGTCCCGCATGGAATGGCAATAATCGCAGGTGATGCCTTCCCAACTCACTTTCTTGACCAGCGCCAGGTCTCCACTCTGGACGGCGATGGGTGAATGGCAGCTCAAGCAGGTCTTGCGCGCGGACGCGCCGTAGTCCGTCTCGGCCAGCTTCATGGCGTCTTGAAACAGCCGGCTCTCGACCGCTTGCGAGTGCGCGGACTGCTTCCAGCCTTCTTCGATGGCGCGGTGGCAATCACCGCAGAACTCCGCGCTGCTGGGAACGGGAAGCTCCACCGGCCAACTCACGGATGTAGCAACGAATAAAAACAAAATCAGAAAGAGTCCGCGAGACACACATCACCTCCTGCGAATCTCAGTGGGACTTGACGTTAGACGCAGGCTGGCTTCGGGTCTAACCCAGCCCTTGGTGAGGACAGATTGTATACCCGTTGTTGCCATAAGCAACTTTTTTTCATGTGTATAGGGACATTGTGTCACATGCTCAAGGTAAAGGCCGAGGTGTCGCTGCGACTAAAGATCCGCCGAGCGCCTGCGGGCGCGAAGTGCGGCAGGCCTAAAGGTCAGTTCCGTGCCATATGCTTGATGAGTGTTGAGAGGTGAGCTCCCGCCGCGTTAGAATTCGATGCGCGCCTGAAACGCAATCATGCGCGGTGAATTGTCGCCGCCCAGGCCTACTCCCAGCAACCCGGTGGGCGGCGAAGTGGTGGAGGTAAATGCCCCAAAGCCTGTATGTGTGGACGGTTTCCCAGGGATTCCCGCGAGTACCATGCTGGGGAGCGCGAAATTAGGATGATTCAGCACGTTGAAGAATTGTGCTTCGAGGCGCAGCTTGGCGCGCTCGGTTAGGGGGAACCGCTTGGTAAGGTAGAAGTCATTCCAGAAGAAATCGGGTCCGCGCAGAGCGTTGCGACCGAGGTCACCGAATTGGCAGGTCGCCGGGCTATCTCCGCCCACACAACCGCCCGTGCTAGGGTCAACGGTCGAGGCAAAGGCATCAGGGTTGAGCCACTGGATGGTGCCGGCCTGCGTCACACCAGCGATGAAATGGTGCTGGTACAAGGGCACGCCGGGGACTTGACTGGCGAATTGCGGCCCGCTGCCCTGGACAATGCCATTTCCGTCCGCCGAATAGGGCGTGCTCAAGACCGAGAACGGATTCCCACTGTGCCAAAAGGCGGTTCCCGAAACCTGCCACCCATTCAGCGCATACCCCAGCCTGTGGTTCTGAACTTTAACCGGCAATTCATATAAGTATTGACCATTGAGATTATCCCGGATGTCGTAATCGCAAGGGCCATAATCCCGGGACAGTTTTCCCGGCAAGGGGGACAGCACCCCGCCGGAGGAGAACTGCAAAAACCCGCCGTTCGAGACCGTGTCCATGCAGCGGCTCCAGGTGTAGTTCACCTGCCCCTGCAGCCCATGCCCGAGGCGCTTGGCGCCGCTTAGTTGCAGGCCATGGTAGTGGCTGTTGGCGCCGGTGGAGAATTGGGTGACGGCTCCAAACCTCGGGTCGGCGGGCTGCGCGTAAGGGAACGGCGCAAAGCACCCCTGGCACACGGTTTGATACCCGTTGGCTTCGGTCAAGTACGGTTGGTTCAGCGCGCGGGTGCCGACGTATTGAGCGTGCACGCTTCCCGTCCCTCCAAACTGATGCTCGACCCCGATGCTCCATTCCAGGAAGTACGGCGCGTGAAGCTCACCATCGGGCACGGCACTGATTGCGACCGGAGGGAGACAAGCAGTGGGATTTGCCTGGGGAGACGCGCAGGAGAGCCAGCCCTGCGAGAATCCCAAGCCGAAAGCCTGATTGGCAGCAACAGTCGCGTCGACGGCGCTGTTCGGCGCCCCCGGGGCGATAGTGGTTCCCCCCACCGTGCCCAGCAGCCCGCCTTGAAAGGTCCGGACGGAAGGGGGATTCGCGCCAATCGTGTCCGCAACACTGCCCGGCAGAATATCGCTGAAGAGGCCGAAGCCGGCCCGCAGCACGGTATTGGGTTGAAACTGCCAAGCGACCGCAGTTCGCGGCTGGAGAATGGCCAGCGGCGTGGAGGAGAACAGATTGCCAAGATGAGTCTCAATCGCAGTGTTCAAGGGCTGGTCGACGTCATGGGAAATCGCGTCGAAGGACCCGCGGAGGCGCGCCACACCGTAATGCGGATTTAAAGGATTGGAATTCAGCGTGTCCCGAATGCCGTACGTCCAGGTCAGCTTGGAAGTCACCTTCCACGTGTCCTGCGCATAGAGATCAAGGTTGAGAAAGTTGAAAGGTTGGTTCGCAGCCACGGGAAAAGTCTCGGAGGCCGTGGAAGCCACTCCGTAAATGAATTGCGGCAAGGTGGTGTAGCTCACCGTGGGAACCGTGCCTTCGCCGAAGTCATAATCATTCAGGCGGAAGATCCGCGTGTTGGTGCCAAACCTGAATTCGTGCGACCCGCGGCTCCAGGCCAGGTTGTCATTGATAAAGAACCGCGAAGCACGCCTTCCCTGCACCCAGGTGTTGTCCAGCCCTCCGACCGTTGTGAACGGCGCGTTGGCGCCACTGCCATGCAAGACAATGGGAAAAGCGGCAAGCGTCTTCTGGAGGTCGCTGGGCCCGAACAAGCTTTCATACCAGGAAAAACCGGGATTGAAGTAGTTCACCAAATTCTGCGAGAAGATGTGCGTGTACCCAGCTGCAACCGAATAGAGCGGTTGGGGGGAAATGGCATTGAAAAGCGGGTTAATGGGATCCGTGTACGCCGCTTGCAGTCCCGTGTCGGTCTGGAAGCGAAACCAGGTGACATTATTCGCGTTGATGTTGTGGTCGATGCGAATGGTCTGCACCTGTTCATGGTCGTCGCTGGAGTGCGAGATACTCTGCCGATTGGCACAGCCATTGCCATTCGGCGGATTACCCGTTGCCAGCCCCCCGCCGGAATTGAAAGGGCAGCCGAGCACGGCCAGAGGAGTGCCACTGGTATTCCGGTACAGCGCGAACATGTTTTGATAGAAAGGAACCAATTGCGGCGCCGCCGGATAGACTGAGCCGGTTACGGAGTCCGTGCCCCCGAGGGGAAGTTGTTGCAGAACGTATTGCTGGAACGCAGCGCTGGGAACGGTGGTCGGCGTGACTATGGGCAACGCAATCCGAACCCATTCGCTGTCGAAAAAGAAAAACAGTTTGTCCCGCACAATCGGGCCGCCTAGACTGCCGCCAAAATGATTTACCGTCGATCGCGGCTTTTGGTTACCGGGTGTGGCATTGGTGAAAAAGTCCGCCGCATTCAGCGCGGAGCCGTTCCACACTTCGTAGAGGTTCCCGTGGAACCGATTGGTTCCGGACTTGGTGATGTAGTTGACCTGGGAGGCTCCGTATCGTCCCTGATCCACGGAATAAGAGAGGGTGTTCACGGTGACGTCGGAGATCGAATTCAGTCCCAGGACGAGGTTGGTGGAAAGGCCACTATTCAGGTTGGTCAAGGGGTCGTTGGTTTCCAGTCCATCCACGATGTATCCGTTTGACAAGGCGGGCAAACCGTTGAATTCGACGTTGCCGTAGCCATTCGTCCCGCCCACGAAGTCGTTACTGCTCCCTGCCGTGTTGATAAGCGCGCCGGGGGAGAATTGCAGTGGGTAGGTCAGGTCGCCACCGGGATTGGGCAGGTTTTCCAGTGCGGGTGCGCTCAGCGTTGTGGAGGTGTTCGCGTCTTGCAGGTTGAGGAGCGGGGCCGCGCCGCTGACCTCTATCGTCTGTTTTGATTGGGCCACCTGCAGCTCGAAATCTACGGATTGCTTCTCTCCGAGCCCGGAAAACACCTTGTCAACCTGCTGTGCCTCGAAGCCCTCGGCTTGCACTCGAACCGAGTATTCGCCAGGCTTTAGCTGGGGGAAGTTGAACCGCCCCGCCCCATCGGTCTTGACGCTGCGGGTAAGGCCGGTTTCGCGGCTCGTGATCGTCACATTCGCCCCGGCCACGGCGGCATGGGTGGCATCGGCCACTTGGCCGACAATGGCGCTGGTGGTTTCACCTTGGGTCCAGCCCGCAGAGGGACAGAGGGCCCATACACTCGTAATCAGAAGACTCCAAACCGCCGTTCGTCGCATTTCCCTAAACCCTCCAGGAGAAGTGTTTTCGAGTACTGCCCAGCGCCCGCCTAAGCTCCAAAAACGCCACTAAACCACGGATATCTTGCAGTAGTTAACTATAGTTAACTACAAGAGGCGGAGGGTGTCAAGAGAAAAATGCATCTTGTGATTAAGCGCGCGCGGTAATAGGATGGGGCTTCCGTTCGTTGCCGTTGACAGCACAAGGGAAGCGGGAAATGCCAAAAGGTGAAACAGGGTTGCCGGCCATGAAACTCACTATTTCGAAAGAGGATTACTTGAAGGCCATCGCCGAGGCCCTGTCCGAAGAAGGGACGGTGCTTGCTGCCACGGTGGCTCGATGGGTGAGTGTGAGCGCGCCTGCCGTAACCCTGGCTCTGCGGCGGCTGCGCCGGGACAAAATGGTGGAGGTTGACCGCAAAGGCCGAATATCGCTAACTGTGGCGGGGCAGAGAGTCGCGGACAAACTACGGCTCCGGCACCACCTGGTGGAGCGGATGCTGCACGAAATGCTGGGAGTGGAGTGGTACAAGGTTCACGAAGAGGCAGAGCGCCTGGAACACGCCATCTCAGAGGATGTGGAACGAAGGCTGATCGCCAAACTCGGCGCCGACCGACCCTGCCCACATGGCAATCAGATCAATAAGAGCCCTGCCGAGCGGCGCAGCGCAGGCCTGCAACTTTTAGGCGAGGCGACGCCGGGGTCGGTGGTTCGGATTATGAGTGTTGACGAAAGGGATTCAAAACTACTTGAGTATTTTGACGGCTTGGGCATTCGACCTGGGTCACAGGTAAAGGTGATCCGCGCCAATTATGATGGTACGCTCGCTCTCGATCTGGGCAGTAAGGCCACCAACCTGGCGGAAGCCGCCGCTAAAATGATCTGGGTTTCAGCCATCACCAGACCTTCGGAACGCTCTGCCTGAGACTCACCCCTGCCCCGCCCCATTCCCCTCTATTGAATCCGGGCCGTAGCCAGAACACGCTCCCTCACCGCATGCAGGGGGTTCACTTCTTCGCCTCGGGATGCTCGGAGAGGCTCAGAGTATTCCCGTCGGGATCTTTGAACCAAGCGACCCTTGCTCCGGTGGGCGTTGTCCAGATTCCCAAGTCATCCTGGGGCAATTGCGCGTAGCGCTCAAACCGGACGCCACGTTGTTCCAAGTCAAGGACGGCCGCTGTTATATCGGGGACCTGCCATCCCAGAACTGTGCCGGGGACCGGCGGGCGTTCCTTGCCCATCCCCAGGCGGAGCATGATGCCGTTAGCGTCGAATACGAGCGCGAACGGTGGTTCCTCGCTCACCAGGCGCAGGCCCAGCGTGTCACGGTAGAAGCTCTTGGCGCGTTCCACGTCAACGATGGTGACGAATCCGATGATGTTGTACTTGCTCAGTCCGGTTTTTGGTGTCATGGGATCATCATGAACTGATTTCTGTTGTGTCGCAAGCTTGGTAATACGTCATAATATACCTCCAATGCGACATTTTGGAGTGGTGCGGGATTACGATCCGAAGCGCGGGGTTTCCATCGCCACCTTGGCATACGAATACCCACCGGGATTTCAGGTCCCCGAACACGCCCATGGATCAGACCAGTTGATCTATGCGATTCGGGGGGTCATGGAAGTGTCTTCCGGGCAGAGCATGTGGTTGATCCCTCCGCATTTCGCCCTGTGGATTCCGGCGCGAACATCTCATCGAATATATATGCCTGGTGCGGTCTCCATGCGCACCCTATACTTTCGCCGGGAATTGGTCCACCGCCCATCGCCGGGTTGCGCCGTGCTCCACGTAACCCCATTGTTGCGGGAACTGATCGTGGAAGCGGTGCGTGTCGGCCAACTTCGCACACGCAACCGCCATGAGTGCGCCCTTCGTGATTTGACCATTCTGCACGTGAAGAACGCGTCCCCCGTGCCAACTTTCATCACCTTGCCACGAGAGCAGCGAGCGCTGGCAGTCGCTCAGGCGGTACTCGCAAATCCGGCCCTGCCCAAGCCGCTGGCCATGTTGTGTGGCGACGTAGGGGTGAGCGTCAGAACGATTCAGCGAACATTTCGGAAGGATGTTGGCACCGATTTCGCCTCTTGGCGACGACAGGTTCGATTGACGAAGGCAGTGGAACTGCTGGTCTCGGGGCGCTCCGTCAAGGAGGCCGCCTTTGCGGTTGGCTATCAACAATCAAGTGCTTTTGTCGAGGCTTTTCGTCTCACTTTGGGCACGACGCCGAAAGCATGGACCCTGTCTCTGGCAAAGCAAACCTAGGGAATGATGAAGCTGTAAAACTGCGCTGCGTGGCGTAGGCGCAGCCAACCGCAAGATCTGTCCCTCGCCGCCTTGGGGGAGAGGGGCCGGGGGTGAGGGGGTTCTCGAATAAGCAACGAACTTCTAACTCAGGACACCAGGGATTAATCAGCTAAATACCTACAGAAAAGCGGAGCATAAATCCCAAATTCCGTATCACCCTCCCGTCTATTGAAGCATCTAATGTATCCTAAAGAAAATGAGAGGGTTAAAGATATGACTTGGCTCGACTGCTGGAAATAAACGTGCTAGAATCCTTAAGGAGTTAGTGTTCTTCAGGTCAACGATCGGACTTCAGCATGACTCGAATCCCAGCTTTTCGGCTCACCACGCTCTCGCTCGCCCTTTTGAGCTTGGTTTTGGTGGGGCTTGGGATCCTAAACTTCCAGCAGCGCGGCCTATATCAGGTTCCAGACGATGGTGTTTCCTGGATTGAAACACCTCAGGGGGTTATGGCTTGGATTGTCCGCCGCGGTGGGCCTGCTGACCGTGCCGGAATCCATGAGGGTGACCAGCTTAAAGCGATCAACGGCCAGCCGATTACCACCGACGCTGAGGGGGCTCAGAAGATCTACCAGCTCGGTGTGTGGTCGCTTGCTAACTATAGTTTGGCCCGAAACGGCGAGCCTTTTGACACCAGTCTGGTCCTCGACGCCCAAAGCACTGCCGGCTCGCTGCGGAGCTACCTGGCGTTGGTGGGCTTGCTGTACCTCCTGATCGGCACCTTTATCCTCTTCCGGCGCTGGACGGCGCGTAAATCCCGTCACTTTTATGTCTTTTGCCTCGCCTCCTTTGTTCTTTACACCTTCGCTTACACCGGCAAGTTGAACGCGTTTGACTGGACGATTTATTGGCTGAACGTTGCCGCGTGGGTCTTGCAGCCCGCGCTCTTTCTGCATTTCTGTTTGGAGTTTCCTGAGCGTTCTCCGCTGCTACGCGAGCGCCGTTATCTCGCGCCTCTTCTCTATTTGCCCGGAGTCTTACTGGGAACGATCCATGCCCTCGTGGCGTTGAACATCCTCGTACTCCCCTTGCCCCTCGTGCAGGCGTCCTGGCTGCTGAACCGGATCGAGTTGTTCTATCTGGGGGTGTACTTCCTGGCCAGCGCCCTGGCGTTGCATTACGCCTACGTGCGCGCCAGCGACCCCGTGTTGAAGCACCAACTCAAGTGGGTCACGCGCGGAACCTGGGTGGCGATTGTCCCCTTCGTCGCCATTTACGCCTTGCCTTACTTCCTGGGATTTGTCCCCAACACCTGGATGAACGCCTCGGCGCTCTCCCTGGTGTTCCTGCCTTTCACCTTTGGGTATGCCATCGTGCGTTACCGGCTGATGGATGTGGACATCATTTTCCGCCGCGGCATTTCCTATACCCTGGCCACAGCTGGTATTGTCGGTTTGTATTTTGGCCTCATTGCCCTCTTCGCGGATTTCTTCCGCGCCACGTTTCCCCCCATCAACAGCCGCAGCGCCTGGGTGGTGGCGATTGTGCTTACCGCCGTCCTGTTTCAACCCGTGGTGAACTACATCCAACAGTGGGTGGACCGCTTCTTCAATCGTGAGCGCTATGATTACCGCCGGACGCTGCTGGAGTTCGCGCGGGAACTCACTTCCGAATTGCACGTCGACACCTTGATCCAGCAGATTTCCGATCGCCTGTCGGAGACGCTGGGGGTGGACCGGCTGGCCGTATTCCTGGCCGCGGAGCCGGAGGGCTTCCGTTTGGTGCGCTCGCGCGGCATGAATTTCACCGGCAAGACCGATACCAGCTTCCTTGACCCGGCCCAGCCGGCGCTGGAGAAAGGCTACCTTTTCTTTGACAGCGTCCGGCGGCCCTACGGCTTTCCTCCGGCGGCGCAGAAATCCATCGAACAACTCCGGCTGCACTATTACCTGCCCTTCCGGGTCAAGGAGCGCACGCTCGGTTACCTGGGATTGGGCAAGACGCGCGAGGGTGATTATCTCTCCAGTGAAGATATTGATCTTTTGCAAACGATTGCCGGTTATGTCTCCATCGCGCTGGAGAATGCCCGCCTGTATGAATCGCTGGAGGTGCGGGCGAAAGACTACCAGACCCTCCGCGATTTCAGCCAGAACATCATTGAATCCATCAACGCCGGAGTGCTGGCGTGCAACCTGGAAGGCACCGTGGAGTCCTGGAATTCCGCCCTGGAGCGGCTCTCGGGCATCAGCCGGTCCGAGGCACTGGGGAGAACCCTGGAAGCAATCTTCCCCCCGGAGCTCATGGCCGAGTTGTCACATGTTTCCGATCCCCATCACACGCTCAACCTATACAAATTCCGCCTGCGCAATGCCGAGGACCGCGCCCTGATCGTGAACCTTTCCGTGGTGCCGCTAATCGGGAAAGAAAATCAGGTCATTGGGCGATTGTTGATCTTCAATGACCTGACGGACCGTGTGAACCTGGAGGACCAGTTAATGCAAGCCGAGAAGCTCTCTTCCATCGGCCTGCTGGCGGCGGGTGTGGCCCATGAGGTGAATACGCCTCTCGCCGTCATCACCTCCAACGCCCAGATGCTGATGCGGCAGATGGATGCTGATGACCCCCGCACGCGGACCTTGGACAAAATCATTGCCCAGGCGTTCCGCGCCTCGGAGATTGCCAACAATCTTCTCAAGTTTTCGAGAATCGGCGGCAGCGAATACTCTGACTTGGACGTAAACCGTGTGATCAGCGAAAGCCTCTCCTTGGTTGACCCCATGCTAAAGGTTGCCAAGATCACCGTCATTTCCCAATTGCAATCCTCGCTGCCGCCCGTGTACGGAAATGCCGGAAAGCTCCAGCAAGTTTTTATGAACTTGATCATGAACGCGCGCGATGCCATGCCTCGCGGCGGCCAACTGACTATTGCCACCGTGACAGAGAACTCCACCGTGCATGTGGAAGTCTCCGACAACGGCGTGGGAATCCCCGCCGATCACCTCAATAAGATTTTCGATCCTTTTTTTACGACCAAGGCTACCAGCCGGGGCACAGGGTTGGGCCTGGCGGTAACCTACGGCATCATCCGGGAACATTCCGGATCGATCCAGGTGGATAGCGTGGTGGGTCGCGGAACCACCTTCCGGCTGGAATTTCCCGCAGTTAGGAAACCTGTGAATGTCAGCTAAAGGCTCCATCCTCGTCATTGACGACGAAGCGGAAATTCGCGAAAGTCTCGAGCAACTTCTGCGTCTCGAGGGATACAAGGCGGACACTGCCCCCACCGGTGAGGAAGGTCTGAGGCGTATTGAAAACGGCGTCTTCGACCTCGTGTTGCTCGACATCAATCTGCCGGACCGCAACGGCCTTGACATGCTCCAGCAGATCAAGCGTGAAAGCCCGGAAGTCGGGGTCATCATGATCACGGCTTATGCGTCCACGCAGATGGCTTTCCAGGCTTCCAAGCAGGGCGCCGACAGCTACGTTACCAAGCCCTGGGACAATGACAAGCTCCTGCTGGAGATTCGCAATACCGTCGACAAATCGCGCCTTCAGGTTGAGAACATCCAGCTCCGCCGCGCCCTCAAGCGCTATGACCTGCCCAATGTCGTCGGTAAGAGCGAAAGGATGCAGAAGGTGATGGACCTGATCACCCAGGTGGCTGCCAGCCGCGCCACGGTGCTGATTACCGGGGAAAGCGGCACGGGCAAGGAACTGATCGCCAAGACCATCCATGCCACCAGCCCCCGCGCCGACCGGCCCTTTGTTCCCGTCAACACCGGCTCCATGCCCGTCGATTTGCTCGAGAGCACGCTTTTTGGACACGTTAAGGGCGCCTTCACTTCCGCCGTCGCCACCAAGCGCGGGCTCTTTGAAGTTGCCAACCAGGGCACCATCTTCTTTGATGAGATTGGAACCGTGGGCGTGGAAACCCAAACCAAGCTGCTGCGTGTCATTCAGGAGCGCGAGTTCATGCGGCTGGGCGGCACGGAGAACATCAAGGTGGATGTGCGCATCCTGGCTGCCACCAACTCTGACTTGCGCAAGATGGTGGTGGACGGAAGATTCCGCGAGGATCTGTTCTACCGCTTGAACGTCATTACCATGACCTTACCCCCTCTGCGGGACCGCAAGGAAGACGTTCCCCAGTTGGCCGAACATTTTCTGCGGAAATTCTCCGCTGAGAACGGCCGCAACGGCCTGCAGTTTACTCCCGAGGCCCTCAAAGTCATGATGGATTACGCCTGGCCGGGAAACGTCCGCGAGCTTGAAAACGCCGTCGAGCGCGCGGTCGTACTGGCCTCCGGCTCGTCGCTGGGGACGGAACTTCTTCCCGAACAACTCTTCCAGAATGGCTCGCACGACGCCGGATCGTTCCCGGTCGAAAGCCTGGATGGCCGCTCCCTGTTTGAGGCCATGGATGCTTGCGAGCGACGCTTTATCCTCGACATGCTCACCCGCACCAACTGGAGCCAAACGGAAGCCGCCGAGCGCTTCAAGATTCCCCTCTCCACCCTCAACCAGAAAATCAAACGCCTGCAAATCGATGTCAAGCGCCGCCGGGACGGATGAATCTCAAATCTCCGATTTCAAATTTGAGATTTCAGGGTCACTGCGCCCAGAAACCGCTCGCTGCGCGGAAATGTTGATTCGAGACGAAAAAACCGGTCATGATGAAGGCGTTGTATCCGATGTGAAGAATGATGCTGGGGGCAAGGCTGCCGGTCATGCCGCGCGCCAGCGAAAACACCATGCCCACCACTAGGATCATGATCATGTGGTGCCAGGCAGGCCAGTATTCCTGAACGTGCAGGCCGGCAAAAAGGACGGCCGTGGCGATCACCGCAAAGCGCATTCCCACCGCGCGCTCAAATATGGCAAACAGCAGGCCGCGAAAAACCAATTCTTCCACCACCGGCGCCACACTTATGGCGAACGCTCCGATAGCGTAAGAGGCAGTGCGCGAATTAAACAGCCCCTCCAGGGGGAATGCCCGCGCATCCGGCCACATCGCGAGCGCTAGGCTGACGGCTATGGCAAGCCCGCCTCCACCCAGGAGATAACCCGCCACCTGCCTGGCCGTAGGCTTCTTCCATCCCAGGGATTTCCAGAATGGCTGCTGATGTTGGAACTTGGCCAGCAGAAAAAGAAAACCCAGAATGAACACATAGAAAACGCACTGCAGGACTAGGAGGAAAACGGGATGCTTCTGCACCAAATCCACCGGCACATGCCATCCGGCAAAGGGGCGCAGCACAGCGTAACCCATCAACACGACAAGCGTCGACGCCAGCAGAGCGAAGGGGATGAAGACTACAAACAATAGCAGGTCGCTCAGGCTCCAGATCTCCCGTGGTGCGGGGCAAGAGGGTGGAAGCTGCGGCGGAAGGCTTTCCGGCATCCAGCCGCTCGCCTCTGTAAAAAGATTTTCCGTGTCGCCCGGCATATTCATGTTATGTAGGGGCGAGCGGCGCTCGCCCGAGGGCCGAACGCCGTTCGGCCCTACTGGTTGCAAACACAGTCACGAGCGTCCCTCGTTATTCGCGGTGCGCAAGAATTCCTCCGTGAGATGCACCCGGGGCATCCGCTTATGCAAGGCATCAACTTCGGCTAGAAATTCTTGGGAACCCACGCGGTGAGCGACCAGGACTCTTTCCAAGCTGCATTTCACCTCGTTGTTGACGCTCCGCCGGTGCTGTGCGGCGCTCTCCTTGAGCAGCATGTGAAGCTTCTCGGGAACATTCCTGATTGTCAGCGTCGCCATTTTAATCTCTCCCCATCAGGGCTTCCCCTCAACTAATTCCAGTAGTGCCGCCACAGCTTGTTTAATCATCCTTCACAGTGGCAGGGCCTCGTGAAGCACGCGTTCCCTCAGATATTGGTTGATCTTCATGGAACACCTCCCACCGTGGGGGCAATCTCATCCCTCATGATAACCCTACTTCGCCCCATTTGCCCCGCCATTCAGCAGCGGCGCCAGCGCCTGGCCGGTGTACGACTTCTTAACCCGCGCCACTTCTTCCGGCGTGCCTTGGGCCACGATGCGTCCACCCGCCTCGCCGCCTTCCGGGCCCAGATCGATCACCCAATCGGCCAGTTTCACCACATCGAGATGATGCTCGATGATGATGACGGTGTTGCCGAGGTCGGTCAGGCGATTGAGCACTTCCAGAAGTTGCTTGACGTCGTCGAAGTGCAGGCCGGTGGTGGGCTCGTCCAAGATATAGAGCGTGCGGCCCGTTTGGCGGCGGCTAAGTTCGCGGCCCAGCTTGATGCGTTGCGCCTCGCCTCCGGAAAGGGTGGTGGCGGGTTGGCCCAAATGGATGTATCCCAGGCCCACGTCCACCAGCGTTTGCAGCTTCAGGCGAATGGGCGGAATGTTTTCCAGCAGGGGCAGCGCGTCTTTCGCCGTCATGTCGAGCAGGTCGGCAATGGAAACGCCCTTGTATTTCACCGCCAGCGTCTCGGAGTTATAGCGCCGCCCGCGGCACACTTCGCAGGTCACGAAAACGTCGGGAAGGAAGTTCATCTCGATGCGCCGCAGCCCCTCGCCCTGGCACGCTTCGCAGCGCCCGCCTTTCACATTGAAACTGAAGCGCCCGGCGCGATAGCCCCGCTGGCGCGATTCCGCCAGCATGGCAAACAGGTCGCGAATCGGGGTGAAGACTCCGGTGTAGGTGGCGGGATTCGAGCGCGGCGTCCGTCCGATGGGCGATTGATCGATGACGATGATCTTGTCGAGATGCTCGAGGCCGGTGATGGCGCGGTGCGCACCGGGGTCTTCGATGGCGCGGTAGAGCTTCTTCGAGATGGCGCGATGCAGAATATCGTTGACCAGCGTCGATTTTCCCGAGCCCGACACGCCCGTCACCACGGTCAGCAGCCCCAACGGAAACGACACGTCGATGTTCTTCAGGTTGTTGGCCCGCGCTCCCAGCACCGTGAGAAAGTTTCCGTTGGCACTCCGGCGTTTGGCCGGCACCGGAATGCGCAACTCTCCCGAGAGGTACTTCCCGGTCAATGAATTCTCCGCCGCCGCGATCTTCTCGGGCGGCCCTGCCGCTACCAGGTACCCACCCTGCTTGCCCGCGCCCGGACCCAGATCAATCACATAATCGGCGCGGCGGATGGTCTCCTCATCATGCTCGACTACCAGCACCGTATTCGCCATGTCGCGCAACTGTTCCAGCGTTTTGAGCAGGCGCTGATTGTCGCGCGGGTGTAGCCCCACACTAGGCTCATCGAGCACGTAGAGTACACCGCGCAGCTTCGAGCCGATCTGCGTGGCGAGCCGAATGCGCTGGCTTTCGCCACTGGAAAGAGATGACGCGGACCGGTCGAGGCTCAAATAGCCAAGGCCCACGGCGTTGAGAAACTCCAGGCGTTCGCTGATTTCGTTCACGATGCGCCGCGCCACCAGTTCTTCGCGCGCGCTGAGCTTGATCCCGGTCAGGACCTCTCGAGTCTTGATCACGGGCAGCGCGGTGAGGTCGGCAATGGACAAGTCGATCACCGTCACGGCCAGGCTTTCCGGCTTCAGGCGCTTGCCCTGGCATTTGGGGCACGGCACGGCCGACATGTACTGGCCGTACCACTCGCGGTAACTTTCCGAACTCGCCTCGTTGTACCAGCGATCGAGCAGTGGCACGATTCCGGAAAACACCGTTGACGCGGGCGCGTCCGGCGCATTTCTTCCGTAGAGCAGAAGGTTCTGTATCTTGCGCGGCAGACGCTCAAAGGGAGTCTTCAAGTCAAAGCCAATTTGCTCCGCGGCGCGCATCAAGCTGCGCTGAAGGAAGCCCGAGCCCGCGCCGGGGCCCAAGCCGCCTTCCAGCAACGGCCGTGACCAGTCCACGATAACCTTGGCGGGGTCGAACGTATACTGGCTGCCGAGACCCCGGCACGCCGCGCACGCGCCATAGACGCTGTTGAAGGAAAATGAGCGCGGCTCGAGGGCGGGAATACTCATGCCGCATTCCACGCACGCCCATTCCTGTGAGTAGAGGCGCTCCTCGCCATTCACCACCGCCACCTGCACGATTCCTTTGGCAAGCTTCATGGCGGTCTCGATGGACGATGCCAGGCGGCTCTCAATTCCCGGCTTCAACAGCAGACGGTCAATCACGGCTTCGATGGTGTGATTCTTGCGCCGGTCGAGTTGGATCTCCTCATCCAGTGGGCGCAGTTGCTTGTCCACACGCACGCGCACATAGCCTTCCGTGGCCAGTTGCTCGAAGAGCTTGCGGAATTCACCCTTGCGCCCGCGCACAATGGGCGCCAGGATCATCACGCGTTCGCCTTCCCCGTTGGCCTCGGCGCCGCCGTTGCGCAAAGCCATGATCGACGCCACAATGTGCTCCGTCGTCTGGCGGGAGATTTGGCGCCCGCACCGGTGGCAGTGCGCGATACCGATGGAGGAGTAAAGCAGCCGCAGGTAATCGTAGATTTCAGTAATGGTGCCCACGGTGGAGCGCGGGCTGCGGCTGGTGGTTTTCTGCTCGATGGAAATCGCCGGGCTCAGGCCCTCGATGGTATCCACGTCGGGCCGCTCGAGTTGATCGAGAAACTGGCGCGCGTAGGCGGAAAGGGTCTGCACGTAGCGGCGCTGGCCCTCTGCGTAAATTACATCGAACGCCAGGCTCGACTTGCCCGACCCGCTCAGCCCGGTGACCACCGTCAAGGTGTTGCGTGGAACCTCGACATTGATGTTCTTCAGGTTGTGCTGCCGGGCGCCCCGAACCGTAATCCGGTCGATCATTCGCCCTGAACCCTACAGTGAGGAATTTCGAGATAACGCCAACCTCCCATGCTAATTCCGCCGATGGCCGCCCGTCAAGCGGGTTGGTGCGGGCGTGGTTGGTGCGGGCGCTCAGGGCTCCGTCAAAGTCGATTGGGTTGAAAGGGACCCCTCACCCCCACCACAAGCAAAATGTGGGATACCCTCCGAGGGTCACCACCATGATGAACTCCCAAGGTTCAGGTGCTCGACCCCTCTATGGCGAGTCGAGCCCACATGCGGCTTAGCCCGAAGGCACTTGGCCGTGGGGGTATCCCCGATCCTCGGAAGCTCCTCATCCACCTTCCTGCGTCCCTTCGCTCCAGACCCATTACCGGCCCTTCTTCGCTCTTATGGACGCTCTGACTCCTGCTCGCTCCGTCCAGGCAGTGCTCGGGCACGGGCGGGACGCCCGTGGCACGAAATCTCCCCGCGGCAGCAACGTCCTAGCGTCCAGTGCTAGAGGACATGTAAGCACTTAAATCAAAACCGCTCTAGGTTCATCAAAGGCGGGCAGGATGCCGGCGCTACTGAGGGTGTCAGGAATGCTGATTCTGATGCGTTGAGGTTTCCATCCTAAAATGTCGGAGCAGGCATACGCGAGGGGCAGGAGTCGATAGTCAAAAGTTAAAAGTTAAAAGTCAAAGGGCGAAAGGCAGGAGTCGAAAAGCAAACGCAAAGGGCGATAATCTAGATTAAGAATGGCGTGTATGCTTGGTTTTACCCGGCCTGGGCGTCGCGTTCCAGCAGGCCGCCCACTCTGGCGGTTCTTCTTTTCGAACTCGGTCGTTCTGTCGATGGGTGCCATCGTTCTCGCGGATCGCCAGCCACCGCGGTGCGGATTTTCACCCAAGTTTCTTCTGGGACGGATAGGAACGCGGCGACGACTTGAGGATCGAACTGGGTTCCCGATTCTCGCGCGATTTCGGCGCGCGCCACCGCGTAAGGCCGCCCACAGCGGTAGGGCCGGTCGGACATAATGGCATCAAGGGTGTCGGCGACGGCGAAGATTCTGGCTCCCAGGGGAATCTGCTCCCCCGCCAGGCCTTGGGGATACCCCGAGCCGTCAAAACATTCCTGGTGGGTGAGAACGATTTCCGCGGCAGAGGCTAGAAAGGCTACTCGGCTCATCAATTCATATCCGATGCGCACATGGGCCTGCATCGTGGCCGTTTCCTCCGGCGTCAGCTTGGAGGGTTTGAGGAGGATGGAATCGGGAATCCCGATCTTGCCGATGTCGTGCAGATGGGCGCCCCTTTCCAGGTCTTTGCACTGATCGCTGGGGAAATCGAGGCGCCTGGCAATCTCCAGGGAATAGAGGGAAACCCGCCGCGAGTGCCCGGCGGTATAATTGTCGCGCAAATCCAGGGCCGCCGCCAAGGCTTCCAGCGTTTCGTCGTAGGTGACTTCAATCCTCTGCATGGCGGCGGTGAGCTGCTTGGTCCGTTGCTCCACCTTGTTTTCCAGACGCAGACGGTAGCCTTCCAGTTCCGCTTCCATGCGTTTAACTTCCAGCGCCCGCCGGAGACTCATCAGTACAGCTTCCATCTCAAAGGGCTTGGCAATGTAGTCCGCCGCCCCGCGCTTCATCGCCGCCACTCCCACGGCAACATCATTCACCCCCGTGGCAATCAGGAAGGCTGTGCGCGGGGAAATCGAGCGCGTCAACTCCAGCAGCTCCATGCCGGAAACCCCCGGCATGGTCAGGTCGGATATGATCGCATCAAAGGATTCTTTCTGGATGAGCTTGAAGGCCTCTTCACCGCTCGTGCAGGATTGGGATTTAAAGCCTGAGAGATTTAACTCGTGGGTCAAAAGTCCACAGATTCTTGCATCATCATCGACCACTAAGACGCGGAATTGGAGTGTTGAACTCATGGCCCGCCTTACTTATAGCTACTATCATTCCACAATCCGAGCGCTTATTCCACGATTTTAATGTTTTCTAGATGAGCCCAGCATAGGCAAACACTTGACGCAAGTCAATACCATTAGCGATTATAGTCACAGATTCTAGTAATTTAGGGAATACTGTCTGATAATGCCACGATGATGGACCCTGATATGCCCTTGTAGCCATGGCAAGGCGCCCACCAAGCTTCACTGCGCATTTTGCATCATTAACACTTATTATGGGTTATTAGCCCCTGGTCACGCAATGCGCCGCCATACCCCTGATTCAGGGGGGATTGGCCAAAGAACTCCCCTCCACAGACGAGGTCGGATGGTGCGGGGTGCTGCGGAGCGGGAATAAAGGTGTGGCGTCGATAATGAAAGCACCGACGGTTTTTTCCGCAAGGTCCTCCCGTGGGCGCATTGCTCTTAGGGAGAACGAACGCTTCGTAGGGGCACCGCAGAGACCGCTCGGCCCAAGGTTAGCGCCGCCGACCGTTACCTTCATCCCTCGTTGCGGCATTTCCGGGGAACAAGGCCGGTGGCGGCAGCCCCTTGTCTGCGTTGCCGCCCCGGCCATGGCCTACTGCGCGGTTATCTGCAGCGGCAGAACCGGGTGTCCCAGCGCATAAGGACCCTCTGCCTTCACACTCACCTGTGTGCCCGGCGCCGCCGGAAGCGTCAGGGTTACGGTGGCATTGCCGTTGCTGTCCGCCACGGCAATCTGCTGCATCGTCGAACTGGTGGAGCTGACGGGGTACACGCCCCCTGACAATGAGCCGGCATTCACCGTAAACAGGACGGAAGCCCCAGCGGCAAAGGAAGGCGCACACGGAGGGCTTCCGCAAGCGGGAGTGCCTATCGATAAACCCGGATTCAGCAGGTAGCGAGGAGGCACGCGCCCTTCAGTGCCCCTCCGCGGCTCGGCAAAACGGGAATGCCAATCACCACCGGAGCAGCCCGCATGAACCCGCCGGGAATTGGGGGACAGCCGCAAAGGAGTCCGTGGGTTGACGGACACCTTTGCGCTACCCTGCTTCACTTATGTGGACGCGAGCGGTAACCAGTATCCGATGGTCGGTGGCGCGGGGTACGTCACCTCGTCGGGCCCACCGTACTGTCCCACCAGTGGCCCCAATCCGACCGTTGAAACCCTCGGGCCTACTAGTGCCGACGAACGCATGATGATAAACTTCTATCCCGGGTCTGGCGGATCAGGCTCGGCCGTCATCACCCAGCAGTAACCCACCGGCGCAGGGCGCCAGCTTTGCGGAGGCTCACGGCGAGCGGGGCTCGCCGTGAGCGCTTCCGCTCGCGTCGCGGCGCAAGCGCCAAAGGCGGGAGCGCATATGACAGGTTGGCGAAGTGTTGACAAGGGCGACCCGAATCGCCGCCGGAGGATCTTCACCGCGGTAGGAGGGGCGGTAATGTTCGCGCTGCTCGCCGTCGCGCCGGCCTCCGCGCAGGACAGGCTCTCGAAGGTCGAATGGTTCGTCGAGGGCGGCGGGTCTTTCCTTAACCTCGGAACCCAGCCGAATGAAGTTTCAATCCTTGGCACCGCAAACTCAGGATATTTGGTTTCCCCCGATCGTTTCTCGTCGGGCGGACTATTCTTTACAGGGTTGCGGTATCGCCTGACGCGCACGGATGCGCTTGAAGTATCTTACGACGCGAGCGATACGAATTATTTCCAAATTCGACCAACGGCGGCAAGCGAGCCGGCTGCCACCTCAAGGTTCGACCGGTATGAATGGAGCTTCAACTATGTGAGATACCTCCCTGCGCGGGGGGCCGTGCAACCCTTTTTGACCGCAGGGGCGGGGGCTACTGAAACATTTACTTCGGCGACGAAATGGGACGCTTTTGACCCCAGCATCAGTTTCGGTGTGGGAACAGACCTCCGAATCAACGAACGGCTCGCCTTTCGTCTGGAAGTTCGGGACCATGTCGGTTTTCTTCCCGGGCCACTGCGAGGGGCCAGCCACGACCTGTCGCCCACGGCGGGTTTAGTGTTTTCGCCTCGAACTTCCTCCCCAGCGCCCTGCCGATTTCCCCAAGTGGAGGTTTTTCTGGAAGGGGGAGCTTCGCTGTTGAACGGAGGGACGGGCACATGGTCGGGCGCCTTCGAGCAATTGCCGAACGGGCAAACCGTCCCGTACTACGGCGTGAGCAGAACGAATATGTTCTCGAAGGGGGGACGGCTCTTTGCCGGCTTCCGCGTCGCATTCAGCAAGAACAACAGTCTGGAATTGAGTTATGCCGAAAGCCCCAACGGGTACGCCATGACGCAGATATCGAAAACGGCTCCTGCCGGTACGACGCCTCCGGTGGAGCAGGTCACCTTGCTCCTTGACGAATTCAACGCGAACTACGTTCGTTATCTTCCTGGGCGGGGAAACCTGAGGCCTTTCGTCACGGTGGGCGGGGGAGATGTCCGCTTTGGTGGACAACTCGAGGGCATCGACAACTTCGGTGGGAACGTGGGCGCGGGCGTCGACCTACCGCTGCAGAAACATTTGGCGGTGCGACTCGAAGTCAGGGATGTTATGTCGCGACAACCCGATCTGACCGGCGGCATCGTCCACAATTTCGCGCCGACCGCCGGCTTGGCGTATCGTTTCAATTAAGCGGCGAACCGGTGTGAGGTGTGCTTTCCAGCGGGCGGCCCGGAGGTTGTGCAGGTTGGCGGCGGCGCGATTCTCTTTCCTACGGGGTTCCTAATATGGCAACAACTATTCCCGAGGAAAAAGATGAAGGTGAAAAAGGGTGTCAGGCAACCCCCTCACCCCCGACCCCTCTCCCCCAAGGGGGCGAGGGGAGTTGGTCGTATAACTAAATCACTCAACTCTCCCCTCGCCCCCTTGGGGGAGAGGGGTCGGGGGTGAGGGGGTTCATCCGTCACCGTATTACGCAGAAGTGACCCTTACACTTCCGCTCCAACTCATCGAATCTCGGCAAAACCGGCTGGGGCGGGGAGAGAAGCTCGCGGAGCCTTGCCAAGGTTCACCACAGAGACAAAGCGCGGCAATGCGCAACCAAAGGAGGCAGTAGGCAGGTGCAGAACCCGGACTGGCAGCATGAAATCATCGCAGACGGCAAAGAAAGACGCTGGTAGTAGTACAGCCGCAGAGAAGAGCACGTCCCATGGCGCGGGCCGAGCTCCAAGGGACCCCTCATCCGCTTCGTACCTCAGCACCCTCTCTCCGGAGACAAGGCAGGGGAGAACATTATGGCGGCGTCCCGATCCGATCGGGACAAATTCCCCCGCCGCTACGAGACCCAGCAATCGGCAATCATCAATCGACAATCGGCAATTCCGTTACATCCCTTTTTCCGCGATTGCTGGCGTAGCGCCGACCTTCAGGTCGGCACGTGAGGATGTAGCGCTGACCTTCAGGTCGGCATGTGCTGACGTAGCGCTGACCTTCAGGTCGGCACGTGCTGACGTAGCGCTGACCTTCAGGTCGGCACGTGCTGACGTAGCGCCGA
>Ga0326728_10005350_pt1 | contig 36230 bp, 27 predicted proteins | sample MB3enrmetagenome_FD_207602 | JGI IMG/M metagenome (GOLD analysis project Ga0326728, IMG submission 207602) | Lab enriched peat soil microbial communities from McLean, Ithaca, NY, United States - MB31MN | ecosystem: Environmental > Terrestrial > Soil > Wetlands > Peat | place: USA: New York...
CTTGTGCCGGATGGCGTGAAGCTGGCGCTTGAGCTGAAGGTGGCTGTGCCAGCTGGCGTAGGCGAAGCGGTGCGGGTGACGCTGCTGGTGGCAGAGGGGCCTGCTGTGATGCTGGATGAGGCCGTGGCAGTGGGCGTTGCGGTGCTGGTGGGCGTGGAGCTGGCTGAGGGCGTGCGGGTGCCGCTGCTGGTGGCAGAGGGGCCTGCTGTGATGCTGGATGAGGCCGTGGCCGTGAGCGTTTCAGTGTTGGTGGGCGTGGAGCTGGCTGAGGGCGTGCGCGTGGCGCTGCTGGTGGCAGAGCTGGCCTGGGTGCTGCTGGCCGTGGCCGTGGCTGAGGATGTCGCGGTGCTGGTGGGCGTGGCGCTGCTGGTGCCGCTCGGCTCCGCCGTGGCTGAAGGCGTCAGCGAGGGGCTCATTGTGCTGCTGGCCGTGGCGGTCCTTGTGCTGCTGGGGCTGGGCGTGCGCGAGGGGGAGCTGGTGGGGGTCCCATTGCAGCCGCCGCCTGACACCGAAGCCATCCTGGGCTTGATGACCGCGCCGTACCAGGAGGTGGGCGTGTAGTTCCAGTCGCTGATCAGGTTGGGGGTGGCGCTGTCGTGCATGCACCAAGCCACCCAGCCTTGGCAGTACTGCTCGGCCCAGCTGCACACGCTCAGGGGCCAGGCGCCGGTGGTGTCAGGCTGGCCGCTGTTCTCGCCGAACTCGGTCACCACCACGGCGTGGGTGCTGTACACGCTGGAGGGCACGGCGGCCGACCAGCAGCTGAGGGCGCAGCCGTAGTTGGCCTGCTTGAAGGGGTAGATGTGGGTGGCATAGGCGATGCCATCGGTGCCAGCCGTGTCGGTCAGCCATTGGCCGTAGGCGGGCAGCCCGGAAAGATCAAAGGCCCAGTTGATGCCGCCGGCAAAGATGATGTTGCGTGCGCCCGTGGCGCGCACCGTGGTCACCAGGCCCTGCATGCCCGGGCTGTGATAGTTGCCATCGCCCCAAGCGCTGCCGCCCCAGCGCCAGAGGCTCCAGCCCGCGGCATTGGCCGTCAGCTTTGATGTGCTGCAGCCGCCAGGCTCGTTGTAGAGGTCGAAGAGCACCGCGGGGTTGTTGGCATAATGCGCGGCCAGGCTGGCCCAGAAGGCGGTGGAGTTGTCATCGGGCATGTCATGCTCGCCATTGGTGCCGCTGGCGCCGCAGACATTGCCGCCGCCCCAGGTGCCCATGTCGCTCCAGTGCAGGTCCAGCAGCACCCAGCAGTTGCGGCCGCTGATGGTGTTGACGATGCTGTCCACGATGGCCTGGTAGCTGGAGGCGCTGGCCCCGCAGGCCTGGCCCAGCCAGCGGTCCTGGTTGAGCGGCAGGCGGATGAAATTGCCGCCCCAGTCCATGGTGGTCTGCACGGACTTGATGATGCCAGCCGTGGAGGGGTCTCCGGTGTTGGTCCACTCCAGGCTGGGAACATCCGCGCCCTTGAAGAACACAGGGCAGCCGCCACTGGCCGTGACGATCTTGTTGCCCGAGACCATGAGCTCAGGCGACGTGGCCAGGCCATGCAAGGGAAGAAAAAGACCGAGCAGCAGGCTGATGCCAAAGATTTTAAAACGCTGGTTCAGGGGCATTTGATTCCCGATAAAGATAATCGTCTGAATTCGGATATTGAATGATATAAGTATACATGGTTGAAGCGTTGAAATTCGGGAGAGCCTGTTTTTATAACAATTCTTTGCCAAGACCTGCGAAATAGCACAATTTTTTAATAATACTTCACTTTTATTGACGAGTTTTTTCGCTTTGCGGAACTCGTTGAGCTTCATAGTGGGCTATCAGAAAGCGGAAAATCAGATTATAATGGTTGTCTCACTCAGGAGTTCTTGATGCGCTGGTCTTTCGTGGTGGGCCGCATCGCGGGCATAGAGTTCCGCCTGCATGCCGCCTTCTTTCTCATCCTCCTCTTGGGCCCTAGCCTGGCTGGGCCTGAATATGGCCTGGCTGGCGCTGTGTTTGGCGTCTTTTTGCTGGTGCTGCTCTTCATGTGCGTGGCCCTGCATGAGCTGGGGCATTCGCTGGTGGCGCTGCGCCTGGGCCTGAAGGTGCGCGAGATCATGCTGCTGCCCATAGGCGGCGTGGCCCGCGTCAGCGGGCGCTATCGCAAGCCTTGGCACGAGCTGTTGGTGGCATCGGCCGGGCCGCTGACCAGCCTGCTGCTGGCGTATGCCCTTTCCCTGGGCCTGCCCCTGGATTTCAAGCCCGGCATGGCCATGGAGGATGCGCTCAAGGCCTATCAGGCCCTGCTGCAGGGCCCTCCAGGCCTGCCCATGGCCCTGGCCTGGCTCTGCACCGCCAACCTGTGGCTGGTGCTCTTCAACCTCATCCCAGCCTTCCCCATGGATGGCGGCCGCATGCTGAGGGGCTTCCTGTCCCTCTTTTTGCCCAAGCCGCGCGCCACTTGGTTCGCGGTGCTGGTGGGCCAGGGGCTGGCGGTGCTGATGGGCATCTTCGCCTTCCGCAGCTCCAACATCATGCTGGGCATCGTGGCGGTCTTTGTGTTCTTTGGCGCCGGGCGCGAGCAGGCTGAGGAGCGCGCCCAAGAGCTGCGCGCCGCGGTCAAGGCTGGCGCGGCCTGCAAGAAGCCCAAGGTGACGCTGTCGCCGGCCGACACGGTGGGCAGCGTGGTGGAGCTGCTGCTGGAGGGCTACCAGCGGGATTTCCCTGTGATGAGCGGGGACAAGCTGGAGGGCGTGATGGGGCGCGATGACGCCCTGCGCGCCGCGGCCCAGGGCCGGCAGGGGGAGTTCGTGGCCGGGCTCATGCGCCGCGACCTGCCGCGGGTGGAGGAGGAGGAGAGCCTGGAGCAGGCCCGCGAGACCCTCATCGCTGCTGGCCGCCGGCTGGCCGTGGTGTGCCGGGGCGAGCAGGTGCTGGGGCTGCTCAGCCTGGAGGACATTGACGAGGCCATGCTGGTGGCCGCTCATCTGAGGGCCGGCCGGGAGCAGCAGTAGCAAGGCTGGCTAAGGTGGCAAATAAAAAGGGCGCGGCATCTGCCGCGCCCTTTTTATTTGCCTATCTGGGTCGCGCTTGGCGCCGGGTCAATGCAGGGTTTGGGATGAATCAAGCATCGGCGGCTCCAGCAGCTTGAGGAATTCCGGCTGGGCGGAGAGCGACAAGGAGCGGAAGCGGGAATCCATCTGCCAGGTGAAGAGGTTGAGCGCCATCAGCAGCAAGAAGAAGAGCCAGGGGCTGGAGCGGGCCTCGCCCGGGGCTGGGGCGGAAGATAGGCGCGGGCTTGCGGCCAGCAGGCCCAGCACAGCCAGCAGGATGTCCAAAGAGAGCCAGCGCCCCCAGCTGGGGTTGAGCGCCAGCAGCGCCAGCTGGAAAGCCGCTGCCAGCAGGGCCAAGGCCTTGCCTGCCGGGCCAGAGACTAGGTCAACCAGCAGGCCGCGGCCGTGATCCGCGGCTGCCAGATAGAGGGCCAAGGGCGCGCAGGCCAGGGCGGTCCCCGCCAGCGTCAGGATGATCTTGGCGGGCGCCAGGTCCGCGCTTGCAAAATGGAAGGCTTGGCCCAGGCTCATGCCAAGCTCGGGCCCCATGGCCGGGCCCCAGGCCTTGGGGTTGCCGTGGAAGGCGCTGATGATGCTGAGCAGGCGACCAGGGCCGCAGGGCGCCAGGGCCAGCAGCGCCCATAACAGCGCGCTGGGGGCCAGCATCCATGCCAGCTGCCGCCTGCGCCAGCTCAAGGCCGGGTGAAGCAGCCTCAACAGCAGCAAGACGGCCGGGGCGGAGAAGAATAGCTCTTGCTGCAGGGCCGTGAGCAGCAGAAAGGCCAGGCTCAGGGCCCAAGCAGCGGGCGCTGGCTTGCCGCGGGAGCCGCGCCAGGCCAGCAGCCCGGCCCAGGCCAGCAGGACCAGCTCCTTGCCGCCGCGCTCCGGGGATTCCACCTGGAAGAGCAGGCCCGCGGGCGAGAGCAGGGCCAGCGCCAGCAGCATGGGCGCGGGCCGCGGCCGGCGCAGCAGCAGGATGCAGGCCAAGATGAGCGCCAGGGCGCAGAGGATCTGGGCCAGCACCACGGCATCCACCGGAGCCTGGCCGGCCCAGGCGGCCCAGGGGACGAGCAGGCTGCCAGCCAGGCCATCGCGCACCAGCCCTGCGCGGTAATTGACGAGCCATGCTGCCAGGCAGCTGAGATGCGGGACGAGGAAGAGCGCGGCCAGGCGCAAGAAGGCCCACAGCAGCAGCAGGGTGGCCAGCTCCAGCTGGCCAAAGCTGAGCCGGCTTGCGCCAAGGCGGCGCAAGGCTTGCGCGGGCGAGGGCTTTGCGCCGGCGCTCATGGCAGCATCCGGGTGGCGTGGAGCAGCGGAGGGGACGCCATCTTCAGCTCATGAAAGGGGTCATTCATGAAGAGCGCGTTGCACAAGGGGTGCATGCGCCATGCGCCCACATAGAGGATCAGCGAAACAATGAGCAGCAGCCAGGGCGCGCTTGGCCGCGCCTGGGCGGGGCTGGCGCTGCGCTGGTGGAGGGCGAGGAGGGCGAAGGCTGCCATCAGCAGGTCAATGGAGAGCCAGCGCCCCCAATCCGTGGTGCAGGTGAAGAGGACAGCCTGGCATAGGGCGAACGCCGCTGCCATGGCCCTGGCTTGCGGGCGCTGCCAAAGGCCCTTGAGCGCTTCACGGGCAGGGCCCTCCGCCCAGAGCCAGGCCAGCAGGGGCAGGCTGCCCAGCAGCAGGGTCATGGGCATGAAGGCCAGCCTAAAGGAGAGGTTGTTGGTGATGGCATCTTGGGCGGCCCAGCCCAGGCCATAGCGGAGATAGCCGATGGAGGAGTCAGCCCAATAGGCATAGCTCCCGTGGAATCGGCTGAGGATGAGGCGGAGCTGCTTCTCGCTGGAGGGGCCTTGCCAAGCGATGAGGGCCATGAGGGCCAGCGAGGGCGCGAGCGCCCAGAGCAGGCCCCTGAAGCCCCAGGGCTCCTCAGGGTCCAGCAGCATCAAGACAAGGATGGCGCCGGGGAAGAAGAAGAACAGGCCGTCATGCAGCAGGGCCAGGGCCAGCAAGCTGATGGCCAGGCCCGCGCGGCCCAGGGGCGGCCTTCGCTCTGCGGCCCGCCAAGCCAGCACCGCCACCCAGGCGATCAGGGCCACCTCCTTGCGGCCCCGGTCAATGTCCTCCAGCTGGAAGAAGAGAGCGGCAGGAGAGAGCAGAGCCAGGGCCAGCGCAAAAGGGGCGGGCTTGGGATGCCTGAGCAGGTGGATGGCCATCAGGATGATGAGCAGGTAAAAAGCCACTTGGATGCCGGCCACGGCCGACAAGGGGGAGTCGTTGAGCCATTCCGCGGCAGGGATGAGCAGGCTGCCGGCCAAGCCCCGTCGCACAAAGCCGCCATTGTAATTGATGAGCCAATCGCCCTGGGTCCAGGCTCGGCAGAAGGATATGATGGGGACCCATTCGGCGTACCAGGCTTCGGGCCGCGATGCGAGCATTGCCAGGCAGAGCAGGGCGCCAAAGAGCAGCATGGCAAGGAGCAGGGCCTGGCCCGGGCTGAGTGGAGCGCCGGCCAGGCGCCGGGCGGCCTGCAGGGATCTTTTGGCAAGGTTCATCCAGGCTCCTGGCTTTTAGGCGTTCTGAGCAAATAAAATAAAATGGGCGCGGCTGCTGCCGCGCCCATTTTGGTCCAGGCTCCATTGCCAGGTCAACGCTTGAATAGCGGGGTCCCCACCCAGGCGCCGGAGGCGGTGCCTCGGCTGGCACGGATGCGCAGGTAGGAAAGCCCCTCAGGGAGCTTGGCGAGCAGGCTGGAGGGAAGCAGTGCCTGTCCCCAGCCCTGGGGCCAGGAGCCCTGCAGGGTCCAGGCGCCTATCAAGGTATAGCCCGTGGAGTAGATGCGCAGCTCCAGCCGGTCAGCTGGCGCGCTCAGCTGGAGGCGCAGCTCCCCAGGGCCAGGATTGGGGAGCGGCACCACCTTGAGGATGCGCGGCGCGCCTGAAGCGGTGGGGGCGGCAGAGGTGGGCGAGGCGGTGAAGCTGGCCAGCGCAGAGCTGGTGGCCGTGGCTGAAGGCGTGGCCGTAAGCGTGGCAGAGGCCGTGAAGCTCAAGGCGGCCGTGGCTGTGCTGCTGAAGCTTGGCGTGGCGCTGGCTGTGGATGTGGGAGAGCCGCTGGCCGTGCTGCTGGGGCTGGGCGATGCGCTTAAGGTGCTGGTGCTGGAGGCGGTAGGGCTGGGGCTGGCAGAGGGGGTGCTGGTCTCAGTGGGGGACGCGCCCGTTGTGCCAGTGCTGCTGGCAGTGGGGCTGGCGGTTGGGGTGGCAGAATCGGTGGAGCTGGGGCCGCTGGTCACCGTGCTGGTGGCCGTGGAGCTGGCCGAAGCTGTTCTGCTGGCAGTGGCGGTGGAGCTGGGGCTGGGGGTGGCAGAATCGGTGGAGCTGGGGCCGCTGGTCACCGTGCTGGTGGCCGTAGAGCTGGCCGAAGCTGTTCTGCTGGCAGTGGGCGTGGAGCTGAGGGTGGTGGTGGAGCTAAAGGAGGCATTGGCGGTGCTGCTGGGCGTGGCAGTTCGGCTGGGGCTGGAGCTGGCGCTAGGGGTGATGGTGGAGCTAAAGGTGGCATTGACGGTGCTGCTGGGTGTGGCAGTTCGGCTGGGGCTGGCGGTGACGCTGGGGGTGATGGTGGAGCTAAAGGTGGCATTGGCCGTGGAGCTGGGAGTGGAGCTGCGCGTGGGCGTGATGGTGGAGGTGGCGCTGCCCGAGGGGCACTGCACTGCCACCACATTGGGATAGGCGGTGATGAAGTTGCCCCAGGAGGGGGTGATGGAAGCCTGGCAGTTGTTGGCGGAGTCGGTCCAGGCCCAGGGCAGGATGCCTGAGTAGCCGTTGTTCATCACCGCGATGGCCAGGGCTTGCTGGGCATTGGCGTTGCCAGCGATGCCGGAGGTGGCCCCGGTGTATTGAGAATTGGGGGTGCTGATGCTCTCGCCCACGAAGATGGGCTTGCCAGCGTCTGGGCTGCCGGTCTTGTACCAAGTGAGGGTGCTGGGCGCCACGGTGGTGGGGTCGTAATAAGGGACCATCCAGTCGTAGAAATGGGCGTCAAAGAAGTCCAGGCCCAGGCCCTGCCAGAAGTTGTAGTCTTTTCCGTTCCATTTGAGGCTGGCGCTGCCCACGCTGCAGGGCTGGTCAGCATTGGCGTGGATGGCTGTGGCCATGGCCTTGACGTAGGCCTGCAGATTGGCCAGCGAGTTCTGGCGGTAGCCAGAGGTGGCGCCGCCATTGTCCGAGGACTGGATGATCCATTCCGGCTCATTGATGATGTCGTAGCCGAAGACGCCCTGGTTGCCCTTGAGGGCCTGGCAGATGGGGACGACCGCATTGTTGATGAAGCTGTTGCGGGTGGTTGCGTTCGAGATCACATCATCGTGGGCCCAGCCCGTGTTGGCGGTGTTGCCCATGTCAAAGCTGGAGAAGCAGAAATAGAACTTCATGCCCTTGGCTGAAGCCCAGTTGGCCGCGGTGACCATGTTGGCGGCCCAGCCGGCCGGCAGCCCGGTGCAAGTGCTGCCATTGCCAGTGCCGCTCCAGGTGGGCGAGCTGCCGAAATCCGTGAAGACCCACCAGCGCACCACCCGCACGCCATCATTGTACATGGTGGTCAGGTCGCTCTGGTCCGTGGCCCAATTGGAGGCCCAATTGCTGTTGCTGAAGTCGGTGCCCCATTGGTTCCATGCAAAGTTGCAGCCCAAGGGCCATACCGTGCAGCCGTTCAGCCAGGGGATGCGGGTCTCTGCCTGGGCGCTCAAGGGAGTCAGCAAACAGGCTAAAGCTAAAGCCTTTAAGATCAGCTTCATGCAGACCTCTTGAAAGGGCTTTCACGATTCAGTAGGTGGATTATAGCCGACAAAAATCCTTTGGCCAGAGAAAACAGAAAGCGTTTTCTAAAGTGCGATCAAAGCACCATAAAATGGAACTTTTCTACGGTAAAGAAAAGGTAAGAGAGAATTTTAAACAAAAAAGGAGGGCCCTAAGGCCCTCCTTTTATTGGAATAGGGAGCTTAAAAATTCAGGTTCAAGCCAGCGCCCAAGCTCATGCCGCTGAAGTCAAAATCAGGGTACCCCAGGGCTGAGCCTTTATCGATGGAAAGGCTGGTCATCTTGGCCATGCGGTAGCCGCCTTCCAGCTCAACGGAGAGCGGCGAGAAGATATTGTATTTGAGCCGCACCAAGGCTTCACCGGTGAAATTGCCGGACGAGAGGTTGGCGCTGTAGCCGGGCGCAGCCAGCTCAGCCTTCATCCAGCCATAGCCGCCCCACACGCCGCCCGAGATGCCCAAGCCAGTCAAGGGCAGGCTCCAATCCGTGCTCAAGCCCAGCTCAGCCGAGGTCAGCGTGGGCTGGATGGTCGTCTGATGAAGCGGGCCATTCATCGTCCCCTGGCTGGCGGAGATGTATTCCACCCGCGGCCCTATCTTGATGAAGGGCATCAGGCTGAATCCCGCGTCCCCGCCCACATAATAGCCGCCATCGATCTTGGTGGAGCCGGCCGGCATCTTGGCGTTGAGGTCCGCCATGCCCACGGTGGTGTAGCCGCCGGCAAAATTCACGTCCAGCAAAGAGGCGGAGGCCGCCCCGGCCAGGCCCAGCAGGCAGCCCAGGGCTGCGATCTTGGTGGACTTCATGTTCTCCCCCTTGATGGGCGCGGCCCCAGCCGCGCGGTGCTGTGGTTGGAAGAGGTCAGGGCTCGCGGAACCAGACCGTGGCCAGCGGCGGCAGGGTGAAGAGCGCGCTGAAGGGCTGGCCATGGAAGGGGATGCTGTCGGCATTCACCCCGCCCAGGTTGCCGGTGTTGCTGCCATGGTAGGCCGCGCTGTCGCTGTTCAAGATCTCGCGCCAATAGCCGCCGCTGGGCAGGCCCATGCGGTAATCCAGGCGCACGGTGGGCGATAGGTTGCAGATGCAGGCCACGCGGCGGCAGCCCGGGGCCTGGCGGAAGAAGGCCACCACATTGTCGTCGGCGTTGTTGGCGTCAATCCACTGGAAGCCCTGGGGCTCGTGGTCCAGGCGCCACAGGGCCGGCTCCTCCTTGTACACCCGGTTGAGGTCGGCCATGAAGTTCTTGACCCCCTCATGGCCCCAGGCGCCGGCCTGGTGCCAGTCGAGGCTCTTGTTGTGGTCCCATTCCCCGTGCTGGGCGAACTCCCCGCCCATGAAGAGCAGCTTCTTGCCGGGGTGGGCCCACATGTAGCCGTAGAGCGCGCGCAGGTTGGCGAACTGCTGCCAGCTGTCGCCGGGCATCTTGGAGAGCAGGCTGCCCTTGCCATGCACCACCTCGTCATGCGAGAGGGGCAGGATGAAGTTCTCGCTCCAGGCGTAGAGCAGGCCAAAGGTCAGGTTGTTGTGGTGCCAGCGCCGGTAGATGGGGTCCTTGCTGAAGTAGGCCAGGGTGTCATGCATCCAGCCCATGTTCCACTTGAGCCCAAAGCCCAGCCCGCCCAGGTAGGTGGGCCGGCTGACGCCGGGCCAGGCCGTGCTCTCCTCGGCGATCATCAGCACGCCCGGGTTGGCGGCGTGGCAGACCGCGTTGAGCTCTTGCATGAAGCGCACGGCATCCAGGTTCTCGCGGCCGCCGAACTTGTTGGGGATCCACTGGCCCTCTTTGCGGCTGTAGTCCAGGTAGAGCATGCTGGCCACGGCATCCAGCCGCAGGCCGTCGAAGTGGCATTCCTTGAGCCAGTACTCGGCGCTGGCCAGCAGGAAGTTGCGCACCTCGTTGCGGCCGTAGTTGAAGATGTAGGTGCCCCAGTCCGGATGCTCGCCCTGGCGGGGGTCCAGGTGCTCATAGAGGGCGGTGCCGTCAAAGCGGGCCAGCGCCCATTCGTCCTTGGGGAAGTGGGCCGGCACCCAGTCCAGGATGACCCCGATGCCGGCCTGGTGCAGGGCATCCACCAGGGCCCGCAGGTCGTCGGGCGAGCCGTGGCGGGCGGTGGGCGCGAAGTAGCTGCTCACCTGGTAGCCCCAGCTGCCGCCAAAGGGATGCTCCATCACCGGCAGCAGCTCCACGTGGGTGAAGCCCAGCCATTTCAGGTAGCTGGGCAGCTGCTCGGCCAGCTCCAGGTAGGTCAGGGGGCGGCTGCCCTCCTCGGGCTTGGTGCGCCAGCTGGCCAGATGCATCTCATAGACGGAGATGGGCTTGGCCAGGGGCGCCCCTTGGCCGCGCTCCTTCAGCCAGGCCTGGTCCTGCCACTGGTGGCTGGGCTCCCAGACCACGGCCGCGGTCTTGGGCGGGCATTCGGTGCGCCGCGCAAAGGGGTCTATCTTGAGCGCGCTGCTGCCGTCCGCGTGGTGCACCTCGAACTTGTAGAGCGCGCCCTCGGGCAGGTCGGGGACAAAGAGCTCCCAGATGCCGCTGCCGCCCATGTTGCGCATGGGGTTGAGGCGGCCATCCCACTGGTTGAAGTCGCCCACCACCGACACGCCGCGGGCCGCCGGGGCCCACACCGCGAAGCTCACGCCGCGGGCCCCGCCCAAGTCGATGCGGTGCGCGCCCAGACGGCGGTAGAGCTCCTCATGGCGGCCCTCGCGGGCCAGGTACACATCCAGCTCGCCCAGGGTGGGCATAAAGGCATAGGGGTCGCGGTAGTCGAAGCGATGCCCGTCCGCGGTGGTGACCTCCAGGCGGTAGCTGAACTGGCTGCCCTTGGGGAGCAGGCAGGCGAAGAAGCCGGCGGGCTTCTCAGCGGCCATGGCCACCGGCTTGCCAGCGGCGGGCAGCAGGCGCATGCTGGCGGCATCAGGCCGGAAGGCGCGGAAGACCACGCCCGCGGGGCAGGGATGCATGCCCAGCAGGGTGTGGGGGTCGTGGTGCGAGAGGGAGACCAGCCGCATCATCTCTTCATGGTTGTTGCCGGGGATCACGGCTTCGGTCATGGCAGGCCCAAAGGGAGGGGGAGCAGGGAAGATGGAGCTCGCTCCCTTGATTGTAGGCCTCGCGCGCACTCGCGGCAAGCGGCTTCATCGGGCGCCACTGCGCCCGATGCAAGTGGCCCATTAAAAGAACAGCCCACGCCTTGCGGCATGGGCTGTTCTGCTGGGCCACCGGGGCGGTCAAGCTGCCCCGGCTCGCTGGCCGGAAGCCAGCGGCTTAGTACTGGAACAGCATCTCGCGGTACTTGGGCAGCGGCCAGGCGCTGTCGTCCACATAGCCTTCCAGCGTGTCCACGATGCGCCGCACCTTGAGCGTGCTGGGGATGACCTCCTCCTTGAAGCAGGTGGCCACCTTGCTCAGGCTCGACTCGCCGTTGGCCTTGCTGATCAGGCCCTCCAGCTCATTGAGGGCGTCCACCAGCTCGCTCCCCAGCTGGGCCACGCGGTCCAGCAGGGCGATCTGGCCGCGCTGGGCGCTGCCCGCCGCGCTCTTGGTGGCGGCGATGGCGGTGGCCAGGCGCTCCTGGTAGCCGATGGCCACCGGGAGGATCATGTTGCGGGCGATGTCCAGCGCCGCGTTGGCCTCGATGTTCTGCACCTTCACATAGCGCTCCCAGCCGATCTCCTCGCGGCTGTCATACTCGCGGGGCGAGAGCACCTTGTGCTTGGCGAAGAGCTTCTTGTACTCCGGCTTCTCCATGGCGTGCTGGGCCTCGATGGTGCTCACCAAGTTGGGGAGCCCACGCTTGGCCGCCTCGGCGTGCCATTCCTTGCTGTAGCCGTTGCCGTTGAAGATCACCCGCTTGTGGGCCTTGATCAGGCGCTGCAGGATGGAAGCCAGGGCGGCGTTGAAGCTGCCCTTGGCCTTCTCCAGCTGGCTGGCGATGCTCTCCAGCTCCTCGGCCACGATGGTGTTGAGGATGGTGTTGGGCCAGTGGCACATGGCCGTGGAGCCCACCGCGCGGAACTCGAACTTGTTGCCGGTGAAGGCGAAGGGCGAGGTGCGGTTGCGGTCGGTGGCGTCCATGGGCAGCGGGGGCAAAATGCTCACGCCCAGCTGCATGGTGCCGCCCTTCTTGCTGTGCTTGGCAGCGCCCTTCTCCAGCTGGTTGACGATGTCCTGCAGCTGCTCGCCCAGGAAGATGGAGATGATGGCCGGCGGGGCCTCGTTGGCGCCCAGGCGGTGGTCGTTGCCCGGGCCGCTGACGCCGATGCGCAGCAGCTCGGCGTACTTGTCCACGGCCGCGATGGTGGCCACCAGGAAGGTCAGGAACTGGGCGTTCTCATGCGGGGTGTTGCCCGGCTCCAGCAGGTTCTCGCCGTCGTCGGTGGCCATGGACCAGTTGTTGTGCTTGCCGCTGCCGTTGATGCCGGCAAAGGGCTTCTCATGCAGCAGGCACACCAGCCCGTGGCGCAGGGCCACGCGCTTCATGGTCTCCATCACCACCGCGTTGTGGTCGGCTCCCACCGTGCTGCGCTCGAACATGGGCGCCAGCTCGAACTGGGCCGGGGCCACCTCGTTGTGACGGGTCTTGGCCGGGATGCCCAGGCGGTACAGCTCGCGGTCCAGGTCCATCATGTAGTCGAGGATGCGCTCCTTGACCGGGGCGAAGTAGTGGTCCTCCAGCTCCTGGCCGCGGAAGGGCGCCGCGCCGAACAGCGTGCGGCCCGTGGCGATCAGGTCTGGCCGCTGCTCAAAGTAGCGGCGGTCGATCAAGAAGTATTCCTGCTCGGGGCCCAAGGTGGTGAACACGCGCTTGCTGGCCTTGTTGCCGAAGAGCCTGAGCACCCGCATGGCCTGGAGGCTCAGGGCCTGCTGGCTGCGCAGGAGAGGGGTCTTGTGATCCAGGGCCTCCTCGGTGTAGCTGACGAAGGCCGTGGGGATGGTCAGGGTCATGCCGTTCTTGTTCTCCTGCAAAAAGGCAGGGCTGGAGGGGTCCCAGGCCGTGTAGCCGCGGGCCTCAAAGGTGGCGCGGATGCCGCCCGAGGGGAAGCTGGAGGCGTCCGGCTCGCCCTTGACCAGGGCCTTGCCGTTGAACTCCATGATGACGCCCTCATCGCCCGCGCCGATGGGCACGATGAAGCTGTCGTGCTTCTCGGCCGACAGGCCGGTCATGGGCACGAACCAGTGGGTGTAGTGGCTGGCGCCGTGGTCCAGCGACCATTCCTTCATGCCCTGGGCCACCTGGTCGGCGATGCTGGCATCCAGCGGGTCGCCGGAGACGATGGTGGCGCGCAGCTTCTTGTACACGTCCTTGCTCAGGTATTCCTTCTGGGCCTTCTCGCCGAAGACCAGGCTGCCGTAGATGGCCTCGGCGGGCGAGCCCTTGTAATCCTCGCAGGATGTCTTCTCATTGCCCAGGTTCAGGGCGATCTTGTTGCGGGTGCTCGACATGGTGCTCCTCGCTCAGTTGGGAAAGCCGGGGGCCTTGCTTGGCCGCGCCGGATGGTTGGGACAGGGGGCTTGGGCGGCATCTCGCCCGCCCGATTGCTCCGCGCCGGGGTGTGGGGTGCAGGGTGCCTGGTTAGCGATCACCTCGCCTTTCTGCAAGACCAGCCGTCCCCCCACGGGCGCTGGCGGTTACAAAATTGTCCTGTGACTATCATCAATACAAAAAAACGCGGCCCGCGCCCAGCGGGATTTTGCGCGCCTCAAATTAGCGCCTTGACAAGGGATTAAACTTTTGCTTGCTCAGCCAGCCGCAGGGCGCGCAGGCGCTCGGGCACCGGGGGGTGGGAGTAGTGGAAGGCCACCAGCAGGGGATGCGGCACCGGGTTGCCCAGGCTGCTCTTGTGCAGGCCGGCCAGGGCCTGGCACAGCGGCTCGGCGCCGCAGGCCCCCTGCGCGAAGGCATCGGCCTGGTATTCCCAGCGCCGCGAGAGGGCGGCGCTGAGCGGGGAGAGCCAATAGAGCAGGCTGGGCCCCAGCACGGCCAGGGCCAGCAGGGCCCAGGCCAGGCCCGCCTGCCCGATGCCCAGAGGGGCGCAGCGCAGGCTGAGCCAGTGCGCGGCATAGGCCAGCCCCAGGGTGCCGGCCAGGGACAGGGCCAGGCCCTGCAGGGTGTGGCCGCGCTTGCTGTGGCCTATCTCGTGCGCCAGCACCGCCGCGGTCTGCTCCGGGGCCAGCTGCTCCACCAGGGTGTCGAAGAGCACGATGCGGCGGAAGCGGCCGAAGCCGGTGAAGAAGGCGTTGGCGTGGCTGCTGCGCCGGCTCCCGTCCATGACGAAGAGGCCGGCCACGCCGAAGCCGGTGCGGCTTGCCAGGCCCAGCAGCTGCTCTTTGAGCGGCCCCTCGGGCAGGGGGGTGAAGCGGTTGAAGAGGGGCATGATGAAGCGCGGCCAAGCCAGCATCAAGAAGACCTGGACCAGGGCCAGGAAGCCGAAGCCCCACAGCCACCAAGACTGGCCCAGCCCCTGCGCCAGGGCCAGCAGGGCCCAGAGCACCAGAAAGCCCAGGCCCGCGGCCAGGGCCAGGCCCTTGAGCTTGTCGGCCAGCCATAGGCTGGGCCGGCTCTTGTTAAAGCCGTGCCGCTGCTCCACGCCGAACTGGCGCGCATAGTCCAGCGGCCAGTCCAGCAGGCTCAGGGCCAGCAGGGGCAGCAGCACAAAGAGTGCCAGGCCCGCCAGGCCGTGGCTGCTGGCCAGGGCCAGCGCCCAAGCCAGAGTGCCGTCCCAGGCCAGGCAGAGCAGGGCCAGCACCCCCAGCAGGCTCAGGCCTTGGCTGGCCAGGGCCAGGCAGTTCTTGTCCGCGGCGTAGTCGATGGCTTTGGCGTAGTCTTGGGCGCTGAAGAGCCCCTGCAAATGGCTGGGCATGCTGGCGCGCAGGCGCTCTTGATGGCGGCCCTGGATGAGGAGCAGCAGGGCTTCAAAGCCGTGCTGGATAAGCACCAGCAGCAGGCAGGCCAGGGCCAGGTTCATGGGGCTCCAAGAGCGGGGGGCAGGGGATGGCTTGCGCCAAGAGCCGAGGAGGCTTCGGCGTCCTCAGGCAGCAGGGCCCGCAGATGCTGCCAGGCTTGGCGGGCTTGCGCGGGCCAGCCTTGGCGGGCCAGCAGGCGCGCCAGCACCCGCCAGGCGCTGCTGTCCTTGGGGTCCGTGGCCAGGGCCTGGCGCAGGCAGGCCAGGGCTTGGGCCGCGCGGCCTTGGCCTGCCAGGCTCTCGGCCTGGGCCGCGCCATCGCTTAAGACCTCCAGCAGGCGGGCCGGCTTGGCCGCGGGCCCGGCCACAGCCGCGGCTGGCGGGAGGCTGGGCAGGGCCGGCTCAGCCTCCACCGGCGGCGGGCTCAAGAGCAGCTCGAGCAGGCCGGGGTCCAGGGCCAAGCCCTGCTTGCCGGGCGCGGCCCAGCGATAGGCGAGCGTGAAGCGCTGGGTGGCATCGAAATAAGGGTCCGGCACCCAGGCATAGTCCATGCTGAAATCGCCTAGCTGCAGGCCGGCCCCGGCGCTGGGCAGGCCGCTGCTCTGCAGGGCCTGGCCCTGGCTCCAGGCCTGATGGTAGCCGAGGCGCAGGGACCAGCCTTGCAGGCGGTATTCCAGGCCGGCCTGCCAGTCGCCCTCCTGGCTGTTGCGCACATCCAGGCTGGCCAGGCCCAGGATGGAACCAGCATGGATGTCGGCCTTTGCCAAAGCCACGCCGGCCTGGCTGACCCAGGCCTGGCTGGCATCGCTGGCCGGGCCGCCCAGGCCCTGCAGGCTGGCGCCAAAGCAGAGCCAGGGCTTGGGCAGCCACTGGCCGCCCAGGCCAAAGCCCAAGCCCAGGGCCTGGCTGTCCAGGGTGCCCATCTCGGTCATGCGCAGGGCCATGCCGCAGCCCAGGTCCTCGGCCAGGGGGAAGCCCCAGCCGGCCTGAAAGCGCGCCTCTGAGGCGCTGAAGTCCTGCGTGGCCGCGCCGCTTGAGTCGCGGCCATCCAGCTTGCCGTAGTCCACAAAGTCGGCGGCCAGGCTGGCCCCGCCCCAGCGCGGCTGCAGGGGCAGGTCCAGGCGCAGGGCCTCCTGATGGGTGTCCAAGAAGGATTGGTTGTGGGTGAGCAACAGGCCGCCCTCATCCAGGCCGGCTAGGCCGGCGGGGTTGCTGTCCAGGCTGTCGGCGCTGGCGCTCACCGCCACCATGGCCCCGGCCAGGGCGCTCGCCCGCGCGCCAGGGTCTTGCAGCTGCAGGGGGTAGCTCTCGCTGGATGAGGGGGCCAGGCCCAGGCCCTTGAGGGCCGGGGCCAGGGCCAGGGCCAGCAGCAGCGCCAGGGAGGCCGGCCTTTGCATCAGCGGTACACCGCCAGCTTGCCCCACACCGTGCTCAGGCTGGGGCTGGCATCGGCCTGCACCTGGGCGCGCCAGTAGTAGACGCCGCGCGCCAGGGCCCGCAGGTCCAGGCCCAAAGTCTGGGTGACGCCAGCTGCCGAGCCCTGCGCGCTCTGGCTGCCCAGCAAGCGGCCCGCGCTGTTGAAGAGGCTCAAGGTGAGCGTGGCGGGCGCATCCGGCACCCAGCGCAGATGCGCCTGGCCGCCGGTGACAGGATTCGGGTAGAGGTCAAAGGCCTGGCAGGCTGCCGCGCCGGGCAGCAGGGACAGCAGCAGTACCAGGGTCAATGCGCGAAAGGGCATGCAGGCTCCGGGCATGGGATGGGCCATTTTGCACCGGAGGGCGCCAAGAGGACACAAAAAAACCCCGGCAAAGATGCCGGGGCTTTTTGCGCTCTTGGGGGCGCTCAAGGCAGGCCGCCCACCCGCACCCAGCGCTGGCTGCTGCCTTGGCTGGTCTTGAGCACGATGCAGTAGCGGCCGGCTTTGCCTGGGTCGGGCCAGGCGAAGCTGTGGCTGCCGCTAGCCAGGCTAGCCTGGTTGAGCCAGGACAGCACGCGGCCCTGGCTGTCCACAACGCTCAGCTGGGCCAGGCCGGGCTTTGCCAGCTCCACCTGGATGGTGAAGCCCTTGCCGGGCTCGGCATGCACCTGGAGCAGGCTGGCCAGGCCGCGCAGCGCCGGCTGGGCAGGCAGGCGCTGGCCAGGGGCCAGGCCGGCCTGGGGCGCCTCATAGCGGTAGCCAGCGCCTGCCTGGGTCACCAGCGCAAGCGGCTCTTCGCCTGCTTGATGGGATGAGGCGGTCCAGAGCCCTAGGCCCAGCAGCAGGGCCGCGCCGCCGCCCCACAGCCAGGCCTTGGCCAGCCGCCGCGGCGGGCGCGGCTCGGCCAGGCCGGCTTGCTGCCAAGCCTCGGCCATGCGGCTGGCGAAGCGCTGGCTTGAGCCGATGCTGGCATCGATCTCCTGCGCCAGCTGCTGGTCCTCGGCCTCGCTCAGGTCGCGCTCGAAAAAAGCGTCGATCATGGAAGGCTGGTTCATGGCTTGCCTCCATCCTCATTCAACAGGCTGGCCCGCAGGGCCTCGCGGCAGCGGGAGAGCCGTGACATCACGGTGCCGATGGGCATGCGCATGGCCTTGGCGATGGCCGCGTAGGCCTGGCCCTTGAGCTCGCGGCGCTCCAGGATGCTGTGGCAGGGCTCGCCCAGCCCGCTGAGATGGCGCTGGATGACCCGGGCCAGGGCGCGGGCCTCGTCCTGCTGGCCCTGGATCTGGTGGCGCCGCTGGGCCAGGCCCTGGGCCGCCAGCTCCAGGTCCTGCTGCTGGGCGAAGAGCAGGCGCTTGCGCTTGCGCAGGCGGTCAAAGCAGAGGTTGACGCAGATGTGGTTGAGCCAGGTGGAAAGGCTGGCCTGAAAGCGGAATTCCGCCAGCGCGTCAAAGCCCTTGATGAAGGTGTCCTGCACCGCATCCTCAATCTCCGGGTCCGCGGCGCCCAAGAAGTGGGCGGCCGTGACATAGAGCTTGCGGTAGCACTGGTGGTAGAGCCGCTCCTTGGCCGCTTCGTCGCCCGCCAAGATGGCAGCCGCCATTTGCCTGTCGTCCACAGCATCCCCTTGCGTTTGGACGCCTGGGCCGGGCTGTTTATTCCGCCCGCTTTTGCCCCGCCTGGCGCCGCTTGGCCTTATAATATAGGAAAACCCTGGAGGACTGCCATGCCCGAATTCATCCACAGCTTTTGGATGGCCTTTGTGCCGCTGTTCGTGGCCATTGACGCCATCGGCGTGCTGCCCATCTACCTTGGCCTGGCCGAGGGCGTGGACCAGCCCACCCGCAACCGGGTCATCGGCCAGGCCCTGGGCACGGCCCTGCTCCTGTGCGCGCTGTTCCTCTTCCTGGGCCAGGCGGTCTTCCACCTGCTGGGCATCACCCTCTATGACTTCATGGTGGCCGGCGGGGCCGTGCTCTTCGCCATCTCCATCCGCGACCTCTTGAGCGCGGGCGGCCGCCATGGCCGCACCCCGGAGGGCTTTGGCGTGGTGCCCCTGGGCACCCCGCTCATCGCCGGCCCGGCCATGCTCACCACCACCCTGATGATGGCCGGCAGCCTGGGCACCGGCATCACCTTCGCGGCCACCCTGGCCAACCTGCTGCTCACCGGCCTGGCCTTTGCCTTTGGCGGCAAGATATTCAAGGTGCTTGGGTCGGACGGCGCCCGCGCCGCCAGCAAGGTCAGCCACCTTCTGCTGGCCGCCATCGCGGTGATGATGGTGCGCAAGGGCCTCACCGGCATCTTGGGGCACTGAGGCGTCAGCCTCGGCCGTCCTGAATTCAGCCATTCAGCCCCTGAACTGGGCTTTGACAGCCTGCCCGCATCCTGCTAGATTGGCCAGCATCCCCATCCTTTGAATGGAGGCTCCATGCGCAAGCGCCTTTTTCTGCCCCTGGGCCTGCTGGCCCTGGCCGGGCTCTTCACTGCCTGCTCTGGCAAGCGGGACGATTCCGTGATCCGCGTGGGCGAGTTCAGCTCGCTCACTGGCAGCGAAGCCACCTTTGGCATCAGCACCCATGAGGCCCTCACCCTGGCCATTGACCAGGCCAATGCTGCGGGCGGGGTGAACGGCAAGAAGCTGCAGCTCATCACCCTGGACAACCAGGGCAAGCCGGATGAGACCGTGGTGGCGGTCACCCGCCTCATCAACCAGGACAAGGTGCACGCCATCATCGGCGAGGTGGCCAGCTCGCGCAGCCTGGCCGCGGCGCCCATCTGCCAGGCGGCCAAGGTGCCCATGATCAGCCCGGCCAGCACCAACGTGGCGGTGACCGAGAAGGGCGACTACATCTTCCGCGCTTGCTTCATCGACCCCTTCCAGGGCAAGGTGATGGCCGACTACGCCTTCAACGCGCTCAAGCTGCGCCGGGCCGCCATCTTGCGCGACCTCAAGAGCGACTACAGCATGGGCCTGAGCGACGTGTTCAAGGCCCGCTTCACGCAGCTGGGCGGCCAGGTGGTGGCTGAGGATTCCTACAGCGGCGGCGACATGGACTTCAAGGCCCAGCTCACCAACATCCGCGCCAAGGCCCCGCAGATCATCTACTGCCCGGGCTACTACACCGAGGTGGGCCTCATCGCCAAGCAGGCCCGCGCCCTGGGCATCAATGAGCCGCTGGCCGGCGGCGACGGCTATGACAGCCCCAAGCTGGCGGAGATCGCGGGCGCGGCCGCCCTGGAGGGCTACTATTACAGCAACCATTACACCCCGGAGAGCGATGACCCGCGGGTGCAGGGCTTTGTGAAGCAGTATGTGGAGCGCTGGCATCATGTGCCGGACGCCCTGGCGGCCCTGGGCTATGACGCTGGCGGCATGCTGGTGGAGGCCCTCAAGCGCAGCAAGAGCCTCAATGGCCCGGACCTGCGCGATGCCATCGCCGCCACCAAGGCCTACCCCGGCGTCACCGGCGACATCACCCTGGATGAGCACCGCAACCCCAGCAAGAGCGCGGTGGTGCTCAAGATCACGGGCGGCAAGGCGCGCTTCGTGGCCACGGTCAAGCCCTGACTCCCCTTTAAGCGAGGCATCCCATGGTCCAGCCCAAGAAGCGCGTCACCATCCTGGACATCGCCAAGGCCGTGGGCGTGACCGACGGCACGGTCAGCCGCGCGCTCAGCAACGACCCCCGCGTGCGGCCTGAGACGCGCGAGCGGGTGACCGAGGCGGCGCGGGCCCTGGGCTACCGGCCCAACCTGGCGGCCCGCTACTTCAAGCAGGGCCAGACCCGCACCTTGGGCGTCATCCTCGAGTCTGGCTACTGGTTCTTCTACAACCCCTACTTCGGCCGGCTGGTGGCGGGCCTGGCGGACGCGGCGCGCGAGAACGACCGGCGGCTCACCTTCTTCTTCCCGGAGATTGAGCCGGCCGCGGACCACAACCCGGCCCATGACGTGGTGCGGCCGCGCGGCCTGGACGAGGTCTTTGACGGCCGGGTGGACGGCGCGGTGATGTTCGCCGGCCGCAAGCTGAGCCCCGAGACCCTGCGCGAGCTGGCCGAGGCGCCGGTGCCGGTGGTGCTGGCCAACACCAACCTTCCGGTCCCTGGCTTCTTTCAGCTGGTCTCGGGCGCCGGGCAGCGGGCCAAGGCCGCGGCCCTGGCCCTGCTGGACCAGGGCCACCGCAAGATAGGCATGGTGGCCCTCTACACCGACACCCCCTATGAGTGGGCCTGCCTCAAGGGCCTGCAAGAGGCGCACGATGCGCGCAGCCTGGATTTCCTGGCCAGCCAGATCGTGGCCCTGGACCATTGGGACAATTTGAACCCCGAGGCCATCACCGCCGCGCTGGACAAGCTGCTGGCCCAGGGCGTCACCGGCATCATCTTCTCGGATGCCGGCCAGGCCGTGCTGGGCCAGGAATTGCTCAAGGCCCGGGGCGTGCGGGTTCCGCACGACCTCTCCCTGCTTGCCTTTGGCCCTCTGCCGCCCGTGGCCCGCTTGCAGCAGCCGGCTGTCACCCTGTTCAATGCCGACCTCATCGGCGCAGGCCGCGAGCTGTATGCCATGATGAAGGAAGCCGGCGAGCAGAAAGAGCCGCGCAGCTTCGAGATCCAATGGAGCCTGAGCGAGGGCGGCACCTTGGCCCCTCCCAAGCGCGCTTAGAGGTCCTGAAGCGCGCTTCAAAGGCTCCAGGCTTTTACCGAAACTATGTATCGTCAGCCGTGGCCGGAGGGTATACTTGCTTTGTCGTTCAAACGTCTGAAAAGCCTGGAGCAGCCATGCGAATTTTTATCTTCCTATTTATAGCACTGAGCCAGGCTGGCTTTGCCGCAATCACGCCCACGGTGCGCGTGGATCAGATCGGCTATCTCACCAATGAGACCAAGCTGGGGATGATCGTATCTGCTCCCACAGGCAATGTGGATGTGCGGCGGGCCTCGGACAGCGTGTCAGTGCTGAATGTGGCTGCTGGCGCGGGCGCGGCAGACACGGCCTCGGGCGACACGGTGCGCATCGTCGATTTCAGCAGCATCACCACCACCGGCAGCTATTTCCTGGATGTGCCGGGCGTGGGCCAAAGCTTCAATTTCAACATCAGCCCCAACAATTTCAACGCCACCTGGCGCACGGCCATGCGCGGCTTTCATGTGCAGCGCTGCGGCACGGCCGTGGACATGTCCCCTGATTTCCCGGCCTACACCCATGCCGCCTGCCATCTGCCGGATGCCAACTTTGATGCCTCTTCCGGCAAGACTGGCAGCAAGCCGGCCACCATGGGCTGGCACGATGCGGGCGACTATGGCAAGTACACCACCAATGCCGCCATCGCGGTGGGTGAGCTGCTCTGGTGCTATGAGCACTATGGCAGCACCGTGGCCGGGGTGAACCTGAACATCCCGGAATCCGGCAATGGCACGCCCGACATCCTCAACGAGGTCAAGTGGGAGCTGGACTGGATGCTGACCATGCAGGACAGCGATGGCGGGGTCTGGCAGAAGCTGACCAGCACGGGCTTCGGCTCCTTTGTGCTGCCTGAGAATGACGACGCCAGCTCGCCCCGCGTGATCATCGGCACGGGCAGCAGCCCCTACAAGAACAGCTCCTCCACCGGCGGCTTTGCCGCGGTGATGGCCATCGCCGCCCGCGACTATCAGCCCTACAACCCCACCTACGCCGCCACCTGCTTGAGCGCCGCCGCCGCCGCGTACGCCTGGGTGAAGGCCAACCCCAATGTCAATTCCGTGAACCCCACTGGCATCACCACCGGCGAATACGGCGGGGTGCTGCCCAGCTACCAGCTGTGGGCCGCGGCCGAGCTCTTGCGCACCACGGGCAACACAAGCTACAGGACAGACTTTGAGAACACCAAGGGCGCCACGCCCTATGTCACTGGCGTGCAGGACTGGACCAACGTGCAGAACCTGGCCATGTGGGCTTATGCCCAGTCTTCAAGCGCCACCACAGCCACGGTCACGCAGATCATCAGCGACACGGTCACGGATGCCAATGGCCTGCTGACCAACCGCGCCAGCAACGGCTACCGCCACAGCCTGGCGGCCAATGGCTACATCTGGGGCAGCAATGGCGTGGCCTGCAACTCGGGCCTGCTGCTGCTGATGGCCAACCGCCTCTCGCCCAACCCCAATTATGTGCAGGCGGCCATGGATGACATCCACTACATCCTGGGCCGCAACTGCTGGGACATCAGCTGGGTGACCCAGGTGGGCACCAGCGCCTTCCTGCATCCGCACCACCGTCCCAGCGGCTCGCCAGAGTATGTCAACATGGCGCCCTGGCCGGGCCTGATGTCGGGCGGCCCCAACCAGAACGACAACGATGGGGTCATCAACAACATCCCCAAGAGCCCGCCCATGAAGCGCTGGGCGGATGTCACGCTGGCTTATGCCGCCAACGAGATAGCGCTCAACTGGCAGGCGCCCTTGGTCTATGTCTTGGCAGCTTGCATGCCGACCCCGTCCGCCACGCCCACGCCTTCCGTCACGCCTTCGCGCACCGCGACAAAGACAGCCACGCCCTCGCCTTCAGCCAGCGCCACGGCCACCAGCAGTGCCACGGCCAGCCCCAGCTTTAGCGCCACGCCCACGGCCAGCTGCACTGCAAGCCCCAGCAGCAGCAGGACCGCCACGCCCACCCCCAGCTTCAGCCCCAGCGCCACTGCCAGCGCATCGCCCAGCTCTAGCGCCAGCCCCAGCCCCACGCTGAGCGTGTCGGCCACGCGCACAGGCACCCTCACCAACACCCCTGGCGCTTCTCCCACCAGCAGCGTCACGCCCAGCGCATCTCCCAGCGCTTCGCCCACTTCCACTGGCACAGGCAGCAGCTCAGCCACGCCCTCTGCCTCGGCCACGCCTTCGGCCACTGCCTCCTTTAGCAGCACCGCCACGGGCACAGCCACGCCCACGCCTAGTGAGACCAGCAGCATCACCCCTGGGCCCAGCCCCAGCGCTTCACCTACGGCTTCCGCCAGCCCCAGCAGCTCGGCCACGCCCAGCCCGACCAGCAGCATCACGCCCGGGCTCAGCCCCACAAGCTCATCCACAGCCACGGCAACGCCCACACCCTCTGACTCGCCCACGCCCTCGGCAGAGCCCAGCAGCAGCGCCTCTGCCACGGTCCTGGCGCTCTCCAGCCCGGTCCATATCCTCAAGGTGCTGGGCTTCCCCAACCCCCAGCCCGGCATGGGCCATGTGGGAGTGGCGGTGCAGCTCTTGGGCAGCCCGCAGAGCGTGATGGTGAAGGTCTACACCCGCAACCTGGTGCTGGCCGCGGCAGGCCTGGTCTCGGGCGGCTTGCGGCCAGGCTGGAACATCATCAGCATCCCGGTGGCAGCCCTGCCGGGAGGCACCTACTTTGTGCTCTTGAGCGCTGAGGGCGGCGGGGGCAAGGACGTCTCCAAGCCCGCGGCCCTGGTGGTGCGGCCCTGAGGCGCGGGCAGGCCCTGGCCCCACAAAGAAGGCGCGGATGCCCCGCGCCTTCTTTGTGTTTAAAGCCCGGGCGACTCTGTCGTAGAATGGCCCATCATGGATGAGCTCCTTCAGCATATCGTCAACGGCGTCAGCTTGGGCAGCATCTATGCCCTGGTGGCCCTGGGCTACACCCTAGTCTACGGCAACCTGCGCCTGATCAACTTCGCGCATGGCGACATCTTCATGGCCGGGGCCTTTGCCGCGCTCTTCGCCAGCGCCGGCATCTCGCTGGCCATCGGGCCCGGGCTGGCCCATCTGCTGCTGGTGCTGCTGGCCGCCATGCTGGCCGCCGGGCTCTTGGGCCTGGCCATCGAGCGGCTTGCCTACCGGCCCCTGCGCAAGGCGCCGCGGGTGAACCTGCTGATGACCGCGGTGGGGGTGAGCCTGCTCTTGGAGAACCTGGCCCAGGTGCTCTTTGGCGCCACGCCCCGTGTCTTCCCCACCGTGCTGAAGGAGGAGGCCTGGCTGCGCTTGAGCCGCGACATCAGCGTCAGCAACATCCAGGTGGCGGTGCTGGCGGTGTCGCTGGGGCTGATGCTCTTCTTGGAATGGCTGGTGCGGGCCACGGCCCTGGGCCGGGCCATGCGGGCGGTGTCCTTCAGCCATGAGCTGGCGGCCCTGATGGGCGTGCCGGTGGACCGCGTCATCGCGCTGACCTTCTGCCTGGGCAGCTCGCTTGCCGCCGCGGCTGGCGTGCTGGTGGGCATCAGCTACCCCCGCGTGGACCCGCTGATGGGCGTGCTGGTGGGGCTCAAGGCCTTTGTGGCGGCGGTGCTGGGCGGCATCGGCGACATCCGCGGGGCCGTGGCCGGCGGCCTGCTGCTGGGCCTGGCGGAGGAGCTGGTGGCCGGCTATGTGAGCACCAGCTACCGCGATGCCCTGGCCTTCAGCCTGCTCATCCTGGTGCTGCTGGTCAAGCCCGCGGGATTGCTGGGCCGCGCCGCGCCGGAGAAGGTATGAGGCGGCATCCCAACAGCCTGGCCCTGCTCGCCCTGCTGGCCGCGGCCTGCCTGGCCCAAGGGGCCTACGCCCTGCTGCCCGCCTACCCGGCCACCATCCTCATGCTCTGCCTCATCAACGCCAGCCTGGCCACCTCGCTCAACCTGGTCAACGGTCTGGCCGGCCAGTTCTCGCTGGGCCATGCCGGCTTCATGGCCATCGGCGCCTATGTGGCGGCCAGCATCACCACCCCGGGGGTGGACCTGCTGGGCCTGGCGGGCGGGGCCCTGGCCCAGGGCGCGCTGGCCCAGCAGGCCCTCTTCGCGCTGGCCCTGCTGGCCGCGGGCCTGGCCGCCGGGCTGGCCGGCTACCTGGTGGGGCTGCCCAGCCTGCGCCTGCGCGGCGACTACCTGGCCATCGTGACCCTGGGCTTCGGCGAGATCATCCGCGTGCTCATCCTCAATATCCCGGCCGTGGGCGGGCCCCGCGGCCTTTCCGGGGTGCCCGCCTATTCCACGGCCTTCGCGGCCGCGCTCTTCCTGGGGGCCCTGGTGCTGGGCATCAGCCGCCTGGTGGGCACGAGCCATGGCCGCGCCCTGCTGGCCGTGCGGGCCGATGAGGTGGCCGCGGCGGCGCTGGGCAGCTCCCCCACCCGCTTCAAGGTGGCGGCCTTCACGGCCTCGGCCGCGGCCGGCGGGGTGGCCGGCGGCCTGCTGGCCCACGCCATGATGTACATCAACCCCTCCAGCTTCACCTTCATGCGCTCGGTGGAGGTGGTGGTGATGGTGGTGCTGGGCGGCGCGGGCAGCATCAGCGGCGGCATCTTGGCGGCCGTGCTGCTCACCATCCTGCCCGAGGCCCTGCGGCCCCTGCAGCAGCTCACCGGGGTGGACCTGCGCATGGTGCTCTATTCCTTCCTGCTCATCGCGCTGATGCTGGCCCGGCCCCAGGGATTGCTGGGCCGTCGCGAGCTGTGGCAGCTCAAGGGGCGGCCGTGAGCGCGGCGGCTGAGGCGGTGCTGGATGTGGAGTCCCTGAGCCTGGCCTTCGGCGGCCTGCAGGCCGTGGACGCCTTCAGCATGGTGCTGCGCCGCGGCGAGCTGGCCGGGCTCATCGGCCCCAATGGCGCGGGCAAGAGCACGGTCTTCAACCTGGTGACCGGCGTCTACCGGCCGGATGTCGGCGAGGTGCGCGCCCTGGGCCGGCGGGTGACCGGCTGGCGGCCCGAGGCCATCGCCCGCCTGGGCCTGGTGCGCAGCTTCCAGAACATCCGCCTCTTCCGCGACCTGAGCGTGCGCGACAACCTGCTGGCCGCCATGCATGCCCAGCTGCCCTACGGCCTGCTGGCCGGCCTGCTGCGCACGCCCGCGGCGCTCAGGGCCGAGGCCGGCCTGGGAGAGCGGGCGGAGGAGCTGATGGGCCTGATGGGCCTCGAGGCGCGCGCGGATGAGGAGGCCGGCAGCCTGCCCTATGGCGACCAGAAGAAGCTGGAGATCGCGCGGGCGCTGGCTGCCGGGGCCCAGGTGCTGCTGCTGGATGAGCCGGCCGCGGGCATGAACCCGCGGGAGTCGCAATGGCTGATGCAGGCCCTGCGCCGCCTGCGCGATGAGCGGGGGGTGTCCATTTTGCTCATCGAGCATGACATGCGCGTGGTGATGGGGCTTTGTGAGCGGGTGCTGGTGATGGACCATGGCCAGAAGATAGCCGAGGGCACGCCGCACCAGGTGCAGCGCGACGCCCGGGTCATCGAGGCCTATCTGGGGTCCAAGAAGGGGTGAGATGCAGGAAGCGCTGCTGAAAGTCCAGGGCCTGTCGGTCTCCTACGGCGCGGTGCGGGCGCTGGACGGCCTGAGCCTGGCCGTGTCGCGCGGCGAGGTGGTCTGCCTCATCGGCGCCAATGGCGCGGGCAAGACCACCTGCCTGCGCGCCTTGAGCGGCCTGGTGCAGCCCAGCCGGGGGCAGATCGAGTTCGATGGCCAGGACCTGGCGCGGCTTTCCGCCCACCGCCGGCCCGGCCTGGGCCTGGTGCACTGCCCCGAGGGCCGCGGCGTGGTGCCCGACATGACGGTGCTGGAGAACCTGGAGCTGGGCGCCTGGGTGCGCTCTGACAAGGCGGGCGTGGCCAAGGACCTGGAGCGCGTGCGGGCCCTGTTCCCGCGCCTGGCTGACCGGGGCCGCCAGAAGGCCGGCACCCTGAGCGGGGGCGAGCAGCAGATGCTGGCCTTGGGCCGGGCGCTGATGGCCGCGCCCAAGCTCTTGATGCTGGACGAGCCCAGCCTGGGCCTGGCGCCCCAGGTGGTGGAGGACATCTTCAGCACCGTCACGGGCATCAACCGCCAGGGCGTGACCGTGCTCTTGGTGGAGCAGAACGCGCACCAGGCCCTGGCCATCAGCCAGCGGGCCTATGTGCTGGAGGGCGGCCAGCTGCTGCTGCATGGGCCCAGCGCCCGGGTGGCGGCTGACGCGCGGGTGCGCCAGGCCTACCTGGGCGTGGATGCTTGAGACCTTGCTGAAGGGGGAGTGATGCTCCGCTCATTCCAAGCCCGCCTCTTCATGGGCTTTGTGCTGGCCACCAGCCTGCTGGCGGCCGTGTTCCTGGGCTTGGCCTTCCGCCATGCCCGCCTGCTCAACCAGCGGCAGGTGGAAGCACAGCTGCTCACCGAGGCGCGCCTGGCGGCCCCGCCCTTTGCCGCTGCCCTGCGCGCGCCTAATCCCAAGCAAGCCCTGGCCAAGCTGGCGGATGAGGCGGGCCGCGCCACCCAGGACCGCGTGACCGTGATCGGCGCGGACGGCTGGGTGCTGGCAGACAGCGAGGTGGGGCCGGCGGGGCTTCCCCGGCTTGAGAACCACGCCCGCCGGCCCGAGCTGCTGGCCGCCGCGGCAGCGGGCTGGGGGAGCGCCACGCGGCGCAGCGTCAGCGTGAACCATGACCTGCTGTATGTGGCGCTGGCCCTGCCCGCGGCGCCGGGCGCGGCCCCTGCCTATCTGCGCCTGGCCAAGCCCTTGAGCGCGGTGCAGGACCTGCTGTGGTCGCTCAAGGAGGTGCTGCTGCTCTCCGCGGGCCTGGGCCTGGCCCTGGCCCTGCTGCTCTCCTGGCTCTTGGCGCGCCTGGTGGCGGCCCCGCTCAAGGGCCTGGCCCAGGCGGCAGGCCAGATGGCCAGCGGCGACCTGGACCTGCGCCTGCCCTTGAGCGGCATCGAGGAGCTCAAGGCCCTGCAGGGATCCTTCGCCCGCATGGCCTTGAGCTTGCGCGAGAGCTTTGGCAAGCTGGAATCTGAGCGCGACCTGCTGGGCGCCACCTTTGCCGGCATGCGCGAGGCGGTGCTGGCCCTGGATGGCCAGGGCTGCATCACCCTGCTCAACCCCGCGGCCGAGGCCCTGCTGGGGCAGGGCGCCAGCGCGCTCAAGGGCCGCCACCACCTGGAGGCCCTGCGCAACAGCGACCTCATCCGGCTGCTGGAGCGGGCGCGCGCCAGCGGCCAGACCGCCAGCGGCGAGGTGCTGCTCACGGCGCCTGGCCGGCCCGAAGCTGTCCTCTCGGGCCAGGCCGCGCCGCTTTTCGGCGGCGGCATCGTGGTGGTGCTCACCGACATCACCGAGCTCAAGCGATTGCTGAGGGTCCGCCAGGAATTCACCGCCAACGTGAGCCATGAGCTCAAGACCCCGCTGACCGCCATCTTGGGCTTCTCTGAGACCCTGCTGGACGGCGCGCTCAAGGAGCCGCGCCTGGCGCGCAGCTTCGTGCGCAAGATCCAGGAGCAGGGGCGCAGCCTGCAGGCGCTCATCGCCGACCTGCTGGACCTCAACAAGGCCGAGACCCGCGGCCTGGGGGAGAGCCTGGACCCGCTGGAGGCGCTGGCAGCCTGCCGGGAGGCGGCCAAGCGCTCCGCCGCCAAGGCCCGCGGCCGCAAGAGCCGCGTCGCGGTGGAGGCCCCCAAGGGGCTCAAGGCGCTGGCCGGGCGGGCCGCGCTCGCCGCCTGCCTGGGCAACCTGCTGGACAACGCGGTCAAGTATTCGCCTGCCGGCTCCCTCATCCGGCTCTCCGCCTCGCCCATCCCCGGCGGCTGGGTGCGCTTTGAGGTGGCCGACCCCGGGGAGGCCATCCCGGCCGAGGCGCTGCCCCGGCTCTTTGAGCGCTTCTACCGCGTGGACGCCAGCCGCAGCCGCGCCACCGGCGGCACGGGCCTGGGCCTGGCCCTGGTCAAGCACCTGGCCGAGAAGATGGGCGGCCGCGTGGGCGTGGCGGCCCGGGCCGGGGAGGGGAACCGCTTCTGGCTGGACCTGCCCGCGGCCTGAGCCGCCCCGTAACATGGATTTAACAATTGACGCGCGCCCTCGCGATGGGGAAGATTGTGGCCTTGCCATCCCCATTGGAGGAGCCTGATGTTCAGCTTTCTATTGCCCAAGGAGCAGGGATTCTTCGAGCAGTTCGACGCCCACGCCGCCATCGGCGTGGAGGCGGCCCAGATGCTGGTAGAGCTCTGCGAGCACTACGGCGACGCCCCGGCCAAGGTCAAGCGCATCAAGGACGCCGAGCATCGCGCCGATGAGATCACCCACCGCACCATCGAGATGCTGCACAAGACCTTCATCACGCCCCTGGACCGCGACCAGATCCACCAGCTGATCAACACCCTGGATGACGTGGTGGACCTGATGCAGGGCGCCGCCACCCGCATGGAGCTCTACGAGATCAAGGAGCCCACCGACAGCCTCAAGGAGATGGCTAAGGTGCTGTACTGCGCCACCTTGGAGGTGCAGAAGGCGGTCAGCGGCCTGCGCGACATGCGGCATGCCAGCACCATCATCAAGGCCTGCATCGAGATCAACAAGCTGGAGAATGACGGCGATGCCCTGCGCAACGCGGCGGTGGCCAAGCTCTTCAAGAAGGAGAAGGACGCCGTCACCCTGCTGAAGTGGAAGGAGATCTACGAGGACGTGGAGACCAGCCTGGATAAGTGCGAGGACGTGGCCAACATCATCGAGGGCATGGTCCTCGAGAACGCCTGAGGCCCCCATGACCCCCTACCTCTTCCTCATCGGCTTCATCATCCTGGTGGCGCTGGCCTTCGACTTCATCAACGGCTTCCATGACGCGGCCAACAGCATCGCCACGGTGGTCAGCACCCGGGTGCTCACCCCGGGCAAGGCCGTGGTGTGGGCGGCCTTCTTCAACTTTGTGGCCGCCTTTGTCTTCGGCACCACGGTGGCCAAGGCCGTGGGCAGCGGCATGGTGGATGCCTCGGCCATCAACCCTTGGGTCATCCTGGCGGCGCTGCTCGGCGCCATCATCTGGAACTTGATCACCTGGTGGTGGGGCCTGCCGGCCAGCAGCTCGCACGCCCTCATCGGCGGCTTGGTGGGCGCCACCCTGGTGCATGCCGGGCCCAAGGCCCTGCTGCTGGGCTGGAACAGCAAGATCATGCTCTCGGTCTACTTCATCCTGCTCTCGCCGCTCATCGGCCTGGTGCTGGGCCTGCTCTTCATGCTCATCGTCTCGTGGATCTTCCGGCGCTGGCAGCCCTCGGCCATCGACCGCTTCTTCCGCGTGGGCCAGCTCTTCTCGGCCGCGGCCTACAGCCTGGGGCACGGCGGCAATGACGCCCAGAAGACCATGGGCGTCATCGTGGCCCTGTTGGCCACCGCCAAGCTGGATGCCTGGGCCTACCGCGCCGGCACCCACGAGGTGGCCTGGTGGATCATCCTCATCTGCAACGCCGCCATCGCCATGGGCACCATGTCGGGCGGCTGGCGCATCGTCAAGACCATGGGACAGAAGATCACCAAGCTCAAGCCCGTGGGCGGCTTCTGCGCCGAGTCGGCTGGCGCGGTGGCGCTCTTCGGCGCCAGCGCCCTGGGCATCCCGGTCTCCACCACCCACACCATCACCGGCAGCATCATGGGCGTGGGATCCCTGCAGAGCCTGAGCGCGGTCAAGTGGGGCGTGGCTGAGAACATCCTCTGGGCCTGGATCCTCACCATCCCGGCCGCGGCCGCCTTCGCGGCCCTGTGCCAGATGGCTTTCCAGGCGCTGGGGCTGATGTAGGGGAAGGATGCACCGCCATATAAAAAGAGCCCCGCGATATTCGCGGGGCTCTTTTTATATGGCGGAGAGATAGGGATTCGAACCCTAGATAGGTTTTGACACCTATACCGGTTTAGCAAACCGGCGCCTTCGGCCACTCGGCCATCTCTCCGTGCCCCTTGCGGGGAGCTCAATGGAGGCACCTTTTTACCCAATGCCGGGGTCCCTGTCAACCCCTGCTTGCCGGCCGGGCCGGGCAATAAGATCATTTGTGAAAAGGGCGCAAAACAGTATAATCCACGATGCCCAAGTTCCCGGCACCCTGCTTTGAGGCAAGCATGAGCGCAGCTCTCAAGATCTTGGCTCTGCAGAACGGCCCCCTGGAAGAGAACGCCTACCTATTATATATGGAAGGCGCCACCCAGGGCCTGCTGGTGGACCCGGGCTCTGAGCCCGATCGGCTCATCCGCGAGATAGACCGGCTCAAGCTGGGGGTGGCCCTGATCCTGGCCACCCACGGCCATTTCGACCATGTGGGCGCCGTGGAAGCCATGAAGCGGCGCTTTCACGCGCCCTTTGCCGCCTGCCGCGAGGATGAGCCGGTGATGAAGGGCTCGGCCGGCTTGGCCCTCACCCTGGGGCTGGGCCAGGCCGCGCTGCCGGTCATCGACCAGGACCTGGCGGACGGCCAGGTGGTCTTGGCCGCCGGGGTGGAGCTGAAGGTGCTGCGCACCCCGGGCCACACGCCGGGCGGCTGCTGCTTCTACCACGCGGCCAGCGCCAGCCTGTTCAGCGGGGACACCCTGTTCGAGGGCAGCGTGGGCCGGCATGACCTGCCCGGCGGCGACCACGCGGCGCTCAAGCTCTCCCTGCAGGAGAAGGTCTACGCCCTGCCGCCCGAGACCCGGGTCTATCCCGGCCACGGCGGGCCCACCCGCGTGGGGCACGAGGCGCGCAGCAACCCCTTCATCCGCGCGCGGGGCTGAGCATGCGCCAGCCCATCGCGGCTTCTAGGCCCGGCTGCTTGCGGGTGACTGAGGAATACCTCTGCTTGGAAGGCGAGGGCAGCAGCCTGGGCGCGCCCACCTGGCTCATCCGGCTCTCAGGCTGCGACTTGCGCTGCTGGTGGTGCGACAGCAAGCAGAGCAGCTTCTTTGAAGCTGAGGCGCGCGAGCAGAGCGCGGCCAGCCTGGCCAGCCGGGCGCTCAAATCGGGCGCGGCCTGGGTGAGCCTCACCGGCGGCGAGCCCTTGTGGCGCGGCGCGCGGGAGCTGGCGGCCCTTGCATCGCTCTTGAAGCGGCTCAAGGCCGCGGGCCGCAAGGTGAAGGTGGAGACCAACGGCCGCCACTGGCTGCCGGCGCTGGACCCCTTGGTGTCCCTGTGGAGCGTGGCGCCCAAGTGGGACAGCCGCAAGGCTGGCGCTGCCCGCCGCAGCCCGGCCATGGACTATGACTTGGCCGCGCTCAAGGCCCTTGCCCAGGGCCCTGGCTGCCAGGGACGCCTGCAGATCAAGTTCGTCATCACCGGCGATGCCCAGGGCGCGCCCAAGGCCAGGGACCTGGCCCAGGCGCGAAGCCTGCTCAAAAGCTTGGTGCCCCTCCACGCTGGCGTGCCGGTGTACCTGACTCCGGCCGGTGGACTGCCCGGCGCGGACTACCTGCAGCGCAACCGACTGCTGAACGACGCCGTGGCCCGCCAGGCCAGGCTCTGGTCGGCCTGGGACGTCCGCGTGGCCCCGCAATGGCACCGGGTGCTGTATGGGGATGAGCGGAAGAAGTGAGAATTAGAGGCTCAGCCCCGAAGGGGGCCCCAGTGCCACCCGGGCGAAACAAGCTGCATGTTAGAATGGGGAAGGTTCTTCCTGAATAATTGTTCACGCCTGTTTGGGGGTGCCCCCTTCCCGGGCTGAGGTATCCTCCACCAAGGCCGCCCCTTCGGGGGCGGAGATGCTTAGCAGCGGAAAGGGCCCTCCTTGTTCCCTCCAGGGGGCACCCCCAAGCGGCTGCTATCCAAATCCCATTCCGATGCCACGACGTCGCCCGCGCTGGATAAAGAATCTGTTCAGATTGTTGCATGGAGGTTCGTTTGGCTCTCCCCCTGATCCTGCTGGCCGCCTGCCTGGTGGCCATGGCGCTGGCCCATCTGGGCGCCAGCCGCGAAGGCCTGCTGCAGGCCCTGCTCACCTTTGCCCTGGCCTGGGCCGGCCTGGCCGCCTGGTGGCGCAAGCGCAAGGATGGCCTGCGCGGCGCGGAGCTGGACGCGGCCACGGGCCTGCTGGCTGAGCCGGCCTTCACCCGCCGCCTGCGCGCTGAGATGGCGCGCTTGGCGCGCGGCCGCACGCAATGCTGCCTGGCCCTGGTGGGCCTGGAGGCCTCCCGCGACCTGGACCAGCACCATGGCTCGGGCAGCCAGGCCCTGCTGCTGCAGGCCGCCGGCCGCGCCCTGCTCTCGCTCACGCGCAGCGTGGACGCCGCGGGCCGGCTCTCTGAGCACCGGCTGGCCCTGCTGCTGCCCGACACGGGCCTGGAAGGCGGGCGCGCGGCAGCCGGCAAGGTGCTGGAAGGCTTCGGCTGCGAGAAGCTGAGGCTGGCGGATGGCAGCCTCTTGGGCGGCATCCCCCTCAACGTGGGCGTGGTGCAGCTGAAGGCCAGCGGCGAGACCCTGCGCCAGGCCCTGGACCGCGCCGAGGCCGCGCTGGCGCTGGCCCAGGCCAAGGGCCGCAACCAGGTGGAGGCCCAATGAGCGGCAAGGCCAAGCCCTGCGTGGTGCTGCTCTCGGGCGGCCTGGACAGCAGCGTGGCCGGTGCCGTGGCCCGCGCCAAGGGCAGGGAGCTCAATGCCCTGAGCTTCCGCTACGGCCAGCGCCACAGCCGCGAGCTGGGCATGGCGCGCAGCCAGGCCAGGGCCCTGGGCTGCGCCAGCCACCGCGTGCTGAGCCTGCCCTTGGGCTCAATCGCGGCCGGCTCGCTGCTGCTCGGCCAGGGCGCCCGGGCGGGCGCGGGGCGGGGCGTGCCCGCCACCTATGTCAGCTTCCGCAACGGCATCTTCCTGTCCCTGGCCTTTGCCTGGGCCGAGACCCTGGGCGCCGATGAGGTGTGGGGCGGCTGGTGCCGCACCGACCATCAGGGCTACCCGGACTGCCGCCTGCCCTTCTTCCGCGCCTTTGAGAAGGCCGCCCGGCTGGGCACCGCGGCCGGCAGCCGAGGGGCGCGCCTCAAGGTGGTGGCTCCCTTGGCCGGGCTCAGCAAGGCCGAGACCGTGGCCCTGGGCCTCAGCCTGGGCGTGGACCTGGCCAAGACCCACACCTGCTACGCCGGCTCTAGCCGGCCCTGCGGCAAGTGCGATGCCTGCCGCCTGCGAGCGCAGGGATTCCGCCTGGCCGGAAAGCAGGACCCCCTGACCGCACGATGACCCCCTCCCAAGGCGCCATGACCCGCAAAATCCCTGCTTTGCTCCTGCTCCTGCTCGCCGCAAGCCTGGCCTGGGCCGCGCCCGCCCCGGCCCCATCGCCTGATGAGGACCTGGGCCTGCTCGACTTCAGCCAGACGCCCTTCTCGGACCAGGCCAGCCATTGCGTGCTGCTGCGCCCGGTGTCGCCCGCGGCCCAGGGCCTGGCGCTGTGGAGCCTGCGCTCGGCCGCGGCCCTGGGCAGCCCCACCGCGCTGGAGCCTGGCGATGCCCTGCTGGGCATCCGCCTTGGCCTGCAGGTGCAGGGCCAGGAGGCGGCCTGGGCCTCTCCCACGGCCCAAGACTATCCGCGCTGGAGCCTCACCCAGGCCCAGAGCCTCTCGCTGAGCGTGGAGGCGGCCACGGTCTTCCCGGCCGAGGATGAGGTGCTGGTGGTGGCCACCTTCAAGAACAATGGCAGCGCCAGCGTCCAGGCGCGGCCCTGCCTGCGCCTGGACCTGGCCGGCAGCAGCGATTGGAAGCTGGCCCCTGAGGCGGGCGGCGCCCTGATCCGGGCCGACCGCTCCGCGCGGCTGGGCTTGCGCGCCGTGGAGTGGCTGCACTGCCTGGCCGCCGCCCACCCCGAGCCGGCGCGCTTGGATGGCGCTGAGCTCGCCGCCGGCGGGCTCACGCTGACCAGCGCGGCTTGCCTGGAGCTGGTGGGCGGGGAGCAGGCCCTGCGGCCCGGCGCGGCGCTCCGCTTTCCGGCGCTGCTCACCCTGGACCTAGGCGCCGAGCCGGCGCGCAAGCGCGGCAAGGCCGCCTGGAAGGCCTGGGCGCTCAAGCCCGGCGCGGCCCTGGCCGCGGCCAAGCTGCGCTGGGCCCAGACCCGCGGCCATCTGGCGGCCCCGCCCGAGCCGGAATGGGCCCGCCTGGAGCGCCAGGCGGCGCTCATCCTCATCAACAGCGAGTACGCGCCCCGCAACGGCATGCGCGCCCCGGCCTTCAGCGCGGCCAAGGGCTGGCGCGACGCCTTCTTCAGCGATGACAGCGCCCTGGCCTCCCTGGGCTGGGCCGAGCTGGACCTGGGCAAGGCTGAGCAGGCCCTGCTGCAGCTCTCCGCCATGGCCAAGGATGGCCAGGCCTGCCCTCCCTACGGCGGCGAGCAGCCGCCCATGTGGGATGCGGCCGGCCTGCCCCTGCAGGCCTGGGTCGGCTCGCAGCTCTATGAGCGCGATGAGGACCGCGAGCGCGCCGCCGCCTTCATGCAGGCCTGGGGCGACCAGCTGCAGGCCCAGGCCGGCTGGTGGCTCAGGCATCAGGGCGCCGATGGCCTGTGGGCCGCCGGCTCGCCGGACGAGCAGCCCTGCTGGAGGCGCTTCATCGCCCCGCAGGCCGGGGCGGCCCCGGGGCTCTCAGCCACCGCCGACCTGGGCCTCTCCAGCCTGGCCGCGGCCCAGCTGGGCATGGCCAGCCAGGTGGCCGAGGCCCGCGGCGAGACCTTGGAGGCCGCCGGGCTGGCCCAGGCGGCCCGCCGCGCCAGCCAGGCATTGCTTGCCAGCGCGCATGGCGCCGTGCCCTCGTCCTTTGCCGCGCCCAATGAGCTCTTCTGGCCGCTGCTGCTGGGCTTGGAGGGCGATGCCGCCGCGGCCCAGGCCCTGCTCAAGATGCGCCTGGCCGACCCCGAGCTGCTGCCCTCAGACCCCCGCAAGCCGCCCCTGGCGGAGTCCGGGGTGCTGGTGCCCTGGCGCTCGCTCCTGGCGCTGGAGGCCATGGAGCGCCTGGGCGAGTCAGAGCGCGCGGCCCAGGCCCGCCGCCGCCTGCTGCTCTTCCTCTCCAACCGGCCCACCCTGCACCAGGCCTATGGCAGCCTGGGCCAGCCTTTGGGCGCGCCGGGCGACGCGGCCACGGCCGCGGCGGTGCTGATGCTGTGCCTGGACCGCCAGTCGCAGGAGGCCGCGCTGCTGCCCGACACCCGGGCCCTGGACGGCCGCTTCTGCCGCGTGCGGGCCCTGGACGGCTCGCTGGACCTGCGCTTCGCGGCCGGCCCGGCGCACGCGGCCCAGCCCCTGGTGAGCCTGGCCTCGCCGCGCGGCGGGGCCATCGCCGAGGAGAGGGCCTTCATCCTCTCGGCCTCGGGCGCCTGCCGCCTCTCGGTGGAGAGCCGCCAAGCCATGGACGTGAGCCTGCTGGAGAGCGGCCGGCCGGTGTTCAAGGGCACCCGCAAG
>Ga0326728_10005351_pt1 | contig 36218 bp, 30 predicted proteins | sample MB3enrmetagenome_FD_207602 | JGI IMG/M metagenome (GOLD analysis project Ga0326728, IMG submission 207602) | Lab enriched peat soil microbial communities from McLean, Ithaca, NY, United States - MB31MN | ecosystem: Environmental > Terrestrial > Soil > Wetlands > Peat | place: USA: New York...
GGCGAACCGCCGCAAGTCTGAAACGTAGTCGCACAATCTTCTTTTCAACTTTCCACTGAGCCGGCTCTCATTCGACCACTCAAATTGCACGGGATGCCAAGCATCCCGCAGACGCTCCCCTGACATCCTAGCGCGGGGGTGGGGGGAATCTGCGCCTAGCGGCGCCCAGGAGAGGCCGGCAGGATGACGCCCAGGTCTTCTAGATTCTCGATCTGCAATCACGTGCAACTGCGGCCCGCGCGCCGCGCTCTTCGCATCCTTGGAGTCACATCGCTTGCTGTCCTGGCGGTTTTCGCCGCGCCATTGGTTCGCGCCGACCGCACGCCGCTCAAGCCCGGCGTGAACATGTTCTCGCCGCAACAGGACATCGCCATCGGCCAGAAAGAGGCGGCGCTGGCCGAGCGCCAGCTGCCGATGCTGGACGATTCCCGCGTGGACGCCTACCTCAACGCGCTGGGAGAAAAACTCGCCGGCCATGCGCCGGGTTACCCGTTCCCTTATCAATTCCGATGCGTGAACGATGAGGCGGTCAACGCATTCGCGCTGCCGGGCGGGTTCATCTACATCTATCGCGGGACCATCGAGGACGCCGATTCGGAGGCGCAGCTCGCTGCCGTCATGGCTCACGAGATCGCCCACGTCGCCCTGCGCCACGGCACCAATCGCGCCACGAAAGCCTATTGGGGAAATCTCACGCTGGCGTCCGCGGGCGGATTTTTCTCGGGGATGGGCAACGCGATCGAGGAACTCGGCTCGCACTTCACGCTCGATTCCGTTCTGCTGAAGTACACGCGCGCGGAGGAGAGCCAGGCCGATATCCTGGGGACGCAAATTCTCTACGATTCCGGCTACGATTCACGCGCGCTGGCGCAGTTCTTCGAGAAGGTCCAGGAGGAGAGCAGAAGAGGGCGCCGCATCCGGTTCTTTTCCGATCATCCCAGCCCCGCTCATCGCATCGAGCGGGTGGACAAGGAGGTGGAGAAGATGGGCGGGCCGCCCAAGGATTACAAGAGCAACTCCGACGACTTTCTGGAGGTTCGCCGCTATCTTCGCGCCATGCCCGCGCCTCCGCCGGCGCAGCAGAAAAAACTCAAGGGTGTTTCCAGCGAAGCGCGGCTTCTGCTGGGGCGCGATTCCGGCGATTGATTCACTTTGCCGCCCGCCGCGGCGGGGAAGTTTCGCTCCGATACCTCTACGCGCCGAACCGCGGCTGCTTCCCGGCCTTCCACTTGATGTTGCAACCCATGCTTGGCTTCTGCTCGGCCGGGACTGGCTTTCCCGCGAGCACGGCATCCAGGGCGGCGCGCAGGTCCACGCCGGTCACCGGTACCCCATTACTCGGCCGGCTGCCGTCGAACTGCCCCCGATAGACGAGCCTGCGCTGTCCATCGAACAGATAAAAATCCGGCGTGCACGCCGCGTGATACGCCAAAGCCACATCCTGGGTTTCGTCGTACAGATACGGGAAGCGATACCCGACAGTGCGAATCTCTTCGGCCATCTTCTCGGGACTGTCCTCCGGGTAATTCTGAACGTCGTTCGAGTTGATCGCGACGAAGGCGACTCCGCGCGCCTGATACTCGTTCGCGATGGCCGCGAAGCGCGATCGAATGTGTTTCACGTAGGGACAGTGATTGCAGATGAAGGCCACCAGCAGCGCGGGCGCGCCCTTGAAATCGTCCGACGAAACCCATTTGCCGCTCGGGTCCGGCAGACGGAAGTGCGGCGCCTTGGTTCCCAGCGGCAACATGGTTGAAGGTGTTTCCGTCATTTCTGTCCTCCCATGGGAATCTACCTTGGATGAGACGCTCCTATTCTAGCATCCGGTTCGCCTTTGTTCCTTTTGCAAGCGGCGCGCGAGGCCGCTGAAATCCGGGCTCAAGGTTTCCAGCGGAGGATCGGCTTGCGCGCGGCGGTCACTTCATCGAGGCGCCCGACGCGCGTGGTGTGCGGCGCCCTCTTCACCAGTTCGGGGTTGGTCGCGGCTTCTTCGGCGATCGAGCGCATGGCGTCCACAAAAAGATCGCACTCATCTTTCGATTCCGATTCGGTCGGCTCGATCATCAGGGCGCCGGGGACGATCAGCGGAAAGGCCGTCGTGTAGGGATGAAAGCCGTAGTCGATCAGCCGCTTGGCGATATCCATCGTATTGACGCCGTTCTTCTTCTGCCGCGCGTCGCTGAAAACGACTTCGTGCATGGAAGCGGACTTGTACGGCAGTTCGTAGACATCCTCCAGCCGCCGCCGAATGTAATTCGCGTTGAGTACGGCGTCTTCGGTCGCCTGGCGGATCCCCGGCCCGTACGCTAGCGTGTACGCAAGCGCGCGCACCAGCACGCCGAAATTTCCGCAGAAGGCGCGCACCCGGCCGATCGAGGTGTGGCGATGCATTTCCAGGACGGGCTGGCCGTTTTTCTCCACCAGCACCGGCACCGGCAGGAACGGCTGCAAGATCTTTCTTACGAGGACCGGCCCCGCGCCCGGCCCGCCGCCGCCGTGCGGCTGCGAGAACGTCTTGTGCAAATTCAGGTGCATGACGTCCACGCCGAAATCTCCCGGGCGTGAAACTCCCGCGAGCGCGTTCATGTTCGCGCCGTCCATGTAGAGCAGCGCGCCGCGCTCGTGCAGGATTTCCGCGATTTCGCCGATGTGCGGCTCGAACACGCCGAGCGTAGATGGATTCGTGATCATCAACGCTGCGACATCGTCGCCCACCTGTTCCTTGAGCGCCTCGACGTCAATTTGCCCTTTCGCGTCGCTTCGGATGTTCTCGACCTCGTATCCGGCGATCACCGCGGTGGCGGGATTCGTGCCGTGCGCCGAATCCGGAATCAACACTTTGCGGCGCGGATTGCCCTTGCTCTCGAGGTACGCGCGAATCATCAACAAGCCGGTCAGTTCACCCTGCGCGCCCGCGGAAGGCTCGAGCGTGCACGCGTCCATCCCGGTGATTTCAAGCAAGCAGTTCTGGAGCGTGCGCATGATTTCCAGGCATCCGCGCGAAACCGCTTGCGGCTGGAACGGATGCTCGGTGGCGATTCCATCCAGCCGCGCAACGAATTCATTTACGCGCGGGTTGTACTTCATCGTGCAGGAGCCGAGCGGATACATCCCGAGGTCAATCGAATAGTTCCACGTGGAGAGCCGCGTGAAGTGGCGCATCACTTCGACTTCGCTGACTTCGGGGAATCCTTCGACGGCCTCGCGCGCGTATTCCTCGCCCAGCGCCGCCCGGGGATCGGTCGCGGGCACGTCGAGCGGCGGCAGCTCGAACCCGCGTTTGCCCGGCGCCGATTTCTCAAAGATCAGCCCTTCGTTCTGGCTGACGTGGCGCCCCGCTTTCTTGATTGCGTCGCTCATGCGTACGTGCGCGCTCCCGGTTGCTGCCGTTTAAATCGGCTGCGCCAGCGCGCGACCCAGCGCGGCCGCGAACCGTTCGATCTCGGAGCGCGGAGTCGTCTCCGTCACGCAGACCAGCCCGCGCTTTGTCAGTTCCGGGTACCACGGCCCGATGGGCAGCGGCCCGATGATTTTTTCGCGCAGGAGGGCATCGTTGACGATGCGCACCGAGCGCGGCAGTTCCACGACAAACTCGTTGAAATAAGGCGCGGAGAAGGGAACTCGCACGCCGGGCACGCGCGCCAGTTCCGCGGCGGCGAAGCGCGACTTGGCAAGATTCTGAGCGGCGAGTTCGCGCAGCCCTTCTTTGCCCAGCAGGCACAGATGCACCGTCGCCGCCAGCGCGCAAAGCGCCTGATTCGTGCAGATGTTCGACGTCGCTTTCTCGCGGCGGATGTGCTGCTCGCGCGTGGCGAGCGTCAGCACGAATCCGCGGCGTCCTGCGGAGTCCGTGGTTTGCCCGGCCAAGCGGCCCGGCATCTGCCGCACGAATTGTTCCCGCGTCGCAATCACTCCGGCGTAGGGCCCGCCGAAGCTCGGCGCCATTCCGAAGCTCTGCGTCTCCATCGCCACGATGTCCGCCTCGGCCGGCGGGCGCACCGCGCCGAGCGACACGGCCTCCGTCACCGCGACGATCAGCAGCGCCTGCCGCGCGTGGGCGATCCCGGCGAGCGCCGGAACTCGCTCGATGGCGCCGAAGAAATTCGGCGACTGCACGACTACGGCGGCGGTCTCGTCGTTCACGGCGGCGGCGAGCGCATTTGCATCGAGCTGGCCCGATTCGGTGTAGCCGATCTCTTCAATTGCGATGCCGAGATTTCGCGCGTAGGTCGCCAGCACCTGGCGATATTCGGGATGCAGCGTTCGCGCGACGACCACGCGATGACGCCGCGTCAGCCGCTCGGCCATCAGCACGGCCTCGGTCGTGGCCGTCGAGCCGTCCCACATCGAGGCGTTTGCGACTTCCTGGCCCGTCAACTCGCACATCAGCGTTTGAAATTCGAAAATGGCTTGAAGGGTTCCCTGGCTGATTTCCGCCTGGTACGGCGTGTAAGACGTCAGAAACTCGCCGCGCTGCAAAATCGTGTCGGTCACGACGGAGCGCAGGTGGTTGTACACGCCAGCGCCAAGAAAACTCGTGAAGCCCAACGAATTCTCCGCCGCGCGCGCGCGAAACCAGGCGACGATTTCCGCTTCCGATAAAGGTCCGGGAAGATTCAAGGGCCGCTGCAACCGGTACTGCGCGGGAATGCAAGCGAACAAGTCGTCTGCGGATTGGGCGCCGACAGCCGCGAGCATCGCCTGGCGTTCCGAAGGGCTCTTCGGAAGGTAGCGCATCAGACCGGGTTTCCCTTTTCCGATTCAGCGATGAATTTTTCGTAGGCCGCGGCGTCGAGAAGCGCGGAAAGCTCGCCGGGGTTCGCGATCTTCACCTTGATGAGCCACGCGGCGCCGTGCGGATCTTCATTCACTTCTTCCGGCTCATTCGCGAGCGCAGGATTGACTTCGATCACTTCACCCGAGACGGGCGAATAGATTTCGCTGACCGCCTTGACCGATTCGATCGTGCCGAGCGATTGGCCCGCGGTGACTTGCGCGCCGGCTTTCGGCAACTCGACGAATACGACGTCGCCCAATTCATGCTGCGCGTGGTCGGTGATCCCGACGGTCGCGGTACCGCCGGAAACCTTCACCCATTCGTGCTCTTTCGTGTAGCGAAAGTCAGTCGGATACATCGTCGCTCCTCAGGCTGCGGCCGCCCGCTTGTAGAACGGCATTCGCACGACGCGGGCCGGGGCTTGGTTTGTGCGAATTTCGATCTCGAACTCCGTGCCGGCCGCGCTCGCGGCGAACGGCACGTAGGCCATGCCGATGTTCTTCTTCAAGAACGGCGCGGGCGAGCCGCTCGTCACCCGGCCGATCGCGATGCCGGCCTGCGAGACGCTGCAGCCGTCGCGCGCGATCAGGCGGTCCCGCATCTCGAACCCCACGAGAATTCGATCCAAGCCGCGCGTCATCTGATGGGCCAGCGCCACGCGGCCAAGAAATTCGCCTTTCGCGAGCTTGCAAATCCAGCCGAGGTTCGCTTCCCACACCGTCGTTGTCTCGTCGAGTTCGTGGCCGTACAGGCACATCCCGGCCTCGAGACGCAGCGTGTTTCGCGCTCCCAGGCCGCACGGCAGCAGGCCATCGCTGCGCCCCGCATCGAGAAGATCGTTCCAGAGCTTCTCGGAATGTTCGGGTGCGAAATAAATCTCGAAGCCGTCTTCTCCCGTGTAGCCCGTGCGCGCGATTAGGCACTCGACGCCGTCCACCTTGCCAAAAGTGAAATGGTAACTCCGCAGCGCGTCCAGGGCGGCCTCGGTGAATCGGTGGAGGATCGCCCGCGCGCGCGGGCCCTGCACGGCAAATTGAGAATAGCGTTCCCCGGCATTCTCCACGCTCGCGCCGAAGCGATTGTGCGCGCGAATGTACTCGAAGTCGCCGTCCTGATTGCCCGCGTTCACGCAGAGCAGGTAGTGCGTGTCCGATAATTTGTGGACCAGGATGTCGTCCACAAACGTGCCTCGTTCGGTCATCAATCCGGAATACTGCGCCTGGCCGTCGGCAAGCCGCGAAGCGTCGTTGCACGTGACGTGCTGCACAAGATCGAGCGCGGAGGCGCCGCGAATCTCGATTTCTCCCATGTGGCTGACGTCGAACAGGCCGGCCGCGGTGCGCGTGGCCATGTGCTCAGAGATGATGCCCGAGTACTCCACGGGCATGTCCCAGCCTCCGAACGGCACCATTTTTGCGTTGAGACGGCGGTGGGCCGAGTTTAGGGCTGTTTTGCGGAGCTGAGTGGTCGGCGGAGCGGTCACGCAGGTGACTCGGAAATTCACCGAGCGAATCGAAACTAGCACGCGTCTCAAACGAGTGTCAAGGCGGCCTCGCGAAGCATACGGAACGCCCTTGCGGGCGCGCCCCGGTATCTCACCAGTGCGTGCAGGGCACATACGGGGAGCTCGTCTTGCCGCGCGCCGCCTCGAAGATTATATTGAGTTGAGGAGCTGCCATGGCGACTCAAGTCCTCTGCTCGGTCTGCGACCTGCCGGAAGAGAAATGCACGTGTGACCGCTTCTGCTGCTATTGCCAGGGACAGTACAACATTCGTTTGTGCGTCGACGGGCTGTATTACTGCCCTGATTGCCGCGAAGCGTGCGAGATGCAGGTGGCCAACAAGGAACCCGATGCCGCTCGATAGCTCCGTCGTTCGCCTGCGCCTCGATTGCGATCATCGGCTTGCGGCGGCTGTGGCCGGTGCGGTGGAGAATCGCGCAGGGCAGGCGGGCTTCGATCCCGCCGCCGCGGCTGGACTGGCCGCTGCGGCGCATGCGGTATGCCGGCAAGTGGTGGAGCAGCCGGCCGCAGAAAAGTCTCCGCTGGACGTGACGATCGAATGCCATGCGGATCGCCTTGTGGTCCGCATCGAGTATGCGGGGACGGCGCCGGCGATCGGACTGGATTCGTTTGCCGCGAGCACGCCCCAGCCCGGGGCCGCACCCGGCGGCGCGGAGTTGCTGCGCGATGTCGACCGAATCGAATTCAGCGCGCGGGACGGCCGCGCGCACACCACGCTTGTGAAGTTCCTTCCGAAGAAAGCCAAGGCGAGCTGAATCCGCAACGCAGCTGTTTGCAATTGTAGATTCGAGAGCGGAGCCGGGAATTCTGCTCCGCCGCCAGCTACCTGTTCAAGGAAAACGTATTGCGCCGGATAAGTGCATTTAACTGATCGTCGGTGAGATCCAGCCGAATATCCAGCCGATCGCCGCTCGGCGCGACGCTCGCCTGATCGAGTAACTGCGCCAGGTCGGGGTTGGTCGATTGCGCCTGGTATTTCTGATACATCAGGCCCGCTTGCAGAAGCGCGGCCAGCGTATTCGCCGCATCGACCGTCGCGCAGACGGCCTGAAAGTGCGCGCTCACGCCCGAGCCGGCTTCAAAGCTGATGATCATCGACTTCATCGTCGAAAGCAGCGGCGCGGCCTGCGGAAACTGCGCAGCCGCGGGCGCCAGCTGCTGCATGGCGAGGCGTGTGTAGGCGGGGTCGAGCACGGCCCAAACGATGCCGCTGCCATTGGCCTCGTTGATGAGCGGGGCCAGATCCGTGTTCGACATGATTCCCTGTTCCTCGCCGTAGCGCACGGCGATGAGGTGCTCGAGTTGCTTGCGCTGGCCGAACGCGGCCGTGTTGGCGTCTATGAAGCAGAAGAAAAGATCGCCGGCGCCGTTGCCGGAGCCGAACGGATACAACGAGAATATCCGCACTTTGACCGGCGTGATTTTCTTCGAGTTGAAATAAGCCTCGGTGGAATCCGGTTGAAACTGGCCGAGTGCAATGCCGACCACTTCTTCGCTGGTCGGAACGGAAGAGGCCGTGGCATTCGCGGGCATGTTGGGAACGAGCGCCCACGCCAACTCCTGGACCTGGCTGTTGGGGTCCACGCCCGCCGCGGAAAGGAATTGCTCGAACTGCTTGAAGCGCGCCGGAAGCATCTGCTCCTTCAACTGCTGAAACCAGGAATACTGGCGCGCCTGCTGAAGATTGGCGTAAGCAAATTCGCCGGTATCCTTGGGGAACATGGCGATGATGTCGTTATTGACCGGGCTGGCGTAGCTGGTCGCGGCCAGGAAAAGTGTGGCCAGGGCGAGCGCGATCGCAACAGCGAATTTCCGGTTCATCGAATTCCTCCCATCGGGGCCCCGGATCGGTCGGGGACGCTTGAAGCAAGATATTCTGAAAGGCGCGACTCAAGCGCAGCTGCCTTGCGCCGCACGCCGCCGGCGTAGTCCGCATCGGCAAGCGATGCCAGGTTGATGGCCACATTCTCCAGCGCGCCGCGGGCGGCCGCGAGGGCCATCGCGCGGGCCACGCGAAGGTCTGAGACCATAGACGGCGCGGTGATGCCTTCGAGTTGTACGAGCCGTTCGTAGAGCGCCATCGCGGACTCGGCAACTTCGAGCGGAACTTCAGTAGCTCCGCGCGTCGCTTCCTGCACGGCGGCTTCGCGGCGGATTTGGGCTTCGTGCGTGTCCTTCGGAAGTTTGGACGCGGCCACGATGGCGTCGTAAGCCTCGGCGTCGCGATCAATCGCCTCCGCGAGGCGGCCGGCGGTCGCGCGGAGCCCGGAAACGGCCTCGTCGAGCGCCTCCGCGTTTGCCGCAAGTGATTTCTTCTTGCGGGAGAGCCCTGCGACCATTTCGCCCAAGCTTGCGGCGAGCGCCCCGGCAAGCGCGGCCACGGAGCCTCCACCCGGGGCCGGCGAGGGCGCGGCAACGGCGTCGAGCAGCGGCTGCGCCAGCCGCGCCAGCTTTCCGGCGGACGGTTCGGACGCAGGCGCTCCCGCCAAGGCGGCGGCCAGCCGGTTCTCCAGAACCTGCGCGGGCGAAAAGCTCTCGAGCTGCAGGAAATGTTCCGCCGCCATTTCCATGGCCTTCTTGGGGACCAACCCCACAATCTCGCTGCCGGCGATACCGACGCCGTAGCGAGCCGCTTCGCTGCGCACCAACTCGAACACGCGATGCATCGGCGTCTGCTCGAAATCCGTGAGATTGATCGAGACCTGCGCGAGCCCGCGCGCCTTCAAATCCACGCCCATCGCTTTGACGTAGCGGAGGCCGCCGCTCGAAAAGCGGATGGTGCGCGCGATTTTGTCCGCGATGGCCTTGTCCGGCGAATCCAGATTGATGTTGTAGGCGATGAGGAATTTGCGCGCGCCCACGACCACGGCCCCGGCGGTCGGATGCAGGCGCGGCCCTCCGACGTCCGGCGCGCGGTCGGGATTGCGCATCACTTCTTCCCGGACTCCCTCGAACTGCCCCTTGCGGATGCTTTCGAGATTGGCGCGCTCGGGGCGGGTCGCCGCCGCTTCGTAGAAATAGACCGGCACGCGATATCGCTCCCAGATTTCGCGGCCCACGCGGCGCGCCAGGGCCACGCACTCCTCGATCGAAAAGCCCTCGATGGGAACAAACGGCACGACGTCGGTTGCGCCGAGCCGCGGATGCGCGCCGGTGTGGCGGGTCAGATCAATCAGCTCGGCGGCTCTGCCCACGCCGCGCAAGGCGGCTTCGGCTACCGCTTCCGGCTCGCCCGCCAGCGTGATCACGGAGCGGTTGTGGTCGGCATCGCTTTCGCGATCGAGGACAAACACACCGGGGACGCCGCTCATCGCCGCGACGAGCGCGTCCACTTTGGACGCATCGCGGCCTTCGGAGAAATTCGGCACGCATTCGATCAGGCGTTTCATGGGGCAGGCAACCTGGCGTTCGCCGCCGCGGAAGAATGGATCACGTTCCCCTGTTTGAGAGTCATGCAGCAGCGGTTGACACCGAAATAGTACGGAATCTCGCGATAGTCGGCCACATCGAAGACGGCGAGGTCGGCGTACTTGCCAACCTCGAGCGAGCCGATTCGCCCGTGGCGCCGCAGCGAATAGGCGGGATTGATCGTCGCGGCAGCGATGGCTTCCGCGGGAGTCATCCGCATCTGGGAACACGCGATCGAGAGAATCATCGGCAGGCTGAGCGTCGGGCAGGTGCCGGGGTTGTAGTCCGTCGCGAGTGCCACCGCCGCGCCCGCGGCGATCAGCGCGCGGGCCGGGGCATACCGCCCGGTGGCCAGATGAAAATCGCAGCCCGGCAGAAGCGTGGCGACGACGTTCGAATTCGCCAGCGCTCGAATATCGCCGCCGTTGACGCGCTCGAGATGGTCCGCGCTTGCGGCATCGATCTCCACCGCGAGGCGCGCGCCGCCGCTTCGTGAGAGTTGCTCGGCGTGCATGCGCGGCGTTAGGCCGCATGCTCGCGCCACTTGGAAGATGAGCCGCGCCTGCGCGACGCTGAATGCCCCACGATCGCAGTAGACATCGCAAAATTCGGCCAGGCCTTCCAGCGCGATCTGCGGGATCAACAGGCGCACCAGAAAATCAACATAGTCGTCAGAGCGGCGCCGAAATTCCGGAGGGACGACGTGCGCGCCAAGAAAAGTGGAAACGATGTCGAGCGGCTGTTCTTGATGCAACTCGCGCAACACGCGAAGCATTTTCAATTCGGAATTAACGTCGAGGCCGTAGCCGCTCTTGGCTTCGAGGGTGGTGGTGCCGTGCGCGGCGAACTCCGCGAGATCGGCCAGCGCGCGCTGCTTCAGAATGCCGGCCGGCGCCGCCCGAAGCGCGCGCACGCTCGAGAGGATGCCCCCGCCCGCGCGCGCGATTTGCTCGTGGGTCTTGCCTTCGATGCGGGCCGCATAGTCTTCGACGCGGCTGCGCGCGAAAATCAGATGTGTGTGCGAGTCCACCAGGCCGGGGAGAACCACGCGGCCGCCGAGATCGAGATGCTTCGCGCGGCGGGCTTCCGCAAGGCGCGCGACGTCACGCCGCGGCCCAACGGCGACGATGATCCCGTCGCGGATCAAAAGGGCGCCGTCCGCGATGATCCCCGGGTCGCGCAGGGCCCGGCCGCGCCGCGGCACCGGACCACGCAGCGTCAGCAGTTGCGAGCAGCCAGCGACAAGCAGGGGACGGGGCATCTGGCGGGTATTATCGCGCAATCCGGCCCGCCCAGCGCGATTAACCGGCGCGCCTATGCGGACGCGCCGCGGGCGCGGAACGCGGGAACAAACACCTCGGCGACAAACGTCTCGAACGAAGTCGGCGTGGTGTTGCGCGCCGAGCGAGTTTCTTGCGGCTTCAGGTAGCCGTCGTTCATGGCATCCGCCAATTCCACGAGTCCGTCTGCCATGCTTGCCGACATTCCCATTTGCTGAAGCGCGCCCTTGAAAACAGATTCAGGAATCCTTGAATAGGAGAGATTGGGTTTGCCGAGGGCCGTTCCGATGATCTTCGTTGCCTCATCGAGGGAAAGTTCGCGCTGGCCGAGCAGCTCGCGCGTGGAGGTTCCGCTGAAGTTGCGCCGCTCGAGTGCGTCGGCGGCCGCGGCGCCGATGTCGCGCGTGGCGATCATCGCGATCCGCAAATCTCCTTTATGGATTCCGCCCATCATCCCCATTTTCTGAATCAGCGGAATCTGCGCCAGCGTGTTCTCCATAAAAGAAGCTGGGCGAAGGTGCAACACGTTCAAGCCGGGCAATGCGTTGAGTTTGGCTTCCATGCGATGCAAGCCCAGCACGGGCCCCGTTCGTTCCGGCAAGTGCGCGCCGATGCTGGACAGTGCGACGACGTACTTCACGCCGGAATCGCGAATGGCGGCGGCAAGCGCGCCTGAGATGTTGTCATAGTAGCCCAGCACATTCTGCGCCGCTGGGCTCATCGGAATCATCGCGTAAACGGCATCGGCCCCCGTAAACGCGCGAGTGAGCGACGCTGCGTCGGCCGCGTCGCACACAAAGGGCTCCGCACCCTTCGCGGCGAATTCGGCCAGCTTCTCGGCGCTGCGGCCAAGAACGCGCACCTTTTGGCCATGCGCTATTAAATTCTCAACGGCGGGACGTGCGGTATTGCCGGTTGCTCCTGTGACGACGATCACGTGGGCCTCCTAGGGCGATCAACAGAATTGGATGCGACACTGTGTCGCAGGTCACCATTTAAATGCGCGGAATCTTGATGCCCGACTTGCTGGCGAACTCGATTGCCTCGGGATAGCCGGCATCCGCGTGGCGGACGACTCCGATACCCGGATCGTTCGTCAGCACTCGCGCAATGCGCGCCGCCATCTCGGGCGTGCCGTCCGCAACGGTCACTTGCCCGGCGTGCAGCGAATAGCCGATGCCCACGCCGCCGCCATTGTGGATCGAGACCCATGACGCCCCGCTCGCTGTGTTGAGCAGGGCATTGAGCAGCGGCCAATCGGCCACGGCGTCGGAACCGTCGCGCATCTTCTCGGTCTCGCGATACGGCGACGCGACCGAGCCGCAATCGAGGTGGTCGCGGCCGATCACAATCGGCGCCTTCAATTCGCCCCGCGCCACCAGATCGTTGATCGCCAGGCCGAATTTCTCACGCTCGCCGTATCCCAGCCAACAGATGCGCGCGGGGAGACCCTGGAAGGGCACGCGTTTCGAGGCCAGCCGGATCCAGCGAGACAGCACTTCATTTTGCGGAAATAGCTCCAGCACGAGGCGGTCCGTGCGCTGGATGTCCCAGCGCTCGCCGGAGAGCGCAACCCAGCGGAACGGCCCCCGGCCTTCGCAGAAGAGCGGACGAATGTACTCGGGCACAAACCCGGGTATTGAATAGGCGTCCGCGACGCCCTGCTGAAAGGCGAACGTGCGAATGTTGTTGCCGTAATCGAACGCGACCGAACCCAGCTTTTGCAGTTCCAACATGCCGCGGACGTGCTCCGCAATCGAATCGAGGGCGAGGCGGCGATAGTCGTCGGGTGCGCTGCGGCGAAGTTCCGAGGCATCCTCGATCGCAACGCCTCGCGGGACATAGCCGTTCAGCGGATCGTGCGCGGAAGTTTGATCGGTCAAAAGGTCGGGCACGACGCCGCGGCGGGCCAGTTCCGGAATGATGTCCGCGCAGTTGCCGATCAAGCCCACCGATGCGGCTTCGCGCTTGCGCACGGCGTTCTTGAGGATGCGCAGAGCTTCGTCGAGCGAGTTCACCATGACGTCGCAATATCCGGTCTTGACGCGCCGCTTGATGCGTTCGGGATCGACGTCGATCCCAAGAAACGCCGCGCCGTTCAACGTCGCCGCGAGAGGCTGCGCGCCGCCCATGCCGCCCATTCCGCCGGAGACGACCAGTTTGCCGGCCAAATCGCCGCCGAAATGTTTCCTTGCAGCCGCGGCAAACGTCTCATAGGTGCCTTGCAAAATCCCCTGCGTGCCGATGTAGATCCAGCTACCGGCGGTCATCTGGCCGTACATCATCAGGCCCGCGCGTTCGAGCTCGCCGAACTGTTCCCAGTTGCTCCAGTGGCCCACGAGATTGGAATTCGCAATCAGCACGCGCGGCGCGTACGCGTGCGTGCGGAAAATGCCTACGGGCTTGCCCGATTGCACGAGCAGCGTTTCGTCGTTCTCAAGCTCGCGCAGCGAATCCACAATCGCCTGGAAGCACGCCCAGTTGCGCGCCGCCTTGCCCGTTCCGCCGTAGACGATCAACTCTTCAGGCCTCTCGGCGACCTCGGGGTCCAGATTGTTCATCAACATCCGGAGCGCGGCTTCCTGCTGCCAACCTTTGCAGGAGATTGCCGTGCCGCGCGGCGCGCGGACTAGACGGTAACCGGAGAACGTCTCGGCGAGGTGTTCTGCCATTGGAGGGTTTCCTGAGGGAATAGTAACGCAGCCAATCGCACTTGAATAGCACTCCGGATTCCGCCCGCCGGGACTCCATTGCGCCGAGCACTACTCCTCTTGTAGAGTTCTTCCACGCTTATGCCCTATCCGACCCTCCCGCGCAGGTTCCTCGATGCGGTGGACAAGTTCCATTCGCCGCGCGCCCAGATGTATCGCTCGGAGAAAGGATGGGAGGGAATCCCCGCCCACGAAGTCCTGCGGCGCGTCGCCGGGCTTTCGGCCGGGCTGGAGCAGATCGGAGTCAAGCCGGGCGACCGCGTGGGTTTGTTCGCGCCGAACCGGCCCGAATGGCACATTGCCGATCTCGCGATACTCGGCTTGGGCGCCGCCGACGTTCCGGTCTACTTCGGCGAATCCCTCGAGCGAATGGTTTACATCCTGGACCATTCCGGCGCGCGCGTCGTGTTCGCGGCCGGAGCAGAACAGGTGCGGCGTTTGCTGCAATGCCGCGAGCAATTGCCGTCCGTGGAGAAGCTGGTGTGTGCCGACGCGCCGCCCGAAGCGGACAGTAGCGTGATCCGCTACGAATCCTTGATTGCGGATACCGGCGAACTCGAACTTCAGGCGTATCGCCGCCGCGCGGAAGAGATTCGGCCGGAGCAACTCGCCACAATCATTTACACCTCCGGGACCACCGGCGAGCCCAAGGGTGTGATGCTCACCCACGATAATCTCAGCTCGAACGTGCAAGACGGCTTCGACCTCGCCGGCTTCGATTCCGGACGGGACCGCGCCCTGTCGTTCCTGCCGCTGGCTCACGTCTACCAGCGCGTCGCCGACTACGACTTTCTTTTCGCGGGAGTTCCACTCGCCTACGTGGAGGATGTCACTGAAGTTGTCCGGGCGCTTAAGGAAATTCGCCCGACGCTGCTGGCGGCGGTGCCTCGATTTTTCGAGAAGCTCTACAGCCGGGTTCTGGAGCAAGGCCACGCGCATAGCGGGTTCCGAAGAAGGATTTTCGATTGGGCGCTCGCTCTGGCAAACGAAGCAATTCCGTGGCGGGCGCATGGGGAGCCCGCGAGCTTGAAATTGCAATTGCGCTGGGCGCTGGCGAACGCTTCGGTCTATCGCAAGATTCGGGCGGGGATGGGGGGCTGTTTGCGGCTCGTTTTTTCCGGCGGCGCGCCCCTGTCGAAGGAACTGGAGGAGATTCTCTGGGCATTTGGCCTGCCGGTCTACCAGGGTTACGGGCTGACCGAGGCTTCGCCGGTCGTCTCAAGGAATCACCCGGACAACCGGGTCGGCAGCGTCGGGAAGCCGATTCCGAACGTCAAAGTGCGGATCGCTGCGGACGGGGAGATCCAGGTCCACGGTCCTTGCGTGATGCAGGGGTATTATCGGAAGCCCGAGGAAACGCGCGCGGTCCTTTCCAGTGACGGCTGGCTTTCCACCGGAGATATCGGCTATCTGGATTCGGATGGCTTCTTGTACGTCACGGATCGCAAGAAGGAATTGCTGAAGACCGCCGCGGGGAAATTTGTCGCGCCGCAGCCGATTGAGAATTTGCTGAAATCGAGCCCCTTCATTTTGAACGCCGCCGTGATCGGGGACCGCCGAAGATTCATCAGCGCCCTGATCGTCCCGAACTTCAGCGCTATGGAAGCGCTGGCCCGCGAGCAGGGGCGCGCTTCCGGTTCCCGCGAGGAACTTGCGTCGGCGGACTGGGTGCGCGAATGCATCGAGAAAGAAGTGGACCGGCTGTGCGGGAAGCTGGCTCAGTATGAAACGATCAAGCGTTTCGCCCTGTTGCCCGAGGATTTCAGCTTCAACGGCGGGGAACTGACCTACACGCTGAAACTCAGGCGCCGCATCGTCGAGCAGAAATATCAGACTGTGATCGACCGTCTGTACGTGGACGCCGAAGCGGACGCCCAGCAGGCCGCGTCTCGCCAGAGCGCCTGATCGGACGTCCGCGCTCCTGGGAAGAAGTATCGTATAATGAATTCATGGTGACAAAGACTCCGTACGGGCTGCACGTCATTGAGAGCTGCCTTTCCTGCCCCATGCTGAAGGACAATTTTTTTTGCAATCTTTCGCAGCGTGCGGTCGAATCCCTGAATGCCATATCCTCCCCTGCAACCTATCCCAAGGGGGCGATTCTTTTCGTCGAAGAACAGGAGCCGCGAGGGGTCTTTGTGATTTGCAGCGGCCGGGTGAAGCTCTCCGCTAACTCCATCGGCGGCAAGTCCCTGATTCTCCGCATGGTCGAGCCGGGCGAGGTGATCGGTCTTCCCGGAACAATCACGGGAAAACCCTACGGGCTCACCGCCGAGGCGCATGAACCGGTACAGGCTAGTTTCATCCGGCGCGAAGATTTTCTGCACTTCCTGCGCGAGCACGGAGAAGTGGCCGTGCGAGTGGCGGAGTTGCTCTGCCAGATCTATCAAGCCACATTTCAAGAGGTTAAGTACCTTGGACTTTCGGGCTCCGCGATTCAGAAGCTGGCGAAGTTTATTCTGAATTTGCCGGATTCCCGCACGCCGGGGAATGGCCCGGTTCGTGCCGCGCTCACTCTTACGCATGAGGAGATTGCTGAGATGATCGGTTCCTCCCGCGAGACGGTCACGCGCCTGTTCGCCAGTTTGAAAAAGAAGCAACTAGTCGAAGTGCACGGTTCGGTGCTCGTCGTCAAGGATAAGCCCGGCCTCCAAAAGCTTGTAGAGGGCTAACACATCCCCTAGCCTTTGTGACTCACAATACTATATAGTGTGACGGTCATCACGGGTCGCTGAACGCGCGGCACGCATAATCGCCCGCGAATTTCGCGAGTGCGGCAATCCGCAGCCGCACGGATGACAGCCTGAGGGAGGGCCAATGCGAAAGCTGGGCCTGGGCTTTGGAATATCGGTTCTGAGTCTCTTTCTCATGTGCGCTGCTCTGGTTGTCGCAGCTGCGGGAAGGCCACAGGCCGCCGATCAGAGCGCCTCGCAATCGGGGAGCACGCCTCCAGCCGCGCCAGCCGCGCCCGCTGCCCAAAGTCCGGTTCCGGTGGATGCGGAGACCTGCAAGCTCTGTCACGAAGACAACTACAACAGCTGGGCGAATTCGCCGCATTGGAAGACCACACTCGATACGCGCGGCGGGCCGGCGAGACAGGGTTGTGAGACGTGTCACGCACCGGCGGCGGAACACGTCGCAAACCCGGGCGAAGCGTCGAAGTTCCCATTCACCTTTGACAAGTCGGCCCCCAAGGACATCAATGCCCGCTGCCTCACCTGCCACGCTTCGGGCACGCACCAGATGCACCTCACCGAATCGGTGCATCGGTTGAGCGACGTGAGCTGCGTTTCCTGCCACTCGATCCACCACTCGGAAACCAAAGAGTATTTGCTGGTCAAGGCGCAGCCGGAACTCTGCTACACGTGCCACCTTCAGCAGAGGGCGCAATTCAACATGCCGTTCCACCACAGGGTGAACGAACACCTGGTGCAATGCACGGATTGCCACAATCCGCATGGGACCGCCGGACCCCATCAACTGCAAGCCTCAGCGACGCAAAGCGCGGTTTGCTACAAGTGCCATGAGGACAAGCAGGGGCCGTTCGTTTTCGAGCACGAGCCGGTGAAGACCGAAGGGTGCGTCATGTGTCACACGCCGCACGGCGGGCCGAACCCGCACATGCTGAAGACGAGCAACGTGAATCTCCTGTGCTTGTCGTGCCACACGGTCTCGTCCGCGAACGCGCCGGGACCGGCCGGGCCGGCTCACAACCAGGCCGCGCAATACCAGGCTTGCATCCTTTGTCACACGCAAATCCACGGCTCGAATTTCAGCAGCGTATTCTTCAAATAACTGTCGGTCAAACAGATGGAAGGACGTGCCCATGACCTTCACATATTCCGGTATGAATAGGGAGACGGACCTCACGGGCTGCACGGTCGGCGCCGCAACGCGGCCGCCGGCGAATGCGCGGGAACTGCGCCTGAGTTCCTGGGCGTTGTGGCCGGCCATCCTCCTGGCGCTTCTATTCGTGCCGGCTGCAAAGGCGCAGCTTCCGGACCAGGGGCCGACGCAACAAGAGAACGAAAGTGCAGGGCAAATACCCGGTAATTACAGCCTCCAGCAGACCGTGGAGTTCGGCTATCGCGACAGCCTGATCAGCGGGAACATGAACAATTACAACACATTCGAGAACCTCGGCTCCGGCATGCGGCTCTTCGATTACACGCTGGACATGAAGTCGCAAAACCACAAGGGTCTGCTATTCGACAATTTGAGCTTCAGCAATTTCGGCTATGGCGGCGATCCGAATTCGGTTTCGCGGCTGCATGTGGACAAGAACAAGTGGTATGACTTTCGCGCGATGTTCCGCCGGGACGAATACTACTTTGATTACAATTTGCTCGCGAACCCGTTGAACATCTCCAATTTCCCGACCGGCTGCACGACGGCGTGCACTCCGGTGGCGATCACAAATTCGCCGCACGCCCTCTACTACGACCGGCACATGCAGGATTACGACTTGACGTTGCTTCCCGAATCGCGGATTCGCTTCCGCTTGGGCTACTCGCGAATTTTCACCGGCGGCCCGGGCGATACCACCTTCGAAGGCGGCGCGGACGCCGAGCTAAGCCAAAGCACCGCCACCACAACCGACGCTTACCGCATGGGTGTGGATTACAAGGGAATCGCCAAGACCACGTTTTCCTTCGACGAAATGCTGAACTACACGAAGATCGATCAAACCGCGGTCGATGCGAACATGCAGTACCAGCTTTCAAACGGGACGCCCGTGGATTTGGGCATCGTGTTCCAAGGAACGACGCCGTGCGCCACGCCCGTCACGAACGGCACGACAACGCCGCCCACGGTCACCGCGAATTGCAACGGCTACCTCTCGTACAACAAGGTGGAGAATCCGAGGTCTTCGTTCCCGACGGAGCGATTCAGTTTCGAGTCCAGCTATTTCAAGAATCTGGAGATGAACGGCGCGGTCGCCTACTCGGGGGGCAGCAACAGCATTCCCGATCTCAATGAAATCGTGAACGGCTGGACCTCACGCACTTTGACGCGAGAGAGCACAACGGGGGGCCCGGCGAGCGCGAATCGAGTTGAGGTCAACGCGGATTGGGCCGCCGACTACCGCATAACGGACAAGCTTCACGCCATTGATGAATTTCGGTTCGACGACTGGCGCATTCCCTCGATGTGGGCGACCGCCGAGACGAATTTGTTTGCGACCCCGGCGACTTCGGGGCAGGTAGGCCTGCTGCTCCCCATCGCCATGGTCACTCCCGCGAATTTTGCCACCGTGTGCCCGACGGCTCCGTACAACGGGGCGAACTGCCCGCAGCACGCTTCCGGTTCTGGGGCCGATGTTACGGACGAACTGGTCTCGCAGTTTCTCGGCCAGAATTTGAAGAGCAATACCTTCCAGCTGCACTACGATTTCACCTCGCGCATCTCCGCACGGCTCGGATACGAGTACACCAGCCGGGCGATTTCGGATTTCAGCGCGACGTGGGATACGGGGGAAATCTATTTTCCAGGTGGACCGGGCGGGACCAAGGGGCTTTCCGAGGGGGGGACGGCTACCGGCAACTACTACTGGGCGGCGCGTGGCGATTGCGCCATCCTCGCCGGCGGGGCGCTTCCGGCCAGCTGCGCGCTGGACTCGGCCACCGGCTGGATCGAAGAGGGTTCGCCCACGAATCTGGTCCCTGAGGCGGGCAACGACACCGGGCGCAACTTCTACAACATTCACGAAAACCTGGCGTTGCTCGGCCTTACCATCCGCCCGGTTGACGCGCTGCGGATCAATGCGGACTTCGATGTGGGCTCGAACGACAATTCCTTTACGCGAATCAGCCCGCGGGAGTTGCAGGATTACAAGGTCCACGCGACTTACACGCCGAAGCCATGGGCGACGGTTTCCGGCGCCATCGACATTCACGAGAACCGTGACGACGTCTATGCGGTGGACAACGTCGAGCACGGCCGCACCTACAGCTTTAATACGACCCTGGCGCCCTTCCCGCAACTTTGGATCGACTTCGGTTTCAACTACATGGACGTCTACACGCAGACGGAGATCTGCTTCGACGACGGGACGCCTCCGGCTGGATACACGGCATGCCCCGCCCCCGCGGTCAGCCCCGTGCCTGCGACTCCCGCGGCGTGTAGCTCGAACACAAGTTGCGGCGACCTTTCCTTCTACCAGAGCAAGGACTACTACGCGTACGGCGACGTGATGTGGAAGCCGTACAAGCGCGTGACGGCGACGCTTGGTTACCTGGGCACCATCTCCCGCGGGAACACCACATTCCTCAGTCCGTACGCTCCGACCGGCACGCTGGATTTCAACTATCTGAAGCCGTACCTGAGTTTGAAGATTGATATCTACAAGGGATTCAGTTACAAGACGGCGTGGAACTACTACGGCTACAATGACCACGGTGTCGCAAACCCGTTGGGACTCGCGCCGCTCCCATTGCAAAATTTCGACGGGAGTAATATCACGTTCTCGTTTTTGGCTGCTTTCTGAACCGCAGCGGCGGCCCGAATGCCTCGGCGGAACTCGGTTCGTCACATCTTAAGGGGGGGAAGGACAAGATGAAACACTCGGTGACTCAAATGATCCGGACGTTGGCGTTCCCATTTCTCGTGATTCTTTTCTTTTGCGGCGTCGCGCGGGCCGATGATTCCGCCAGCGTTTACAAGACGAAATGCTCGATGTGTCATGCGCCCGACGGCAGCGGCAACGTGCCGATGGGCAAGCAATTGAAGGTCGTGGATCTGGGATCCGCGGATGTGCAGAAGCAAACAGACGCCCAATTGGCCGACTCGATCGCGAACGGCAAGAACGGCGGGAAAATGCCCGCCTACAAGGGAAAACTGACCGACGATCAGATCAAGGGGCTTGTGGACTACATCCGGGGCCTGGCGAAGAAGCACTAAGATTCACTGCGCCGCTCTTGCCGGGGAACATCTTCGTTTTCACGGGCCGCGTTTTTGCGGCCGTGCTGGAATTCCTTTGCGCACTGTCACTACAGTGACGGCGGTCGGACTTTGGTAGACCAAACGGGGAACGGGACGGTTCAGCCGCCGCGGCGTCGCTTCGTGGAAGTTTTCCTGGGCACGGGTATCCTGGCATCCTTTGCGTCGTTTCTTCCCTGGGAGCTCGGCGTGAAGGCCGACGCGTTCGCTCCCGCGCCGGCGGGCATTCGCCCCGAATGGGACTTCATGTTCCACACGCTCAAGCTCCTGCCCGCCAAGACCGGCCCCATTGCGGGAGATCTGGTGGGCGCGATCGGATTCGGAATGGCGGGGCTTATAATGACCCGAATGGGGTTATCCACTAAAACCACTTGATGACTCTTCCGGGAAAACTCGCGAAGTGGTTTCGGCCGGCCGTCTTTCTCGGGAGTAACCCGATTACTCTGGCTGGCGCCGTCCTGACGACGAGCTCCGCGGTCACCCTCATCGGGTTCTGGATTTTCGATCTCATCGGCGGGGGTGCGGTCGATCCCTACACCGGCGTGATCTTCTTTCTCATTCTGCCGGGCGTGTTCGTCATTGGATTGATGCTGATGCCCGCCGGCGCATTGCTCCGGCGGCGGGCGTTGAAGCGAGCGGGCGAGCTGCCCGAGATTTTTCCGCGAATTGATTTCTCGAAGCCGGTCCTGCGGACCGCGTTCGCTTGGGTGGGCGGGCTCACTCTGTTGAACGTCGTCATCTTCAGCATCGCGACGTACCACGGGGTGGAGTACATGGACTCCGCCCAATTCTGCGGGCAAACCTGTCACACCGTGATGCAGCCGGAGTACACCGCCTACAGCAATTCTCCGCACCAGCGAGTGGCCTGCGTCGAGTGCCACATCGGTCCCGGAGCGGGGTGGTTCGCTCGATCCAAGCTGTCCGGCGTGCGCCAGGTTTTTGCGGTCACGTTTCACACCTACGACACGCCGATCCCTTCCCCCGTGCAACAATTGCGCCCGGCGCGGGAGACCTGCGAGCAATGCCATTGGCCGCAGCGTTTCACGGGCGACAAATTCATTGTGCGTTCGCATTTTGCCGACGACGAAAAGAACACGCGTACCTACACCGTTCTCCTCATGAAGATCGGCGGCCGGACGTGGCAGGGAGGCGTCGGAATTCACGGGCGTCACCTCGACCAGGGCTCGCGGGTCGAGTACGTTTCCACCGACCGCGAGCGGCAGAATATCGTTGCTGTCAATTACGTCGACGATTCGGGCCAGCATGTGGAGTTCACCAATCCGAGCTCCGGCGCGACTCCGCAGCAAATCGCCGCCGGCGAGCATCGCACTATGGATTGCGTGGATTGCCATAATCGTCCGACGCACGTCTTCCAATTGCCCGAGGCGGCCGTGGACGAGTCCTTGTCGGTCGGACAGATCAGCGCCGACCTGCCGTTCATCAAGAAACAATCCGTGGCGGCCTTGCGCACGGACTATCCGGATCGCGCCAGCGCGACGCAGAGAATCGCTGCAACGCTCGATGCGTTTTACCAGACGAACTATCCCGGCGTGTATCGCGACAAGCGATCGCTCGTGGATGCAGCCGTGAAAGAGGTGCAGGCCATCTATTTGCGGAACGTTTTCCCCCAGATGAAGGTCGCTTGGGGGACTTACGTGAATAACCTCGGCCACATGGATTCGCTCGGTTGCTTTCGTTGCCACGACGGCAGTCATACGTCGGCGGACGGGCGCACCATTCCCATGGATTGCGATTCGTGTCACTCTCTGCTGGCGGTGGATGATCCGGATCCCAAAGTTCTGGCGGATCTGGGCCTGAAATAACTCCGGGGCGCGGGAGCGAATCGGCGTACCCTAGAGATTGGTTCGATGCGAATTCGCAAACTCAGCGGGCTGCTCCCCATTCTGGCCGTTGCCCTCGCGCTTCCCGCCGCGCGCGCGCAGCAAAAGACCGCGAACGATCCCGACGCCGCTTGCCTCGCGTGTCATTCTCAGCCGGATCTGAAATCCGAAAAAGGCCGCAGCCTCTTCGTCGATCCCGCCAGACATAAATCGAGCGTCCACGCGGACCTGCCCTGCATCGCCTGTCATACGGACATCAAGGAATTTCCCCATCCTGCGAAAATAAAGAAAGTGGAGTGCGCCGCTTGCCACACGGAGGAAGCGAGTTCGCTGCCCTCCAGCGTACATGGATTGCTGGGCGAACAGGCTTGCGTGAGCTGCCACGATCAAGCGCACTACGCCCGGCCCGCCGCCACGGTCATGCCGCAGAAGTGCGGGGAGTGTCACAGCGACGAACTCAAGGCGTTTCAGATTAGCGTGCACGGCGGCGCGGCGCGCAATGGGGACTCGCAGAGCCCCACGTGCCTGTCGTGCCACGGTCCCGTCCACAAGATTCTGTCCGCGGACGATCCGCAGTCGCCCGTGGCGAAGAAAAATTTGCCCGCGACGTGCGGCGCCTGCCACTCCAATCCTGACTTTGTCGCGCGCCACAAGATTCCCTTCGCCCACCCCGTGGAAGCCTACTCCATGAGCGTGCACGGCCGGGCCGTGGCCGCGGGAAACGACAAAGCTGCGTCGTGTTCGGATTGCCATGGGAGCCACGGCATTTTGAACGCGCGCGATCCGCAATCGAAAATCAACCACTGGAACGTGCCCGCGACCTGCGGTGCCTGCCACGCGGAAATCAAACAAACTTACGACCAGAGCATTCACGGCCAGGCCGTGGCGAACGGTTCGCGCGATGCGCCGGTTTGCACGGATTGCCACGGCGAACACAATATCCTCGCGCCGAGCGAGCCGGGTTCCACGGTGAATCCAGCCCAGGTTTCTCTTGTGACCTGCGGACGCTGCCACGGCGACGCGCGACTCGCCGCGCGCTACAACCTGCCGGCGGATCGTATGCCGACCTTTGCGGACAGTTATCACGGGCTCGCATCGCGCGCGGGCGGACAGACGGTGGCGAACTGCGCCTCGTGCCACGGCGTGCACAATATTTTCCCTTCCAGCGATCCCCGGTCCACGGTGAACCCGGCAAACCTCGCGCATACGTGCGGTCAATGCCACGCCGGCGCAGGGAAGGACTTTGCGATCGGCCCCGTGCATGTCTGGCCCGGATCGGCGAGCGAGCACCCCGTGGTGCGCTTCATCCGCCTGACCTACTGGTTCCTGATTCCGATCGCCATCGGATTCATGTTTCTGCACCAACTGCTCGATTTCCTGCGGAAGCTCCGGCGCAAAGGGCCGCGCGTGGAGTCCGGCGAAGAAGTCGAACGAATGAACTTGAATTTCCGAATCGCGCACTGGCTGACGATGGTGAGTTTCCCCGTGCTGGTCGTGACGGGTTTCGCGCTCAAGTTTCCCGAGGCGTGGTGGGCGCGGCCGATGCTGGTTTGGGAGACCCATTTCGCGCTCCGCGGACTTGTGCATCGGGTAGCGGCGGTCGTCTTGTTGTCTTCGCTCGCCTATCACATTCTGCATTTGGCGCTGGTGCGGCATGACCGCGCGATCATGCGCCACATGGCCCCGCGGTTGCGCGATGTTCAGGACTTGGGTGACATGTTTCTCTACAACCTGGGCCTCTCGAAAGCGCCGCCCACATTCGGAAAATTCAGCTACGTCGAGAAAATCGAGTACATCGCTTTTCTGTGGGGTACGGCCGTTATGGCGGCGAGCGGATTCCTGCTTTGGTTCAATTCTTTGGTGCTGCGGCATTTTCCGAAGTGGGTGCTGGATGCCGCCACGGCTCTTCATTTCTATGAGGCGATTCTGGCCACGCTGGCCATTCTGATTTGGCACCTCTATACCGTGATCTTCGATCCGGACGTTTACCCGATGGACCGCGCTTGGCTCACGGGAAAAACCTCCGCGGACCACCTGCGCCACACGCGGCCTGCATATTACGCCACGCTGCAAAAGCGCGCAGCAGAGGCAGCGCGCGAGGCGGCGGCGAAAGAAGACACGCCTCCCGCAACCGATCACATTCCCCCTGACGACCCGCCGAAGAAAGAAAAAGAATAGGTGGCGCAGCATGGGTCGGCGAGAAACAAGATTATGAAAATGAAGAAGAGACAATTAGGATGCTCTCTAATTCTCGTGGTTTGGATTGGTTGCGCTGTGATGTTGGCGAGCACGGAATACCCGGGGAACAACCAACAGTCCGAACAAACAGGTTTTAATTCGGACGAGGTGCCGGGCCAGGTATATGTCAAAAAGCCAGTCAGGATCCCGGATGGTGCCTTAGCTGTCTTGAGAGACACACTGAGTCGAGGCACAGCCAATTGTATCCAGGACACCGAAGGCTTGACACCTGAGCAGGTTCCAGCTTCGTGGTTCGTAGGTTCAGAGATTCATTTGGACGGACCGGAGGAGGTCGATCTCGTCGTCCTACCTGCACGGATGACCAGTGAATCTCCGTCGCCCAATCGGTGTTTGTATTCGGCCCATGGCGGCCCATTTTGGCTCCTGCGAAACATCAATCGGAAGTATGAGCTGCTGCTTGAGACTTACGCGGATGGGTTGGGCATATTGGACTCACGAACCAACTTCTATAGGGACATCCAGACCTGGTCGACTACTGTGCGGACGACCACGACGCTGCTCTACAAAATGGACGTAGGCCAGTATCAACTTGCCGAGAAGAAAACCGAACCCTGAATGTTTAAGTACGCGGGGCGGGTGGCCGCGCTTTTGACGTGAGGGTGGCTTTCCTTCTCATCGATGGCCACCCTGAAGTCAATGGCCGCGCCACCGCTCGATCTCACTCCACTGCCGAGCCTACTTGCGAAAGAGCAGCGGTGCCAATGCCAGCAGGTTGTCACGCCACACCGGAAAGGCATGGCCGCCTGGGGTTTCGATAGGCGTCACGGCAAAACCTTTCTGCTTGGCCCACGCGACCAGGGCGCGATTGGGAGTGATGAGGCTATCGTCTGTGCCGCAAGCGATCCATAGCAGGCTGAGATTGGCTTTCCTTGCGTCTGCTCCCGGGAACAGAGCATCGAAGTCGCCAGTGCGCGGCAAGCCGGCGCTCATGGAGCCGACCCAGGCGAAGAGTTCGGGATGCGTAAGGCCCAATATCAAACTTTCCTGCCCGCCCATGGACAGACCGGCGACGGCGCGGTTGGCGCGGCCTCTGGCCACGTTGTAGTCGCGTTCCACCGCGGGAATGATCTCCTCGATCACGGTCCGGACAAAAAGCTGGACGTTTCGCTGGTCGATGGCGGGATCGGTGTGTGCGCTGTGACCATGGCTGACGATGTCGAAGTCTCCATAACCGCGCGGCATCACCACGATCATCGGCACGATCTTGCCCTCGGCAAGCATGCTGTCGAGCATCAGATCCGCCTTGCCGGCCCGAGTCCACCCCTCCTCTGTATCCGTGAAGCCGTGCATCAGATAGAGAACCGGATAACCGCCCTTGCGCTTTGGGTCGTAGCCAGGAGGCGTGTAGACGACATATGCCGTTTGGTCGTCGGGATAGTGCAATCCGATCTTCGTCGTAAATGTGTGGCGCGTAACGTACCCGTGCGGAATGTCGGTGAGTTCCCATGGAGCCGGCGGAGTTCCGGGCACCAGAATGTCGCTGTATAGGTCGAGGAAGTTCGGATGGACGTCGCGGTTGAGCGGATCGAGCATACGAACGCCGTCCACAACAAAGGTGTAGCCGTAGCGCTCGGGCTTGAGCGGCGGCGTAGTGGCGGTCCACAGGCCACTGGCGTCCTGCGTCATAGGAAGCGGCTGGAGAAGAGCGTCGGTCGCGACGGACACCTCCTTTGCCCCGGGAAATTTAAGGCTGAAGGTAATCGAGTGGTCTGAATTGACCACGGCTCCCAGGGGCGGAGGCGGGGCAGGCATCTGAGTAAACGCACAAACGGCTGTCAGCGACGATATGGCGGCTAAGAGGAGAAGACGTTTCATGGTGCCCTCACTATGACAATAGCTGCGCAGAGCGGGCGATCTCCAGCTTCCGCGCGCGGTTGATTGTATACCTACGAGCCCGACACTAGGCAACGCAGGGGAAGACGGGTGGCCCGGGCGTTAAATGAGGAGACGAATTTGGGTGCCCCACACGTCGCGTTTACGTGTGGGGCTTTTGTCGGCCTCATACCAACTTCGCAGGTGGCGCAGCCTTTGACGTGAGGATGGCTTTCGTTCGTGCGCATCTGCGCGGGTGTCCCAGGTGCCGTCTTTGCACCTGGGGGGCTCGCCTCCCCAAAAGTAGTCATCCCGAGGAGCGCAGCGACGAGGGATCTCTCCGCCTCGGCCCCCGTGTTAGCTCGAGAGCAAATTATCGCGAGCGCCCTGCCGGGCCCTGAACTTGAGGGCCACCCCGAGCTGCACCTCTGCGCAGCTCTCCAAGCGCCCCATGTCACTCCACGGTGAAGGCCGCCAGTGGTATCATCCGCGCGTGCGAAATACAAAATGCACGAAATCCAGAAAGGCTGCGCCACCAGCCCGCTAACCGGAGCCACCATGAAAACCCTGAGTCCACAGGAGATCGACAAAATCGCGGCAGAAAAAAGCACTGACGAGCTTCTGGCGGTGATCGCAGAGCCGGACGACTGGCACCCGTACTTGCTCGAGGCGGCGAAGGCGGAACTGCAGCGGCGAGGTGTCGAGTTTAGAGCCCCAATTGCAAAAGCAGTGGCCAGCGAGTCTGATTTTGACGAATTGCAGCGCGCGGCGAACTACAAAGCTCTCCGGAAAAAGCTGCGCTTTCGCGGGATTGGAAGCATTGTTTGGGGTGTGCTTGCGATTGTGCTTGGCGTCTCTGCAATGGACGCCGATCCGGTGAATGCTGTTCTCGCTGTGATCGGAGCATTCCTGACTATCGAGGGCATTTGGTTGGTCGCAGCGCCGGCGCCCGCGGGGATGATCGCCGACGGAATTGGGTTGGTCGCCGTGGGTATTTGGAATCTCGCAATAACATTCATGAGTGGGTCCTCGTCAAGTGACAGCATGCCGTTTTTCGGGTTTCTGGGCGTGATGCAGATCGTTTGGGGATGCCAGAGCTTCGGCAAGTATTCGCTTCTTTCCAAGTTGTCGCATGCCAAGCCGTCCGCGGACACGTTGCAGAGGTTCGATCAACTTGTGAACTACCTTAAACAGGCGAATATGATGAGTGACGCGGCCCTCATCGAGTTCACCGGAAATGAAAAGGCAAACAACCCGCTGATCTGGAAAGGTCTATTGCGCGAGTCCAGCGCTGTGTTCGTCGCCCAAATCGGTCGCAAACTGAGCCTCGATAGCCAGGATGCGGATCGGAACTTCATTTTTGCAGCCAAGCAAGACGTCTCCTTCAGGAACAACGGGCAGGCTCCGATAGGCAACACACTGAAGGTTAAGTTTTCCATCAAAGACCGCATGTTTTCCGGCACCGGGGCCCGCGCTTTTGCAGGCACGATGTCTCCCGAGGCTTTTCAACGTTACGAAACGTGGAAAACAGGGCGGCTGGGCTGGCCTTTGACCTGAGGGCAGCCCATCGTTTTCCCGCTGCGGGTGGCCCGGCCTTTGACGTGAGGATGGCTTTCGTTTGCGCGCCTCTGCGCGGGTGTCCCAGGTGCCGTTTTTGCACCTGGGGGGCTCGCCTCCCCAAAAGTAATCATCCCGAGGAGCGCGGCGACGAGGGATCTCTCCGCCTCGGCCCCTGTACTAGCTCAAGAGTAAATTGTTGTGGGCGGATTGCCGGGCCCTGGACTCGAGGGCCACCCCGTGCCGCGCTTCGCGCAGCCATCCAAGCGCCCCACGTTACTCCACGGTGAAGACTGCCAGTGGTATCATCCGCACGTGCGAACTACAAAATGCAAAACGTCCAGAAAGGCCGCGCCACCCGCCCGCGTTGGCGAGAGCACTCTTACTCATGACCTCTTTGCGGTGAATATCCGGCCTGCTCCAACAACGAGTCCGCATCATTTAGCAGGACCTGAACCGCAACTCCAGTAACGTGTGAGCGATCGCGTTCGGAATCATTCTGGTCCTTACCACTCTTGTTACGCGGTTCTGCTTGCCAGCTTGATTCCTTCGTTTTGGAATAGGCCTCAACCTCTTCCTTGAATCGCCACAAGATGTCCGCCCTCTCTTCGCCAGTGGCTTCGCTCGCACGTCTGATTTTCCAGGCGAGGGAGTCAGCCAAATGATCAGTGGTTATCAGGCCGAGCTGCAGGCTGTTCTTGATGTCAGCCAGGGTGCTCTGGAACGTGGCGATTAGAGTTGGAGTCGAAGAGCTGCCGGGGCTGGGGTTGTACTCAAGTTGGTATGTGGCCGTGCTTCCCACGTTCGTGACGCCTGGAAACGAAGAGGTCTGAACCGCTCCATCCGAACCAACGGCACTAACGCTCAGCGTGAATTCTCCCGCCGCCGCACCCGTAAGGGAAATTTGAAATGCTCCGGCTGTGGGCGAATTGATCATCACGCTCTGTACAGGGCTGCCAGCATCCCCGGTAACGTCGTCATCGATTTCATCCTGCCCGGCACCAGAGTGGGGAATGAATTGTATCGGGTCAGGATTACCAGGATAGAATCCGGACTGAAGTCCATTAGGGTCTGTCACCATGAGGTTCGCTGTGGAGTCAACACTTACCGAAAGCCCTGTCAAATCCGCAGCGTCGTGGACAACTCCCCTCGTCCAAAACTCTGGCTGGCCGCTGCCATTCGTATAGCCACTGATACCCGTGGAAGCGTCAGTGCCAAGCACCGTTGAATAGCCCGCGGGGTCGTTGATGGTAAACGCTTTACTGCCGTCTGGATTGACAATTTCTCCGGTGATCAGGACAAAGTGACCCGGATATTCGTAGACCCCGGATGCGTTCGGATGTCGGGATCGTACACCTACAATTACAGGGTAGGGAGTACCGCTGCAGATTCCGTATGTACTTCCGCTCTCAACGGTAGCTACCGCCTTGGCTAAATTCGCATCTGAACCATCTGAATTTGCCCACCCTCCCAGGTCATCGAAAATGACTGGGTTACCTACCCGCCCGCCGTTGCTGGCCGCTGTGGCAGGGCCCCAACGGACAGTGCCTGCCGGGGGCGGGTCGTATCCGCCTGTGGCGTTAAGAAGAGAATTAAGCGTCTCCGGGTTCCAACTCTCGCCCGCAAAATTCAGCGCCATATTGAGCGACGTCAAAGCGCAACCGCGCATGGCGATGGTGATTAGCCCTTTAGATCTTGAGCTTAGATTATCGTACCGATATAAGCCCCAAGAGTTGGGCGGGGGTGCCGGCGGTTCGCCGAATTGACTTATGGGCGGAGGACTCGGGCTCACCTGGCAGCCTGCCGAGATTATAAGCGTTCCAGTCGAGACGTAGAAGTTATCGTAGAGGCCATTGCCGATCGCCCAACCGAACTCGGAATTCTGCGCTGGAAATGTCCCAGTAAGCAGCACCGGGCTGGATGTGGAACCAGTAAACAATTGCGCTCCCAGATCCAGCAGGAATCCGTTATTCACACCACCGAAATCGTCCAAGAGGAAGCCGCCTCCCTGGCCGGATGCATAGTATCCGACATAGGAAGGGCACGTGCTAACGGTGACGCCGTTCAGCGAGTATCTGAAATTGGTGAAGTAGACATCAAACTGGGTGGAGTTGGGAGGGCCGTAAGGCGCGCCGGAACAGCCCACAGCCTGCAGGGGCGCCTGCGAAATCTGGAGCGAGAATTGCCACGTGCCGTTCGGCGCCGTCCAAGTGGTGGTCGGTGCTGCTGGTCCCCATGTGCCGCTTCCAGTCACCGTCAATACCTGGGCGGATGCAATTATTTCTGAACCGGTAAGTGCCAAGAGGCCAAAAACAATCTTTAGAAAATGGCGGTTCATTGCGACTCCTTTCCTTACGCAGACCGACGTCCCGTGGCCCAATTGCCGCGGAACCGCACTGCCAGCCGCGGAGCGAGAGAGCTCGCCAACTTTTCGCCGATTCTAGGGTTACGTACTTAGGCAAGTCAAGTAATATAAGGATAAACAGAAATCTCCTCTTGACTTCGAAATCGCCACGAACGCTACACCCGTTTTGCCCTGCTTTCGTAGTGGGACAAGATTTTCATCTGAAGTGCACCGATTTGATCTGCGATTCGCACCCAGACGGCGCGTGGCCGGGCTATTGACGTGAGGGTGGCTTTCGTTCTCATCGAGGGCCACCCTGGGCTGCGCTTCGCGCAGCCCTCCAATCGCCCAGTGTTACTCCACGGTGAATACTGCTAGTGGTATCATCCGCATGTGCGAAATACAAAATGCAAGACGTCCAGAAAGGCCGCGCCACCCGCCCCCAGGTGTGCACGACGACCGTGAGCGGGAATACATTGTGTCATTGAGGTTCGAGTTTAAGGGAGTGTGCGCATGACCAAGCAACTCGTGCTGGGTTTCGCACTGGTGGTGTTATTCGGAACTCCACGCACGCTGCGGTGCCAGAATGAGTCCAAAGAAGTGGCCCAAGTTGAGATCGAAACCACTCATGCGATTCCGCAGGTGTACGTCGTTTTGCGACTGCGTACCTTAGATCAACAGGTGTTCGTTCCCTACTGCGGTGAGGTGGAGGGTGGAGAAAAGATCTTGTGTACGGCGGGAGCCCATCTGCAGGTCCAGACTGGCCAGGGATGGCGTCCTGCGAAGCTCAGGACGAGATACGGAGTCCTGGGCGCCGAGTCCCTGGGGCGGGCCGAAGGTAGCCTCATTGCCCCCAGGAGCGAAACATCCTTCGGCTTCGAGTTCAGCAGGCTCTTTTTTGAAGTTGAACCCGGGCAGCGCCTGCGCGTCGTGATTGATGCCTGGCCCGATATGGAATCTATGAAGGCGGGACGACGCAGCTTTCAACTCACCAGCCCGCCCTTTGAGTGTCCCCCGACTGATACTGGCCAGTGACAACCGGGGACAGACAGCCGGCGACAGACGAAATCTTTTCTGACAATTAGGCGGGTGGCCGGGCTTTTGACGCGAGGGTGGCCTTCGTGGGGTTCTTGAGGTCGTCACCTTCTCCGCTGACGCGCGCCCATGCCTTCTATTCGAATAGTAACTCACTGAATATACTTGACATATCGGTACTCGTGTGCTAACATGCGGCGTGAACTCAAAACAACTTTACGAACGGTTTCAGCCCGGGCCCGCGACCTCTGCGCCCCCTCTCCGTGTTCATCCGTGTGTATCCGTGGTTTACCCCGAGTGTTCCTCCCGAGGGGTTGCAAGTCCCGCCTCCGCGACCTCTCCAATTGCACCAATTTTGTGCAGCTCAAAACTGATACACAGCAAAGGACTTAGCGCGCCCATAAGCCCTTTAGAATCAGCACTTACAGACTCCCCGCGCTTTTTTCGTATCTCATTGAAAACAAACGGTCGCCAAGTCCTTTATAATCAGCACTTACGTGTTTTTTCGTCGCAAGTCCTTTATATTCAGCAGATACATAAAAACACGGGGGGAGGGGGGTGGGATACCTTCCGAGTTCCCCCTCGCTTGCCGCGCCGAAGCCGCGGGCTTGGCCGACGAGCGTTGGGTGAGAGTCCCGATCGGATCGGGACGAGCGTCTTACGCGAGTTCCGGCCTGGCCGGAAAGGCGGGGCGCTCTCTTTCCCTTGCTTCCTGCCTCCTTGCATCCTTGCCTCGGCCCCGCGGCAGCGTACAATACGGAAGGGAGATTCTAGATGAGCGATCAATTGGTCATTGCGGGCCGCGGATTTCGTTCGCGGTTGATTGTCGGCACGGGCAAGTATCGCAGTTTTCAGGAAATGGCGCGCGCCCACGCGGCTTCGGGCGCGGACATGGTGACGGTAGCCGTGCGCCGCGTGAATCTTTCCGATCGCACTAAGGAATCTTTACTGGATTACATTGACCGCGAAAAAATCTTCATCCTTCCCAACACGGCCGGTTGCTACTCGGCCGACGAAGCTATCCGCGCGGCGCGGCTCGGACGCGAGGCGGGACTCTCGAACTGGGTGAAGCTCGAAGTCATCGGCGATCAGCAGACATTGTTTCCAGACACCGAGGAATTGGTCAAGGCGACGCGGCTGCTGGTGCAGGAGGGGTTCGTCGTGCTGCCCTACACGAACGACGATTTGGTCGTCGCGCGAAAGCTGATCGATGCGGGCGCGTCGGCGGTGATGCCGCTTGCGGCGCCGATCGGTTCCGGCATGGGCGTGCAGAACCACGCCAATCTCCGCATCTTGCGCGAACGCGTCACGGAAGTTCCGCTGATCGTGGACGCCGGCGTCGGCACCGCTTCGGACGCCGCGGTCGCGATGGAGTTGGGCGCCGACGGCGTTCTGATGAACACCGCAATCGCCGAAGCCCAGGATGCGGTGCTGATGGCGGAGGCCATGCGCGCCGCCGTCGAAGCCGGCCGCAAAGCGTATCTCGCCGGCCGCATGCCGAAAAAACTCTACGCCTCCGCGTCGAGCCCGCTGGCCGGCGTCGTGCGCTAGAGTTGTGCGCTAGAGTCCTGCTGTAGAGTCGCGCGGTCAGCGTCCCGCTATTTCTCAGAGCGTCCGGAAAATCTGTCGCCAGGTGACGTCCACGGCCATGTGGATCGCCGAGCTGGCGGTCATCGAGCGTGTCTTTCTCCACACGAATCCGTAGATCACGCCTGCGATCGTGGCCAGGAGAACGTAACGCCAGTTGGGGAAATGTCCGTGGCGGATGTGCGAAAGTCCGAAGATGACCGAGGCCGCCGCCCAGCCCACGTACTCATTGCGAAAGGTGCGTTGCAGCGCGTTCTGGAGCAGTCCGCGGAAAAAGAATTCCTCCCCCCAAGCAGTGAACAGAAAAATGCCGATGAGTTCCGGCACAATCATCTTCGGCCGGGCGACACTCAGATCGAAGCGCGTGAAATGAATGCGCATGGAAAGGGGAATGGTGATCGCGGCCGTGAGCAGAAAACATCCCACCACGACAGTGGTCCATCCGCGCGCCCAGTTGAAGGAATACCCGGTTCGATCCGCGCGCCGCATCAGCAAGAATACAATGATGCCGATTTGCACCGCGAACATGATGCTGTAGACCCAGCCGATCCGGCGATCGGGGTACACCCAAAGCTGGAGCAGCCAGCCTCTCCAATATGGAAAGAAGATAACGAAGAGCGAGACGTAGTCCTGCCAGCAACCGAGCGGCGCTTCGCCCGCGGTCGCGGCGAACAGAGCCGGGACCAGTGCGTAGGCGGTCGCCAATCCCACTCGGCCCCAGCTGAAGCTGCCGGTTCCCGTCGCGTAGACCCAGTAGACCAGGATCGGCGCCACGATGAGCGCCGCGCTGGTCGCCCGGTTCAACCGCGCTGTAATTTTCTCGATCAGCCCGCCGGACGCGAGAATAATCTCTCCGCCGAGCAGCCAGCCTGTGACGCAGGCAAGCACTACAAATTGATGTCCTCCAAGCCCAAGCTTGATAATGCCGTAGAATGTCAGCGCGAGCATCATGATGGCCCAGATGAGCAGGGCGGCGCGGACCGGCAGAACTTTCGCTGAGGACATTGGGGCGTAGTGTAACTCAAAATTCGCGAAAACGATGACTTCCGAAAGCAAGAAAAGAATTGGCTATCTCGATTGGATGCGCGGCTTGGCGTGCCTGTTGATGTTCCAAACGCATTGCTACGACTCCTGGCTCGCTCCCGCCGCGCGGCACTCGGCGCTCTTACGATGGTCGCAGCTCGGCGGAACGTTGCCTGCTCCATTGTTCTTGTTCCTCGCGGGAGTTTCCGTCGCCTTCACGACCGATCGCATGCGCCAGCAGGGAATGGCCGCGGGAATCGTTGCACGCAAGACCATGACCCGCGGCGGCGAAGTCTTCTTGTATGGCTTGCTGTTTCGTGTGCAGGAATTTCTTCTCGGTCAGCCCTGGGCGCCCTGGACCGACTTGTTGCGCGTCGATGTGCTGAACATTATCGGGCTCTCGATCGTGCTGCTGGGAGCGGTGAATTGGGTGGGGAGTCGTCTCGGAGGCGGCGCCTCGCGCGATCGCGGGTCGCGCTTTGCCACCTGCGTTCTTGTAACCGCCGTCATAGCGCTCGCGACGCCATGGCTTTGGACCAGCGCCCGCCCGCGCTGGCTGCCCTGGTATCTCGAGTCCTATATCAACGGCGTGCACATTTATGACAAGCCGCAGCCGGGGCTGTTTCCGTTGTTTCCGTGGGCGGCATTTGCGGTGGCGGGCCTCGCGATAGGGATTCTGATTTTCTCGGAGGATGCGCGCCGGCACCAGGCCGCGGCCTCTTTTGCGCTCGGCGGGTTGGGAGTTGTCCTAGTGGCGCTCGCGCGCTGGCTCGACGTCCGCCGGCTCCAGCTCTACGCCGTCTATGATTACTGGCACACGAGTCCGAATTTCTTTCTCACCCGCGTCGGCATTCTTCTGGTCATTCTCTGCGCCAGTTACGTCTGGTGCCGGTGGGGGGCGGGACAATGGGGATTCAGCCCGCTCATCGAGATGGGCAAGACGTCGCTCCTCGTTTACTGGGTGCACATCGAATTTGTTTACGGCCGCTTTTCGATCTTGCCCAAGCACGGCTCCAGCATTCCTGCCGCGACCGCGGGGCTTGCGACTATTTTCGCCGCGATGACTCTCCTCGCGGTCATTCGCAATCGCACGAAGGGCCGCGGCGCCGAAATTTGGGCGCACCTGAAGCGTCCAGCGCGCGCCGCCTCGTAGTTTCATCGCAGCTTGCTCTCCGCCGTCAGCCGCATTTGTCATTCTGTACGTAGCGTTCTGCGCGGCGATTTGTGCCGCGCAGCGAAGTGAAGAATCCAGCGCCTGCCGGCAGGCAGGGTTCCGCGCGCATGGCGCGGCGCCAAACCATGATCGCTGGGGGCAATTCACACGGAAAGCAAAGGGAAGTCGCTACGGTTGCGGTTTGTCTGTGGAAGCGCCGGCGGCGCCTGAGGAATCGGGTGAATCCGAAGGAACCTTGAAAATGACTTCGCCCGGCCGGGCGAGGCCCATCTCATCGCGCGCGATTTGCTCGATCATGCGAGGATCGCTTTTCAGCGCGGTCACCTGGTTGGAGAGCGCGTGATTTTCGTCGTTGAGCCTGGCGATGTCCCCGCGCATCTGCTGGATCTCTTTCCGCGTGCGGCCCATGGCGATGAATCCGTGGTCGCCGAAGATGTCGTGCACGCACAAAAGCACCAGCACGAGGAACAGAGCCGGCTGTGCGTAGCGCTTGAGCGTAGACTGCGTCTCGTTTTCTCTCATGCTGCATTTCCTCCCGCGGCCGCGCCGAAAATCCACGCTCGCGTCTGCTCGCCCAATTGTTGCGAAGCTTCTTGCGTCGCCGCTTCGGTATAAACACGGAGCAGCGGTTCGGTTCCCGAAAGCCGCATCAGCACCCAGGAGCCGTCCTCGAATTCGAGTTTGAGGCCATCGGTGCGGTCCGCGCGGCGGACCCGGCGGCCGAGGAACTTCCCGAAATCGCCTTTCAATCGCTCTGCGGTACGAGCTTGCACCTCGCCGGGCAAATGAAGATTGATCCGCAACGGCCAGAACTCGCCGCCTACACGGCGAAACAAATCGCGCAATTGCTCGCCGAGCGAAGCGCGCCGCGCCGCGATCATTTCGGCCACCAGGAGGCAGGCGAGAATGCCGTCTTTCTCGGGCACGTGTCCCCGGATCGAAAGCCCC
>Ga0326728_10005352_pt1 | contig 36212 bp, 35 predicted proteins | sample MB3enrmetagenome_FD_207602 | JGI IMG/M metagenome (GOLD analysis project Ga0326728, IMG submission 207602) | Lab enriched peat soil microbial communities from McLean, Ithaca, NY, United States - MB31MN | ecosystem: Environmental > Terrestrial > Soil > Wetlands > Peat | place: USA: New York...
GCTGCAACTCGCCTGCATGAAGCTGGAATCGCTAGTAATCACGTATCAGAACGACGTGGTGAATACGTTCCCGGGCCTTGTACACACCGCCCGTCACATCACGAAAGTGGTTTGTACTAGAAGTCGTAATTCTAACCGCAAGGAAGATAACGCCCAAGGTATGAACCATGATTGGGGTGAAGTCGTAACAAGGTAGCTGTAGGAGAACCTGTGGCTGGATCACCTCCTTTCTAAGAGAGAACCGGTTTTGGAGTTCGGCTTCGGCTGGACAGGTCCAGAACGGAATGCGAGGCGCCTTTGAGATCTCAAATTTGAAATTTGGAATTTCAGAGGGGGCGTGGCTGCTCAACTCAGAGGTCAAAGAGGCAGTTTACAGTTAACAGTCGACAGTTCACAGTTTAGAAACAATCAAGGCCGCGAGCAATCGCGGCCTTTTTGCTTTGTGCTTGGGCGCTGGCACATTCTCCGCATTGCGCTCGCGTGCAGCCTAATGGTAACCTCGTAGTTTCATGGTGGTCCTCACCGACTACGAAGGGCGATCCGTCAGACTGACCGATGAGCGGTGGGAGCATATCCAAGAGCATCCCGAGATGGTCGGGTTGCGAGAGGCGATTGCGGAGACACTTGAGAAACCCGAGGCCGTCGTCAAGTCACCGAGCGATCCTCTGGCGAGACTTTACTATCGCTTCTAACATCGTACCATGGTGGGTGGGAAGCACATGTGCGTTGTCGTCAAAATACTGAGTGGCGACGCGTTCGTCGTGACCGCGTATCTGACGGATCGCGTGAAGAAAGGCACCGTTCTATGGCCGAGAGAATCGTGAAGATGTGGTTTGATCCGGAAGCCGACTTCTTGGAAGTCACTTTCGAGCGGAAGCCGGGCTATTCCCGCCCCACTGAGAATGACCAGGTGATGGAACGAGTTGACGAAGACGGCAATGTGATTGGCTTTTCCGTCCTGCGCGTGACCTCCCTGAAGAAGGCTCCCCTGGAATTGGCGCTAAAGTAGGCGACCATAAGCAAAGGGTAGCTGCTCAACTAGGAAGTCAAAACGACGTCGCACCGGCCTTGGTTGGTGAGACCTGCGCAGGAACTGGGGAGTCTCGTGAAGAAAACTGAAACCCGCATCGTGTGCGATTTGTGTGAAGAGCCACGGTCAACCGCCGAAATCCGCTGTGACAAGCACCGTCTTGACCTTTGTACTTCTCACATGCGTGCTCACTTCAACCGGAGGAAGTGTCGCCTCATGCCCGTGGATCGGGAGCCGACAGTCTCTGAGCAGCTTTCCGAAAAGATCAATGCCACCCTGGGTAAACTCCGCAAGCCCCCGGCGTCACGCAGCCGATAAATAGAAGGCCGAGGCTTCCGAGCGCTTTCACTTCATGGAAACTCCTGCCCCGCAACCGAGCGACATTCCCCGAGCGGAGTATATTCGCCGGCTCGATGCCTGGAAAACCACCCAAGCTGTTTACGCAACTCAGCATCACCGCCTCGGCGTTGGTCAACTCGTCTTGGGCGGCGCAACCCTGGTGGTGACCGGCCTGGCTTTGGCAGCCAAGTTGATCTCCGTCCTCTGGGTCTTGGCTCCACTTTTCGCCATTGTGGTTCTGGCCATAATTCACGAGCGTGTCCTCAAAAGGCGTGGGCGATGTTTGCGCACCGTGGCTTATTACGAGCGAGCCCTGGCGCGAATTGACAACCGCTGGATGGGAACCGGCGAAACCGGCGAGAGGTTTCAGAGCGCATCGCACCCCTATTCCCGCGACCTCGATGTGTTTGGGGTAGGTTCGCTCTTCGAACTGCTCTCGACGGCGCGTACCCGTGTGGGCCAGGAGACGCTCGCCCAATGGCTCCTGGCGCCCGCCTCTCCTGACCAGGTTCATTCCCGCCAGGCGGCCGTGGCCGATTTGCGGACCCGTTTGGATTTGCGCGAAGACCTCGCGGTCCTGGCGGAGGAAGCGCGCTCACTGGCGCCGGCGGAGGCCCCGGCGGCGTGGGGCGAAGGTGAACCGCTGCTTGCCTCGAGGCTCTTGCGATTTGCCAGCGCCCTGCTCGCGGTCTTGTGGCTGCTGAGTTTGGCCGTCTGGATGGTCTGGGGGCTGGGATATCCGGCGTGGGTGGTCAGCGCGGTCAACGTGAGCTTGAACCTCGCTTATCGCCGGCGCGTGGGGAAAGCTGTCAGCGACGCCGAGAGCGCTGCGCATGACCTGGGGCTGTTCGCCGCCGTGCTGGCGCGGTTGGAAGCAGAGCAGTTCGCGGCGCCCAGGCTCGTTGATCTCCGGGAAGCTCTCCAATCGCAAGGGCGGCCTCCATCGGTTCGGATTGCCCGACTGGACCGGCTGATGGAGTACCTGGATTCCCGGCGGAATTTGATCGTCAAATCGATCGACCTCTTCGTGCTTTGGACGTTGCAGAGCGCCTGCGCGGTGGAAGCATGGCGAAAGCAGACCGGCCCGGCAATCCGCGGCTGGCTGGCCACCGTGGGCGAGTTTGAGGCCCTCTCGGCGCTGGGCGGCTATGCTTACGAGCATCCCGCGGATGTTTTCCCGGAATTCGCCGAGACTTCACCCTGCTTTGAAGCCGATGGCCTTGCCCACCCCCTGCTTTTGGATCGAGACGCCGTGCGGAACGACTTGCGCTTGGGTGGTGATTTGCGGGTCATCATCATCAGCGGACCGAATATGGCGGGAAAAAGTACCCTGGTGCGGGCGGTGGGGATTAACGCGGTTCTTGCTCAATGTGGCGCTCCGGTGCGCGCCCGGCGTTTGCGCCTCTCGCCACTTGCCGTGGGTGCATCCATCTGTGTGCTGGATTCGCTCCAGGGCGGCATCTCGCGCTTTTATGCAGAAATCCGGCGATTGAAACAGATCATCGACCTCACCCAGGGGCCGTTGGCGGTGCTTTTTCTGCTCGACGAATTCCTCCAGGGAACGAATTCCCAGGACCGCCGTCTGGGCGCGGAGGCGATGGTGCGCAGCCTGGTGGGACGCGGGGCGATTGGACTGGTGACCACCCACGACCTGGCGCTGGCGCAGATCGCCGTGGGGCTCGGCCCGCGCGCCGCCAACGCCCATTTCGAGGATCGCCTCGCGGACGGGAAACTGATTTTTGACTACCGCCTCCAACCGGGGGTCGTCGAGACCAGCAACGCCCTCAACCTGATGCGGTCAATCGGCCTGGACGTGTGACAGGCTCGGTGAGTGAAATTTACCTTCAGCACGGGGGAAACATCAGTTAGAGTATCACAGTGGTAGCGGCTTGTGACCGTACCGGCCCCAGCCAAAGGGATCTCTCTTGTAGATGCTGGGGAAGTCCGTATAATTCTTGCAGCCTAACTCAAACAGGTGCCTCATGAGTTTTCGATCGGGACTTTTCCTTATAGCTTTAACACTTCTGGCCAGCCTTGGGACGCTGGCGGCGCAAACCACCCCGCCCCGGCTGATCGATGTGCATGTCCACCATAATGGTGATCCGGCGTTCCTGGAAAAGCTGGTCGCCAGGCTCGATTCCGTGGATGGGCTCGCCCTCCTCCTCACTTTCCCCAAAGATCTCGACAGCGTGAAAGCGTTCATCGCCAAGCACCCCAACCGTATCCTGGGCCTGGGGCAGATGGACCTTGATGATCCCCGTGCCGTTGAACTCGTAGACCGCTTCCACGCCGCGGGTTTCCGCGGGCTGGGGGAATTATCCGGCCCCCTCAAGAATTACGATGATCGGAGCTACTGGCCCATCTACGAGCGCGCGGAAAAGTACGGGATGATCATCCTTTTCCACACCGGCATCGTCAACCGGATGCACCCGGAAATTCCCTCGGACATCAGCGTGGACCGCATGCGGCCCACCACTCTCGATGGCATCGCCCGGCGCTTCCCCAAGCTCACCCTCATCGGCGCGCACCTGGGGAATCCTGACTATGCCTGGGCGGCGGAGGTCACGCGTTGGAATCCCAACCTCTACTTTGACCTCTCGGGCTCCTCGCTTATCAAGAAGCAGGATGACCCCACGTTTTGGAAGTCCATCTTCTGGTGGTCGGGGGTCGTAAGCCCGCACACGCCCGCCAACGCGCCCAATGCCTTTGAGCGCCTGGTTTTCGGCTCGGATGTTTTCAATGGGGAACTTGAGGAATTCGATCGGCAGCTCGAACGCTACCACAAAATGCTCGATGCCTGCGGCGTTCCCAAAGCCTCGCAGGAGATGATCTTTGCCGGCACGATGTGGAAGATTCTGAGCACGCAGAAATAGGGGGCGCTGCGCGTCCCACCGATTCGCGCTCTTAGTGGGGCAACGCCTGGCGAAGCGAATCCACAAGATTCCGGGCGTCGGAAGGGTGTAAGGACGTGGGAGCAAAATGGAAGGTCTTTCCCGAATTCAGGGTGATGTGAAACGTGTCCGTAAAAACCGAAGAGGTCTTAATCTCTTTGATGTCGCTCAATGATATATTGATGAGGGTTTTTCCATCCTCTTGATATTGAATTGTTCCCGCCGATACCACCAGCGCTCCCTTCACCCTGCCGTGAACCTGAACAATCTCGCCAGGATTTCCTAAGTGGTAAGCATCATAACGTTGCGTGTCGGTGGAACCTGGAGTGGGAGGCGATGCCGGTGAGGGTGGGGTTACCGGTGTGGCAGCGCCCTTCCCCGTCACCTCAAAGGGGGCTTCCACCTCGCGATCGTCCGGGTTAACCACGTACAAACTTGCGACGCCTGGCGTAGCGTCGCGCGCCACCTTGATGTGCACGGTGAGCTCTGTACTCGATGGGGAAGTGACCCCCATCACCCGGATTCCCGGATTGGCGAAGCTCACCTTGGTGCCTTGGACAAAATTCTTGCCGGTGATTTTCAAATCCATATCGAAACCCAGGCCCACGCGGGGCGGCTCGATTGTCGCCACCTCCGGTCCAGGAGGTGCGGCGGGCGTAGCGGGTGCGGGAGGCGTGGCGGGCGTGATCGGAACTGTGGGTCCAGCAGGGGGAGCGGACGTCGCCGGCGCAGAGGGCTCCGGAGGCGTGTCAGGAGCGGCGGGTTTGGGGGGCTCAACGTTTTCCGGGGGCGTTGCCGGGGCCGTCGTGGCCTGCCCGGCCACAATCTTAAATGCCGTCTCCGCCGTGCGGCTGGCCGGGTTGCTGACCAACAGACTCACCGTGCCAGGTTGCGCCGAGACGCTGACGCTCAGTTGCGCTTCCAGTTGCGTAGCGCTAACCCGCTTGGAGGATTCGACGTGAATCGCGCTCGAAATCGACGAGACGTAGGCGCCACCGGAAAAATTGCTCCCCTGGATGACCACCGTCACGCGGGCGCCGGGCACGGCCTGATTCGGATCGATTTGCTGAATCTGCGGTGTGGCGTCGGGAGGGATATCCGAATTCGCTTGCGGCCCGGCCAGCGCGAAGAGGGATGCCGCCAGGCATATGAGCAGCGCCCCAAACACATGCCTACTTGACAGCCCCTTCTTTGCCCATGAAATATCGCCCCGCATCATGGCAAACCGTCCTCTGAATAGCCGGGATGAAGACTCAAACGAGCGAATCTTAAGCTTCTAGCTCGCCGTAAGTCAAGGCGGGTTCCTGCGCCTGTGGGTTCCTTCGCCGGTATCCTCTGGCACGGGCGTCGTGCCCGTGAGCAGTCACGACCAGAGCCCGCCCTGAGCTTGCCGAAGGGATGGCCGTGCTACGAGTTTCGCCGGGCGCTGTTCCCGCGAAATAGAGTATGCTTTCCCGGTGAAAATGTACGAGCCTATTTGGGGTTTTGGACGAGAGGAACGAACCGCAGAGTTCATACAGCGCAAACTCTGTGCCCAATCCAAAATCCAAAATCGAAAATCCAAAATCGCCAGGAGCGGGAGTGGCTTTTAGCTGGATCGATCTTGCCGTCGTCATTGCTTACGTTATCGCCATCACGGCCTTTGGGGCGCGTTTCCGCAAGGGCCAGCGGACCCTGCGCGATTACTTTTTGGGAGGAAACCGCCTGCCCTGGTGGGCGATCACGCTCTCGATTGTCTGTGCCGAAACCAGCATCCTGACCATCATCAGCACGCCCGGCATTTCCTATCGCTCGAACCTCGGCTTCCTGCAACTGGTTTTTGGGTATCTGCTCGCGCGCGTGGTGGTGAGTTTCCTTTTCATCCCGCGTTATTTTTCGGGCGAACTCTACACGGCCTACCAGCTTATCGAACGCCGCTTTGGGCACGGGCTGAGGCTTTTCACCGCCGGTCTGTTCCTCGTGACGCGAGCGCTCGCCGAGGGAGTGCGGGTTTTTGCGATTTCCCTGGTCATCGCCATCATCTTCAAAACCGGCGTCGCGGCCTCGCTGGTGATCATCTTCGGGCTGACCGTCCTCTACACCCTGGAAGGCGGCCTCACGGCGGTCATCTGGACGGATGTCATCCAGCTCACCATCTACATCGCGGGAACGTTGGTGGCGCTGACCGTCGCCTTGCACACTCTTCCTGGTGGCTGGGGCGAGGTGGTGCGCGTGGCGCAGGCGGCGGGCGGAAAATTCACCATCTTCAATTTCCATTTTGACTGGAGCCAGCCCTATCTGTTCTGGACTGGACTCGTGGGTGGCATGTTCCTGAACACCGCGAGCCACGGCACGGATCAATTGATCGTGCAGCAATTGCTCGCCGCGCGCAGCCGCCGCCAAAGCCAGGGCGCGCTGCTGGCAAGCGGGATCGTGGTGCTGCTCCAATTTACCCTGTTCCTGGTGGTGGGGGTGGTGCTCTACGCTTTCTACCAACATTTTCCCCCCAATGTTCCCTTTAGCCGTCCCGACCAAATCTATCCCACCTTCGTCATCACCAGGCTTCCGGTGGGATTGTGCGGCCTGCTGACCGCTGCCATCCTCGCCGCCGGCATGGCCAATCTGAGCGCGGCGCTCAATTCCCTCGCGTCGAGTTCGGTCATGGATTTCTACAAGCCCTTCACCCGTGGCAGCGCCGATGACCGGCACTACCTGCGCGTGTCGCGGATGATGACGCTGGTTTGGGGCGCGGTCATCATCACCATCGCGCTCGCGGCACAGTACCTCCAGCGCAGCGCTCTGGAGTTGGCGCTCACCGTGGCCAGCGTTCCCTACGGCAGCATGTTGGGAATCTTTCTGCTGGGAGTCCTGACCCGCCGGGCCACCAGCCGCGGCGCCCTGGTGGGCGCACTGGCTGCGCTCGCTACACTAGGCATTGTGATGCGCTACACGACCATCGCCTGGACGTGGTACGCCGCCATTGGGACCGTCGTGACCTTTGCCGTGGGATTCTTCTTGAGCCTTGCAACCCCGGCACGCGCCAAGTGAAGAGGATCTGGCGTTTTTCCTGTCAATGGGACAATTTGCCTCTTGACAAACTGAGCCATTAGGTATAGGCTAGATTGGCAATGAAGCCCAGGCGCAGTGACGCCCCCACGAAAGTCTCCCCCACTCCACAACCCGGTCGCAAAATTACCCCACGAATAAAAATGTCGAAAGTGAGAATGCGTCTGGATAAGCCATTGAAAACAAAGGGGGAAAAAAGTGGTCTGGATAAGTTATTGATAATACAGGGGTGAAACAAAAAAGATGTTAAAAATGAAGATAGGTCTGGATGAGTTATTGAAAACAAAGGGCCAAAAAAAGTGGTCTGGATGAGTTGATGAAAATAAAGAGGTTATCGTATTTTCGGGATGAGTTGTTGAAAGGAAAGGAGATATAGGAGATTCTGGATAGGGCGAGTAATGCGGATAAGAATGCGATCAACCCGGGCAAGTTGGGCCGGTCTCGCCGATCGTCATTTACTAATGACCCTGCATAATTCAGAATGCAGAAGTACTGAGTGCCATGCGAAACAAAGCCCAAAACGAGTTGGTCAAGGGCCTGGGGGTGTTCGGCGCTATCTCCGTGGTGGCGGGCACGATGATTGGAACCGCGATTTTCGTGGTTCCGGGCACCATGTTGCAACAGGTGGGCAGCCCGGCGATGGTTCTGGCGGTGTTCGTGGCCGCCGGGGTCCTCAGCCTGTTCGGGGCGCTCAGCTATGCCGAACTGGGCGCGGCGCTGCCGGAGGCGGGCGGCGAATTCGTCTACATGCGGCGCGCTTACGGTCCCCTGTCCGGATTCCTCTACGGCTGGACGCAATTCGTCATTGCCAAGACCGCCTCGATTGCCGCCATCGCCACGGGTTTTGTCATCTACCTGGCCTACTTCTTTCCGCGCTTGCGCGAAACGCTGTGGGGAACCTCGCTCCGTTTGGGTGGGCACGAATTGGAGCTGCATCTGACGGGCCTTCAGATTGGCGCGACGCTGATGGTGCTGCTGCTCTCGGGCCTGAACGTTCTGGGCGTGCGCCGCAGCGGCGCCGTGCAAACTCTCTTCACCGCTTCCAAGCTGCTGGTGCTGGCTGTCCTCATCGTGCTGGGCCTCACTTACGGGCACGGCTCGTGGCAAGGGTTCCGTCCGTTTATCGCCGCGGGTGGGCACGGCGGCCTGCTGGCGGCTTTCGGTGTGGGCACGGTTTCAGCGCTCTGGGCTTACGATGGGTGGAACAATCTCAGCATGGTGGCGGGTGAAGTCAAGAATCCCCAGCGCAACGTGCCCGTGGCGCTGATTGGCGGGGCGCTGCTGGTGCTCATCGTCTATGTCCTGGTGAACCTCGCATACTTTTATGTGCTGCCCGCTTCCCAGGTTCTGGGCACCAAGACCGTGGCGGCCGACGCCGCGCGCCGCATCATGGGCAGCGCCGGAGGAGCGTTCATTGCGGTGGGCGTCATGATTTCCACTTTCGCCACGCTCAACGGGTCGATCCTGTCGGGCTCGCGCATTCCTTACGCCACCGCGCGCGAAGGCCTTTTTCCGGCCGCGCTGGGCGATGTCAATCACCGCTTCCACACCCCCGCCGTGTCGCTGGTATGGCAGGCCATTATCGCGGGATTGTTCGCGCTGACGGGAGGGTACGAGTCGCTATACACGAAAGCGATTTTTACTGAATTCCTTTTTTACGCCCTCTGCACCGCCGGAGTATTTGTGCTGCGCCGTCGGGAGCCTGACCTGCCGCGACCCTATCGGACGTGGGGATATCCCGTGGTCCCTGCGCTTTTTGTTATTCTTGCTGTCTGCCTGCTGGGGAATACGTTCTGGCAGCAACGCGCCGACTCCATGTGGGGAGTCGTGCTGGTAGGCAGCGGTATTCCGGCCTACTGGATCTGGAAGGCATGGGTTCGTCATTCTTCATGAATCGAGAGTGGAAACTGGAAACGCGAAACTGGAAATTCGAAACTGGAAACTGGAAACTGGAAAGTCGAAACTCGACGCGAATCAGTCGAATTTCGAGTTTCCAATTTCGAGTTTCGAAATCCAGGGCAATCAAAATCCCCCTGTACCAAGTCATCTTGCTGGCCGTGGCGGTCTCGGCTGCGGCAGCGGCCGAGCATCGAGATACCGCGCATGTCCAGGCTGAAAGAACCGCCGCGCCGGCAGCCCTGGCGAAGGCACGTCAGCAAGTGCTGGGCGCGAGTCCGCTGGCAATGTTCTATTACGCCGACGATTCGTTGGGCCTGGCGTCGCTCCAAGCGCATGCCGACGCCATCACCTTGCTCGCTCCCCAGTGCTATGGGCTCGACCGCGCGGGAGCGCTGCACGGCCAACTCCCCGCGGGGGTCTTGGACGTGGCTCGCCGCGCCGCCCTACCCCTCATGCCGCTGGTGACGAATTCGGGGTTCGACCGTCTGGCGGCGCACCGCCTGCTGCACAATGTCCAAGCGCAGGAGCGCGCGGCAAAGTCCCTGGCGCACCTTGCGGAACAAGATCAATACGTGGGTTGGCAACTCGATTTCGAAAACATCGCTCCCGCGGACAAGCTTGCGTATACACGTTTCGTGGCGCGCGTGGCGGTGCGGTTGCATCGTGACCATCGGCTGTTGAGCGTGGCGGTCGTGCCGCGCTTTTCCGATCGCTATCCCGATAGCTCGGCGCCTGGGTTCCATACTGGTGAGTGGGGCGCGGCCTTCGATTACCGCGGCCTCGGGCGGGTGGCGGATTTCCTGGCGCTCATGGCCTATGATCAACACACTCCTTCGACCCCGCCCGGCCCGGTGGCCGGCTATGATTGGGTGAAGGCCGCCCTCGACTATGCCCTCCGCCGCGTGCCCGCTTCAAAACTGCTGCTCGGCATCCCTTTCTATGGCCGCGAGTGGGCGGAAACTGAGCGCGCTACCACGGCGCGCACCTTTGCCTACAAAGACCTGAAGCACTTCCTTGATGATCCCTCGAGCGATCAGCATTGGGACGATCTCTCGCGCACCACTTGGGTCCAATGGCGCGAGGGCGAAACCCTGCGCACCGCGTGGTTTGACGATGCCCGCAGCCTGCGCGAGAAACTCAAGCTGGCAGAACTCTACCACCTGCGGGGATACGCCGCTTGGCGGCTGGGGGTGGAAGATCCGGGGTTCTGGGAGGAAGTAACGAGTGACAAGTAACGAGTGTCGAGCAAGCGGTCTGTTGATTTTGATGTTCACCGCCCTGGCGGTCGGCGCTCGCGGCGCGGAGCATACCTGGGATGTCTACACGGCCGGGGAATTGGACGAGCGGATCGAGCGCCAGCTCAATGTGTTGGCCGTGCAGGATCAGGCGCTGGTCCGCATCATGAAGGGTGCGGCGGAGCGCTCAGCCATGGCTCCTGCGGCTGGCGGCCTGACGATTGAATTCCGCCAGGAAGACAGTGTGGAAGTTTTCCTCGACGCCCTGAAGCGCGAGGCGGGCGAAACGGCCGTCGCGCCCACCGTGGAGCTTGCCCAGGAGGGTTACATCATCGAGGCCAGCTACCCCCGCGCGGTGGTTCCTAACCGGCTGCGCATTACAGCCGTCACCTGGCGGGGATTTCACCATGCTCTGCTGAGGCTTCCGGATATATTGACGATCTGGCCGGCGAATCTTTCGAGCCAACTGATCCCCTGCCCTCAGTCCGTGCGCCTCGAAAGAGGTGGCATCTCCGCCGTCATCGTGGATTTTCCCTCCTTCCCGGAGCGCGGCGTAGTGGAAGGTTTTTACGGCACTCCCTGGACGCATCAGGACCGCGTCGAAATCCTGCGTTTTGAGGGCTTACATGGCATGAATGTGTATTACTACGCCCCCAAAGACGATCCCTACCATCGCAAGCTCTGGCGCGACACCTACCCGCCGGAAGCGCAGCAACGCTTGGGTGAACTTGTCGAAACCGCGCAACACAACTTTGTGGATTTCTGCTTTGCCATCAGCCCCGGCCTCACCATGGCCTATTCCAGAGAGCGCGATTTCCAGATATTGACCGGCAAACTCGCGAGCGTTGGCAAGCTGGGAGTTTCCTGCTTTGCCCTTTTTCTCGATGACGTGCCGCTGGACCTGCAGGACCCGCAGGACCGGACGCAGTTCAAGACCCTCGCGCAGGCGCATGTTTACCTGACCAACAAACTCTACAAGCACCTCAAGGAGCAATCTGCCGCGAACCGTTTGACGCTGACGCCCACGACCTACACCAACGAATGGGGTAATCGCGATTACCTTCAGGAACTGGGCGCGGGACTCGATCCCGGGGTGTCCATCGTCTGGACGGGCCCGAAGGTCTTTTCTCCCGCCATCACCGCGGACCAAGCGCGCGAATGGGCTAAGTTCATCCATCGCACACCGTTGATTTGGGATAACTATCCGGTAAACGACGGCACACGATGGTGCCGCTACCTGGGGCCGCTCACCGGGCGCGACGCGCACTTGCCCGGCGAGGCGCGCGGCCTCATTTCCAATCCCATGAACGAAGCGCGCGCCTCGATGATTCCGCTCCAAACCATTGCCGATTATCTGTGGAATGCCGCCGCGTACGACCCGGCGGAATCGGAAACCCACACGGTGGTGAGCCAATATGGCGAAGACGCGCCACGCCAACTCGCGCCCTTCTTGAAAATTTACGGAACCTATAATTGGGATGATGGAAATTTCACGGCGTTGTTCAAAGAGCGCCGCCCGCCCCTGGACGTGGCCAAAATACAATCCCAACTGGCGGAAATGAATTCGGCGCTCGAGCGTCTGCGCAACCAGCGGCGCCTCAAGCCATTGCTCGAGGAGATTTCTCCGGCGATCGCGCGCACCAGCGAGCGCCTGGCCGAAGTCAAAGCTGATCCCGCCTTCCAGCATCTGCCGGACGGCGCACTCCAATGGGATGAGAACTATGAAGCCCTTTCCGCTTATCACCTGGCCCAATCCCCCAACCTGGATGGGGATTTTTCCAAGTGGGAACGCGGCCCGATGTACCGGCTCGATGACCGCGCGCAGATAATGGCGGGCGCCAAATTGTGGCGAGGCCCGCACGATTTGTCAGCGCGCGTGGGGCTGGCGTGGGACGCCAACTTTCTCTATGTGGGCATTGACGTCATAGACCCCGATCTCTATCAACCCTTTTTCGCGCGCGGCATTCAAAATGGCGACGCCTTTGTGCTTACGCTGGAAGCCGGTTTCCGCAAAAATTTCCTCTCGACCGAACCCACCGGCGATGAGTACACCCTCTATTTCAGTCCCGGCGATTTCGCCGGCGTCAAGCCCAGCATTTTCTCCGATGAAGATTACCTGCCGCCGCGCCCGCAACCGCACAATTACATGCAGGAGATTTATACCGCCTGGAAGAAAACCGCCCACGGCTACTCGGGAGACATCGCGGTCCCGGTGACCTTCTTCGAAGGCGGCAAGTTCGCTCAAGGTTATGAGTTGGGATTGGGATTCGGTGTGACGAGAGTGATCCGCCCCACCAAGCCCACCGACGCGGAAGACTTGGAACGGGTGGTATTACAATCCAAGAAAGACCGAATGTTTCCCATCAGTGTCAAAAATCCGTCCTCGTTCCCACGCTTGGTACTGACCGAAGGGATACCCTAAGGAGTAAGATTGAGACGAGAGTTCACTGACGAAGCAAAGATCCTGGGAGGCGAAAGGCCATGATCAAAGACCGTGCTTATTGGGAGGCGTGGGAGGCAGGCGGCCCACTTCGCGAGCCGCCGGATTTTGCGCGCGCCCTGGCTCTCATGGATGATTTTCTTGAGTATGCCCGTCGGCTGGGCGTTTTCCCTCCCTCCGATCCCCTGGAGGGAATCGAATATAAGATTGCGCTGGCGAGGAAACTGCATGTTGGAACGGCTGCTGGAAAAGATCGCGCTTGCTCTTGAAGAGTGCGGAATTCCCTACATGGTCATCGGCGGTCAAGCGGTCTTGGTGTACGGCGAGCCTCGCCTCACCCGAGATATTGATGTGACGATGGGAGTAGGGCCTGACCGGCTCGGTGAGGTTCTGGACTTGGTGAAAGAGCAAGGTTGGCAGGTTTTGGTGCAGGAGCCGGAGGAGTTCGTTCGCAGAACGATGGTGTTGCCTTGCTTGGATCGAGAGACGCGGCTTCGGATCGACTTGATGTTTTCCTATTCCGAGTACGAACGGCAGGCCTTGCGGCGGGTGCAGTGCGTGCCGATAGGAAATGCGCAGGTCCGATTTGCTTCTATCGAGGATCTCGTTATTCACAAGATCATCGCGGGCCGCCCTCGTGACCTCGAGGATGTTCGCGGTGTTCTGCTTAAGAATCCCACCTGCCAGGTTGAATACATTCGTCAGTGGCTCCAGGAATTCGATCGCAGTCTCGGCGCCACCTATCTCGCGGAGTTTGAGGATATGAACAAGCCTTCAGGCTAAGGCACAGGAGAGAGTTCGGGCCCGGGGCCGGGAAGCGAGCGGCGGCGCGTCGCCTCCGTGAAGCGCCCTCGGTCAGTTGCCGCCTTCCGCTTTCTTCTCCAGGGCCGGCAGGATGTACTGGGTCACAAAGTGGTCGTATTGGGCTTCCACCTCGGGGGTGACAGAAACTGTTTTCATGGGGCCACCCTCTGAGGCCGGCTCGAAATAGACGTCACCCGGTCTGCCAAACGAGCCCGGATCGGTCTTGGTGAACTTGGCAGAGTCGGTTTCGGCGAAATCGTAAATTTGCTTGGGGCTGTATGACTTCAACTGCTCAGGTGTAAGCGGAGCGACCGTCCGCACGTAAATGAGAAGTTTCCCAAAGCCCCGGTCCTTGCTGTAATCGAGGCGGAGAATGTGCTGTTGCGATTGCCCGGGGTTCTTGGGATCGTTAAAGGTGTCAGCCAGCACACAGAAGTCTTCCAGCTTGCCGCTGTATTTTGAATCCAGGAGGTTGTAGAGGCGAACGGTTGGGTCATTGGGATTGACCGGCGGGTTCTTATCTTTCGCGCCCAGGCGGCCGGTGGCGCCGCCCCCCCATACGAGGAGTGTTAAGACGATGCCAACAATTATTCCGAGTAGCCGAGCATTCGTTTTCATGGTCCCTCCCCGGATCTCTAAACCTGAAATGGAAACCGCCTTCCCAGTGGCCAATTGCCTGGGACCTGTCGGGGAAGATACTATCCCTGAGATGAGCATAAGACAATAGCCGAATTAGGGGTAGTGGCTCATGTTGAAGTGGCACCGGTGCCTGTGAGCGGTCACGGCCAAGATGGCCATTCTATATTAATTAGTTATTACATCATTAGTGTCTGACAAGAATTGATTATATGCACATAAAACTGTGACAACTCAAACCCCGCGCCAAACGAAACCAACTGTTCAAGGAGACCTTTAATCATGAACCGGCGGAATTTTATCAATTCCATCATCGCTGCGAGCGCGGCTCTCCCTGTCCGGCAAAGGCCCACGTTGGCGCGCGCGCTCTCGGCCATCGCGCCGGAGCGTAAGCTTGCCGTGCCGCCCCCTGACGAGGCCGCGTGGCAAGACCTCGAAATCGGCATGTTCGTACACTTCGCGCCCAATACCTGGCAGGACTTGGAAGGCGATGACCTCTCGACCCCGCTTTCCGCGATTAACCCCACGCAATTGGACACCGACCAATGGGTCGAATGCGCCTTGGGGTTGGGGGCAAAGTACATCGTCTTCGTGGCCAAACATGCGGGTGGGTTCTGCATGTGGCAGACCGAAACAGCGAGTTATAGCATCCGCAACACGCCCTGGCGAAACGGGAAAGGCGATGTCCTGGCCGATCTTTCCCAGTCCTGCCGGAAACGCGGGCTGAAGCTGGGAATCTACCTTTCTCCGCGCGATGATAAGTTCGGCGCGGGCATCGGTGGCCGATGCAAGACTCCCGAGATGCAGGCAGCTTATGACGCTCTCTATCGCCGCCAACTCACCGAACTCCTGACGCGTTACGGCCAGATGGTTGAAATCTGGTTTGACGGATCCCTGGCAACTCCCGTGGGCGACATCCTGAAAGAACGCGCCCCCCATGCCATGATCTTTCAGGGACCGTCCGCGACCATCCGTTGGGTCGGCAATGAGGACGGGTTTGCACCCTATCCGGCATGGAACGCGGTGTCGAAATCCGATGCCGGGACCGGTGTTTCGACGGCGATGCATAGCGATCCCAACGAATCCGTGTGGCTTCCTATTGAGGCCGACGTTTCCATCCGCCGGCCCGACTGGTTTTGGAGTACGCACAACGAGCGAAACGTGCTCTCGCTCGGCCAGCTTCTCGAGATTTATTACCGCTCGGTCGGCCACGGTACACAACTGCTGATTAATATCCCTGCTGACCGCCGTGGGCTTCTGCCTGACACCGACAGCAGGCGCGCCCGGGAGTTTGGCGACGAAATCCGCCGGCGCTTTGGGCGAAGCGTGGCGGAAACTCACGGTTCGGGTGAATCCCTGACCCTGTCCCTTCCCTCCCCCACGCGCATTGACCATGTGATCCTGCAAGAAGACTGCACGGCCGGCCAGCGAGTTCGCTCCTACAGGCTGCAAGCCCGGGCGCAGGGAACTTGGCACTTGCTGGGGATGGGGACAGCGATTGGACACAAGCGAATCCAGCCGGTTACCCCGGCGGTCGTGGATGCCGTGCGTCTCACTCTCACCGAGAGCGTGGGGCCAGCGGCGATCCGGCGCCTGGCCGTGTTCAATACGGGGGCAGCCCCGCCTTCCACCTGGGACGCGCTTCCACCGATTTGGGCGGATGACGCCGTCGGCAAGTGGACGAATCATAGCTTCCGTGTTGATCTGTCCCCCAAGATAACCGCTGCCGGACAGTACCGCTTGCGCTGGGTGCCGCAAGGCGGGGGCGAAGTGGCCCTGGAAAATCCGCAGTTGCTGCTCGACGGCGTGCCACAGCCCAACCTTCTGCATCAAGTTCCGGGATCTCCTGACGTGTTGATTCTCACCATACCCGGGATTGGCCAAAAGGCGATTATTGCCGGAAGCGTGCGGGGCGCCGAACGCGGGACCTTGTTGCTCCGTTGACTCTAGCCTGTTCCATTTCCGCCGCGCACGTGGATCAGACCTTTAAGCGCCGCTTGCAAGATGGGCTGGTGCGGATAGCCGTGTCCAAGATGCTGGCGAAAACCTTCGGCGTAGGCAAACCCGCACTCACTGCCGTAGCTCGCCGCCCATGCCGTCATCCGGTCCAGATACTCGTCAATCCCATGGTGCGAACGCAGCCATTCCCGCTGCGAAACGTGACGCGACAGCATCTCGCGCTTTTGGGGGAGCAGTTTGCTGATGTCGACATAAAACTGGGGATAGATCCGCTCCCCCAAAGGGTTCTTCCCCTCCGTGGGATCCGCGTAATAGAGGGCAGGTGTGGCGCGGCCACGCGGAGCAGACGGGTTCTGCCGCGTCTCATAATTGGGCACTGCCAGCGCGAAGGTTGCACCCCGCGCCAGGCGCGCGGCCTCTTCGTGATCCAGCATGTAATCCACCGGCGAATGCGTCAGCACCACGTCGGGATCGAACCGGCGCATGATCTCCACCACCCGGCGAAGGTTCTCGACCGCATAAACCACTTCGACGTCCATCATGCCGGCACATGCGTAGGAAGCACCCAGGTAAGCCGCGGCGGCTTGGGCCTCGGCGTAGCGAATCCGCGCGATCTCTTCCCGCCCCACCGTGGCTGAGCCGCAATCGCCAGCCGTCATGGTGACGATGCCCAACTCCCAACCCAATTCTCTCAGATGAAAGAGCGTTCCCCCCACCAGCATTTCGGCATCATCGGGGTGAGCCATGACTGCTAACAGGCGTGGGGATTTGGAATCGGTGGCCATTCGTTAACCTCGGGAAGAATTTACCCGCACCCTATCAAAAAATCGAACCATTGCGGGTGGAAATCTGCTAAAACGTTGTGGGTAAATCCTACGACCAATACAACTCAATTTTCAAGGAGGCAAGACATGGCAGACGACTTGACCCTGAAAGCAGCCGAACGGATTGTGGCCGCGGCGAAACAGAAAGCGGCGGAAATCAATACGAAAATGGACATCGCAGTGGTGGATGCGGGAGGCAATCTCAAGGCCTTTGTACGCATGGATGGCGCTTGGCTGGGCAGCATCGACATCGCACAGAGGAAAGCACGAACCTCCCGCTGGTTCGACATGGACACCGGCGTGATCGGCACGCTTTCGCAGCCGGGCGGGCCGCTGTACGGCATCGAGCACTCGAACGGCGGGCTGATCACCTTCCCGGGTGGCGTGCCGCTCAAGAACTCGCAGGGCGAGGTCATAGGCGCCATCGGCGTCAGCGGCAGCACGGTGGAAAATGATCACGCCGTAGCCGTGGCCGGCGCCGCCGCCCTCCAAGAGTAAGGTGCGCGGATTTGTTCCAGAACCCCGCGGCTTGTTATACTCGAATCGTCGGGCTGCAAGTCGATCATGAAAATTCCGGGTAGGGGGTAAGACCATCGTGAAATCTACCATACGCGTTGTTGCGGACTCACTGGAAGTGTGCGCCGTGATGTCTCTTCTCCTGATTCCGGCATGGCCGGCGCAGAATTCGAGTTTCCACGATGCGCCGGCGTCGGCCAAGACCATGAAGAATCCGTACGCCGGCCAGCAGCTTGACTCTGCCAAGGCGGCTTACCATGTCCGCTGCGCGAACTGTCACGGCGAGAACGGGGAAGGCTCTGGAAATATACCGGCATTGGCCAGTGGCCCGACGCAGTCCGCCCGTGACGGCGAACTCTTCTGGTACATTACCAAGGGCGACGTGAAGAATGGCATGCCGTCCTGGGAGACTATAACGCCCGAGGAGAGATGGCAGATCGTCAGCTTTCTCCGCGTCCTGGCCGGTTCCAAACCCGCTTCTCCCCGCGTGCGCACTACGCCCGACGAGGCCATTGCGGCGGGCGTGAGCGCACCCCCGCCTCAGGCCCCCTTCACCGACTACCGTTACGAGAGGCCCGGCGCGATTCGCAAGATCACGCTCAAGGACCTGCCCGCTCCGTTCGCCACACAGTCGGCAGGCAATGGCCCGGAAGTCGTGCCGCGTCCGGAAAACGCGTGGCCGCAGGTCCTTCCCGGTTTCAAGGTGGAACTCTACGCCACCGGATTCGATGAACCACGCTTGATCCGCACGGCCCCCAACGGCGATTTTTTCGTCGCCGAAAGCCATCCGGGCAACATTCGCGTTTTCCGTGGAATCACCGCCGAGGGCAAGCCGGTGCAGGCGGGGATTTTCGCCACCGGCCTGAAACAGCCTTTCGGCATCAACTTTTATCCTCCGGGGCCGGACCCGCAATGGATCTACGTTGGAAACACGAACTCGATCGTGCGCTTCCCTTACCGGAATGGGGATTTGAAAGCGCGCGGCCCCGCCGAACATATTGCCGACGTGCCATCCGGTCGCGGCCATTGGACTCGCGATATTCAGTTCGCGCCTGATGGCAGGAAAATGTTCGTCTCCGTGGGTTCGGCCTCGAATGTGGACGATCCCGATACGACGCCGAGAGAGAAAAACCGCGCGGATGTTCTCGAATTCAATCCGGACGGTTCGGCGATGCGAGTTTACGCTTACGGCATCCGCAATTGTGTCGGGATGGCGATCAATTCGCAGACGGGCGAGCTGTGGTGCTCGGTGAACGAACGCGATGCCCTGGGGGATAATCTGGTTCCCGATTACATCACCCATGTGCAGGAGGGCGGCTTTTACGGCTGGCCGTGGTGGTATATGGGGGGCCACCAGGACCCGCGGCACGAGGGCAAGCATCCCGAGTTGAAAGACAAAGTTATCACCCCCGATGTCATCCTGCATCCGCACAACGCCTCGCTGGAAATGACTTTCTACGAAGGCCAACAATTCCCGGCGGAATATCAAGGCGATATTTTTGCCTGCGAACATGGGTCCTGGAATCGCTCGGTGCGCGTGGGTTATGAGCTGATCCGGGTGCCGCTGCATCAGACCGGCCACGCCAGCGGTGAGTATGAAGACTTCATGACGGGATTTGTGGTGGACAATGGACATGTTTGGGGCCGCCCGGTGGGCGTCACCGTGGCTCCCGATGGCTCGCTGCTGGTCACCGACGACGGCTCGAATTCCATCTGGCGGATTAGCTACACGGGAAAGTAGCGCCGGGCTTTAGCCCGGCATGTGCCGCCCTAAAGGGCGGCGCTACATTGTCCACGTAATTACGGGACACTACCCTAGCGCCAGTCGTCCACCACAAAGGCGTCGGGCCGATTATAGGCAGGCGCGTCTGGCTTGTGCATCGCGACACCCTGGAAATCAATGCGAAAACCGCGCTGAAGCATCTGACGATAAGCTTGCCTGCGGCTGAGATTTACGCCCGCTTCGATTCGTTGCAAACCGCGCTCGGCGGCGAGCGCCTCCGACGCGTCCAGCAAATGTTCAAATCTATCCTCTGCGCCCGGCCCGGGTCGGGCGGCTGCGAACTTGATATAGCAATTGTTTCGTCCGGCTTCGGTTCCCTCGCCAAGGTGACAAACTGCGAACCCATCGAGCGAGTCGCCACCCCACACGAGGATCGTCTCCCCCAAATTCTGATTCATCACCGATCGGATTTCGGAGGTCACGTCCAGCCCGTCGAAGATGGCCCCTGTCAGCTCGCGGCAGGCGCTCAGTGCCTGATTTTGTTCGCCCTCATTCAGCGCCGAATATTTGATTGAAGGCGCCTCGCGCACGGTTACGCCTTTGGACATGATGGCCGTGAGGAAGCGCGGCCAGAACCCGAACTTCTGGTAGAGCCCAAGGTGTTTGGGACTGTGGGCAAACGTGTAGAGACCGGCTTCGCGCACGCCCCATTTCTCGAAGAGATCTAGGGTGGGACCCAGCAGCTTCTGCGCAATATGCTGATTCCACAAATCAGGGCGGACGGTCAGGGGACCGAAGAAACCGAAACTTCCCCAGTTCGCGGCAAAATTCGACCCTGCCACCGTGCCAGTCACTTCCGCAACCAGAGCCGCCTGCGGACTGGCGCGCCAGCGCGTGAAGATGTACTCTCGATCCGGCGCGAAAGACTCCGGATCTGGCACACCAATGAATGTGCCAAATGCGACCCGGAAGATCCTGCGCGCTTCCACGAGATCGGCCTCCTGCATGAGACGAACGGAAACGCCGATCAACTCCGTGCTCGGCGACGGCGTGGACATGCAGACCTCCTTCAAGCTTTGCCTGGTTCGGGCGGGGTTTGAAATCAACCGGCGCTGCACCAGGGCGCTGGACTTTTTACGCCTTGCCGGATTTCTCAACGGGGGCGATTTCGCTGAGCCTTCGGAGGTCGAGCACCATTTCGCCCTGGGCGTCGGGCTCGAAGGCAGGGGCGAAGCGTGCTCCCCACACCACTTCCTCGAATCGGTAGGAGTGGCGAACGTGGACCGTCTGAAAAAAAGTATCGTCGAACGCCTTAATCGTAATCAGAAACTCCGCTTGCTGTTGCGCCAAGTATTCCGGCCCCTTGCCCCAGAGCGGGCTCGACTCGTCAATGGGATGGACAATGGTCCAGGAGAGCGGCAGGAACTGGACGATGTGGCGTTCCAATGCCAGATACTTGTACTTCCGCACCACCCCTTGGTCCGAGCGTTCCACGGAACTCAGCATCACCCGCGCGTCCACCTCCATCAGATTGTTGCTGCGCCGGTTGGCCACACGGAATTGCAGGCTGGTTCCGGATTGATACGGCGCCACCAGCATCTGCTTGCTGAACGCCAGGCGCGCGGCCGGCCGGGAGAATCGTCCAAAGAGCAGGCCGGTGCCAATGGCCAGCGCCATTAATCCCAACAGGGCTTGAAACGAGGCCACCAAACTGGTCAGAACGCTGTCCGGCGAAATTCGGCCGTATCCCACCGTGGTAAAAGTTTGCGCGCTGAAGAAGAAGGCGCTCAGAAAGCGGTTGAGCGCGGTGCTGGTGTCCGCGCCCTGGAGATGCTCGACGCCGATCTTCATATAGATCAACGCAAACACCGCGTTGGCAATGACGAATCCGCCAAAAATCAATAAGAAGAAGACGGGCCACGAGGCGTTGATCATGAAGAGATAGGGGTGAATGTCGCGCCAGGTGGTCCCGCGCCGGCGAACGTTGAATTCGCCGCTGGGGTTGATGATTCGATTTAAGCCGCTGCCGTATTTTTCCGTGAAGCCGGGGTCAAACGAAGGTTTGTTCATAACTGCCAATGATAGAAAGACCAAAATGTTGATGTCCAGCAGCGCCCGGCGCCGACGAAAGTCAGGCCGAAATCACCCCGCTGAGAATGCGCGCGCAGGGCAACAAGCCCGCCTTTTGCAGAGTCGCGCGCGATGCTGCGTTCGCCCCTGCGCAGCGCGCCGCGGGAATTCGTCCCATTTCGTAGCAGGTGCGCTTCAATTCCTGCACCAGGTAGCTGCCGTACCCGCGCCGCCGAAAGGGTTCGGCGACCTCCATGTAGATGTCGCCGTACGGGACGTTGTAGTGGAAGAGGATTCCGCCTGTGGCGGCGACTTCGCCGTCGGCCTCGATAATGTAGTCGCCGACGGGTTCCACCTTGTGAGGGAAGGTGCGCGCCTTGTCGGCCTCGGTGACCCTTCGAAACGTAATGCCGGAGACCAAGAGGTTGGTCGTGAGCCCATCATGAAAGAGGATGGTCTCGCTTTTGATGTCGGTCGCGCAGTCGAATAGCATGAGGGTAAGGAGTCGGTCATTGGTCTGCGCCTCGACGCCGCGGGCTCGACTGGCAGCGGCGAAATGGCGAAAGAGGGGGAGTGCCGCAGGCCGGTGGACGGGCAGGACGTAGAACTCCTTGATGATGTCCTTCCAACCTGCCCGGTCGCGCACCAGGGCGGCGTATCCCGCCACTTGACCGTTGACCCGGATCAAATACGATTCGGTGAAGCCGCGTTCGTGCAATGAGTCGTGGACGATCTGGCAATTCATCTCTTGGCGATAAAGGTCGCGCAGGGCAAGAATCTCGTTTAGCGCTACCAGCGAGGTGTCAATCGTCATGAGTCCAGTCTCTTTGTCATTCGCCAAAGGCCGGTCTACCGGAAAACGCTACACTTGCTTCAGAAACGTACCCTCTTCGAGCTCCTGGAACGCCTGGCGTAGTTGCGCCTGGGTGTTCATCACGATGGGGCCGTACCACGCCACGGGCTCCTCCAAAGGTTTTCCTGAGACCAGCAGGAAGCGAATGCCGTCCTCCCCGGCCTGGACCATCAGTTCGTCGCCACGGTCAAAGAGGATCAGCGAGCGGTTGTCCGCCTCCGTGGGAGGGTGCGTGTCCAACCACCCCACCGACTCAGTGGGCACGGCAAGCGGCTCTGAGGCGTTACAGAACTTCCCCGCTCCAGCGAACACATAGGCGAAGGCGTGGCGCGTGGTTTCCACCGGCAGGGTCTTCTTCCTGCCGGGAGGCACGGACACGTCAAGGTAGATCGGGTCGGCGGCGATGCCGTCCACGGGGCCGGCCTTCCCCCAGAAGTTTCCGCACACGATGCGAACCCGCGTGCCGTCGTCGTCCTGCACCTCGGGAATGTCGGGCGCTTTCACTTCCTGATAGCGCGGCGCGGTCATCTTGAGCGCCGAGGGCAGGTTGGCCCACAACTGGAACCCGTGCATGCGGCCCGCCGCGTCGCCCTTGGGCATCTCCTGATGAATGATGCCGCTGCCCGCCGTCATCCACTGCACGTCGCCCGCGGCGATGGCGCCCTGGTTTCCCATGCTATCGCCGTGCTCCACCGTCCCTGCAAGGACGTAGGTGATGGTCTCAATCCCGCGGTGGGGATGCCATGGGAAGCCGGCAAGATAATCCTGCGGAATGTCGTTGCGGAAGTCGTCCAGAAGCAGGAAGGGATCGAAATCCGAAGTGTTGCCAAACCCGAAGGCGCGGCGCAAGTGGACGCCTGCACCCTCGAGCGTAGGTTTGGACCGGACAAGTCGCTTAATGGGTCGTAGGGACATTTTAACCTCCAGATGAGAAGTTTACCTTGTTATGGCCTAGCTCTGCCACCATTCAACGCGTTCGGTCCTCATGGTCAAGCAGAATGGCCCGTGAACTCGTGGTTCCCTGGTCCAGCGCCAGAACGTATTGGGGCATACTTGATCCTCTTTTTCTAAGCTTGCTTCTCCCGTCGATCCGGCGAAGAATCCCAAAACCCATCCCCGCTCGGACCAAAACCAATGATATCCCCGCCGGACTCGCAAAACCGCAGGGGAACCGCCTTGGAGAGTGCGCGAAGCGCTTTGGAGTGCGGTCGCGAAGCTGCCGCTTTGCTCCTTCCCCACGAACCGTATGAATCAAGGGCGGAAAGCGGCAGCTTCGCGGCCGCACTCCAAAGTGCCTTCGGCACAGCCATTTTCATACAGACGCCCGGGCCACGCTTTGTGGCATGGCCGACCTGCCCCGATCCATCGAGGTCCTGGCCATGACCGATCACCGTAGCCCCCATGAATTATAGTAGGCGTGTAGCGCGAAGTCGTTCTCAATTGACAACTACTGGCATGGTCGCAGATACTGCAATCTGCGCATGTAGGATGCCACGGCACGTCGCGAAGGGCAATGCCCACCTACGATCTCATCGTGGAGGCCCACATGCCCAATCTAGAGAACCTCAAAAAGCAAGCCAAGTTCATATTGCGGTGGCATCGCGAACGCCACTATCCCGTCGCCGCACAAATCCGCGGGCATTTGCCTCGTTTCCTGAATATGCCCGACGCCGAGATTCTTGCGGCGAGCTTTAAGCTCAGCGATGCGCAAGAAATGGTTGCCAGACAGCAAGGCTTCGATAGCTGGCAAGCCCTGAAAACTGGACTTTCCACCACGTCGCTCAAGGTGAAATCATCGCCATCCAAAGCAACGATTGTCTGTGCAGAGCCGCAACTGTTCGTCACCGATATCCAGAGATCGTGCGAATTTTTCCGTGAGAAGTTAGGCTTTTCGCTTGTATTCAGTTACGGCAAACCTCCCTACTATGCACAGGCGGGTCGCGACGCGGCGCGTCTCAATCTAAGGTGTGTCGAGCGACCAGTAATCGAGTCGACGGTCCGCCATCGGGAGGAACTGTTGTCGGTATCTATGACCGTCGCTACAGCGGACGAGATCAAGCTGCTGTTTCTTGAGTTTCAGTCCACCGGCGTTGCCTTTCACCAGACGCTGAAAAAGCAGCCTTGGGGCGCCAAGAATTTCGTCGTCAAGGATCCGGATGGGAATCTGCTGCTGTTTGCTGGACCCGCAAACTAACAGCCACCAAGCCGAAGTGTGCTGATCGAGCATGTATAGTCGGCCACTCGGAAGCAATCCGGGTTCTCACTTTGACGTGTCGCCAAACCGTCGATGTGCCCCGTGCTGTCGGCTTACGGGCTTCAGGGTGGGACCAACATCAATGTGGAAACTCCGGGTGACGGTCTGCGACCGCCGGGATTTGTACGGGCACGCCATGGCGTGCCCCTACGGCGTTCGGAGATCGCGCCACAATCCGGCGATCAGATCGCCGCTACAGCACTGCCCATCACACGGTGATTTGAGATAAGCTAGGGTGAGGCGGTGAGCAGATGCGGGTGGTTCTCTTCGGCGCGTCGGGGATGGTCGGGCAAGGCGTTTTGCGCGAATGTCTGCTCGATCCTGAGGTTACGGCCGTCCTCTCGATCGTGCGCAGCAGCACCGGGCAGCAACACCCGAAACTGCGCGACATCGTGCACAAGGATTTCCGCGACTTTTCTTCACTCGAATCGGAGCTGACAGGATTCGACGGCTGTTTCTTTTGCCTCGGTGTTTCGTCGGCGGGCATGTCCGAAGAAAATTACCGGCGCGTGACCTATGACATTACCCTCGCCGCGGCACAGACCTTGGTGAAGCTCAACTCCAACATGACTTTCGTTTATGTTTCGGGTGCGGGCACGGACAGCTCCGAGCGCGCCCGCGTGATGTGGGCGCGGGTGAAAGGGCAGACCGAAAACGCCTTGCTGCGCCTGCCGTTCAAAGCCGCCTACATGTTCCGCCCCGCGTTGATTGTGCCGCTGCACGGGATCAAATCAAGGACCAAACTTTATCGGATCTTATACGCGGTCCTGGGGCCAGTCCTTCCCTTAATGAAAGCCCTCATGCCGAAGTATGTCACCACCACCGAGAAACTGGGGCGGGCGATGCTAATCGTCGCCAAGCGGGGCGCGCCCAAACCCGTGCTCGAAAACTCTGACATCAACAACCTTTGAGGCTGGAGCAGATGTAGCGCGGACCTGCTCTGTAGGTCCGCGGCTCGTCCCCGATGCGTAAGGAAAAGCCGCGGACCTATCGAGCAGGTCCGCGCTACGACGCTGTAGGTCCGCGGCTCGTCCCCGATACGTAAGGAAAAGCCGCGGACCTATCGAGCAGGTCCGCGCTACGACGCTGTGGCACGGGCAGCCTGCCCCGATCCATCGGGGTCCCATCCATGAGCAGTCACGGCGAAGATGGCCGTGCCACCACACATCGTCTAATGCCCGGAAGTGAGGGCCTTCAGGTATCGGTAGTAGAAGTCGACGCCCTGGTAGAACGACTCGACGCGCAGACGCTCGTCGCGGCCATGGGCGCGCACATCGTTCATATCGATGGCCACACCGGAAATCCCATAAGTGGGCATGCCCGCGGCGTTGGTATAGACGCCGTCCGATGCGCCGGTCGACATGGTGGGAACAACGGGCGTTCCCGGCCACATTTCTCCGGCAATTTTGTCGAGCGTCTGCATCACGTCGGGCCGCAGTTTGACCGGCGGCAGCGCCTGGGCGTTGGGCGCGCTATCGAGCACCCGGCCGCTATTATCGACATAGCTGACCTCCACCTTGGGATCGTCGAACATGCGGATAAGGGTTTGCCGAATCTCCTCGCGGGTGTGCCCGGGCAGGATGCGGCAGTTCACGTTGGCGCGGGCGCTTTGGGGAAGGGCATTGTTGGCGTGTCCCGCATCCAGCCGCGTGGCCACGCAGGTGGTGCGCAGCGTCGAGTTCTGAAGCGGGTCCAGGGAAAGGCGCGCCGCCGCGGCAGGGTCCGCCGGGCTGTTCAGAATGGCCCGCATGTCCGCAGCCTCCTGACCGGTTTCCACCGAGGCCATGCGCTCAAAGTAGGCGCGCGTGACGTCGTTCAGCTCCAGGGGGAATTGAAAGTGTTCCAGGCGGACCAGCGCGTCGGCAAGATGATAGATGGCGTTGTCCGGCACGGGCAGGGAACTATGCCCGCCCGGGTTGGTTACCGTGAGCTGGAAGTCCGCGTAAAGTTTCTCACTGGCATCCATGGAGACGATGACGGGCTTGCCGTTCTCGGTGTCCACACCGCCGCCATCGGCATTGAGGACGAATTCGGCGTCGATCAGGTCGCGATGATTTTTGATGAGCCAGTCTATGCCGTTTGACTGCCCGCCCTCTTCGTCGGCGGTCAGCGCCAGAATGAGGTCGCGGTCCGGCTGGAACCCTTCGCGCTTGAGGCGGATGAACTCGGTGACCCAGATGGCGTCGTCACTCTTCATGTCCTGCGTGCCTCGGCCGTAGTAGTAACCGTCCTTTTCGATAAACTGAAAGGGATCGACCGACCAGTCGGAGCGGCGCGCCTCCACCACGTCGAGATGGCCGATCAGCAGCACGGGCTGGTGCGCGCCCGTGCCGTGCAGACGCGCCACCATGTTGCCTTTGCGGGGGTTGGGACCCAGCACCACCACGTCGCTCGCAGGGAAACCGGCATCAAGCAGACGCTGCGCCATGGCCTCGGCCGCCACGGTGGTGCTGCCCACGGAGTCCGTGGTGTTGATCTCGATGAGTTGCTTGAAAATGTCGTGCGCTAACTGCCGCGTTCCGGGGTCAATTTGGGCCGGCACGGCGGGCGCAAAAAACACCAAGGCCACGGTTGCCAGAATAAAGGCTTTCAAGGAATGTCTATGCATGGCGGTATTATATCAAATACATTGACCGACCAACGGAGGAGTGGCACAGGCACTCCTGCCTGTGGTTGTGCACTGCAGAGGATGCATCAGGTTCGGGCACAGCCAGGAGTGTCTGCGCCACCCGCCAAGAATTGTGGGCCATGAGAAGGTCAACCCGATATACTGGTTGGCGCACTTTTGTTTCGCCAGGGAGTTTTCTGGCGATGATAATCCGTGAATCCTATGGCGAGTCACTCCAATGAAAAGATTGGGAATCCTTCTTTCCGGCCGTGGTTCGAACTTTGAGGCCATTGCGCGCAACGTGCAGGCGGGCAAGATTCCGGCGGCAATCGCCGTGGTGATCAGCAACAAGCAGGAAGCGGTGGGCCTTGCGCGGGCGAGGGAAATGGGGCTCGAGACCCGCTTCATTCCCTCCAAGGGCAAAGAGCGCGAGGCCTTCGATCGCGAAGTGGTGGCGATGTTGAAAGAATTTCAGGTTGATCTGGTTTGCCTGGCGGGTTTCATGCGTATTCTCAGCCCTTACTTCGTGCGGGAATTTCCCCGCCGGATTCTGAATATCCATCCCGCCTTGCTCCCTTCCTTTCCGGGCGAAGATGCGCAGAGGCAGGCGCTGGAATATGGCGTGAAATTCACCGGGTGCACGGTGCACCTCGTCGACGAAGGCGTGGACACCGGACCCATCGTGTGCCAGGCGGTGGTGCCCGTGCATGATGAGGACACCGCGGAGACGCTCGCGGCGCGCATCCTCCAGGAAGAACACCGCATCTATTCCGAGGCGATTTGCCTGCTGCTCGAAGACAAGGTGCGCTTTGAGGGGCGGCGGGTGTTGCGGGAGGATTGATATACGGAAGGATTGTGCTTTGGGCCGATGAAACTATTGTGATACACTATCGTGTGTACAATATGGTTGCCAAAAAGAGAATCTGCATCACGGTTGACGCGGAAACCTTGCGTCTGGCGGATCGCGAGGCTCGCCGCCTCAAAACCTCGAGAAACGAATTCATCCGCATTGCTGTCCGCGCTGAGGTCAAACGCGCCGCCACGCAAGAGGAAGATAAACGCCGGCAACGGCGACAGGCCATCGAAGGCGTTCGAATGATCGCGAAGGAAGCAGGGAAGTGACCAACGGCGAAAATCGTTCATGACTGGTGCTGCCGCCTGGAAAGGGATACGCAGCAGTTGATGAAGAAGTGAATTGACCTTAATTCCTGAGGGCGTGCAGTATGCTCGCAGGCGAGACGCTCTCATGGGCAAAACGATGGCCGCAAAAACCAGAGTAAACATCACGGTTGACCCTCAGACGCTCCGATTGGCTGACCGGTTGGCGCGCGCCCGCAAAATCTCACGTAGCGCGGTATTGCGGGAAGGGGTACATGCCCTGGCCGAGAGCCAGGCGAACCAAGTCGCCGAGGAGGAGCGCCGCGACCGCCAGCGCCGCGCCGCGGAGGCGATGGATCGGCTCGCGCACAAATTCGGAGATTGGCCAGCAGAAAAAATCTTGCGTGCGGCGAGAGACCGCTGGCAGATGCCAGAGAAGCATTGATGGGGAACCGCGGCACGCCCCCCTTTCTGATCCTCGACACCTCAGTCGTCCTCAAGTGGTTCCGGGAGAAAGGCGAAGCGGATGTTGCTGAAGCTCGGAAACTGCGCGAGGCTTTCCTGTCCCACCGCTGCGCACTCGGTGCCCCGGACCTTTTGCTGATTGAAATCGCCAACGCTTTGACGGCTGGACACCGGGCAACCCCCACTGAGGTTTCAGAAACGATCAAGACTATCCTGGAGATTGGACTACAACTGTTCCAGCTTCAGTTTCCGGCACTCGTGAAAGCCATCGAGATGGCTTCGGCATACGGATTGACGGTTTACGATTCGTACTTTCTCGCTGTGGCGATCCAATCGGGCGGTCTTTTGGTGACCGCGGATGAGGCTTTCTTGCGCAAGGTCAAAGCTCACGTTAATACCACATCGCTTCGTGACTTTCGTCTGCCAGATGAATAGCAGGACCACTCATGACCCTCGACGAACAACTTGCTTATCTCACCAAAGGCGCGGATGAAACCATCCGCGTGGAAGAACTCAAGGCCAAGCTCGAACGTTCGGCGAAGACCGGCCAACCGCTGCGGGTGAAGGCGGGGTTTGACCCCACGGCGCCGGACATCCATCTGGGCCACACGGTGCTGATCCGCAAGCTCAAACATTTCCAGGATCTCGGCCACACGGTGATTTTTCTAATCGGCGATTTCACCGGCATGATCGGCGACCCTTCCGGGCGGAACGTGACGCGCCCTCCTTTGACACCGGAGGAGATCGCTGCAAACGCGGAAACCTACAAGAAACAGGTCTTCAAGATTCTCGATCCGCACAAGACCGTGGTGGACTTCAACAACCGCTGGCTCGGCAAACTTTCCAGCGCCGACTGGGTGAAACTCTGCTCGCATTACACCGTGGCGCGGATGCTGGAGCGCGACGACTTTTCGAAGCGCATGAAAGAGCAGTTGCCCATCTCCATGCACGAACTGCTCTACCCGCTCTCGCAGGCTTACGATTCCGTGGCGCTGGAAGCCGATGTGGAGCTTGGCGGCACTGACCAGAAATTCAACCTGCTCGTCGGGCGCGTCATCCAGCCGGAATACGGGCAGGAGCCGCAGGTCATCATGACCATGCCCATCCTGGAAGGGCTCGACGGCGTGCAGAAGATGTCGAAATCACTGGGCAATTACGTGGGCATCAATGAGCCGCCCGCCGAAATGTTCGGCAAGCTCATGTCGATTTCGGACGAGATGATGTGGCGGTATTACCTGCTGCTCACCGATATGAGCCCCGCCGCGATTGAGGAACTCAAGACATCGGTGGCATCTGGGAAAGATCATCCGCTCGAAGTTAAGAAAGCCCTGGCGCGCCGCATCATTACGGATTTTCATAGCGCCGGGGCGGCGGACCAGGCCCAGAAGGATTTTGAGGCGCAGTTCCAAAAGAATTCTGTCCCGCAGGTCAAAACTATATACAAACCATATCCCCTGCCTCAGCCGAAAGAACTTTTCCGAGTCCTAGTAGATCTGGGGGAGTTCACTTCTAACTCAGAAGCTCAACGTAAGATCAAAGAGGGCGCCGTTTATGTAAACACAGGGGACACAGAGGCAGCCACTTGGGTTCGCCTCAGCAACCCTGTTGCAAAGCTACGTCTTGAGACCGGACCGCGAGGTTCGCTCGCCCTTTTTATAGGTGACGTGCGCGTCCCGGTTCAAGTGGCAACTTTTAAGGCGGGAAGGAAAGTCTTCCAGGTTCCATTTACCGATTCCAGCTCTTTCTGAGCGAGCACAGGCTCAAGTTTCCATCAACGCTGGGTCTTCCAGTGTTATATCTGGGGGCGAAGAGAGGTCATGCGCAACATCAATTTTGTCATCGAGAAGCACTCAGACGGATTCGTTGCCTACCCTCTCGGCGTAAGGGGGGTTGTGGTCGGCGAAGGCGACACCTACGAAGAAGCTCTCGCTGACGTCAGGTCCGCGCTCAAATTCCATGTTGAAACCTTCGGCTTTCGAGTCCTGCCGGGATTCTGAAAAACTCGTAGGCCCTGTCCATCATTGATCCCCGCAGGGGATACATACAATAGCCGGGGGCAACGCCCCCGGGAAGCGTGGTGTTCGACTCCCGACCCTGAAGGGGTCGCACCGGCCCAGGGCGGGGACGGAAGACCGGCGTGACGCCACGCGGATTCGACCCTTTCAGGGTCGGAGGTGGTTGGGGGCGCGTTTTCCGGGGGCGTTGCCCCCGGCTACTTCATAGATCCCCTGCGGGGATCGACAGCCCCAATGAGTCTTTCCGAAACCTGTGAAGCCCCAGTCCCTGATGGGCAAGGGAAAGCCGCGGACCTACAAAGCAGGTCCGCGCTACAGGCTTTCCCTCCCCGACCGAGGTGCGCGAGAACCGGGTTTCCGTCGTTGTTTTCATGTGCCAGAATGGAGGGCAGGCGAATCTAATTAGAAGCGGTCCGTGTATCGATGAGGGGACAAGGTTCCCCGCGCGGCCAAGATTCTGCCGGAGGACGACCATGCCTGATACCACCGAGTCATTCCTGCACGACCAGTTGGTGGCGCGACGCGAGAGGTTGGAATCCACCGCAAGAGTCGCTGGCCTGGAGGGCGGCATCGCCGAACTTCTGAGCGAAGTTGACGCCGCCTTGGCGCGCATGGAAGCTGGGACCTACGGTATGTGCGAGGTGTGCCATGAAACCGTAGAGAAAGACCGCCTCCTCGCTGACCCCTTAGTCAAGTTGTGTCTCGACCATCTGAGTGCGGATCAACGCCGCGCGCTGGAGCAGGACCTTGAGCTGGCAGGCCAGCTTCAGCGAGGGTTGTTGCCGGAAACAGACCTGCGATTCGGGGGCTGGAACGTCTCCTATCACTATCGCCCACTGGGCCTGGTGAGTGGCGACTATTGTGATCTGGTGGTGCGCGAGAATGGATCAACGAACCTCTTCTTCGCCCTTGGAGACGTATCGGGAAAAGGGGTTGCTGCCTCCCTGCTGATGTCGCAGCTCCACGCCATTTTTCGGACGCTGACGGCCACGGACCTCCCTGCCCAGGCGCTCGTCGAGCGTGCCAGCCGCATTTTCTGCGAGACAACGATGTCCACTTTCTTTGCTACGCTCATCTGTGGGCGGGCGGATTCATCGGGTGGGATTGAGTTGTGCAATGCCGGACATTGTCCCGCGCTGGTGGGTCAACAAGGGAAGGTCACACGCCTGGAAGCCACCGGCGTTCCGATTGGCATGTTCTGCGATGGCCGCTACTCCACACAACAGGTGCGACTTGCCCCGGGCGAAACCCTCTTCCTATATACGGACGGGGTCTCCGAAGCCCGCTCTCGAACCAACGAAGAATATGGCGAGACGCGCTTGGTGAAGTTCCTGGCGCAGAAACCCAATTTGAGCCCTGAGGCGTTGATTGGCGCCTGCCTGGACGATTTGAATGCCTTCCGCTCCGGCCAGCCTCTGCTGGACGACCTTACGATCATGGCGATTCAACGGTCAATTTGATGTGGCGGCGGATTTACGCCGCCATTTGGCGAGGTAAACTCGCCGCTACGTTTCGGTGGCGAGGTAAACTCGCCGCTACGTTTCGGTGGCGAGGTAAACTCGCCGCGACGTCTCAGTGGCGAGGTAAACTCGCCGCTACAACATCAATTGAAGTATTACCGAAACATGCCCCACCTTGACTTCCTCCCGGCAATTCTGCATCCTTCCCACGCGCACCGTGAGAATCATCATTCTGCTCAACCCTACTGCGAAGCGAGGCCAAGCGCGCCGCCGACTCGAACGTGCGCTCAGAGTCTTCCGCGAGCAAAACGCTCAATTCGATGTCCGCGAGAGCCAAAGTTCCCAGCACCTTACAGAGTTGGCGCGAGGTGCGTGCGAGGAAAAACCTGACCTCATCGTTTCCGCCGGCGGTGATGGCACCCACCACTACGTCATCAACGGACTCCTTAAGTCGGAGATTCCTCTGGGATTGTTGCCGATGGGCACGGGCAACGATTTCGCGAAGGGAGTGGGCATGCCCATGGACCTGCACGACGCGGCCACCGCGCTGCTGAACGGTCCCGTTCGGAGCATCGATCTTGCCCAGGTTGGAGCGGCAGTGTACGGCTGTATCGCCGGAGTTGGATTTGACTCCACGGTCACCCGTTACGCCAACGAGCACGCGCGGTGGCTCAAGGGATCGCTGGCTTACACGTGGTCACTCCTTCGTTGCCTGCCCGAATATCGGCCCCAGCAGCTCGAAATCATTGCGGATGGCAGGTCTTTCTCGGAGGAGGTCCTGTTTGCCGTGGTGGGAAACAACGCTTCCTATGGGGGAGGCATCAGGCTGGCGCCTCGCGCCAGGCTGGATGACGGAATTCTGGATGTCTGCATCGTGCCTTACCTCAGCCGCCTCGAGCTGCTGCGGTGGGTTCCGCGCGCCTACCGGGGTGAACATTTGCATCACCCGCGAATCAAATACCTTCAGGCGCGCAAGATCACGCTGAGCGCGGCTTCACGCATGGAATTGTTCGGAGACGGCGAATTCTTGCAGGAATTACCGGCCACCATTGAAGTGCTCCCCCGCGCTCTGCGGGTGATCGCTCCCGGATATTGAGGCGCGGCCGTGAGGACGGTGCTACGGGGCGAGAGCTTGTTACGCCTTCGTGGCACGGCCTGAGGACAGGGCGGCGAGCGCTTGGGCGACGGGTTTAACGGATTCGAATCGTGCTGCGGATAGGTTGGATACGAACGGTGGCAGGGGGCCGGTGGCGGCGATGCCGGCGGCCTCCACGGCGGCGTGCAGCACGGGCGCCGGACCCCAGGCGTCGCGCAAATCTTCGAGCGGCAGAAAGTGCGCGCGCAAGGACTCTGCCGCGGCCCGATCATCGCGCTGGCAGGCGGCAAATAGCGCCTGGCTCAGGGCCGGGGCAAGGCAGCCGGAGCCGGTGGTAAACCCGGGCAAATGCCAATCGAGCAGGTGAACTACCGCCGGGCGCTCACCGATGCCGCTCACCACGCGGCGGCGGTCCACGCGTGCCAGCAGTCCCGCCAGGTAGTCGTCCTGGCTTGGATCCTTGCGGACCACGGCGTACTTAATCGCGCAACAGACGCCGCTCTCCACCAGGCGGCCGATGGCTTCCAGGCCCGCCGCGCGTTCGGCGCCAAAGCCCAACTCATCCTTCAGGTAAAGGGTTAGGGGCATGCCCGCCGCTTCCGCGAACTCGCGCAGGCCCTGTTCCAGCCCGGCGGCGTCCCGCGGATCGTTGCACGGCAGCACCATGGCGCAGGGAAATCCATAGCGGCGCAGCAAGGGCGCCTGGTCCATCAACCTGCCGTACGAAGGCCCCGCGCTAGGGATACACCACAGGTGGTCCGGCAAATCCGCCAGCCACTCCAAAAGCTGTTCGTATTCCTTCAGGCTCAAGTGATACAGGAAGGCGTTGCCGCCAAAAAGCAGACGCGTTATGCCCGCCGCGGCAAGATGATCAACAATACGGGTGGAGGCCCCAAAATCGAGCGTGCGCTGCGGGTCGCGCCGCCGAGCGAGCGGTGGCACAGGGAAAACTCCCTGCAAGTCTTCGCGAGTCACGGGGGCAGTGCGCATCGGATTCCCAGGATCAACCTGCGCCAGCGGAAACGGCAGGCGGCCCATAGCAGCAGGAAAATCAACCTGCCGTGGTCCCAATCATTTGTTGGAACTGGGGATGGTGAGGTTCAGAACCATGTGCCAGCGCGTGTCAATTGAGCTGACCTGCCGCAACTCGGAAGATTCGCCCTTGTACGTGGCTTTGATCGTGTAATCGTGGTCAAAGCGGAGGCCCGTGAACTGGTACTGGCCTCCCTGCTGCGAGTAGCTGTCCAGGACCTTCTTGGTTTGCAAATCCGTCAATTCAATCGTGGCGCCCTGGACGGGGTTTTCCGCCGGGTCCATCACCACGCCGGAAACCGTTCGCGACGTAGGCACCTTGTCCTTCGCCCATCCTGCCGAGGCCCCCAAAAGCAAAATCCCACCCAAGAATATAAGGGTAAGAGCCGTTACATTCGGCGTTGGGCGGCGAGATTCCGTTCTCCTCGGATTGCCCTTGGGCAATGCATTATTCAGCAGATTGCGGCAGCTCATATCACCAAGTCCCATCTTCCTCTTCTTCTTCCCCACTGGTAATGACGTCGAGTTCCACCGGGTTGGTGTTGACGACCTCGAGTTCCGCTCCGCAATCCGGGCAATCCAACTTCGCCCCTTCCTCGATGTCGTCTTCGATCTCAATCGCCGCCTCGCATTCAGGGCAATGAGCCATGATCTCCCCTCCCCTTAAACACTCCGTCTCCCCAAACCAAAAGTCTATTCATTTCCCCGGATGATGTCCAGCGCCACATCCAGTTCATTTTGGATTTTAGATTTTGGATTCTGGATTGAACGACTTACGGCTTAGTCACCTTATAAACGGAGGGGCGGCGCGGGGCTGATTCCTAATCCAAAATCCAAAATCTATACAGAGCGACATAAATGATTGCGCAGTTGGTTGTAGCGGCGGTCTCCGACCGCCGTCGTCGATCGGAGATCCACGCTACCATTTATGTCGCTCTGTATAAAATCCAAAATGCCATCGGCGTGGCTTCTGGGATTTGCCCTCCATTGGCTCTTTCCAATTATGCCCCGACACGATAACCTTGTTACCTTCCAGAGCGATCTGGAAATCCGTGATCACGAGGTGCGCCATGAAAGACCATCATCAATTCGCAACGCTGGCTGTGCATGCGGGTGAAGCTCCCTGCAAGGTCACTGGCGCGGTCGACACTCCCATCTACCAGTCCACCACGTTCGCGGCCGTGGATTCTGATGAAATGGCCGCGTTGTACTCTGGTGAAAAGCCGGGGTACATGTACACGCGCTATGGGAATCCTACCGTCCACGCGCTGCAGGAGAAGATCGCGGCGCTGGAAGGGGGGGAGGCGGCGCAGGCTTTTGCCACCGGCATGGCGGCCGTCTCCTCCTCCATCCTGGCGTACGTGAAGGCCGGCGACCACGTGGTGGCGGCACGTTCGTTGTACGGCGCCACCTACAACTTTCTCAACCGCAAGCTCCCGGCCATGGGCGCCTCCACAACCTTTGTGCAATCCACCCGCGCGGAGGATTTCGAAAAGGCCATTCAGCCCAATACGCGCCTGATTTATTTTGAATCACCCAGCAATCCCATCCTGGAAATTCTCGACATCGCGGCGCTGGCTGAAATTGCCCGTGCGCACGGTATCCCATCCATCATGGACAACACCTTTGCCTCGCCGGCCCTCCAGCAACCGCTGAAGTTCGGGATTACCGTGGTAGTTCATTCTGCCACCAAGTATCTGTGCGGGCACGGCGACGCGATGGGGGGCGCCGCCATTGGCACGAAGGATTACATCGGGCACCTGAACCGCGACGTCCTCCGTGACTTTGGTGGACTCATGAGCCCGTTCACGGCCTGGTTAATGCTCCGGGGCATTCGCACTCTCCACGTGCGCATGCCCGCGCACTGCGCGAACGCCCAGAAGGTTGCCGAATTTCTGGCCCAGCATCCCCAAGTGGAAC
>Ga0326728_10005353_pt1 | contig 36202 bp, 45 predicted proteins | sample MB3enrmetagenome_FD_207602 | JGI IMG/M metagenome (GOLD analysis project Ga0326728, IMG submission 207602) | Lab enriched peat soil microbial communities from McLean, Ithaca, NY, United States - MB31MN | ecosystem: Environmental > Terrestrial > Soil > Wetlands > Peat | place: USA: New York...
GCGGTGGATCTGCCTTTCCTGATGCCGATCGAGGACATCTTCTCCATCTCCGGACGCGGCACGGTGGTGACGGGCAGGATCGAGCGCGGCAAGGTGAAGGTGGGCGAGGACGTAGAGATCGTGGGCTTCCGCGAGACGCGCAAGACGGTGTGCACGGGCGTGGAGATGTTCAAGAAGCAGTTGGACGAGGGCATGGCGGGCGACAACGCGGGGATTCTGTTGCGCGGCACTCCCAAGGAGGACGTGGAGCGGGGGATGGTGCTGGCCAAGCCGGGCTCGATTACGCCGCACACCAACTTCAAGGGTTCGGTGTACGTGCTGAGTAAGGAAGAGGGCGGGCGTCACACGCCGTTCTTCAAGGGCTACCGGCCGCAGTTCTACTTCCGGACGACCGACGTGACGGGAGTGGCGGAGCTGCCGGAGGGCGTGGAGATGGTGATGCCGGGCGACAACGTGGAGCTGACGGTGGAGCTGATTACGCCGGTGGCTCTGGAGAAGGGACTGCGGTTCGCGATTCGCGAAGGCGGCCGCACGGTGGGCGCAGGAACGATTAGCGAGATTGTTAAGTAGTTTGCAAGCTTTCAACCGTCAGCTTTCGGCTCTCAGTTCAAGGCGCGATGCCGGGGCTGAAAGCTGAAAGCTAAAAGCTGAAAGCTGGAAAGCAGAGCCATGGTAGGACAAAGAATTCGCATCCGGTTGAAGGCATACGACTATCGCGTGCTGGACACCTCGACCGGCGAGATTGTGGACACGGCCAAGCGCACCGGGGCAACGGTGGCGGGGCCGATTCCCTTGCCGACGATCAAGAACAAGTATTGCGTGCTGCGCTCTCCTCACGTCGACAAGAAGTCGCGGGAGCAGTTCGAGATCCGCACGCACAAGCGGCTGATTGACATTCTGGAGCCAACGCAGCAAACGGTAGACGCGCTGATGAAGCTCGATTTGCCGGCCGGTGTGGATGTCGAGATCAAGGCGTTCGAGAAGTAGCTATTAGCTGTTAGCTTTTAGCTCTTAGCTTTACCGGAGCGATGCCAAGGGCTGGTGGCAAAACAAGAGTATTGATGGTGAGCAGTAAGCCCGAACCGGGTACGGAAAAGCTAAAGGCCAAGAGCTAATAGCTAACGGCTCACGAGAATTCCGGCAGTGCGAGGCAATCAAGCTCGCATGATGAGGTGAGGACGAGATGGCGGTTACGGGGATTGTAGGAAAAAAGATCGGCATGACGCAGGTCTTCGACGAAAAGGGCGACGTGCATCCGATTACGGTGCTGCAGGCCGGCCCCTGCGTGATTACGCAGTTGAAGACGGCGGCGAAAGACGGTTACGACGCCGCGCAAATCGGGCTGGTGGAGTTTGTGAAGGCTTCGCGGATGACCAAGGCACAGACCGGTCACCTAGCGAAGACCGAGGCGCCGCCGGTGAAGGTGATCAAGGAAGTGGATGTCGAGGCTGCCGCCGAAGGCGCTGCCGAGACCAAGGCTGGCGACCGCGTGCTGGTGGATATCTTCAGCGACGCGAAGTTCGTGGACGTAATCGGGACTTCGAAGGGCCGCGGGTTTGCCGGCGTGGTGCGCAGGCACAAATTTGCCGGAGGCCCAAAATCGCACGGGCACATGTTCCAGGTGCAGGGCTCCATTGGAGCTTCGAGCTTTCCGTCGCGGGTGTTTCCCGGCCAGCGCATGCCCGGCCACATGGGAACCGACCAGGTGACGGTGCGCAATCTGCGCATTCGCGGCATCGACCTGGACGAGAATCTGTTGATGGTCGAAGGAGCAGTACCGGGGCCGCGCGAGGGCTATGTACTGATCTCGAAGGCCAAGGCACCGCCGCGCGAGCGCCGCGGCTTTGCCGGATTGGGCACGGTCGATCCGCTGAAGGCGGCCAAGAAGGCGGCGAAGAGGAAGTGATGCAGCTATTAGCTTGTAGCCAGCAGCTGGTAGCCAGCGTTTTGGGGAAGGCAAGATTCGTTGCATTGTGGATGAAGTAGCTACGGTCTGCAGGCTACTGGCTCCAGGCTTAGGAAGAAGACGATGGCAAAAGTGGATGTATTGGATTTGAGCGGCAAGAAGGTGGGCTCTGTGGAACTGGCCGACGCGGTGTTTGCGCCGGAGCAGGTGAACGAGGCTTTGTTGTGGGAGGCGGTGAAGCACTATCGCGCCTCGCTGCGCCAGGGCACGCACAAGACCAAGAGCCGCACCGAGGTTGCCGGTTCCGGCAAGAAGCTGTGGAAGCAAAAGGGCACGGGAAGGGCGCGCATCGGGTCCGTTCGATCTGCTCTATGGCGTCATGGCTACACGGTGCACGGACCCCAGCCGCGCAGCTACGACTATGCCTTCCCGCGCAAAAAGCTGCTGGGCGCGTTGCGCTCGGCGCTGGCCTCCAAGCTGGCCGATGGCAAGCTAACCGTGGTGGATTCGCTCGAAATCAAGGAAGGCAAGACCAAGCTCTACCGCGAGGCGCTCAACAAGCTCGACGTCACGCGCACCGCGCTGCTTGTCGAAAACGGCAAGACCCTGACGCAGGCGCTGGTGATGGGCGCGCGCAACCTGAAGGGCGTGGAACTGGTGCTGAACAACGAGGTGCACCCCTACGATCTGCTGCGCTATGAGCGGGCGATTTTCTCGAAGGCCGCGATTGAGCAGTTGGCGGAGGCTTTGGAGAAGAGCGTGTCGAAACGTAAGGCCGCAGCCGAGAAGGAGGCCGCGTAATGCCGACGACCTATACCGTAATTCGCCGCCCGCTGATTACTGAGAAGGGACTGGGCGTGAAGGAGACCGAAGGAACGCTGGTGTTCGATGTCGCGCCTTCGGCAACCAAGGTTGAAGTGAAGCAGGCCGTGGAAGCGCTCTTCAAGGTGAAGGTCGCAGCGGTACGCACCGCAAATGTAGCGGGCAAAGAACGCCGGCGCGGCAGGTATGCGGGTTTCCGGCCGGATTGGAAAAAGGCTTACGTCAAGCTGAAGGCCGGCGAAAAGCTGCCGGAGTACGTGAGCAATCTGTAAAAACAGCTTTCAGCTTTAGCTGTTAGCTTTTAGCTCCGGCAGCGCGAGAGCGAAGCGATGAGCTCAAAGGTGAGCGAAAGAAGTTTGTAGAAGCAGGATGGGCTAAGAGCTAAAGGCTAAGAGCTAATAGCTCATCAAGGACAGAGACCATGGCAATCAAAACATACAGACCGGTGACTGCGACGCTGCGGTTTCAGACGTCGTTGGTTAATGACGATCTGACGACGGACGCGCCGCACAAGCCACTGCTGGTGACGCGCAAGCGCACCGGCGGACGTCGCAACTCGGGCGACCTGACGATCCGCCACCACGGCGGCGGACATAAACAGAAGATCCGCGCGATCGATTTCAAGCGCGAGAAATTTGGCGTGCCGGGCAAGGTAGCGACCATCGAGTACGATCCCAACCGGTCTGCTCGTATTGCCCTGGTGCACTACGCCGACGGGGAAAAGCGGTACATTTTGCAGCCAGTGGGGCTCAAGGTGGGCGCCACAGTGACCTCCGGTCCCGAGGCCGACATTCTGGTGGGGAACGCGCTGCCGCTCAAGAACATTCCCTCGGGCACGACGGTGCACGCCATCGAGCTCAAGCCGGGCAAGGGCGCGCAGATGGCGCGGTCGGCAGGAACGCAGGCGCAACTGGTGGCCAAGGAGGGCGATTACGCCCTGCTCAAACTGCCTTCGGGGGAGACACGCAGGGTGCTGGCCGAGTGCATGGCGACCATCGGGCAGGTGGGCAATACGGATCACGAGAATGTGACCATCGGCAAAGCAGGACGCAATCGCTGGCTGGGCATCCGGCCGACCAATCGCGGCGTGAGCATGAATCCGGTGGACCATCCGCATGGCGGCGGCGAGGGCAAGACCTCGGGCGGGCGCCATCCGGTGACCCCGTGGGGCCAGCCGACGCGCGGCTACAAGACGCGCAACAACAAGCGGACCGACGCGTTTATTGTCAGCCGCCGGGCGAAGTAGAAGGACAGCTTTTAGCTATTAGCTTTTAGCTCTTAGCTAAATCGTGGCGAGGAACAGATCGAGGCAATAGCAGGCTGTTGGCTCAAGCGAGAAAGAGCTAAGAGCTAGAGGCTAAAAGCTAGGAGCTAAGTCTTATGGGACGTTCGACGAAAAAAGGGCCGTTTATGGATGCGCACCTGAACGTGAAGATCGAGGCGCTGAACAGGGCCAACGACAAGAAAGTGGTGAAGACCTGGACGCGGCGCTCGACGATCTTTCCCGAGTTTGTGGGCCACACCATCGCCGTGCACAACGGCAAGAAATTTATTCCCGTGTACGTGACCGAGAACATGGTAGGGCACAAGCTGGGCGAGTTTGCGCCCACGCGCACGTTCAAGGGCCACACCGGCGGCAGCAAGGCCGCTTCTGAGGCGGCCGCCAAGCCGGCGCCGGCGCGGTAGCAAAGACAGCCGTGAGCTCTTAGCCTTTAGCTTGATCGAGGCGGGGAGGCGGCCCAGACAGCGCGAAGATTTACGGAACGCAGCAATGAGCATGGGTTACGAACAAAAGAAACTAATAGCTAAGAGCTAAGTAGCTGCATTTCGGGGAAGGCATGAGTATGGCAGTGGAAACAAGGGAATACCGGGCCGAGGCGCGATTTCAGCGCGTGTCGCCGCAGAAGGCGCGCCTGGTGCTCGAGCTGATCAAAGGGCGCGGAGTACAGGAGGCGCTGGATACGGCGGCCTTCACCAAGAAGCGGATTGCCTCGGTGGTGCACAAGCTGCTGACCTCGGCGGTGGACAACGCCAAGCACGTAGCCGACGAAGTAGGCATCGACCTGGACGTGGACAATCTTTACGTGAAGCGGGCGATAGCCAACGACGGGCCACGCATGAAGCGCGTTCGCCCCGCGCCGATGGGACGGGCTTACCGCTACCAGCGAAGGCTCACGCATATTGTTCTGTCGGTGGCTGAGCGCGAATCGGCGGCGGGTCTGGTGACCAAGGTCGAGGAGTCGACGCCCGTGAAAACCGGGCCCAAGGCGGCAAAGTCGAAGGCGGCGAAATCGAAAGCTGCGCCCAAGGCTGATGCAAAGAAAGCGAAGACCGAGGCGAAGGCTCCGGCAACCAAGAAGAAGGCCGACAAGAAGGCCTAGAGAGTTTTGAGAGGAAGCATATGGGACAGAAAGTCCATCCTTACGGATTCCGGCTGGGCGTGAACAAGCCGTGGCGTTCGCGCTGGTTCTCTGAGCGCGACTATGACAAGCTCCTGGTCGAGGACGTGAAGCTGAAGGCAGAGCTGCGCGAGAAGCTCAAAGCGGCGGGCGTCAGCTCGGTCGAGATCGAGCGGCCGGGCAACAAGCTGCGCTTTTTGATCCGCACCGCGCGGCCGGGCATCGTAATCGGCCGCAAAGGCGCAGAGATCGAGAAGCTGAAGACCGAGTTGGGCAAGCGCACCAACCGCGACGTGTTTATCGACATTATTGAGGTGAACAAGCCGGAGCTGGACGCGCAACTGGTCTCAGAAAACATCGCCCTGCAACTGGAAAAACGCGTCAGCTTTCGCCGGGCGATGAGAAAGAGTGTCGACTCGGCATTGCGTTTCGGCTGCAAGGGAATCAAGGTGCGCGTCTCGGGCCGCTTGAACGGCAATGAGATCGCGCGCTCGGAGTGGTATCTGCAGGGGCGTCTGCCGCTGCACACGCTGCGCGCCGATATCGACTACGGGTTTACTGAAGCCAACACAACCTACGGAGTAATCGGCGTGAAGACGTGGATCTACCGCGGCGACATTTACGAGCAGAAGCGCCGCCAGGCTCCGCCGGTGGGCAAGACGGCGTTTTAAGAGCAGCTTCTAGCTCTTAGCTTCCAGCTTTTAGCTAGTGCATGGGAGTGCAAGCTGCAGTGGCAAAGATTTCAAGCCAGGGGCTAGTAGCTAGAAGCTAGCGGCTGCTTTTGAGGGTTTTCGTTATGTTGATGCCAAAGAAGGTGAAGTTCCGCAAGCAGCAGAAGGGCAAGCGCAGAGGCAAGGCCTGGCGCGGGTCAACGCTGTCTTTCGGAGAGTACGGGCTGAAGGTGATGGAGTGCGGTTACATCACCGACCGGCAGATCGAGGCCAGCCGCGTCGCCATGACGCGCTTTGTGAAACGCGGAGGCAAGATCTGGCTGCGGCTGTTTCCTGACAAGCCCATCACCAAGAAGCCAGCGGAAGTCCGCATGGGCTCGGGCAAAGGCGCACTGGACCATTGGGTCGCGGTGGTGCGGCCGGGCAAGATTCTCTTCGAGATGGAGGGCGTCTCCCCGGAGCTTGCTCAGGAGGCGATGCGCCTGGCGTCGAACAAGCTGCCACTGAAGACCAAGTTTGTAATTCGGCCGGGCGCTGAAAGGGCCGTGGCCAAGGCCGAGTAAAAAAGCAGCTTCTAGCTCCTAGCTTTTCGCGCTGATTCGAAGAGTTATGCGTGAGCAGGACGAGCTAGAGGCTAGAAGCTAGGAGCTGTAACAGAATGGAACTGGCAAAGATTCGCAATTTGGGCGACGAGGAGCTCAAGCACCAGGAGAAGGTCTCCTCGGAGCAACTCTTCCGGCTCCGCTTCCAGGTCTCGATGGGGCAGAACGACGGAGTGAAGAGGCTGCGCCAACTGCGCAAGGAGATCGCGCAGATCAAGACAGTGGCACGCGAGCGTGAGCTGGGCATTCACGGCGAAGTGAAGGAAGTGAAGGCTTCCGCGACCGTTGCCGAAGAGAAGGCGGTGGGGATGAAGGAAGCCGCACCCGCCGTTGAAAAGAAGGCGGCGAAGGCGAAGAAGGCGGCGGAGACAAAGACATTGAAAGCGAAGGGAGCCCGCAAATGACGGCGACTCAAAATGAAGTACAGGCGGCGGCGGGCGCGCGGCGCAACGAGAAGGTTGGCCAGGTGGTTTCGACCAAAATGCAGAAGACCATTGTGGTCGAGGTCGAGATGCGCAAGGCGCACGCGAAGTACAAGCGGATCGTGCGTACGACCAAGAAGTTCTATGCCCACGACGAGCAGAGTTCGGCGCGGCTGGGCGATGTGGTGCGCATCCGCGAGACGCGTCCCAAGAGCAAACTGAAGCGGTGGTCGCTTGAAGAGATTGTGCGGCGGTCGTCGCTGGGACAGATCGAAGACGCCGTTCTGCCGGGCGAAACCGTGGCCGCAGAGAAGTAAGGCGGGCGAGAGGGAGAGAACACCATGGCTGTGCAAATGAGAACGATGCTCGCGGTGGCCGACAACTCCGGCGCGCGCAAGCTGCAGGTGATTTTGCCCTTGGGCGGCGGACTGGGCAAGAATGCCGGTCTGGGCGACATTGTGACTGCGGCGGTAAAGGAAGCTTCGCCCGACGGCACCGTGAAAAAGGGCAAGGTGGTGAAGGCGGTGATTGTGCGTACCCGCAAGGAGCACCGGCGGCGCGACGGCACCTACATCCGCTTCGACGAGAACGCGGCGGTGGTGATCGGTGACGACCATGAGCCGATCGGCACGCGCGTCTTCGGGCCGGTGGCCCGCGAACTGCGCGAGAAGAAGTTTTTGAAGATTGCTTCCTTGGCTCCTGAAGTTGTGTAGCCACGAGCTTCGCAAGCTACTAGCTTCTCGCTTCTAGCTTGATCGGTGGGAGGGTGAGCTAAGCAGGATGTAAGCGAGCCAGGGGCTAGTAGCTAGAGGCTAGTAGCTGAATTTGGAGAAGAGATGGCGAGTTTGACGATTCATCGCAACGATACGGTCCAGGTGCTGACGGGCGCGGACCGGGGCAAGACGGGCCGCGTACTGCGCGTCTTCCCTGATAAAGGCACAGTGCTGGTGGAGCACGTGCGCGTAGTCAAGAAGACGGTTTCGAGCAAGACCCGGCAGCGGAGCAAGGGCGGCATCGCCGAGCAGGAATCGCCGATCAACGTGTCGAACGTGGTGCTGGTGTGCCCGAACTGCGGCCCCGCTCGCGTGGGATTCAAGGTCGAGGGCGAATCGCGTGTGCGGATCTGCAAGAAGTGCGGGTCGGAACTGCCCACGAAAAAGTAGAAAGACAGCCTGTAGCCTTTAGCCAGAAGCTACCGGCTAGGAGCTACTGACTACCGGCTGATTTGGAACACCTTCCGTAGCGGTAAACGGGCTGAGTGGTTTGCCCAATCCGAAAAGCGGAAGAAAGAGAGCGAGCAACATGGCGGCAAGGCTGAGAGAGAAGTACCACAAAGAGATCAAGCAGGCGCTCCAGAAGGAGTTGGGGCTGGAGAACGCGATGGCGGTTCCGCGCCTGGAAAAGATCGTGATCAACATGGGACTGGGCGAGGCCACGCAGAACGCCAAACTGCTTGACCCGCTGGTGGCGGACCTGACGCAGATCGCTGGGCAGAAGCCGGTGACCACGAAAGCCAAGAAGTCGATTGCGGCCTTCAAGGTGCGCACCGGCAATGCGATTGGCGCCATGGTCACGCTGCGCTCCGACAAGGCGTACGAGTTTCTCGACCGCCTGATCGCAATCGCTCTGCCCCGGGTGCGCGACTTTCGCGGCCTGTCGACGAAGAGCTTTGACGGCCGCGGCAATTACACGCTGGGACTGCGCGACCAACTGATCTTTCCTGAGATTGACTACGCGAAGGTGGAAAAGCTGAAGGGCATGAACATCACCATCGTGACCTCGGCGAGGGACGACAACCAGGCGAGGGCGCTGCTGAAGCACTTTGGCATGCCGTTCCGGCAGGGCGCGTAGAGGCAGCTATTAGCTGTTAGCTATTAGCTTTTAGCTTCGGTTGTGGTTGGTCAACTTCCGGGGCGAGACAGAATCCAGAGCTTGTTCAGGTGTTTGTTCGGCACCAGACAAGCTAACAGCTGAAGGCTAAGAGCTAATGGCTGTTTTGAGGTTTTATGGCAACAACTGCAAAAAGAGTGAAGGACGCGCGGAAGCCGAAGTTCAGCAGCCGCAAGCACAATCGCTGCCAGCTGTGCGGCCGGCCGAGGGGATTCCTGCGCAAGTTCGGCGTTTGCCGTTTGTGTTTCCGGGCGCTCGCGCTCAAGGGCGAGATTCCCGGCGTCAACAAGTCGAGCTGGTAGAGAAACAGGGGTCAGGTTTCAGGGATCAGGTGTCAGTTGAAGCAGCAGCGTGCAGCACGAACAACTGACACCTGATCCCTGACACCTGAAACCTGTAGTGGACATTCCCGCTGGTTCCCGCCAAACGAGCGGCGGGCGAACGGGGAATGAAGGAGAAGGAATGAGTCTGACTGATCCAGTAGCAGATTTTCTGGCGCGCATTCGCAATGCGATCCGGGCGCGTCATCAGAAGCTGGATGTTCCCGCTTCGAAGCTGAAGACCGAGATTGCCCGCATCCTCAAAGAAGAGGGCTACATCTCGAACTACAAGACCCAGGAAGAGGACGGCAAGCTGGTGCTGCGCGTGTACCTGAAGTACGGCGCCACCGAAGCGGCCATCCGCGACTTGGCGCGCATCTCGCGTCCCGGCTGCCGCGTGTACATCGGCCGCGACGAGATCAAGCGCGTACAGGGCGGGCTGGGTATTGCCATTTTGACCACGCCCAAAGGCGTGATGACAGGCCGCCAGGCGCGCCGCGAGGGCGTGGGCGGGGAGTTGTTGTGTGAAGTGTGGTGAGAACAGTCATCAGAGAACAGGGATCAGTTTTCTTGATCGCCTGATTCGAAGGCGTGCTGATCTTTGAACCCTGATCTCTGATTTCTGTTTTTTCGGCTGCAGTGGAACGCGGAGCGAAAGCTTCTGCAGGACTCGCAAGCCAAGAAGGATTTTGAGAATGTCGCGCATTGGAAAGAAGCCGATCCCGCTACCGGCGGGCGTGAAATACAAGGTTGAAGGCAACACCGTGCTGGTGGAAGGCCCCAAGGGCAAGGTTTCAGCGCTGATCGCCGACGGCATCTCGCTGAAGACGGTCGATGGGCATCTCGAGGTGGAGCGCGCCAGTGAAGACAAAGCCGCGCTGCACGGACTGACCCGGGCGCTGGTGAACAACGCGGTCGAGGGCGTGACGAAGGGCTGGACGCGCGAGCTGGATATTGTCGGCATCGGCTACCGCGCCGAATTGAAGGGCAAGGGCACGGTGGTGTTCACGCTGGGTTATTCGCATCCCATCGAGTTTCCGCTGCCCACGGGCATCGACGTGGCCATCGATCCCAAGCAGACGCATTTGACGATCACCGGCGTCGACCGGCAGAAGGTCGGGCAGGTGGCGGCCGACATGCGCTCGCTGCGCAAGCCGGACCCGTATAAGAACAAGGGCGTACGCTACTCCGACGAGCGGCTGAAGAAGAAGGCCGGCAAGACGGGAGCGAAGTAGAACAGTTGTCAGAGAACAGAGAACAGAGAACAGAGAACAGAGATCAGAGATCAGTCGATCGGCGAGCGTCAGCAAGGCAACACTGATCTCTGATCTCTGAAAATCCGAACGGGGCCGCAAGGCGGCTCCGCCGATAGGTGAGAGAAAACATGATTACGCAGAACAAGAGAAACTCGATCCGGCAGCGCATTCACGCACGCATCCGCGAAAAGCTCGCGGGGACGGCGGAGCGGCCGCGGTTGAATGTATACCGCTCGCTGAACCACATCTACGCGCAGGTCATCGACGACCAGAAGGGTGAGACGCTGGTTTCGGCCTCGTCAATCAAGTTGAGCACCGGCGGCAACGTGGCGGCGGCGAAAGAGATTGGCAAGGCGGTGGCGGAGAAAGCCGTCTCCAAGGGGATCAAACAGGTGGTCTTCGATCGCGGAGGCTATCTGTATCACGGCCGCGTGAAGGCGCTGGCGGATGCCGCGCGCGAAGCGGGGCTGGAGTTCTAAAGATAGCTATTAGCTTTTAGCCGTCAGCTTTTAGCTCCATCGTGCGAAGTTGATGGCGTTGAATTCGGCGGGAAGAAGCTAAGAGCTAACAGCTAAAGGCTCAGAGAAGAGACAAAGGCAATGACAATGTTGACAAAGAAACTCGATGCCAACCAGTACAACCTGAAGGATCAGGTGGTGGCCATCAATCGCGTGACCAAGGTGGTGAAGGGCGGCAAGAACATGTCGTTTGCCGCGCTGGTAGTGGTAGGCGACGCCGCATCAGGCGTGGTGGGCTACGGTTCGGGCAAGGCCAAGGAGGTTCCCCAGGCCATTCGCAAGGGAATCGAGAGCGCCAAGAAGAACCTGGTTCGCGTGAACCTGACCGAGACCACGATTCCGCACCAGGTGCTGGGCCGCTACGGCTCCGGCCAGGTGCTGTTGAAGCCGGCGCCGGAAGGCACGGGCGTAATTGCCGGCGGTGCGGTGCGCGCGGTGATGACCTCGGCCGGCGTACAAAATGTGTTGACCAAGAGTATTGGCTCGCCCAACCCGCACAACGTGATCAAGGCGACCTTTGACGCGCTGGTGCAGTTGCGCGACAGGGCTGCGGTAGCGACGATGCGCGGCAAGACCGTGGAGGAGCTCTGAACCATGGGGGATACGAAGAAGATTCGCATTCAGTATTACCGCTCGAAGAATTCCACGCCCGCCAAGCACAAGGCCGTGGTCAAGGGCCTGGGCTTTACGCGGCTCAATCAGATCGTCGAGCGCGTGGACACGGAATCCACTCGCGGCATGGTCAAGGCCATTCCGCATTTAGTTCGCATCCTAGAGGACTAGCTCGACACCGAAACGGCGAGGGGCCGAGCCCTTCCGTATACAGACCAAATCGTGTCGGTGAGCCGGGCAAAGGTTTGAATCCGGTGTACTAACCCGGCAGCGGATATCAGCCGCAAACATTCGCAACCGTAACGGTTGCTATAACGCGAGTCGGGTGCCTGGACGGCCAGTCCCCGGCGTTTTAGCGAGGAGAATATGGCGAAGAATCTATCGAATTTGCGCGCGCCGCGGAAGGCCAACACCGGGCGCAAGCGCGTGGGCCGGGGCATGGGATCCGGCATGGGCAAGACCTCAACCCGCGGCCACAAGGGCCAGGGTTCGCGCTCCGGTGTCAGCCTGATGCGCGGATTTGAAGGCGGCCAGATGCCGCTGCACCGCCGGTTGCCGAAGCGCGGATTCACCAACATCTTTCGCACCGAATACACCATCGTGAATCTGGAGCGGATCGCCGAGCTTGGCGTTGCCGAGATCGGTCTCGATGACTACCTGAAGCTTGGGCTTTCATCCAAAAAGAAGGCGCTGATCAAGATTCTCGGCTCCGGCGAGTTGAGCAGGGCGGTGACGATTCAAGCACACAAGTTTTCCAAGTCGGCAGCCGAGAAGATTGAGAAGGCCGGCGGCAAGGCAGTGGTTGTGGGTGGCGAAGCGGCTGCGGCCGCGGTTTAGGGTTGTGGTTTCCCACCCTTTCCGCAAAAAAACGCAGAAAGGATTGGGCAACGAGCATAAAAGCAGGAGTCAGGTTTCAGGTGTCAGTCAAGAGGCGCGCAATTCAACATTTGGTGAATTCTGATTTCTGAAACCAGACCTCTGACACCCGAAGTAGTGAGACGGTCCGCATGGGCAGAGTTTTCGGGTTTTCGGTAAACTAATGGAAAACCGGAAAATGCTCGAAGATGAACGGACCAGGGATTTGAGTGGCGGCAGACGCCTGAAGTGGACAACCCATTATGCTTGAGAAGTTTCTCAATATCTTTCGGATTCCCGACCTGCGCAAGCGGGTACTGTTCATGCTGGGGATTCTGGCCGTGTACCGGCTGGGCGCGTGGATTCCCACGCCGGGCGTGAATGCCCACCAGCTCGAGCTGATGTTCAGCGGGCTGAGCGGGTCGGCTCTCGGCCTCATGGACATGTTTAGCGGCGGCACGTTGCGCCGCATGACCATCTTCGCGCTAGGCATCATGCCCTACATCACCGCGTCTATCATCTTCCAGCTTCTCACCGTGGTATATGAGCCGCTGGCGCGCATCCAGAAGGAAGGCGAGCTGGGCCGGCGCAAGATCACGCAGTGGACGCGCTACCTGACCGTTGTTCTCGGCGCGCTGCAGTCTATCGGCATTGCGGCCATTCTCACCAAGCAGGGACTGGTACTGCATCCGGGCCCCGGCTTCATCCTGCTGACCGTGCTCACGCTCACCACGGGCACGGCCTTCATCATGTGGCTGGGCGAGCAGATCACCGACCGCGGCATCGGCAACGGCATGAGCCTGCTGATTTTTGCCGGCATTGTGGCCGGCCTGCCGCGCGGCGTAGGCGACCTCATCCAGAAGGTCCAGACTGGCGCCTGGGGAGCGATGACTTTCCTCATCGTGCTGTTGCTGGTGGCGGGCATGGCCGCGGTTGTCGCATTCATTGTTTTTGTGGAACGCAGTGAGCGGCGCATCCCTATCCAAAGCGCGCGACGCATCGTGGGCCGGCGCATGATGGGCGGCCAATCGAGCCACCTGCCTTTGAAGGTGAACTCCGGCGGCGTGATGCCAATTATCTTCGCCAGCTCCATTCTCTCGGCACCCTTGCTCTTCGGCCAGGTGGAATGGGTGCAAAACAGCCGTTTCCTGCAGCCCATCATGCAGGCGCTCGCGCCAGGTTACCCATGGTACGAGTTCCTCGACATGCTGGCCATCATCTTCTTCGCCTATTTCTATGTTTCGATTGTGATGCGGCCAGACGACATTGCCGACAACTTCCGCAAATCGGGGTCCTTTATTCCCGGAATCCGGCCCGGCAAGCGCACGTCCGACTTTATCAACGACATTCTCACCCGCATCACACTGGTGGGCGCGCTTTACCTGATTATTGTGCAGATGATCCCCACGGCGATGATCTCCGGCATCCGGTTTGACAAGATTTGGCTTATCGGGAGGTTCTTTGAGAATTTGCCCACGTTCATGATTCACGGCCTGAACGTGAACTTCTACTTTGGCGGCACCTCACTGCTCATTGTGGTGGGTGTGGCCATGGATACAGTCAACCAGATCGAATCGCAGCTGATCATGCGTCACTATGACGGCTTTTCCCCGCGCTCCGGTCGCATCCGCGGAAGGAAAACCTGGTAATGTCTACATCTGTAAGTTCAGCGGAAAATGGCCGGGCAACGGAATCGAAGACCGTTCCCGGCCCGATTCTTTTATTGGGAGCGCCGGGAGTGGGCAAAGGAACCCAAGCCAAGGAGCTCGTCAAGCTGTGGGGCATCCCCCAGATTTCAACAGGCGATCTGCTGCGCGGCAACGTCGCCCAGGGAACGCCGCTGGGAAAAACCGCCAAAGAAATCATGGGGCGGGGCGAGCTGGTGCCCGATTCGCTGGTCAACGAAATGGTGGCGGCCCGGCTGCGGGAGCCCGACATCGCCCAGGGGTATATCCTCGATGGCTTTCCGCGCACCCTGGGGCAGGCCGCGTGGCTCGACGGCCAACTGGCGGCGCAAATCGAGGCGCTGCCGGTGGTTGCCGTCAGCATTCAAGTGAACTATAATCAGTTATTGCGCCGGATTACCGGGCGCCGGAACTGCCCTGTCTGCCAGACCATCTACAACGTCTATATGAATCCGCCTAAAAAGGATGGATTCTGTGATGTAGAAGGCGCAGCGCTGACCCAGCGAGCCGATGACACGGAAGAGGTTTTCAAGGAGCGCATGCGCGCTTACGAGGCCCTCACCGCGCCTGTCGTCGATCACTACCGGGGACTGGGACGATTCGCGGAAGTGGATGGAGACCGGCCGATTGCAGCGGTGATGGCCGGAATTGTTTCCGCCGTCGAGCGGTTGCGCCATATGGCGTAGCTACCCGAATGGCGGGTTTGTGCGTTTGAGAACAGGTTTCAGGTGTCAGGGATCAGTTGAGAGATGCGGGAATGATGGGCATCAACTGTGCTGAAAGCCGAATGGGCAACTGGAGGTTTCAGGAATCGGGGATCGGTTGACGCAGCGGATTGCGGCAGGATGGAACTGAAACCTGAAACCTGACCCCTGAAAGCTGGTTTTTTACGTGGCCGTCGTACTGAAGTCGTCGAAAGAGATCGAGAAGATGCACCGGGCGGGACAGATTGTCCGCGAAGTGCTGGAGCTTGTACGCAGCCATGTGAAGCCGGGCGCCACGACCTACGATCTCGAGAAAGCCGCCGAAGCGCGGCTCAAGAGATTGGGCGTGAAGGCCGCATTTAAGGGTTACCACGGGTTTCCCTGCGTTCTGTGCACCTCAGTCAACAGCGAAGTGGTGCACGGGATTCCTTCTCCGAAGCGGGTGTTGCGGGAAGGCGACATCGTTTCGGTGGACTTTGGCGTGGTGGTGGACGGCTATTACGGCGATGCGGCCATCACCGTGCCGGTGGGCGCCATCGACGCAAAGGCGGCGCGGCTGCTCAAGGCGACTGAAGCGTCGTTGCGGGCAGGCATTGCGGCGGTTCGGCCGGGGGCAACCCTGGGCGATGTGGGCGCTGCGGTGCAGGGTGTGGTCGAAGGTGAAGGGTTCTCGGTGGTGCGGGATTTTGTGGGCCATGGCATCGGCGTGCACATGCACGAGGATCCGCAGGTGCCGAACTTTGGCGAAGCAGGGCAGGGCATGAAACTGAAGGCGGGCATGGTGATCGCGATTGAGCCCATGGTGAATGCCGGCAAGCCCGATGTGAAGGTGCTGGACGACGGTTGGACGGCAGTTTCTACCGATGGAAGCATGAGCGCTCATTTTGAGCACACGGTTGCAGTGACCGCAGACGGCGCGAGAATTTTGACGGAGTAAAACAGCTATTAGCTGTTAGCTCCTAGCTTCTAGCTCTTCCGTGCTGGATTGGAGGCTTCAATGCCAGTCCGATGGAGTTAGCAGCTGGGTTGGATTCCTGGAATAACCGCCGGCCAATAGGGCCGGCAGAAGTGGACGTCGATTGTCGAAGGAAGATGCGATTGAGGTGATGGCAACGGTCATTGAGACGTTGCCCAACGCCATGTTCAAGGTCAAGCTCGAGAACAATCACGAGGTGTTGACCCATGTCTCGGGAAGGATGCGCAAGAACTTCATCCGGATTTTGCCCGGCGACCGCGTGGCCGTAGAACTGAGTCCCTACGACCTGAATCGCGGACGGATTGTGTACAGGTACAAGTGATTCGGGCGGAAGCTTGTAGCCGCAAGCCGGAAGCTCGAAAAGAATGCTACAAGCTACTGGCTACAGGCTCGAAGAGAATTTCGCGCTGGTTTGTTGAGCGCAAAGAAGGGCAACAGTCATGAAGGTCCGGGCATCGGTGAAAAAGATTTGCGTCAAGTGCAAGGTGATTACGCGCCGCGGTGTGGTGCGTGTGATCTGCGAGAACGCAAAACACAAGCAGCGCCAGGGATAAGCAAGCCCTGGCAGGAAGGGAGACTTCCGCGGAAGGGACTAGGGACGCAGGGACTAGGGACTAAGAAACGGTTGAACCGACAGAATTCTGCACGATGAATCTAGTCCCTATGTCCCTAGTCCCTAAGTTCCTGCCGTCAAGAGGCTAGTTAGCTGGAGTCAAGGCTTGCGATGAACCTCTGGAAGTATTCTGCATAACCCGTGCGAGCCGGTTGAGGCCGGAGGCACACAACCTGAAGCAGCAAAGGAATTCAAATGGCACGTATTGCTGGCGTCGATCTGCCCCGCAACAAGCAGGCACGGATCGCGCTCACTTACATCTTCGGGATCGGCCAGCCCCGCGCCCGCAAGATTCTGGGCAAGGCGAACGTTGACGCCTTCAAGAAGGTCCAGGATCTGGGCGAGGACGAGGTCAACCGCATCCGTCAGGTGATCGAGGACGAAGGCGACGTCGAGGGCGACCTGCGCAAAGACGTCACGATGCACATCAAGCGCCTCATCGACATCCAGAGCTATCGCGGCACGCGGCACCGGCGCTCCTTGCCCGTGCGCGGCCAGCGTACCCACACCAACGCCCGCACTCGCAAGGGCCCGCGCAAGGGCACGATTGCCGGCAAGAAGAAAGCGACGGCGAAGACCTAATGGCGAAACCAGAACAGAAGGCCGACTCCGGCAAAAAGGGCAAGAACAAGAAGTTCAAGAAGCGCGAGCGCAAGAATGTGCCGTTCGGCATTGCGTACATTCAGGCCTCGTTCAACAACACCATCGTCACCATCACCGATCAGATGGGCAACACGCTGAGCTGGAAGAGTTCGGGCTCGCTGGGATTCCGCGGTTCGCGCAAGGGCACGCCCTTCGCGGCGCAGCAGGCGGCGTCGAACGCCGCGGGCATGGCTCGCGATCACGGCGTGAGGGCGTGCGAGGTGCGGGTTTCCGGTCCGGGATCGGGCCGAGAGTCGGCCATCAGGGCTCTGGCAGCCGCCGGCATCGAGGTGCGCACCATCCGCGACGTGACGCCGGTGCCGCACAACGGCTGCCGTCCGCCGAAGAGACGCAGAGTGTAGGAAGCAGCTTGTAGCTCGTAGCCTGTAGCTTGTAGCTACGGCTTGGAACTATCGGCTAATTGAATAACCGGGCCGGGACGACACGTCCCATGCGGCAAGCGCAGGCTGTGCGGTCTGATTTTGAGCGAGTAGCTACCGGCTACAGGCTCCAGCCTCCAAGCTGCATTACGCGTAAACCGGCCGTCATCCGAAGTCAGGAGAAGAAATGGCACGTTATACCGGAGCAGTTTGCCGCCTTTGCAGGCGCGAAGGCACCAAGTTATTTTTGAAGGGCACCAAGTGCACCTCGGACCGCTGCCCGCTGGAGAAGCGTAACTTTCCGCCGGGGCAGCACGGCAAAGACCGCAAGGCCAAGATCGTGGGCTATGGCCTGCAACTGCACGAAAAGCAGAAGGCCAAGCGCATGTACTTCACGCTCGAAAGCCAATTCCGCGAATACTACGAGAAAGCCAACCGCGCCACCGGCGTCACCGGCGAGCTGCTCATCCAGCAACTGGAGCGGCGCCTGGATAACGTGGCCTTCCGGCTGGGCTTTGCCATCTCGCGCCGCCAGGCCCGGCAGGTGGTTCGCCACGGGCATGTTACGGTGAACGGCCGCAAGGTCAACATACCCTCCTACCAGGTGAACGTGGGCGACGAGATCGCCGTCCGCGACAGCGCCAAGAAGTTGCTCATCGTGGAGCAAGGCACGCAGTTTGCCGCGCAAAACCCCGTTCCCGCCTGGTTGGAAGTCAACTTTGAGAATATGTCCGGGCGTGTACTCCATTTGCCCAGGCGCGTGGACGTCAACCTGCCGATCAACGAACAGTTGATCGTGGAACTGTACTCTAAGTAACAGCGAGTAGCTCGTAGCCAGTAGCCTGTAGCTCACGCATTTCGAGCTACCGGCTGCATTTCAACCAAAGGAGCACTTGCGCGGCCGCCGCAAAATGCATCGCGACGTACATGCCGCGCGGGAAACGAGAGACAAATTATGTTGTGGACAGGATTTCAGAAGCCGAAGCGCCTTGCAGTCGATGCCGAGACGCTTACCGATACCTTCGGAAAGTTCAGCGCCCAGCCATTTGAGCGGGGCTTTGGCACCACTATCGGCAACGCCCTGCGGCGCACGCTGCTCAGCTCCATCGAGGGCGCGGCGGTCACCGCGGTTCGTATCGAGGGCGTGCTGCACGAGTTCCAATCCATTACCGGCGTGGTCGAAGATGCCACCGACATCATCCTGAACCTCAAGCAGGTTCCTTTCAAGCTCGCGGGCGAAGGTCCCAAGGCGTTGTATCTGCGCGCCGACCAGCCCGGCGTGGTCACCTCGGGCATGATCGAGGCCGATGGCGACGTCGAAATCCTCGACAAGAACGTCTATCTGGCAACTCTTTCAGAAGGCGGCAGGCTCGATATGGAGATGCGCCTCAAGCGGGGCCGCGGTTATATCGCCGCCGACAAGAACTTCGACGCCGACCTCGGGCTCGGCTTTATTCCTGTGGATTCGGTCCACTCCCCCGTGCGCCGCGTGAACTATGCGGTCGATGCCGCCCGCCTGGGCCAGATCACCGACTACGACAAGCTGACGATGGAAGTGTGGACCAACGGCGCCGTGCTGCCCGCAGACGCGGTCGGCCTGGCCGCCAAGCTGCTTAAGGACCACATGAATATCTTCATCAACTTCGAAGAGGAGATCGAAACCGAAGCGCGCGGCGAGGAAGGCCGCATTCTGTTCCCCAACGACAACCTCAACCGCAGCGTGGAAGAGCTGGAACTTTCGGTGCGCAGCTACAACTGCTTGAAGAACGCTAACATTCAGACCATCAGCGAGCTGGTGCAGAAGACCGAAGCCGAGATGCTGAAGACCAAGAACTTCGGCCGCAAGAGCCTGAACGAGATCAAGGAAATTCTGGCGCAGATGGGTCTGTCGCTGGGCATGAAGATCGACGCCAGCGGCAACGCGGTCCCCGGACCCACCAGCATCCTGCCGCAGGCGGCGCTGGCCGCGGGATATGGCCACTACGACGACGAAGACGAACCTCTCGACTCGGTGGATCTGCAGTTGCCCACCGAGACGGAGAATTTTTAAGAAACAGGGACTAGGTAATAGGGACTAGGGAATAGAAAGGCCATCGCGTGCTTAGTCCCTAGTCCCTCAGTCCCTAGAAGGAATAGTCATGCGCCATCGCAATGCAGGATTCAAGCTCGGACGCAATACCAGCCATCGCCGCGCACTTTTGCGCAATCTGGTCACGTCCGTCATCGTGGAAGATCGCGTGGAGACCACCGTGGCCAAGGCCAAGGCTGTTCGTCCACACATCGAAAAAATGATCACTCTGGGCAAGAAGGCCGACCTGCACGCGCGCCGTCAGGCGCTCAGCTTCCTCCAGACCGATACGGCCGTTAAGCGCCTGTTCGATGTCGTGGCTCCGCGCTACGGCGACCGCAACGGCGGCTATCTGCGCATCGTGCGCACCGGCTTCCAGCAGGGCGACGGCGCCGACAAGGCGTTCATCGAGCTGCTTGGCGCCGAAAAACAGCTTGAAGTCAAGCGACAGAAGCGCGCCGACATCAAGGCCAAGAAGCGCGCCGAGCTGGAAAAACAGCTCGAAGAGCAGAAAAAGGAAGCGGAAACAGAGGGTGGCGAACAAGCCGCCTAAGCGTAGCGGTTTTGCGCTTTCTTCGCTCCACTGGCAAAGTCACGCGGGCATATCCCCATCGGGATGTGCCCGCGTTTATTTTTTTTGCAGTGAGAGGTGAAAGGCGATTCAGTCCTGTGCTATAGTGTTTGCACTGCCCCGTCGAATGCGATTGTTCCTTTCCAAGTGTGCTTTGCGCCCGAGCGCAGCCCTCTTGGAAACAGAAGAAAAGTCTATATTTTAGCCTGCAAGCCATAGCGCAGAACAAGCGGTGAATTGGTAACGCTCGCCGCAATTCTGCCGGCCGCTTGATGTTGCAACTCCTTCAGCTCTGCTGGGAATCGATCACTTCCATTTCCTGGGAGGTGCGGCTTGAGAGCTGAATTGTTGGACCATCAAAGTTTCATTTCTAAAGAGACCTCTTCATTCCTGGCGCAAATCGGACAGGAAGAAACAGGCGCGTTCCAAGAGCAGGGGCCGGTGCGCACCTGCTGGAAAGGCCTGAGCCCCTGGTCGCGCTCAGCAGCCAAGCGCCTCTTCGACTGCGCCTGCGTGCTGCTGGCGCTGCCTGTGCTGCTCCCGTTCCTGCTGGCGCTCGCCGCGGCCGTGCGCCTCACCTCTTCAGGCCCGGCCCTGTTCCTGCAGAAACGCATGGGCCGTTACGGCCTGACCTTCACCATACTCAAGTTCCGCACCATGGTCCACGTCGCCGGCGCGGCGCACCATCCTATCGCCACATCGAACAACCAGCGCTTCACTCCAATCGGCCCTTTCCTGCGCCGTTGGAAGCTGGATGAGCTGCCCCAGCTCACCAACGTGCTGCTCGGGCACATGAGCCTGGTAGGCCCCCGCCCCAAGATGCCTGAACATGCGATATTCGACCTTTGTTGCCGCCCGGGAATCACGGGCATGGCCACGAATGTCTTCGCGTGCGAGGAGACGATTCTCGCCTGCGTGCCCAAGGATCGTCTGGACGCCTACTTTCATGCCGTCTCACTGCCCGCTAAGCAGCAACTGGACGTTGAGTACATGGCCCGCGCCACCTTCCTGTCCGATCTCCGCCTCCTCGTCAACACCCTTCTCCGCCGCTGGAATACCGCTGCCCTGGAGGAGATCTCCGGCTTGCAGGACTTTGCAACGGAACACGAAGGGACTGCATCGCGGGCGTTCCCTCCGGCGCCCGCCAGCGCACGCAGGCTCATAGCGCAGAGCGCGGATCGGCCCGTTGCAGCCGAACAAGCCTCGGCTTTCTGATGCGCGAACGCTGTGGATGGAAGCCGGGCAGAGGAACAGGGCATTTACAGCAAGCTTTTGATTGGAACTGTTCCCCCGGGATCAGGCAAAGCCTGTCAATCTCCATGAACCAACAGCTTGGGCCGAAACATACGCATGAAAACGTAGACGATCAACTGCATGGCCAGGGCGCCACAGCAGTCGAGCAGCACGTCCCAGGGCGAGCCCGTGCGGTTGGGCAGAAAGGTCTGGTGCCACTCGTCCCAACTGGCCACCAGCGCCGTACCCGTCAATCCGAGCAGGGAGTCCACCGAAAAGCGGGATCCCGGAAGGCTCATCCACAACGCGCGCAGCCATGCCAGCCCCAGCGCTCCATAGCCGAGAAAATGACCTGACTTGCGAATGTAGTGATGGATAGAGTCCCAGGTGTTATCGCTCAGGTGTCCGAAGAGCAACTGCACGAGCCACCGCAGGGGATGTGAGGTGTGGTCCGATCCGAAATACTCTGTCGACTCCATTATGACGAGCGCGATGCACATAGCTACGGGCAGCCACGCGCTGATCCAGAACCGGGGTCCCCGCGGGCAGGTCTCCGTCCGCGGGGTGGAGAACCTGGGTCCGCGCGGACTATTCGACACGGTAGTTCGGCGCCTCGCGGGTGATGATCACATCGTGCACGTGACTCTCGCGCAATCCGGCGCCGGAGATGCGCACAAACTTCGCCTTCTCTTGCAGCTCCGCGATGCTGCCGCAGCCCAGGTAGCCCATGCCGGAGCGCAATCCGCCCACGAGCTGGAAGACCATCGCCTCCAGCGGTCCGCGGTAGGGCACGCGGCCCTCGATGCCCTCGGGAACGAACTTGGCCAGCCGATTTTCATTGGCGCGCTCGCGCTGCACCACGTCCGTGGGTCCGCCTTCCGCAGTAGCCAAATCAGCCGAACCCTGGAAGTAGCGCTCGCCCGAGCCCTGGCTCATGGCCGTCAGCGAGCCCATGCCGCGATAGCTCTTGAAGCTGCGTCCCTGGTAGAGAATCGTCTCGCCGGGGCTCTCATCCACGCCGGCAAACAGCGAGCCAATCATCACCGAGCTCGCGCCCGCGGCAATCGCCTTTGTGATTTCGCCGGAATATTTGATGCCGCCGTCGGCAATCACCGGAATTCCGTGCTTGCCCGCGGCCCGGTAGGACTCTGCAATCGCTGTGATCTGCGGCATGCCCGCTCCCGTCACCATGCGCGTGGTGCAAATCGATCCGGGCCCGATGCCTACCTTGATCGCATCCGCGCCCGCGTCAATCAGCGCCATCGCGCCATCGTACGTGGCCACGTTGCCTGCCAGCACCGGCACGCCGGGAAAGCGCTTCTTCACCTCGCGCACCGCTTCCAGCACGCGCGAAGAATGCCCATGCGCCGAGTCGATGGCCAGTGTGTCGGCGCGGTTGCGCACCAGCTCCGCCGCGCGCTCCAGATAATCTCCCGTGGCTCCGATCGCTCCGCCCACGCGCAAACGCCCCTGATCGTCCTTGCTGGCATTGGGATATTTCAGCTTCTTCTGGATGTCCTTGACCGTGATCAGGCCCATCAAGTCGTACTGATCGTTCACCACCAGCAGCTTTTCTACGCGGTGCTTGTGCAGGATCTGCTCGGCCTCTTCCAGCGTGGTCCCCACGGGCACGGTGATCAGGTTTTCCTTGGTCATCACGTCGCCCACGGGAATGTCGGTGCGCGTTTCGAATCTCAGGTCACGGTTGGTCAGGATGCCCACCAGCCGCTTGCCTTGCGTCACCGGCACGCCGGAGATGTGGTAGCGGCGCATCACGTCGAGCGCGTCGCCGATCAACTTCTCGGGGCCGATGGTCACCGGATCGACGATCATGCCGCTCTCCGACCGCTTCACTTTGTCGATCTCGCCGGCCTGGTCCGCGATCGAGAGGTTGCGGTGCACAATGCCGATGCCGCCCTGCTGCGCCATGGCGATGGCCATGCGCGACTCCGTCACCGTGTCCATGGCCGAGGAAATCAGCGGCGCGTTCAACGTAATGGTGCGCGTCAGTTGCGTTTGCGTGCTTACATGCGCGGGCACCACCTCGCTGTAGGCGGGCACCAGCAGCACATCGTCGAAGGTAAGGGCTTCAGGTAAATTTTCAGGCAGCATAATATGTCAATGCTCCTGGCGAACCAGGGACTTGGGTTCCCGGCTGGCAGGAGCTTCCCCTTATTGTAGCGGAGAGGTTTGGCGGCTCTCGGGCACATGGTAAAACGCGCGGCAAACAGATGCGCCTTAAGTGCATGTAAATGTTGGAGCAATCGGTGTGCGGGACCGGGCAAATGTTCGCTCAAAAGGTTGCACTTGCCCCGCAAACGTTCGCTTGAGAGGTTGCGATTCTTTGAGGCAAATACCGAGAATAGTTGCGAACAATTAGCAGTTAGAACCGAGAAAAGTTACGAATAGGAGCAAGTAGCACCAAACAATTTCCCGAAAGTGCGTCTAAACAGGCCTTAGCGGCCCCAAATGCTCACTTTTGCTCCATTTTGCTCACGTTTCCGCGCATTTTTGCAGCCTGCGGTAGAGGCAAAGATCGCAAGATGGGTACGGCTCTCTTTGCCGCGCAGCAGGGAGAAACCGATCCAGCGGCAAAACCTTTGAAGGGACTTGGCGGAGCGTCGGTGCTGGAGATTGTGGCCCGCGGGCCGAAGGGGAATCCGACAGGCGCGAATCTGTTCAACATCATTGCCTGCCTGCAGGAGCAGGAGGGTGTGCGGTTGCGGGTGGTGGCGTAGGCGGTTGTGGTTTCCCAGGTCTCATAAGCGGGATCCAAGGCACATGCACCCGGCTATCGCTTACTTCTGCGGTTTGATCGTTCCGTCCTCCATGATTTCGTACACCACCTTCCCGTTGAATCCAATGAACTCCGGTATCGACGGTCGCCTAGTCAAGACATAAAAGACGTCACTGTCTTCCGGAACATCGCTCAGCACATGGACATGGAAACCAGCGGAGAGCGTGGAACCCCGAGGAATGCTGTGTGTATCGAATGGCACGATTGAGTGATGCATGCGGTGCTTATCAACGAGTGCATTGCCGTCGGTAGAAACCGTGTAGCGCTCGTCTCCGCCAATCAAGTAAACGCCCTCTTTTGTTTGTGCGGGAAACACGTACACGTACAGTTGGCCTTCAGGCGCGGGGAGGACCGCAACGTTATAGGTTGCGTTCTCAGGCTGAAAGTCTCTAAGCGCTAGATCGACTGCCTTCGCCGCCGAGAGGAAGTAGCCCCTGTCTGCTTTACGCGTTTCAAAGTGCTCCACGGAAAACTCCTGCGAAGCTTTTCCCTGAGTAGCGAGGTAAGCGATGAGAAAGGCATCGCGCGATTCGTTCAGATGTCCGAAGGCAACAATGAACCCGTCATCGGTCTTCCGAACAAGGTAGCGGTTGTCCTCTCCCTTGTTTGGATGAGTGGCAAGAACGGCGTCCGTAGCGTGCCATGCTGCCTGATCGTAGGCGTAGAGTGCTCGGCCTCTTTCGGTGATCTGTGCCAGTTCCTCCGAAGAGATTGTCGGAGCCTTCTTTGAGAAAGCCGAGGGCGCTGACAACAAGGAAAGAACAATGGCGATACCGAATCTTGCGTGGATCATCATGATCCTCCTTTTGGAAAGGCGGTTGTCTACTTCTTCAGCGGCCTCCTCGCAAAGTAATACAGCGAATAGGCCAGCAGCGCGAAGGCCACGACTGAGACCCATGGATTGTAGACGAAGGTGTGAGGCCAGCCGATGGGATTGGACTTCCCGAAGAAGTTCTCGTAGCCTTGCAGGGCTACGCCGAGCAGGCCGACGATGCCGCCGGCAGCGATCAGGCCCGATGCGTAGAGCGAGCCCGGCGAGACGTCACCCTCGTCCGATCCGCCGGCGCGCTTGACGGCGGCGTCGACCAGCCAGCGGACAACTCCGCCAGTGAAGATGGCGAGCGTGGTTCCGATGGAGAGATAGGCGCCGACGGCCAGCGAGAGCGAGCGGATGCCGAGCAGCTCAATGGCGATGACAAGGAAGACGCCGATCATGACCAGTCCCCAAGGGAGCTTGCGGCTGAGGATTCCGTTGATGACCGTGGCCATGAGCTGCGCCTGTGGCGCGGCGGCGCGCTCGCTGCCGATGCCGGAGATCCAGCGCACCTCAATGCGGCCGGTTGCGGGCGAGTAGAGATATTTGCCGTTGGCCAGTTCGGCCGAACCAATGGCGTTGAGCACGATGTACTCGCTCTTCTTGTGGGTGGTGGTGGTTTTGTCGGCGCCGATCACGGGGATTTGTTCGACAAGGCCGTGAGTGTCTTTCTGAATCTCGACGCCGGGATGGGAGGCGTTGATGTCCCAGGCCTGCGGCGCGGCGCGGAAGGTTTGCAGGCTCTGGTTCATGAGCTCGAGCGTGCCGCCAATGGCGACGGTGGAGACGGCGATGCCGATGAGGAAGGCGAAGCGCTGCATGCGTGGCGTAGCGCCGACGATAAATCCTGTTTTCAAGTCCTGCGAGGTGTCGCCTGCCTCGGCTGAAGCGATGCAGACCACGCCGCCGATGGTGATGGCTAACGCGCCGAAGGCAGGCGCCGTCCAGCCGCTGACGAGGAAGATGGCGGAGGTGGCCATGAGCGTGGCGATGGTCATGCCGGAGATGGGGTTGGCCGAGCTGCCGATGAGGCCCACGATGCGCGAGCTGACGGTGACGAAGAGGAATCCGAAGGCGACCACGAGAACGGCAGCAGCGGCATTGGCGAGCACGCCCACCTGCGCGCCGGGCACGGGCTTGAACTCGAGAAAGAAGAACATGAGGACGATGAGCGCGATGGAGCCGAAGACGGCGGTGGTCATGGCGAAGTCGCGTTCAGTGCGAATGGGCTGCGTGGCGGCGGCAGCTGAGCCGTGCCGTATTTGCTTGATGCCGGAGCGCAGCGCGCCCACGATGGTGGGCAGCGTTTTGAAGAGGGTGATGACGCCGGCGGCAGCCACGGCGCCCGCGCCCATGGGGCGAATATAGGTGATCCACAGGTCGCTGGGGCCCATTTGAGAGATGGGTACGGTACCGGGATAGATGGGATGCGGCAGATCTTTGCCGAAGAAGTAAATGAGCGGCATGAGGACGAGCCAGGAGAAGACGCCTCCGGCGAACATGGTGCCCGCGGTGCGCGCGCCAATGATGTAGCCCACGCCGAGATACTCAGGCGTGGCGTCGGCCTTGATGGATGCGCCTTTGAGCACGTGCTGCAGGCCGAGGTCGGGTTGATACTCTGGCGTGCCGGGCCATGCGCCGAAGAGGTTCTCGTTCTGGAAGAAGGTGTAGATGGCGCCGAGGCCGAGGCCGAAGAAGACGCGGCTGGCGAACGAACCGCCCTTGGCGCCGGCCATTAACACATCGGCGCAGGCCGTGCCTTCGGGGAACTTCAAGGTTCCATGCTCCTCAACGATGAGCGGGCGGCGCAGCGGCACCATGAAGAGCACGCCGAGATAGCCGCCGATGAGCGCCAGCATGAAGATGCGGAAGTATTCGAGATCGAAGCCGAGAAAGATGAGCGCTGGAAGAGTGAAGATGACGCCGGCGGCGATGGACTGGCCGGCATTGCCCGCGGTCTGGACGATGATGCATTCGAGGATGGAAACCTTGCCCTTGTCGCGGAGAAAGCTTATGGATATGACCGCAATGGGAATGGAGGCGGCCACAGTGAGTCCGGCGCGCAGGCCCACGTAGACGGTGACGGCGCCGAAGACGATGCCGAAAAATGCGCCCAGCAGCACGGCGCGGAGCGTGAACTCGGGTGGTTTTTGAGCGGCGGGAACGAAGGGCTGAAAGTCGGGCAAGGTTAGCCTCCGGATAACGCAAGCGAAGTTGAAGAGAAATCCCTGAAGGGCGAGTGTAGCAGCGGAAGGGGCAGGGCGTCACACCGCCGCTCGCCAGAGGACCGGGGAAGGCCCCATTTCAAAACCTGGCGAACTCGCCTTCTTCGCGATGATTACCGATTAGGGCTGGAGAGCATTCGTCTACTCGGCTTGCTATACTGCTGTCTGCTTTATCCCGGTCTGCCTGCTTTATCCCGGTCTGCCTGCTTTATCGCAAGAGAATTTTTGTGAAGGTGTGAACTCTGCGCCCTCCCGCGAGGACTATGAAAGCGGACCAGTATCGTTATACGGTGGCCGTAGACGACAACTTCCATTCCATGGATGAGTCGGAACGGTTTACGTTTGGCACTTTCACGAGCCTCGATGCCGCGATAGATGCGTGCCGGCGAATCGTGGACGAATTTCTGGAAGAAAACCGCAGGGGAGAGCCTCTTTCAGGCGACGAGCTGTACAAAAGCTATGTAGCCTTTGGCCCCGATCCGTTCATTCAGACGGACGACCCCACCATCGCACCAGTTCCATTCTCGGCCTGGACCTATGCCCGAGAGCAATGTTTTCGCAGGGCCACAGAATCAGACGAGCCGGAAACCGGGCCAGGAGCCGGCAGCTAGAGGCTGGAGGCTCGCCTTCAGTACTTCGACTTGATTGCGTACGTCAATCCCATCGTGAACTGGAACGCAGTCTTCTTCAATGCGAGACGGGCCGCAACGCTTTGTTGCCGCCGTGTGCTCTTATGCGTCCCTTGCAGCAGTTTCAGGAATGGTATAGAGCGAAGCCATAAAGCCGAGTCGGCGCGACCAGCAGGGAGCAACGACCTTTTACAAAGCTTGGTGACTCCAAGTAATTCCTGAAACTGCTCGAAGAACTACCATCGCCAGTCTGGTTCGCGCTGCATGTATCGGAGGTTTGGCTTAGACTGGTTTACAGACTTACCAACATCATCAGGGCTTGTTCTCCCGTCTGAGGCCGTTTGCCCCGGAACGGCTACTAGCCCCGGCGGGAGTTTGCGATGTCCAAGACTGCTCCGCACGCCCAATGGCCACTGGAACCTTATTGCATCGGTCTCAAGCTGCGCTCCTTGCGCACCAGCAAGCGGCTCACGCTTTCCCGGCTGGCAGCCGAGACCGGGCTCTCTACCGCTCTGCTCTCGAAGCTTGAAACGGACCGGATGATTCCCACTCTGGCCACGCTGGCCATCATCAGCCGCGTCTACGGCGTGGGTTTGAATTACTTTTTCGCCGAGCCCGCGCGCCACGCGCTCTCCATTACGCGCAAGGCCCATTTGCAGGGCGACGGGCGCGCCCCGGAATCCGTCAAAGTGACGCCATTGAACGCTGAAGGAGAAGGATTCCGCCTGGTTGCACAGATCGTGGAGTTCGCCTCCGGCGGTTCCACCGTCGCAATCAACGCCTTCCACGAAACCGGCGCGGTGGTCTATGTGCTCGAAGGAAGGCTGCGACTGGACGCGGGCGGCATGCACGAGGTGCTCGAGACTGGCGATTGCGCGTGCATGGAGAGCGAGATGCCGCTGGCCTGGAGCGCGGCCGACAAGCACCGCTGCCGCGTGCTGGCGATCTTGCCCAGCGCTGCTCGCGCCGCAAGCTGAGCAATGGGAGGCGCGCCCCGAAGAAAGATACCGATCTGGCGGCGTGGACGCCGCCAGTATAGCCGGTCTGGTGACCGGCGCTACCACCGCAGGATCATTTCTTTCCCGTTAGAAACTTATGGCGCCGTGCGCGCGATCAACTGGAACGAGTCTAAGAAGCGCGCCGTATCCCCGTAGGGCTTGCCCAGGGGCACAACAACCAGTGTCTGGTAAAGCACGCTGCCAACCATGTAGATACGAAGCGAAAAGTGCAACTGATCGCTCTCTGCCTCAACGGTGAGGCCGTGGTAGATGCCGAGAGTGGTCTTTGTCTCGCTGAGAAGATGGGCGCTAACGTTTTGAAGGGCTCCGTTCTTGGCTCCCTGCAGGACATCGTCGGGGTTCTTGCCCGCGGTCGCATTACCGTAATCGCAAACTCCGACAATCAACGCCACCGCGCCATCCGTCCCGATATAGGTGCGCAATTCAAAGGGTCCCGCGTCGGTGTCGACGTTCTTTTTTTGCACCTCCGGCTGAGTGGGAAATGAGGCGCTGAAACCATCCGTGGAATAGCTGTAGGTTTGCCAGTTAGGCGCTTGCGCAGCCGCTGCCTGCGCGCTCATGGCCGCTGCCAAACCCACCAACCCAGCGCACGCCAGGCCGGATTTCATCGCTCTGCGCATTGCATGCATCATGGTCGTTCTCCTCGAACCCCAGAGACAGGGTACCAGACAAGCGCTCGCGCACCCTGCCCAGGCATCCTGAACAAGTCCCGGCAAATTCCCGCGAACTCCGGTTTCGATATTCGAGAATCGTGCTGATCCGGCGATTATAGGTATATTCGCAGGGGTTCTGAAGAGCGCCCGGACTTTTGCGCCCTTACGCGACAAGCGAGCGCCTTCCGACGGGCTCAGCATTTTCGATTCAGCTGCTTACGGAAATCCGGAGGCCAAGTGGCTTTTCCTCAGGAAAAAGCCACTTGCACGGTGTCGCGATGCGGATCTGTGAATCGAAAATGCCCTCGCTGCAGCCGATGGATCCAGTCGAAGCTACTGCGCCGCCAGGACCTCATGCTCCAGCGCGATAGCGCGCGGGAAGAGCAGGTTGTTTTCCAGATGCACATGCCGGTGCAGATCGCGCTCGAAGGCGTCCAGGCCATGGTAAAGGCCCACCGTCGTAGGACAAGCCTCCGGCCACGGAACAAAGCCATGCGTGGCTGCGCGCATCTCGCCGAGCAATGTGGCTGCGCCTTCATGCTCGTTGATCATCACCTGGATGGGACCCTCGACCGAACCGAAACATGCGCTGGGCGTGGCAGCGTTCTCGTCGCGGCTCCGCTCCAGGCCCTCAATGTAGGGGAAGAGAATCCGTTCTTCCTTGTTGAGGTGGAAGTTCAACTCTTCGGCCAGTTGCTCGAGATTGCGTTGGATTGAAGTGCATTCAGGGTGCGCAGGGCCGTGCTTCGCCGCTACGCGCTCCGCCATGGACTGCAGTCGCGGCAGCTCGCTGCGGACATAGGCGTGGTGCGTGTGCACAATGTGCTGAATCAACGCGGTGAGCGTGGCTTGTGCAAAGTTTTGCTCGCCGGTTTGTGTTCCGGTGGCCTCGGCCAGCGCGGCCACCACTTCGTCCATGGCGATGCCTTTCTCAGCGCAAGCCTCGGCCAGGGGCCGGTTGCCTCCACAACAATAGTCCAAATGGAAGCGCTCAAAGACGCGAATGGTGGCGGGTTGCTCAAGAGCAATCGAGCGGAGCGTGGCTGCGGAATCAATCATGATGGAAAACCTCCTGATGGTTCAAAGCTAGACCTCAGTTCCCTGCGCGGCAGCGACTTTAGTCACTCGCCGGACCAGGCATTTTTCCGGTTTACTGCCTTCGCCGCCAGCCTGTAGCATGGTTTGGAAAATCAAGGATCAAAATTGATGGGACTCAATTCCAATCTGGTCAGAGCAACGTTAACAGGGGCTTTGGGAGGCTTGCTTTTCGGATTCGACACGGTGGTGATTTCGGGCGCGATCGACGCGCTCGTTCGCTTGTATGGACTGAACCCACAGGAAAAGGGGTTCACGGTAGCCATCGGACTGGTGGGCACGGTGATCGGGGCACTGGGCGCGGGACATATAGGACAAAAGCTCGGCAGCCGCGAGACACTGCGCATCACGGCGTTGCTCTATGTCACGTCTGCGCTGGGGTGCGGGCTCGCCTGGAACTGGCCGTCGTTCATGATTTTTCGATTTGCCGGCGGGCTGGGCATTGGCGCGTCGTCAGTGCTTGGCCCGGTTTACATTGCCGAGCTGGCTCCGGCAAAGTGGCGTGGCCGGCTCGTGTCTGCCTTTCAATTCAACGTTGTGTTAGGCATCATGCTAGCCTACATCTCAAATTATTTGATTCGCACATTGCACCTGGGCGCGACCGAGTGGCGATGGCAGGTGGGCGTCGCAACTGCGCCGGCTTTGGTTTTCCTGGCGCTTCTGTTGCGAATTCCGCGCAGTCCGCGGTGGATGGCCTCCCAGAACCGGATTGACGAGGCGCTGGCCGTGCTGAAGATGATGGGTGAGCCGAACCCTGAGGCGGAGCTGGCCGACATCCAAGCGGCCTTGGCGCAGGAGCACGCGACGGCGCACGAGCGCGTATTTCAATGGAAGTACCGCTATCCGCTCTTTCTCGCGATTTCGATCGGGGCTTTCAATCAACTGGCGGGAATCAATGCGATTCTTTACTACTTGAATAACATCTTTACTGCCGCCGGCTTCAGCCAGATCTCGAGCGACCAGCAGGCGATCGCAATCGGCGCGACAAACTTCCTGTTCACGATGACCGGCATGTCGTTGATCGACAAGGCGGGACGAAAGACGCTTTTGCTGATCGGTTCTGCGGGATGCGCGACGTGCTTGGCCGGCGTAGCGTGGCTGTTCAGCACGCATTCGCATCCCGGTGCGCTGCTTTGGCTGCTAATCGCATTCATTGCATTCTTCGCCGTTTCGCAGGGCGCAGTAATCTGGGTGTATATCGGAGAAGTTTTCCCCACGTCGGTGCGCGCGAAGGGACAGGGCGTGGGCAGCGCGAGCCATTGGTTCATGAACGCGTTGATCGCTCAGATGTTTCCTGTTGTGGTGAACAGAATGAGCACAGCGACGCCGTTTGTGTTTTTTGCGGTCATGACGGCGGTGCAGTTCTTCGTGGTGCTGGCTGCATATCCGGAGACCAAGGGACAAACCCTGGAGCAATTGCAGCGCAGGCTGATGCGCGCGTAGCGGCATTTCGCCATCGGAGCGTTTCCACAATTCACGTGTCCTCTCCAGCGCCGAACAAGGCTTTTGCTTACGGCGTATTTCATAAATGTGCCAGTTGATGTTGCCACCGTCCCTCAGGTGTTAAAACCCCTCGTTTTTGAGGCCCGTTTCGGCACGACTGAAGTCGTGCCCTGATACAGAACCGATTTATGAAACACGCTTTAGGGAAAAAGCCACTCAGCCACTGCGGTTTCAGGGTACAGCAATTGTGGAACCGCTGTAGGCCCGCGAGCTGAATGCGTAGACTCAGACCGACTCGATGGCGTGGATGCTTTCGGTGACTTCGCACGCCAGGATTTCCGCATCGGCCAGGAACGGCCGGCGCTCGCCCGCCGGAAGCTGCTTCAGCAGATCGGGATAGGGGGTGGTCACGCACCCAGGAAAAGCCGCGTAACCCACCGCGCCCGCCATCGCGCAGCTCACCTTTACCAATTCCCCCACATCCCACCCGCCGTCCGCGCGCTGCGCATTGTGGTGTTCCGCAACTGCGGCTTCGAAGTTGTCCGGCAGTTTCCAGTCGCCAACCAGTCGCCTCCCTGTCTCGCAGTGATCCCAGCCGAACAATTCGCGCTCGGCCTCAAGTATGGTCGTGGCATCTCCGCGATGCGTCTCAAGCAGCGCCGCGTACGCTTTGGGCTGAATCACCGCCAGCGCCATGCGCCCCACGTCGTGCAGGATGCCGCAGGTGTACGCCATGTCTTTATCGATGAACCCGACCGCCGCCAGCCGCTCTGCGATAATGGCGCACGCCAGATTATGCCGCCATAACTTCCGCATCGACGGCAAACACATTGCCTTACCGAGATAGGCTCTGACGCCCACCGTAACGCACATGCCCTGCAAGGTGTTGGCGCCGAGAATGGCAATGGCCTGCAAAATGCTCGTGGAGGGATAGCGCGGCGCGTAGAGAAGGGAATTCGCCACTGTCAGAACTTCGCTGGCGAACGCCGGATCGGAAGAGATCAGTTCGCACAGTTGGTGCAACTGCAAGTTCTCGTCGCTGGCCAGCCGCAAGACCCTGACGGCAACCTGGGGAAAGGGCGGAAGGCGCAGATGTGCCCAGGGCATGTTGACCGCTTTTCCGTTTTGCTCTACCATCCCCACCCGAGGTGCGCCCCTTTCCTCCCGGCATCTTCTTGCCAGAGCGGGTCTACAATTCGCGGGCCCTCTCTAAGGCATTTTTCGGATTTCTGTAGAGTCACCCAGAGGCGTGCAATGGGCATTTTCTCAGGGAAAATGCCCACAGACGTTTGTGGCAGCACTCTATACCAATCCGAAAAATGCTATAGCGCCGAGCAATGTGGCTTTTTCCTAAGGAAAAAGCCACTCAGCGACCGCGGTTTCGGGGTACAGCAATTGTGGAACCGCTGCGGGCGCGAAGATCGGTTTTTCTCTCCACACGCAGAACGGCCCGTTGCACAGTCGAAACCGCACGTATCCCAATGAGTCCTTTTTCGGCAAGCGGCAGGGTTTTCAAGAGTGAGAATTCTTCGCCATACGGGAAACGGCGCGCCAGAACTCATTTTGCGATCCAGGATTCTCCGTCGGTACTCAGCCAGGCCTGATTTTTGTCATTAAGAATTTCAAAGAATGAGGCAGGCGAAAGCGCAGCGCCCGCATCGCTGGAGCGATTTGCCGGCGCTCGCGCGGCAGGCGCCGCTGAAGCACTGTATTTCGTCTCTGTACGCACCTCAACCGCGCGGCCGGTCCACTGCTGCGTTACAGTCTCCCAGTGATTTCCCGCATCGACGCTGAGAAACAGCGCGCCTGCCTCGTCAATAGCGAGTGTGCGACGGCCCGCCTGGGCCATTGACACGGCGGCCAAGCCGCTGGGAAGATGGATCGCCTTCATCGCGCCGGCATAAATTCCTGCGGCCAGCGGCTTTTTCTGCATTGCAAATCGCGCAGCCGGCTGCGCCTGCGGCGCAACCTGATCGACAGAGGCGGTGGCCTGCTGGCTGCTTCCTCCCGCCGCGCCGCTTTCTGTGCCGTGCACGCTGGCCGGCTCCGGCGCCTTGGCGGCGTACAAGCGTCTCTGCTCCGAGCCGGTCGCCGCTTTTTGCTGCCGCTCCTGCTGCCACGCATCCACTGGAGGCTCCGGAGTGTGAGTGGCCGTTGTTCGCTCCCCCGCCGAGCCCTCACCTGCGAATCCCGATGCTTCGGTTTGCGAAGGCGGCACTGCTTCCTCGCGTGTCGCTTCGGGGTGTTCGTTGCTGCCGGGCGCAGCCGGCATTGCAGCCGTTACAACAGACTCTTGCGACGGACGGTTGGGCGCCGTGCCCTCAGACGTTCGCTTGAAACTTCGCGCCGGGGACTTGGCGGGCACGGGCGCAGCCACTGGAGGCGCAGCTTGCGCCTGCTCCTGCGGCGCCGGAGGCGCCGGTGTGGCCGCGATCGCCGTGACCCTGTGGTATTCGTTCTTCGCCATCTCCGCGCTCTGCTCTACATGCCGCAGATGCACAAAGACTGCCAGCGCAACGGAGGCGGCCAGCGCTGCCGCCGGAATCCAGGCGAACCGCCAGCTCCTCCACCACGCATACGGTTGAATCGCCGCGTGCTTCACTGCCACCGGCGCAACTTCCGCGTCAAGGCCCGCCTGTTGCGCCAGCGCAACCACCTGTCTGCATCGGCCGCACAGCGCAAGATGCGCAAGCACTTGGCCACGTTCCCGCTGGCTAAGCGCCTGCTCGGCAAATGCGCTCAGGCTCTCCGCATCGGGATGAAAATCGTGTTTGGTCGTCGCGTTCATGGCGCAGCCTATTCTTGGAACGCCTCCGCTTGCGAATTTTGCAGCAGTTTTTTCAGGTTCATGTCCAAATCGCGCGGATCGGCATCGAGCGCTTCCTCGGCCACGCGTCGGGTAAGCCCGCCACTTTGCAGATTCCTGAGAACTTGCTTTCTGATTGCCTCAATTGCGCGCCGCAGCTTGCGGCTCACCGTGGCCTCGTGCACGCGCAGCACGCCCGCAATCTGCTTGAGCGTCTGCCCGTCGAGATAGTAGGCGGCCAGCAGGAACCTGTCCTCTGCCTCCCGCTTGGCCAAAGCTCTTTCAATCGCGATTTCCAGCATCGAAAGCTCGCCGGCCGGCTGCCCGGGCGCGGGATCGAACGCCGGCGCGTCGAATTCTTCAATCGGTTCCTCGTGTCGTGTGCGGCGATGATGGTCCACGTGCCGCTGTGCAAGCGTGGTCCGCAGCCAGCCCATCAGCGATCCGCGGCCGCGGTACGAATGCAGCGGGCAGCGCCGCTTCCCTTCCCGCACCTTCAGGCCGTAGAGCTCGGCATAGAGTTGATCGGCCAGATCCCGCCCAAGCGTCTGGCTGCCGGTGATGGCAGTGGCCGCGCGGACCAGCGGCTGGCGGTACACCGCGATAAAACGCTCCCAGGCCCGCTCGTTCCCATCGGCGCAGGCGCGCGCCAGCACAAGGTCGTCCAGGCGCAAACCACGGAAGAAGGCGGTTTGCTGATGCCGGGATGCCTGCGGGCCCTCCGTCGACCCGCTGTTCCACGCCGTTCCCACCTCCTGCAGAATCCGGTCGAATTCGTCCTGCGCGAGGCCCCAGCTTGCCGCATCGCTTGCGCGCCACAACTCCTCCAGCAGAGCGCGGTCGAGCGCTCCCGGCAGGGTTGCAATCCCTGCTCCTCCCGCGTTTGCCACGGATTCCGTTGGCGCCATCCCCACGCCCCCAAGATACGCCTATAGCGGTTCTCCAACCAATGCAGAGCGGAACCGATACTGCCGAGTGGCTTTTTCCTTAAGAAAAAGCCACAGAGCAGGATGCCAGAAACGCCACGTGAATTGGAGAACCGCCGTAAAGCCCGGCTCTCTTAAATCATGGCTCTTCTATTTGACGAACCCGGGGCCGGAGCGAAAGTTCCAGGCTGGCTTGGGGCGCAAAAGAATTCTGCAAGAACCCCTCCGCCCTCCGTTCTCCGGTGGAAAGCCGGTGCGATTCAGCGAATGCCGGCGGAGGAGACTGATGAAAAACCTGGGCAGATTTTCATTCCTGGCGGCGCTGCTCCTTGCGCTCGCAGCATTTCAGCATTTGAGCGGCGTGAAGGCGGGCGGTGGACCCGCGCAGCCCGCAGGCAGCCCCTACCGGATCCTTGATCCCATTGCCAGCGGCAATCTTCTGCTCTTTCCTGTGGTGCGGGCCGATGGCAAATCCGTCGCGGAAACTCCGTTTATCACGCTCGACGAAGGCCTGAAGAACGGAGAAGTGGAAGTGACTGAGGCCGGCCGGGCGCGGGGACTGGTGCGGCCGCGCGGCGACACGATCGGCGTGCCTCCGTATAACAACGGCCAGGATATTGAGCGTCCGCAGCCTCCGCGGGCCGAGCCGC